>ENA-OQCO01000622-OQCO01000622.1-human-gut-metagenome-genome-assembly--contig:-NODE-622-length-18585-cov-1.896197_pt1 | contig 18585 bp, 18 predicted proteins | sample MGYA00242500_ERZ504582 | MGnify/ENA primary metagenome ERZ504582 (study PRJEB26092, sample SAMD00036346) | human gut metagenome | host: Homo sapiens | study: EMG produced TPA metagenomics assembly of...
CACAAAGCCTCGTGACGAATCCCGTCACGGGGCTTCTACCCGTTTTTAAGCCCCCGCCTAGTACACTCGTCACCATGCGAGTGATCGGACAGCGAATCAAAAGAATGGCAACCATAGCAGTGACTGCCATCCTTTCCGTATCCTTGGCCTCGTGCGGGCAGTCCACCACCGATAACCGCACGGAAATCAGCGTATGGAGCTGGGAACCGAGCATGGGCGAGGTCATCCGCCGTTTCGAAAAAGCCAATCCGGACATCCGCGTGAAATGGACCAACATCTCCGGCTATGGCAATCTCAACACCGCCATTCAGGACGGTTACGGCACGCCGGACGTGGCTCAAATCGAATACTATGCACTGTTGCAGTACGCGGTCTCCGGCCAATTGCTTGATCTGACCGACAAAATCGGCTCGGATTATTCCAACTTCTTTACCCTCGGCACATGGTCGTCCGTGCAGCTCGCCGGCCGTACCTATGGACTGCCCATGGATTCGGGCCCGATGGGCTTCTTCTACAACGAAGACGTGTTCCGCCAAGCCGGCGTGGACGCCACCAAGATCAAGACTTGGGATGACTATTACGAGGCCGCCGAAAAGCTCAAGGAGATCGGCGCGTATATCGCCGCCGACTCGGGCGACGGCAGTTTCTATGACGCGATGGTCTGGCTCGCCGGTGGTCAGCCGTTCCACACGTCGGCCGACGGCAAAACCGTGACCATCGATTTGGATGAGGATGCCGGCACCCAACGGTTCACCGAATTCTGGCAGAAAATGATCGATGAGGGGCTTGTTGACACCACCTCCGCCACATGGTCGGATCGGTGGAAAAGCAGAGTGGGCACCGGCACCATCGCCTCCGTGTTCTCTGGGGCTTGGATGCCGTCGCTGCTGCTGTCCAATGTGCCGGGCGCGGCCGGTCTGTGGCGCGTGGCTCCCATGCCCACCTATGATGGCCAGCCCACCAACGCCGAAAGCGGCGGGTCGGCACTGACCGTACTGCAATTGACCCGTAAGCCGGATGCGGCTTATCGTTTCGTGGACTTTGTGGCGCATGACGCCCAAGGCATTAGCGCGCGTGTGGATGGCGGTGCTTTCCCGGCCGATTATGCCACCCTGAATTCCGCTGATTTTTTGGATAAAACCACGATTACCAATGACCGGGGCATTGAAATCCCGTATTTCGGCGGGCAGAAGTTCAACCGTGTACTGTCGGAGGCCGCCGAGGATGTGTCGGTCGGATACCAGTATCTGCCATTCGAAGTGTATGCGCGCAGTGACTTCAAATCGACGGTGGGCCAGGCATACGAGTGTCCGGCAGTTTCCACGCCTATCAGCAGCGACAGGAAGCCATTGAGATGGGCATGAAGGACGAGGAAGGCAACCCGCTCGAACCGTTGGAGAAGCCCGGCAAGAAAGTCAGTCTCTCCGACGGCCTGGCCCAATGGCAGAAAGACCTCCGAGAATACGGCTTCAATCAGGGCTTTACGATTAAGTAGGGATTCGGGGTTGGGTCGGAATCGACCGCGCTATACGCGGCCGATTCCTGCATACTACGTCACTTCACATTGCGCGAGTAGATGTGCGCCATGCCCTTGAAAATCAAATCCGGGTCATACACGTCAATCAGCTCGGTGTCATTCTCAAACACTCGACCGAGGCCACCGGTGGTGATCACCTTGAAATCCTCGCCTCCGAGCTCTTTGCGGAACTGACGAATCGTGCGCTCCACACCGCCCAAGAACGTGTAATACAAACCGGCCTGCATGCAGGTCTTGGTGTTGGTGCCCAGAATCGTATCTGGTCGCGTAATTTCCACTTCCGGCAGCTGGGCCGTATCTCCCCACAGAGCGGCCGCACCGGCACGGATGCCGGTGGTGATGACGCCGGAATCGACCACGCCCTTGTCGCTCACGTGTGTGAACGTGGTGGCGGTGCCGAAATCAGCCACCAGCACTGGGCCGCCATACTCGTAATAGGCACCGGCGCAGTCGGCCAGAATATCCGCACCCAGCGATTTCGGATCGTCAACGCGCACGTTCATACCGGTCTTGATGCCCGGTCCCACCACCATCGGATCAATGTCGAGGAATTTGACGATGGACGAACGGAAGGAGTGCATCACTTTCGGCACCACCGAACAGATGATCACATCGTCCACATCGGATGGCTGAAAACCGCTCATTCTCAGGAATTCAGTCAGAAACAGCCCATACTCATCAGACGTATGGTTGGCTTTGGTGGTGATGCGGTAGGTGCCGGCGATGGTATCGCCATCCAAAAGCCCAGCACGATGTTCGTATTGCCGATATCAACGGCGACCAGCATGATAACCCTCCAGATTCAAGATGGATTTCATGCGCAATTCTACAGTCCCATGGCTATGATGGCCTGCGGTGGTCGACCCAGCGTGGCGGCCAACCGTAGAACACAACATATACAGAGGAAGAACCATGTCTCAAGACAATGGTGCGCACGTCGAAGACGGCGCAACCACAGATGCGAGCCTTGCCTCGCGCGCAAAGAATCCGAAAAAAAGCGGCCCGAAGTGGTGGCTGATCTCACTGATTGCCGTCATCGTGGCAGTGGCGGTCGTCATCGGCGTCACGCTCGCTTTCGGCGGTAAGAAAGATGACAAGTCGGCTTCGTCCAGCAACCAATATGCCGACACCGTGACCATCGGCCTCAAACTGGCCCCCACCAATCTGGACATCCGCAACACCGCCGGCTCCGCGCTTGACCAGATCCTGATCGGCAACGTATACGAAGGCATCGTGGCACGTGACTCCAAGAACCAGGTCGCTCCCGCCATCGCCTCCAGCTGGGAGACGTCCAAGGACGGCCTGACCTACACCTTCCACCTCAATAAGAACATGACCTTCTTCAATGGCGACAAACTTGACGCCGAGGACGTGGCCTGGTCCATCAACGAGCTGATCGCTAAGGGCTACCACGACGCCGACGCGCTCGCCGCCGTCAGCAAGGTGGAGGCCAAGGACGCCGACACCGCGGTGATCACGCTCAAGACGCCGAACTCCAACCTGTTGTGGACCCTGACCGGTCGCGCAGGGCTCGTGTTCGACAAGGACGCCAAGTATGACCTGAAGACGCAGGCCGTCGGCTCCGGCCCCTACACCGTTGCCAAGTTCGTGGAAAACAGCTCGATCACGCTGAAGGCCAATGAGAAGTACTGGGGCAAGAACAAGGCCAAGACGCCCACCGTGGTCGTCAAGTATCTGGCCGACGACAACGCCGCGGTCAATGCGCTGAAGTCCGGTGACGTGCAGGTGCTCGCCCCGATTACCGAGAACCTCGCCGAACCGTTCAAGTCCGATTCCGCCAAGTACACGGTCAAAGCCGGCAACGGCACCGACAAGTTCGTGCTCGGCTTCAACAACGCTTCCGGTTCCAAACTGGCTGACAAGCGCATTCGCCAGGCCATCCGTTACGCCATCAACCACAAGGAGCTCATCGCCTCTCGCGGCGGTGCGGACAAGGCGCTCGGCGGCCCGATCCCGTCTCTCGACCCCGGCTACGAGGATCTGACGAATCTGTACCCGTATGATCAGAACAAGGCCAAGTCGCTCATGGCTGAAGCCGGCTATTCCACCGACAAGCCGCTTCAACTTACGCTGACCTACGCCAACATCTACGGCACCGAGCTCGGAGACCAGCTGCGCTCCCAGCTCAAGCCCATCGGCATCGACCTGAAGGTGAATGTGGTGGAGTTCTCCACGTGGCTGCAGGATGTGTACACCAACCACACCTTCGATATTTCGCTGGTGGACCACAACGAAAGCCACGACTTCGCATCGTGGACCGATCCGACATACTATTTCGGTTACGACAACAAGAATGTGACCAAGCTGTACAACGAGGGTGTTGCCGCCACCTCCGACAAGGAGCGTGATGCCAAGTTCGCCGCGGCCGCCAAGCTTGTCTCCGAGGATGCGCCGGCCGACTGGCTGTTCAACTACCGCATCACCACCGCCACGGCCAAGGGCGTTGAAGGATTCCCCTTCGACCTCAACCAGACCGTTCTGCCCCTCTACAACGTGACCTACACGAAGTAGTTCGTTACAGCAATGAGCTCCCTCAGTGAGGGGGCTCATTGTTAATCCAAGTAAAGTAGGCATTATGCGATTCGTGTTGAAACGGCTGGCGTTATTCGTGGTGGCGTTGTTCGGCCTGTCCGTGGTGGTTTTCGCAGCATTGCGCATTCTGCCTGGCGATGTGGCCTCCGTGATGGCCGGCGTCAACTCGCCGCCTGAGCGTGTGACCCAGCTACGCGAACAACTCGGTCTGAATCGGCCATTGATTGCACAATACTTCGATTGGATGAGTGCGCTGGCCCGTGGTGACTTCGGCACTTCAATCCTGACTGGTCGCTCCGTAACCTCCTTGGTAGGCGCACGTGCGTCCATCACCTTTCCCCTGATTATTCTTGGCCTGCTCATCGCCTTGGCCATCGGCTTGCCGCTGGGCTGTGCGGCGGTACTGGCCCGCAGCGCAACGGTGCGTGCGGTGTTTCATGTACTGGCTATTGTCGGCGGTGCCGTACCTGCGTTGTGGGGCGGTCTGCTGCTGATTCTGTTGTTCGGGCGCGGCGTAGGATTGCTTGACGTGTTTCCCTCGCAAGGGTTCCCGCTGGATGGCTGGGGCGCACCCGGTTCGGCGATATCAGCGTTGGTATTGCCGGCTGTATCGGTCGGCATCATCGTGGGAGCATCGCTTATGCGATACACGCGCGCGGCCTTAGGGGATTTAGCCAGTTCCGGCTACATCGATATGGCATGCTCGTGTGGCATGACGCGCACTCAGGCGGTGTTGCGTGTGGGATTGCGGTTGGCAACCCCGCAGCTGGTGTCTGTTATCGGGCTGACCTTCGCTTCGATGGTCACTGGCGTGATGGTCATCGAAAACCTGTTTGCGTTACCGGGCATCGGCAACGGTCTTGTGACCGACGTGGGCAACCGCGACCTGATTGCCGTGCAAAGCGAGCTGTTCCTGCTGGCCGCGTTCTTTTTGACTGTCGGCCTCGTGGTCGATTTGCTCCACCGCGTGCTCGACCCGCGTCTGAAAACCGCTACCGCCATTACGGAGGTGACCGCATGAGCAATGTTCGTCGTGCGACGACTGGTGGTCGACGGGCTGCCTTCGTCATCGTCCTGCACTCCATGTGGCGTCGTGCCGAGGGCAAATTCGCACTTATCGTGCTCGCTCTGTGGTTGCTCATTGCCATCGTTTCCCTGTTCTGGACCCCGCAATCGCTGTGGGCCACTGATGGCTACCATGTATGGGCCAAGCCGTCCGCCGAGCACTGGCTCGGCACTGACGGCACCGGCGCGGACGTGTTCAGCTGGCTGCTGGCCGGCTCACATACCAATCTTGTGATCGTGCTGCTGACCGTAGTGGCATCTATGGCTTGGGGGCTGCTGCTCATCGCGGCCATGGTGGCGCGCAATGCGGCGCTCGCCAGTTCTTCGGTAGTGGTAGTTGATGCGTTGATTTCCGTTCCCACCGTGTTGATTGCGTTGATTCTGGCTGTGCCGTTGGGAGCGTCAATCGCGGTGATTGTGATCGCCTGCGGCTTCGGATATGGGTTGAATCTGGCTCGTGTGGCTCGCCCCGCAGCGTTGCTGGCGTCCCGCTCGTCATATGTGGAATCGGCCTTGGCCAATGGTGCCAGCGGGTGGCGTGTGCTCATAAGCCATGTTATGCCGAATATTCTGCCGGTATTGGCTGTGCAACTGTCATTGTCGGCGGGCACGGCGGTGTTGGCTGAGTCGGGGCTCACTTATCTCGGTATCGGTGTGCCGTCCGGTGTGCCGAGCTGGGGGCATTCTCTGGCCACTTCGGTCAAACTCATCAACGTGTTCCCATTAACCGTGGTGTGGCCCGGCCTGATCGTCACGGTTGTGGTTGTGGCGCTGAATATTTTTGGTGATGTGCTGCGCGATGCCATCGATCCGGTCACCAACCCCGCATTACGTGAAATAGGAGGCGAACGATGAGCGTCGATGTTCGCGGGCTGAAAATCACGATTGGCGGCAAACCAATCGTCTCTGATGCGGATATGACCATTGCCGACGGTGAACGAGTCGGCTTGATCGGTTCTTCAGGCTCCGGAAAATCTATGATTGCCAAGGCGATGCTGGGGTTGCTGCCCCTGACCGCTGTGACTAATGGGTCGATTGATATGGGCAGCACGGAAATTATCGGAGCTTCCGAACGTGCGCTTGCCGACCTGCGCGGCCGGTATGTGGGTGCGGTGTTCCAGAATCCGGCTGCCTCACTGAACCCGGTGATGACCGTGGCGCAGCAGATCGCCTTGCCATTGCGGTTGCACTATGATCTGACCAAGGCCGAACGAGCCGACCGAGTGAATGCCTTGTTGAGCAAGGTCGGGCTGGATCTCGATATGGCCGGCAAATACCCGCACGAACTGTCCGGCGGCCAACAGCAGCGCGTGGGCATCGCCACGGCGCTGATCACCTCACCGCGATTCATCATCGCGGACGAACCCACCACCGCACTCGACTCCATCACGCAACGCCAGATCGTGGACCTGCTGACCTCGCTGGTGGACGACGCCGGTGCCTCCATGCTGTTCATCACCCACGATTTCTCCGTACTCGCGCGTGCCACCACCCGCTGCTACGTGCTGGACGCCGGCCGCATCGTCGAATCCGGACCCACCGCCGACCTGCTCGCCGCGCCGACCACACCACAGCCCAGCGCCTGGTCGCCGCCGCCCAAACCCTCACCCTCCACACCCCCAAGGAGGATTCGCATGAGTAACAGCAGTGTGCCGCTCCTCTCCGCCCACTCCATCACCAAATCCTTCGGCCCGCGCACCGCACGCCACCAAGTCCTCTTCGACGTCTCCGCCGACGTCCACGCCGGCGAATGTCTGGCCGTGATCGGCGGCTCCGGATCCGGCAAATCCACGCTGACCCGCATTATGCTGGGCTTGGAATCCGCGGACTCCGGCAGCGTGGAATACGAGAGCCAATCCATTGTCGGCGGCCGAAAATCGCCGGGATTCGCGGCCCTGCGCCGCGAATCGGGACTGGTGTTCCAGGACCCGTTCTCCTCGCTCGACCCACGTTGCGAGTCGCCAAATCAGTGGCTGAACCGCTGAGTCTGCAACGGCGTGACCTGAACAACACCGATATCGACGAGCGAGTGGCCGCGGCTCTGACCATGGCAGGCCTTGAACCGGCAGACTTCCTGAACCGGTACCCAATCGACCTGTCCGGCGGCCAGGCGCAGCGCGTGGTCATCGCCCGCGCTATCATCAACGAGCCCAAAGTGATCCTCGCCGATGAGCCGATGAGCGCCATCGACGTGGCCGCGCGCATTCAGATCCTCGACACCTTCGCCGCCATCCGCGCGGCCCGGCCGAGCACCGCCATCATCATGGTCTCCCACGATCTCGGCGTGGTACAGCACATCGCCGACCGCATCCTCGTGCTCCATGACGGGCGTCTCGAAGAGACGGGTCCCACCGCTGAAGTGCTCGGCAACCCCCAATCCGATTACACCCGTCAGCTCATCGAGGCAGCCTCGTTATAGACCTTTTTTGGCTCCCTCTCTGAGGGGAGCTGTCGAACGCAGTGAGGCTGAGGGGAGTTACGGGTGCCGTCGTATTCCCCTCAGTCCGCTTCGCGGCCAGCTCCCCTCAGGGAGGGGAGCCGAGGCCGCCGGCGACACGCGCTTGTCGCGGGTTGTGCTATGGTGTGAGGCATGCAGATTATCTCATGTTGTTGTCGCTAACCGACGCCCCTGGGCGAGCGGTCAGTGACGCATAACTTGAGATAGAGCATTCGAATCGCGGCAAATCTGTCGCATGAATTTTCATGAAATCGATGGCACGAGCGTAACCGTGTAACGCGCGAGCCGTGGTTAACATGAAAAACCGATTCACTTTCCGGCTTCACCGTACAGTGAGCGGGAATACTCGATTTCAAACTAAAGCCACAGTCCATTCGTCTGGGAACGTCGGTTCACGAGCGCAACGCAGCAAAACCCCACAACCCCAGCAACGAAGGACTTCACATGACCATCCACAACAGCCTCGCAGAACTCATCGGCAACACCCCGCTTGTCAAGCTCAACCACATTCCACAGGCGGCCGGCGTCAAAGCCACCATCGCCGTCAAAGTCGAATACTTCAACCCCGGCGGATCCTCCAAGGACCGCATCGCCGAACGCATCATCGACGCCGCCGAAAAGTCCGGCCAACTGAAGCCCGGCGGCGTGATTGTCGAACCCACCTCCGGCAACACCGGCGTCGGCCTGGCCCTGGTCGCCCAGCAGCGCGGCTACCGCACGATTTTCACCCTGCCGGACAAGGTCTCCGAATCCAAGCGCGCGGTGCTGCGCGCCTACGGTGCCGAAGTCATTGTCACGCCAACCGACGCCGGCCCGGACGACCCGCGCTCCTACTACCAGGTCGCCGAACGACTGGCCAATACGATTCCCGGCGGCTTCCGCCCGAACCAGTACGACAATCCGAACGGCCCGCTGAGCCACTACTACACCACCGGACCTGAGATCTGGGAGGCCACGGACCACAAGGTCACGCACTTCGTGGCCGGCATCGGCACCGGCGGCACCATCTCCGGCACCGGCAAGTACCTCAAGGAAGCCTCCAACGGCGCGGTCAAGGTCATCGGCTCCGACCCGGAAGGCTCCATCTACTCCGCTTCCTCACGCGACGAAGTCCACCAGTACGATATCGAGGGCGTAGGGGAGGACTTCTATCCCAAGGCCTTCGACCGGAACATCACCGACGACATCGTGCGCGTGTCCGACGCCGAAGCCTTTGAAATGACCCGCCGTCTGGCCGGCGAGGAGGCGCTGCTGGTCGGCGGCTCGTCCGGCATGGCCGTGGCCAGCGCCATCAAGTACGCGCTTGCCAATGATTTGGACGAGAACCAGATCGTGGTGGTGCTCGCCCCTGATTCCGGCCGCAGCTACTTGGAGAAGATCTTCAACGACGACTGGATGCGTGCCAACGGCTACGGCGACATCGTGGAGCGCACCAGCAAGCCCTCCCTCGCCGAGCAGTACCTTAACGGAGCTCCCTCTGATGAGGGAGCTGGGGACGGACTCCATAACTAGCTATCAAAAGAATCAATACCAACATCCGCACTAACCAACCGCACCTGTTCTACCTTCGAATACGGAACGATCCCGAAAGGAACCCAATATCATGTCCGCTGAATACAACGCCAAGTTCGCCAACACCGACATCGCCACTCGCGCCATCCACGCCGGCCAGGAGCCCGACCCGACCACCGGTGCGGTCGTCACGCCGATCTTCGCCACCTCCACTTTCAAGCAGGATGGCGTGTTGGGCCTCAGGGGAGGCCACGACTACTCCCGCTCCATCAACCCCACTCGCACCAGCTTCGACGAGCAGCTCGCCGCCGTGGAAGGCGGCAAGTACGCGCTGAGCTTCTCCTCGGGCTTGGCCGCCATCGACGTGCTGCTGCGCTCCACCATCAAGCCCGGCGACAACATCCTGCTCGGCAACGATGTGTACGGCGGCACCTACCGCCTGCTCTCCAAGGTGTTCGTGCCGTGGGGTGTGGGCCTCGACGTGGTGAACATCACCGATCTGAAAGCCGTGGAAACCGCATTGGCCTCCAAGCACTACCAGTATGTGTGGGTCGAGACCCCGTCCAACCCGCTGCTCAACATCACCGACATCGCGGCCACCACCGAAGTCGCCCACAAGTACGGCACCAAGGTCGCTGTCGACAACACCTTCGCCTCGCCCGCCCTTCAGCACCCGCTGGCCGATGGCGCCGATGTGGTGGTCTACTCCACCACCAAGTACATCGGCGGCCACTCCGACGTGGTCGGCGGTGCCGTGGTGGTCAACGATGAGGAGACCCGCGAGAAGGTCGCCTTCCTGCAGAACGCCGCCGGCGCAGTGCCCTCCCCGTTCGACTCCTGGCTGGACATCCGCGGCCTGAAGACCCTGGATCTGCGCGTCAAGCGCCACAGTGCCAACGCCCTGAAGGTGGCCGAATGGCTCGAATCCCAGCCCTCTGATGTGATTGAGCGCGTCTGGTACCCGGGCCTCGAGTCCCACCCGGGTCATGAAATCGCCGCCCGCCAGATGCACGGCGGCTTCGGCGGCATCGTCTCCGTGCAGCTCGCGGCCGGCGCCGAGGCGGCCAAGCACTTCGTGGACCACACGCAGATCTTCACACTGGCCGAATCGCTCGGCGGTGTGGAAAGCCTCATCGAGGTGCCCGCCGCCATGACCCACGCCTCCGTGGCCGGCACCACCCTGCAGGTGCCCGCCAACCTGGTGCGCATTTCGGTCGGTATCGAGAACGCCGACGACCTTATCGCCGATCTCAAGCAGGCGTTGGATCGTATCTGACCGTACTGACGGTACTGGTGGCACCGTATTGACGGTGCCACCACGCTTATCGGCGGACTCGCTATCGATTGGTACCTACAAAAAATCCCCGGCCCACAAGGGTCGGGGATTTTCCGTTATCGATTAAACATATTGAATCAGCTGGCGTTGCCGCCCTGCCATCCAGTGGCATCCGCACCAGCCGGGCGCAACGTCTGACCGGAAGTCGGTGTGGTGCCATCAACGACCACACGAGTGCCGATGGTGGCAAAGTCGTACATCCACTTGGCATCGGCCACCTGCATGTTGATGCAGCCGTGCGAGCCTGGGATACCCTGCTGCACATAGATGGGGTGCTCGCCCCACATGTATGCAGGAACACCGTGCAGAGCCTCGCCGCCGTTATAGTAGGAAACCCACGGCGTGCCTGGCTGGTTGTAGCCTTCGCCAACCATGGTCTGCGATTCGTACTTGAGATACACGTAGAACGTGCCGGTATCGGACAGCATGGAACCATCGGCGGTGGGCTTGCCAGAAGCGATGTTGAACTTCTTGACCACCGTGGTGCCCTGATATGCAGTGGCAGTCTGGTTCGTCAGATCAACATGAACCCACTTATCGCCATTTGCCGTATCGAAGTTATGAGGCACCTCGACCTGCTTGACATCATACGGGCTGTCTTTCACAGCCACAGTGGAATCAGTGGACTGGTTCTGCTCGATGGCGGTAGCCAGACGTTCGGGGGCGTCCCCGGCGCCAGTCACTTCAATACCATCCACGCCGAGTGTCTTATCGGCACCAATTTCCACGCCGCCTTCGTCTTTCGGCGTGATGTAGACCTCGCGTGTCACCTTGGGAACAGTCAGTTCTTTGGTTACGCTGTCACTGGTGACGTACTTGGTGATGGCATCGCGGTCGACTACCAGACTCATGGTGCCTTCCGCCTTATTCACCGTGGGCTTGAGGAATGAGGCAATGGTATCGGCCGGGATGGTGACGCTCTTGTTCACGCCGTTGTCTACGGTCAGTTTGAGGCCAAGCCTGGCATTGGCGTCAAACTGTGTTTGCTGTGCGCTCGCGTCATCAATCGGATTCTTTGCGGTCTGTAGCTTGACCGGCACCGTCGCATTTTCGCCCGGGGTCGCGACGGCCTCCTTGACTGCAGCATTGACAACATTGGTATCCGGGCCCTTGCCGTCCTGACCCGCGGTGTAGTCGAACTGTTTGGTGCTCTTGTTGTAGACAACGGTGGCAATCTGCGCTCGGTCGGCCTCATCGACCAGGCCGGCGGTGACGAATTGTTCGGCAGTCTCTTTGTCCGTGGTGGCGGTCAGAGCGATATGCGGCTGATCGAAAATATTGAGCTTGGCCACGTCGCCGGTCTTCGCGTTCAACAGCGCATCCACGGTTTTATCCGTGTCGACGGTGACGCCAAGGTCCTTCAGCGAGGCTTTGACGCTGTTGCCTTCGGCGGTGAACGTCACCGTGGTGTTATTCAGCCGCTGCTTCACAGTATTCGCAAGTTCTTCGCGGGTCTGGCCCATGACAGAGACATTGCCCAAATGAACACCGGGCGCAGCCTTGTCTTGGAAGTACCAACGTCCGACGAAGAAATAGGCTATTAATGCGGCAAGCAACACTGCAAATATGGTTATGATGGCAATCCGTGCGGCCTTGCCATGTGATTTAGCGGTGGTAGATGCCATAACATGTTCACCCACATAGGCTGTATTATCGGCATGGTTATTGGTGCCATTGTCACTTTGCTGTGGTGTGGCGGTACCTGAATCCGCGGCTGCGAACAGCCCATCGGTGGCCACAGGCTGCAGCACCGCCGTCTCCTGATCGTCAGGAGAGGAGAAGGAAAATGTATCGTTGGCCATCAAAATGCCCCGTCTTAGTTCTCTCAAAGCGGCATATCGTGCGATATGCCGGGAATAACGTTCCTTGACGCATAATAATACGGAAGGGCTACGTACATCGTTGCGAGGTATTCCGTTATACGCTGAAATCCAGCCGCGGTCGGCCTACACTGGTCGTTTATGACAGCACATCAGGCGGCGCTGGAGGCGCTCACACGATACTTCGGCTATGACTCGTTTAGGCCCGGACAGCAAGGAATTGTCGAGGCTTTGCTTGCCGGACGCGATGTCTTGGGCGTGATGCCCACCGGCGCAGGCAAGTCCGTGTGCTACCAGATTCCCGCCGCGCTCAGCCCGGGTGCGACTTTGGTCATATCTCCCTTGATTTCCCTGATGCGCGACCAGGTCGATGCGCTGAACGACCTCGGTATGCCGGCCGCGTTCATCAACACCACTCAAACTCCCGACGAGCAGGCGATGGTGTTCGCCCAAGCCGCCGCCGGGCAGATCAAACTGCTGTACGTGGCCCCGGAACGCTTGGAAACCGGGCGATTCCGCGACTTTGCCGCCCGTACGCCGATCTCGCTGATCGCTGTGGACGAAGCCCACTGCGTCTCCCAGTGGGGCCAGGACTTCCGCTCGTCGTACTTAGGTATCGGCGATTTCATCGCCGGGCTGCCGCAGCGTCCACCGGTGGGTGCGTTCACCGCCACCGCCACCGAACGGGTGCGTCAGGACATCGTGGGACTGCTGGGATTGCGGAATCCGGCCGTCACCGTTGCCGGATTCGACCGGCCGAACCTGTATTTTGATGTGGTCAAACTGGAGACCAAATACAAGGCCGCATGGGTGGCACGGTATGTGGCCGACCATCCGGACGAATCCGGCATCGTCTACTGCGCCACCCGCAAGACCACCGAAGCGCTCGCCGACACGCTGAACCAGATGGGGCATCCGGCTGTCGCCTACCATGGCGGCATGTCGCCGGACGCGCGTGAGGCGGCCCAGCGCGACTTCATCACCGACAAGGTGCCGGTGGTCGTAGCCACCAACGCCTTCGGCATGGGCATCGATAAGTCCAACGTGCGTTACGTCATCCACCACAATCTGCCCGAATCCATTGAGGCCTACTATCAGGAGGCCGGCCGCGCGGGCCGTGACGGCGAGCCCAGCCGATGCACGCTGCTGTGGAATGAGTCAGACATCGTCACCCGGCGTCGGTTGCTGGATAACGATTATGAGAACGAACGATTGACTCCCGAAGAGCAGGAAATCGTTCGCCAGTCCAAGCGCCGGCTGCTGGACGGTATGGTCGGCTACTGCCGCACCACCGACTGCCTGCACCGGTATATGACCCGGTATTTCGGTCAGGAATTGTCGCCGAATGCTGGTTCCACGGCGGGTGAAGACATTGCGGCGGACTCTTCGCAGTCCGGCAAATGCGGTGCCTGCTCGAACTGCGAAAGCACGTTCGAGACCATCGACGTGACCCGCGTGGCGCAGGCGATCAGCCGTTGCGTGCATGACGTGGGGCAGCGCGTCGGTTCCGGCAAGATCGTCAAGATCCTGCGCGGTTCGCGGGCACAGGATCTGGCATGGCTGAACCCGGAGCGGATGCCCACCTTCGGCATGCTCAAGGACGTGAACGAGGCTCGCGTGCGCGACGTGTTGAGCCAGATGGCCACGGACGGGTACCTGTCAATCGCCGAAGGGCGTATGCCAATCGTCATGTTCGGTGCGCGGGCGGCCGAAACCGCCGCTCCCGACTTCCACTATGAGATCAAACGGGTGGAACGCAAGTCGGAGGCGGCCGGTTCCGGTCGGAGCGGGGGAGTGGCTGATACTGCCGATTCCGCCAATGTTCCCGGCGATGCGCTGGGCTCGTATATCCCGGACGATGACGAGGAATCGCTGTTCCAGAAGCTACGCGAACTGCGACGCACCATCGCCCAGGAAATCGGCAAGCCGCCGTACATCGTGTTCTCCGACAAGACCTTGCGCGACATGGCCCGCATCAAGCCGGTTACCAACGCGCAATTTCTGGCGGTCAACGGCGTCGGTCAACACAAGCTCGACCTCTACGGCCAGCGCTTCATGCAAGCCATCGCCTCGTTCAATGCCGGGAGTGCGTCATAACAATCTCCTATAGCGAACTGCGGAGTATTTGCGGGCGTTCTTGGGCTGGCTCGACTACGATGACTGTTCGATGCTTCATGACCGAACACTCGGCAAGTAGAAAGGCAACAGCATGGCAGAAGAAACGGCCGAAAAGCCCGTCGTCGAATCATTCCAGCTTGATCACACCAAGGTCAAGGCGCCGTACGTGCGTTACATCGACACCGAAACGGGCCCTCACGGCGACGTGATCTCCAACTATGATCTGCGCCTGACCCAGCCGAACAAGCAGGCCATCCCCACCCGGCGGCCTGCACACCATCGAACACACCATCGCCGTGCTGCTGCGTGAACGCATTCCCGGCTACATCGATTGCTCGCCGTTCGGCTGCCGCACCGGCTTCCACCTGCTGACCTGGGGCACCCACCCCACCGAGGAAGTGGCCAAGGCCCTGAAGGAATCGTTGGAGTTCATCGCGTACAAGGCCACGTGGGATGACGTGCCCGCCACCACCGAGAAGAGCTGCGGCAACTATCGCGACCACAGCCTGTTCACCGCCAAGGAATGGGCCAAGCAGATCCTTGAGGAAGGCATCAGCTCCGACCCGTTCGAGCGCAAGGTCGTCTGATCGCAAGCCAATCGGCATGGAAGAACCCCGCCCCCGCATACCACGCGGACGGGGTTTCTTTGTGCCTATGTTTGTGCCTATGGCATGGTAGGTTTGCCGTCAGTTAATCGTTGGCCGCTGCACATCGGTAGCTTGGCATGTTGGAGAGGTGGAAGTGACTCAGTCGAACGCTGCAAACAAGGCGACAGGCCGCCGTTTCCGCCACGCCACCATGCGCGATCTGCCGCAGATGCAGAAAATCTACGCACGCGCACGCGCGTTGATGGCCGCCAACGGCAACCCCACCCAGTGGGGCAACGAATTTCCGCGTGAATCGATGATTGAGGACGACATCGCCAACCAGCGTACGATGCTGCTGGTCGACACCTGCAATGGCCACGAACGCATTCTGGCCCAGTTCGCCCTGTGCCCGGGCGAGGATCCGACCTACGCCAAAATCGACGGCGCCTGGCTGGACAACGACGCCTATGTGACCATCCACCGCATCGCCGCATCCGGTCTGGTGCGCCACGCGGCCCGCGACTGTATCAGGTGGGCCCTGAAGCACTACGGCAACGTGCGCGCCGACACCCACCCCAATAACAAGGCCATGCAGCACGTGCTCGAAAGCTCCGGCTTCGCCCGTTGCGGCCTGATCCAGCTGCTCGACCGGCCGTCGACACCACCAGAATCGCCTATCAGCGCCACGAGTGGTGAGTGTGGCTGCCGGCTGATGTGCTCGTTTCTGCACCGTCATCGGTTTCTGACGGTAGAATCAGTGTGTGAGAAGAACACGTTGGGTCGGGGGCGTCGTGACGGTGCTTGCGGCTGTCATGCTGTCGTCGTGCGGCGGCGTCCAGTCGAATCCCGGGTAACACACCGTTGCCAATCCATTCACCGCGCAGGTGAATGGAGAAGACATGGCGATGCCTGTCGACCGATGTGGCTCCATCGGCCGACAGGCATCGAGGAAGTCACCGTGGCCGGCGGAACGCGCGGTCGCCGATTGGGGCGAATGGCTTGTGTGGTTCGCTTTGGTACCAGTAGGCGACCGTGGCCACGTCGTCCTGTCGTTCGAAGTTGCCGGCTTCCTCGGTGCCGATCTGCTGCCACTCGACGCGCAGGTCTCGCTCGAAGTAGATCGGGTCGGGGATGTGCCAACGGTATAGGCCGCGGGTCACGGGGGTGGCAGTGTCCCAGTAGGCGCTTTCGCGTCCGGCGAGGTTCTGCGAGTAGAACGGGAAGCCGAGGTATGGGCCGGTGAAGGTGCGCTCGTGCATGCGGCCGTGTTCGTCGAATTCGGCGAAGCTCCAGGCGCCGCCGAAGTAGTCCTCGGCGCCGGTGCTGCACCAGGTGGGGTATTTGCCGTCGCCGTCGATGTAGAACTTGAATTCGCCTTCGCCCCACCAGCGGCTTTCGAGCGCGGTGAGCGCCAGGTAGGTGCCGACGTAGGTGCCGTGTCCTTCGACGCCATCGAGCACCACGTAGTCGTGGGCGAGTTCGGTGACGCGTTGGCGGCGCCACTGCGCGTGGAAGCGCATCGTGTCGGCCGGCAGCTGGTCGTATTCGGTGTAGTCGATTTGGTAGAAGAACGCGGGCACGTCCTCGTTGTGGTCGTTGCGCAGCACGATGCGCGCGTGTTCGAACGGCATGGCGAAGTAGCAGTTGAAGCCCCGGTTCGGGTTGACCATGACGGGAATTGAGTTGATGGTGCAGGACTGGGCGTGTCCGCAGCAGAAGAAGTCGCCGATCGGGCATTGCACCGAGGGGGAGTCCTCGCCGTCCCAGTAGAATTCCAGGATCAGGTTGCGTAGCACGTCGGGGCCGGTGGGGGAGGTGCGGTCGGTTACCGTCATCCAGATGTGACGGATCACGCCGGGGCCCTCGACGTCCATCAAAGTCACCGATTCCCCGGACCTCACCGTGCTGATGCAGGGGCTTCCCTTGCGGGAGGGGCCCAACGCGCTGGCCGCCATGGCCGCGCGGCCCTTGCCGCCGTCCGGGTTTTCGGCGTTGATGCAGCGGGTGCGGCCGGGGGCCCTCATGGCCACGGCATCCAAGGCGCCTTGTCCGAGCCCCGGCGCGGGGTTCGCTGTGGTGAATGCGTCGAGCATGATGCTTACTTCCTTTCCTGTCGCAGGCCCGGCCCGCCACGGCGTTTTGTCTGGGGCGGGCTGGGCTGCTGGGGGGGGTGTTATTTCACGGCACCGGCGGTGATGCCCTGGGAGAGCTTGCGCTGGAAGATGACGAAGAAGATGATGGTCGGGATGATGCTCAGCAGCGATGCGGATGCCAGGGTGGTGGCTTCCATCGTGTGCTGTCCCTGGAGCGTGGCCAGGGCCAGCGGGATGGTCTGCACGTCGTCGCCCATCAGGAACGCCATCGGGATCATGTATTCGTTCCACGTCCAGACGAAGAAGAACACGAACAGCACGCTGATGGTGGGCCAGGAGATCGGCAGCACCACCTTGAGCAGCACCTGCCAGCGGGAGGCGCCGTCGATGGATGCGGCCTCGAGGATGGCCTGCGGGAACGTGCCGTACACGGAGGAGAGCAGGTAGGTGCCGTACGCGCTTTGGATGATGGTGAAGATGATGGATGATCGCGAGCTTCGTGTTGTACAGCCCCGGCGGCCTTGAACATGGTGTACAGCGGGTAGAGCAGTGCCTCCTGCGGCATCATGTTCGCCAGCATGATGGCCAGCACGATCCATGTGTTGCCTTTGACGCGGCCGATGCCTAGCGCGAAGGAGTTGAGCACGGACAGCACCACGGCGGCCACGGCGACGGTCAGGGAGATGATGAGGCTGTTGAGGAACTTCATCGAGAACTTCGTGGTGGTCCAGAAGGAGACGATGCCTTCCATGGTGAGTCTTCGGCAGACTCAGTGGGCCGGCTGCGTTATAGCCGACTTGCGTCTTGAAGGCGTTGACGGTCAGCACGAGCAGCGGGAACAGGACGATCAGTGCGGCGACGACCAGCAGGACCAGCGTCACCCAGTCGCCTGCCGAGCGGACGTGCTGCGTCTTGTGCGATGCCCTCTTCGCCGTTGCGGCGGTCATTGTCTGTGTCATGGTTCGATCCTCGATTTCGGAAAAATGCGATTCGGTGTTTTTTGGGGGGTGTGGAGCGGCGTCGTGTCCTTGGAATCAGACCATGTTCTTTTCGACGCGCTTCTGGATGATGGTGAACACCACGGAGAAGACGATGATGACCACGGTCAGGGCGGTGGAGATGGCGGCGCCGTAGCCGACCTGCTGCACCTGGAAGAACTGGTTGTACGAGTAGTAAGACGGCACTGTGGTCGCGGTGCCCGGCCCACCCTTGGTCAGTAGGTAGACAGGGGCGAAGGTCTTCAACGCGCCGATGGTGGCGGTCAGGATCACGACGAGCAGTTCGGGGATGATGGACGGCAGGGTGACCACGCGGAACTTCTGCCACCAGTTGGCGCCGTCGAGGCTGGCGGCCTCATAGAGCTCGGGGTCGACGCGTTGCAGGCCGGACATGAAGATGACGATGGGGTAGCCGAGCTGGATCCACACGAGGATGAACATGAGGACGGCAGCGCGCTGTCCGGGCTGCCGAGCCAGTTGTGGGTCAGCGATCCGAGGCCGATCTGTT
>ENA-OQCO01000624-OQCO01000624.1-human-gut-metagenome-genome-assembly--contig:-NODE-624-length-18505-cov-2.603167_pt1 | contig 18505 bp, 25 predicted proteins | sample MGYA00242500_ERZ504582 | MGnify/ENA primary metagenome ERZ504582 (study PRJEB26092, sample SAMD00036346) | human gut metagenome | host: Homo sapiens | study: EMG produced TPA metagenomics assembly of...
CACACGGTCCCGGCTCAGCACCGGCTCCCGCTCCCGCCTCCGTCAGTGCCGTCCAGATAGTTGCCGTACTGGCCGCTTGTCCCATAGAGATAGATCTTCGGTTTCATAGCGATTCCCTCCTCCCTATCATCTCATGCGGCGGCGGAGAAAAATATGCGGCAATATCTGTTGCACGGCGGGAAAATTTGTGGTATGATAGATGGGTCGAAGCTCCATACGCAGCGGCATCGAAGTGGTCATAACGAGAACGGCTCGAAATTCCCAGCGGGTCTGTCCTTTTCGTCCCCTCGAAAACCCCTGTTAATTCCCGGTTTTCAAAATTTCAAATCGAATACTTTTATGTTTTCTCTCCTGCTTTTCTCTCCAAAAGATTTTGCGAGTTAAAAGCAGACGGAAATATACGGAGATGTACCCAAGCGGTTGAAGGGTCCGCACTCGAAATCCTCCGCGGCTTAGGCTTTTTCGTCCACCCGTTTCCCTTTGTTTTCAAGGGTTTTCGCGGGTTCTAAAAACTAAATATTTCGCTGTTCTAACACGCCGTTCTAACATTTTGGTTTTCCCTCTTTTTTGAGATTCAAGGTGTTCTGACCGTGTTTGACATACACGGAGAGGTATCGAAGTGGTCATAACGGGGCTGACTCGAAATCATGTTTCCACTTTGGAAGTCCAAACTGCCGAAAAGCCAGTAACCATGCGGGTTTGCGGGCAAGTTCAAATTGTGAATTGGGGTCTGTTCTATCCTGTTGTTCTTCCCAATTTCCACGGCTTGAATTTTGCGGGAAAATGGCTATAATGAGAGCAGCCATCTGACAGCCACTTTGAGAGGTATGTTTTGGGGTTCCGTAGTTACCGCTATCGTCCCTGATTTACCGTCATCATCCAAGTTGGTGTAATGATTCGAAATCAGGTTTCCTATGCGGAGTGCCAAACGCTGAAACCCTTGGAACCATGCGGGTTCCAGCCGAGTTCAAATTGAATAATGTTGCTTGTTCTATCCTGTTGTTCTTCCCGATTTCCACCGGCTGAATTGGTCGGCGGGTCGGGACCAGGGATATAACATAAATTTGGAGATGTACCCAAGCGGTTGAAGGGTCCGCACTCGAAATGCGGTAGGTCGGCTCAAAACCGGCGCGAGAGTTCGAATCTCTCCATCTCCGCCATGAGGTCTGCCAGCGAAAAGCTGGTAGACCTCTTTCCTTTTTATGGAGAAACCGCCGATAGGTTTTGCAGCATGGGCGCCACAATGTCCTGCTCAATGGCTGCGGCGGATTGTTTTTTCGTGGCATATTGCAGATGCCCGTAAATATCCACCGTTGTTGAAATCTCACTGTGTCCCAGCCATTCTTTTACCTGTTCCATCGGAACACCGTTGGCCAGCAAAAGCGAGGCACAGGTATGGCGAAGATCGTGGAAACGAATGTGCCGTAAATTGTTCTTGGCAAGCAACTTCCCAAAGGTCGAGGACACATAGTTGGGTTTAATGAGATTGCCAATCACATCGACACAGACATATCCCAGATATTCTTTGTTGTAGCGCGCCCGCACAGCTTGCGATTTTCTTCCTGCTGTTTCTTGGCCTCCAGCAACCGTTCTTTCAAAAAAGGAATCAATGGATAAGTCCGCAGACTGGATTTGTTCTTTGCCTTGTCCTTCTTAATCGTGACCCGCTCTCCCTTTACATTGCAGGTTGTTACCGTATGCCGAATGGAGAAGCAGTTATGGTTGAAGTCAAAGGCACTCCATTTCAAACCGATAACCTCACTGCGGCGCAGGCCGTAAAAAGCAGTCAGTAGAACTACCAGCTCGATCTTATGCCCCTTGATAACTTCAAACAGATTCAGGACTTCCGAATCCAGGTAGTAGTCACCCTTGAAGGGTTCAGGCTTGGAAATGATAATCCGGTCAGCCGGATTGCTTGGAATCAGATTTTTGTCAACCGCATAATTCAACGCCCCATGAATCAGAGCGTGGTAATGTTTAACGGTGGTCGGCTTGACCCGTTCCAATTCTTTCTCATAAAAAGCGAGAATATCTTGTTTGGTAAGGTCACAAAGGGCGACAGGATGCTCTCGGAAATACGGGGCGATGGGGTTGTTAAGCTGTTGTTCGTATCCCGAATAGGTCGAGAGTTCAATGGGCTTGCTGTCCATCACCCGTCCGGTAGCAGACTTGTACTTGTACTCAAGCCACTGGTACAGGAAATCCACAAAGGAAATCGCTGCGGATGACGGGCCAGACGGAGAAGCCGACTGCTGTGAGGCCGTAGCCTCCTGAAGCAGCTTTTCCGTCCATTCTTTTCGGATGGTGGGAAGCATATTGTTTGCCCAGGTCTTATTGCCCTTGACTTTCTTATGGGTGGGAATCCATTTGGGCTTTCTCTTACCGTTCTCATCGGTAAGGTTTAGAACCCAATAGAGATACCCTTTTTTCTCGGCCACATGGCCGGAGATTAGTTTGCTGTTTTCTTGCAGGTGTACCGCTGGCATACTGATCTGTTCCTCCTTTTGCGGTATTGAGTTCACCTACCAATGACACCTTTATTGTATCATCGGACAGAACAAAACTCCAGGTAAATCCGCGTCAGAATTGTTAACTTTCTGCGTCTATCCGGTGAAGATCGACACCATAGCCTGCTACTCCGCAAAAGTGGAGCAGGTGATTTTCAAATAACGAAGAATGTGGGCTTTGGGGATGCGGTAAGCCCGTCCAATTTTAAGGTACTCAATTTTCCCATCTTTAAGTAACTTGTACCCGGTTTTTGTACTGACGCCAAGCGCCTCACACATTTGACCAATGTCCATCACATCCGGGTAGTCTTTTAACATCAATCGGTAGGCATCTCTGGGAGAGAGTAGGCCGCCGTCATTTTCATACATTGTGAGTCCTCCTTTCGTTGGGGTATCCTATGCCGATGCTGATTGCCAGGGCTGCATCTACCTCCAGCATTTTTTCTTTACTGATACGCCCAATGTAACCACGGAGCCGCTTCCGGTCTATTGTCCGCAGTTGTTCCAACAGAAGCAGAGAGGTAGGCGCAAGCCCCGGCACATTCTCAAGTAGGATATGGGTAGGCAGACTGTTCTTCGCTTTTCTGCTGGTGATGGCTGCTGCAACAACGGTAGGACTAAAGTGATTCCCCACATCATTTTGGATAACAAGGACAGGGCGGATGCCGCCTTGCTCGGAGCCGACCACCGGGTTCAGGTCTGCATAGAACAGATCGCCACGCCGGATAGCCTTTCGCATAAACTGACCTCCTGAATATTAAGTAAGCCGGAAAACGGGGCAGGCCATAAGACCTGCCCCATTTCCGGCGAAATACAAAATCCGATTTGTTTTCTTGTTATGTGCCATTTGTCCTTGACACCCCGCACATATTGGGAAGTCATCAGTGACCGGCAGCGAACCGGCCCACGGGAATCTCACCCCTCCGAGGATCTCTCCGAGCTGCCCCCATTGCGTGATCCTGCAACCAGATGGTTTCCAAATGTTATGGACTACTCTGATCTTAAGCAGGGCTGTGGCTGGACAGGAGTACCATTATGCCCCTTTCCGGTCATGGCCGCGCCGGGTGCTGCCCGGTTTTTACAGGCTGCCGTTACTCGCTCATACAGGACAGGATTGTATGCAAGACCAATTATGATAATCAGGTGGGATCTGCTCATCATGTCCGTATATCATGGCGCGGCCCCTGAATCGGCTTTAGCTCTTCGAGCTGGAAAGGGGGGATGTTACTGATGAATGAGTATGCGGTTGTCAAGGTACAGGTGAAAGAAGAACACTCGAAAGAATGCCTTTCACCTATCGTCCTGAAACCGCAGGGGTGTCAACCCTGTGCCGCAAAATATTTTTTAAGTTTGGCAATCGCCAGGTTTATGGACTTGGCAACGGCTTGATGGCTTGTCCCTTCCATGCGACCGATCTGCCGGGTAGAGAGTCCCTGAAAAACATGAAGCCGGAATCGCCGTTTCTGAACCTCGGTCAAAGCGCCCACTGTAAAAAGCTGCTCCAGGGCTTTCCAGGCATACTTGCGTTCTGTATGTCAACAACTCGTTCTTCCCATTCTTCATCCAGAGCGCGAGTGGCACAATGCTCCGTTTCCTCCAAACCGTGGATCGAAACATCCTTGCGGGTCTGGGCGCTCTCTGCCCGATCCTGCTCATAGTAAATTTGATCGGACAGGGCTTTCAGCTCTGCAAAGTCATGTTCCGTTTTGTCAGGATTCTCCTTCAGATAATCCTCCAGTGTGATTTCTATGATTTCGTTATGAAAGCGATAAACGATATTTGGGCTGTTTTTGTTTATCGCATAGTCGCTTTTGCGATAATTTTGCACCTCTGTTACCTCCGATTTGTTTTTTGTGGAAAACAAATCGGAAGTGGTGGTGCTCGACACCAGTGACCAAGTAGTCGAGAACAAATCAAAAAGCGGCCGAATCTGTAACTCAGTACAAATTCGACCGCTCCAAGTCGTTTATTAAAAAGTCCGCAGAAAAAGCATCTTTTGGCAGGTGGAGGCTTTTCGCTTTTAGAACAATACTCCCGGCCACCATACTTCCATATAAAGATGATTTTCTTTGTCTTGTAAGCCGTGTGTCGTGGTGCGTAAAGACAGCGGAACAGCATAATGCGCTTCTTGAGGTATTGCATAGTGCATCAGACTCCTGTCCATACAAACGGACGGCACACCGGCAGCATCACTCCCTTTCTTAATTCAAATATATGTATTTCTACCGACAGGTCAATGCTGCCGAGCCGAAATAAACCTATTCAGTTTAAGATCAACTCTGCATTGTCCGGTCATCAGCGATTATTCTTTTTTATGCGGATAAAGTCAGTAATCAGAAGTATCAAACCGATTATTCCAATCGCAACTATTACATAGCTTTCATGTAAAATTCCATGAAAGCCAAGAAAGCCACTAAATCCGGTTAAATGGACACCGTTTCCGGTCATTCCCGAAATAGGAAAACGAACAGAAAGTCGCCATAATACAAATATAATCAGCGCCGATATTCCAAACAAACTTCCTCCAAGCCACGTTCTCCATGACATTCGCTTGTTTCCTTTCAATGCAGATTCTTGTGGTGGGGTCGGCTCGGTAATATTGTCCTTTAACAAATAGTCAGTAGATACCTAAAACATTCACTTAATGAGACGATTTTTTCCAGTTCAGGGGATGCCAAGCCGTTCTCCCATTTTGTGATGGCCTGCCTTGATACTCCTATTTTTTCTGCGAGTTTCTCCTGGGACAGTCCCATCTTTTTTCGTTCCCTTTGAATCTTTTCGGGTAACTTCATAGTGAACCTCCTCACTTTCATTCTATTTTTTCTGTGGTAGCCACTCTACCACCCCACCTATGTCAATTCGGCAACCAGTGGTAGCAATAAAAAAATTATGAAATATTGCAGAAAAGCTCACCGAAACGGTGAGCTTTTCTGCGATAATCAATATTGTGGGTAGCTGCCTATTTTGGTTCTTCCCACAGATGCCCACACATTTTCATAGAGAGAATCTATCCTTCGTTTTTCCCAATCGCATCCGCTAATTGACCACTGACGGCATCTATGTAGAGATATACCCCGTCCCGATCACAGTGGTACAGGTTAGAGTAGCTTGTGCTCTCATTCGGGCTGATGGGGTTGGGCTCTACCACTTCAGTGGCCTCCAACAGACCGACTCCTGACTTTGCAGCAGCAGAAAGTGCTTTTTTCAGCACAGCAATCTGTCCATTGCTCCAAAGCCCCTCCAGATCTTCAAGGACTTTTGGGTCCTGCTCCATGTCTTTGAGAAGTTGTATAACTTGATCTGGAGACAGATATACACCGGAGCAATAGTTTTCGATGATTCGGTTCTGCATGGGGTTTGGAAAGGAAACAGGAGTGATTTGTTCCCATGAGGTGAAGTACCGCGCATATTCTGGCTTTTGTTCCACCAGGAACGAAAAGGCACTACCTCTGGTGTAATAATAATCTCGGAAAAAACCTTGGATTACTGCAATATAGAAGCCGTGGCTTTTGTCAAACAGCTCGTTAGATTCCGTTTCAGCCCCAACGCGCAAGGTATTCAGATATTTTTCGGCATAGAAATCCTCCATTCCATGCTGCGCGGCAAGGGCCAGCACTTTTTCCTCCTGTCCCTGCTGTATCCAGGTTAAGGGAGTAAAATACCATTCCCGCATTTCCTCTGGTGAAATCGGGTGAAAACTCACATCGTATCCCACAAAAATCCTCCTTTCAATCCCACCAGAAGTACCAAACAGTGGACTGCCGCAGCACATCGGCCAGAGCGCCCACGGTGGCGTCCTCCGGCCCCTGGTCAATCACATCGGGACAGAAGCCATACAGTTCCACTGCTGCATCCATAGCCTTCTCCTCGGGAACGGGAGCCGGGAGCAGGAACTCCAACTCGTCGTGGCTCATGGCAGCGGGCACCGCCCCATGCTGTTCAAACCAGTATTTCGCAACTGCCATTAACTCTGGCGTGTTAGGACATTCATTCCAGCCACCAAAGGGCAGATAGCAAAAATCTCCCAAGGATTCTTCACGGGGATTTTAGCCAGAATGAGAGGATAGGTCATATTATTATCGGAATTCCAGTAGCTTGAAAAACGACGGTTATCATATCCGCCCTCCATCTCGCCCAGGATCTCCTCATCCCAGTCCATATCGTCATCCTCGGCTTCTTCCTTGCGCTGCCCAATCATTTCCTCCAGGACTGCCTTACTGTTCTCGACAGGGGCGGAGAGCATTTTCTTCCGGTATTCGGCAACTTTGTCCGGGTCGAAAGCAAAGTCGTCCTCGCCATCGCTGTCCGGGTCAGAATTCATAATCAGGCATTCCCACAGGATTTCGTCATCCGCCTTAATCAGAACCGGCACAAAGCCCTCTTTGACACTTTCCCGTTTGGCATAGTTATATGCCGACATGATGGGGTCATCATCGTCATTGAGGGGAAATAGGTACATTCACAGTCCAGATATTCCATCATGGCTTCCGCAAGGTCTGAAGGCTCCAGAGTGGCCTCATCGAAACTCTGTCCCTGCCAGTTGGCGAACCGCTTTTCCATGACTTTTGCCATAGCCTGATAATAGTTTTCATCAAATGGGATGAACAGATAGGCTTCATCCTGGAACTTATCGGAATAATATTGCTCTGAACCGAAATACTCCAAAGCATAGTTATCAATGTCGCTGGGGAAGTACGGGCTATCCGCCTCGCCGTAGTAATATCCAGCAAAGGCTGCGCCCTCCTTGTTGAACAGCGCCCCAAAGAGCTGTCCTTTCAGCTGGTCCCGGATAAAGCCACGCAGATCGGCGCGGCTCAGATCTGCCATAAACGGCTGCACCTGCTCCCAGTACCGCTCCATAAATTCCGCGCTCATCAGATCATGCTCTATGCACCAGCGCAGATAGATTGCCATGTGGTTGTAGGCATTGATCTCATTCACCGGCAAGCCCTTTTCCTGAATGGATTCCAGGTGCCATGCGGCATCGTCCATATCGCCGGTGAATTCTTCCTCTGCAAGCGTTCCTCTGGTGATGGCATTCTGGCGGGTGGGATTAACCACAAAACTGATGCCTGCCATTTTTTTAAGCAGAGCGTCCGCATCATGCTCCATCTTATACTCCATCTCATTCCGATAGAGCGGGATCACCTGATAGAAGTTGACCTCCTCGCCGCTCGGCAAAGTGCAGACTTCACCTCCGTTCCAGACAACATCCTGCGGACCTACCAGAAGTGCGGCGCAGAGTTCCGTATCCTCTGCAAACGGCGATTGCTTATCCATTGTGTGGCCAAAGCCCAGCCAGGTATCGTTGGAAATAGGCAGGCGTGCCAACACTTTCAAGAGACCAATCGGCCAGTACCACCGCTCATCCTTCAGGGATTCCTCATCCAGTTTCCAATCCGGTGGCAGAGCGATGGCCAGCTCTGCTCGCTCCAGCTTGTATTCCGCCAGTTCCTCCGGCACATTCATCCGGTGAGCACCCATGCCCATCGTTACCAGTGTGTAATAGTCCCGCTCATCAGAGGGAGGAACAACGCAGATGTCCACATGGATGTCAGGGGAAACCAGCTCATGGAACACATTCTCAAACTCACCAAAGGTGTTTTGATGTGCTGCTCTATCGCAGACATCTCATCCTCCGAATAAACCTCCGGCTCGCTGTTTTTTCTTGAGGACCAGAAGGCATCCGCCTTCGTGCCGTCCGGGTTCAGGAAAATCTGAAAATACTGATCGTCTCCCGGCTGTTGATAGACAAGACCAATGCGGCGGGTCTGGTCCACAAACACACCTGTTAGAATGCCCTCTGGTTCTCCTTCAGGGGTGTGGGTTAGCCATTCACCGCTGTCCAGCCGTTCCTTGAGCTGCCGCAGCCAGTCGGTTCCCATCTTGGAGAGTCCAGCTTCGTTCATACGGAAGGAAAGCTCCACAAGATGTTCCTTCACCGGGTATTGGAATTCACAGCAGGGGGAATTTTTCTTATAGCTATACCGCTCTGGGTGGAACAGTTCATAAAATTCGGCAAGTCCCGCTTCGTCCACCCGAATGCAGGCTATGGCGCATTGTTTATCATCCGCATTCTCGTCCAGTCCCCGCTGGAGCGTTTGGTCAGCATCGGGATTGATCCAATGATATTCCATCTGTTCCAGGGTGGCTCCGGCTTTGATCTCTTTTTTTAAGGTCAGGAACTCATAATCTCCCGGTTCCAGTTTTAATCCTTGCTTGACGGCATCCAGCGCACCGGATTTATCGCCAAAATGCGCCCGTAGCTTGCCCAGATGGAGCCAGATCCAGGGGTAGTCCGGCTCCTCCAGAGCGCCCCGCTCCGCATATTCCAGTGCTTCTTCCAGCCTGCCGCAATACATCAACGCCACAGAATACCGGTAGTACCAGGTAGCGCAGCCCGTGGCGTTTTTCTCCGAATCCTTCATCCATTCCGCAGCGCGGTAGTAGTGGATGTAATCGTCCAGGTTAAGGCAGGCAAAGGCATACCAGAGGGCAATCTGTAAATCCTGGTGAGCCTGTTTTTCGCTGAATCGTCCTTCTTCTACGCCGCTTTTGATAAAATTCTCCAGCCAGTCGAGCATTTTCCCAAAGTAAGCGGCAGTTCCTTCGTCAAAGGACTCCAGTATTTCAATATCCTCTGTCGAGAGCAGGGAGCCAGTTTCCTCATGAATATCAGGCTCCGGTTCTTTCTCGTCCAGTAGCGGCACACCGCCCACATCCCGCCGAAATGCGTGGAAGTGAGCATAGGGCAGGTCGCTTCCCTCAAAGAATGCCTGTGCCGCTGTTAGTACAGCGGGCAGATCCCAGGCGATAAAATCCAGATACCCACAATACAGACCAGTGGCCCCACCCAGGAAGGTCACGGCTTCCTCTCCTGCATCCCGTAGGATGGCATCCCGCAGGTTATCCCGGAAATCCAGAATAGCTTTCACTCGTTCCTCACCGGTAAAACCGGACAGCGGGTACAGGAGGAATCCAGCGGCAATGCCATCCTTGTGGTAAGCGTTCTTGACAAGGGTACAATGCAAAGTGAAAAGTTTTAGATCTTCCATTCAATAGCAAGTTCGGTGCGAGTGGCCTCAACTTTTGAAACCAGCGTGTCAAGAACGCGCCGCCTGTCATCGAAGCTCACATCTTCCCAATGGCTTAAATATCCCGTTATGCTATCGACCTGTGAGGAAGAAACAGAGTTAGCGGTGAGGTCGGCCACCAGCTTTAACTGCTTTTGCCGTTCCGCGTCCAGTTCTTCAATCCGGCTGTTTGCGTATTGCAACAAAAGCGGGTTTGCCCCGGTCAGCGTGTCAATGAGCTTTTCAATCTCGCCCTCGATTTTGGCAAGTTTAGCGCGGGCGGCGGTCAGTTTGGGATTGTACCCCTCCGCCTTACTGCCTTTCAGCGTTTGAAATTCCCGCATCTTCTTAACCATTTCCTCATAGACCGATTTTTCCAAGTCGTGCTTTGTGAGAGTGCCGGGCCCTTGACAGCTTTTGTTTTCCATGCGTTGCTTGCACCGCATATAAGTGACACCGTTTGGAGCGTTCAGACTGGCCAGCGCATACCCACAGCATCCACACTTGATTTTCCCGGCCAGCCATGTATTGTGGCATTTGCGGCCATTCTGGAACGTGGTATTTTGGGACAGCTTGTGCTGGACGGCCAGCCAGAGGGACGAGGGGATGCGGCCCTTGTGGGGCGCAATCACCAGAATGTTTTCCTCCCCCTCGCGGCCCTGGTACAAGTAACAGCTAAATTCACCTGTGAACAGTTCCGGCGGGCTTTCGATTTTCGCGCCCTGGGCCTTGAAATATTCGTAAATATCCATATCGGCCTGGACGTAAACCGGATTTCTCAAAAGCTGGCCCACAAAGCCGCGCTTCAATGTCTTTCCATACACCATGATTTCATTCTCGGTAAAATACCGGGTAATGTCGCCGTAGGAGTTCTCCGGCTCGGCATACATTTCATACATAAGCTCGGCGTAGTCCATCTCAGCGTTTTCAACCAGCCGCTTTGTTTTGATACCGTCCATGACGATGGGCTCCGTATCAAAACCGTATGGAGCCCGGCCCCTCATATAGTAGCCCTTGGCACACCGGGAATAAAAAGCGTCCTGCACACGCATCTGGATGCTTTCCCGTTCCAGTTGGGCGAACACGATGCAGATATTGAGCATCGCCCGGCCCATCGGGGTTGACGTATCAAATTTTTCGGTGCAGGAGACAAATTCCACGTTGTACTGCTTGAACAGTTCCATGAGCTTTGCGAAGTCCACAATGGAGCGGCTAATCCGATCCAGTTTGTAAACAATCACCCGCCGGATCAGTCCGGCCCGGATGTCTTTCAGAAGCCGCTGGAAGTCGGGGCGTTCTATGTTCTTCCCGGAATATCCCTTGTCTTTGTATTCTTTCGCTTCACCGCCTTTTAGTTCATACCGGCAAAATTCAAATTGACTTTCAATGCTGATACTATCCTTTTTGTCAATCGACTGCCGCCCGTAAATTGCATCTATTCTATTATCCATAATTAGCTCCCTTCCGTTTATACGGGAGCCAACCTACAATTATATTATACCTCTGCCGCCCCCATTCAACAAGGATGCCTTTGACTACCCCCGCTGTCCGGCATATTTGCGGAACACGTCAAAAAGCTGTTGTTCCACCTCGCGCCTGCGCTTTTCCCGTTCCTGCGGGGGCAGAATGGGAGTAAGATTTTTAATAGTAATTGTCCGATCACCAAGTACAGCCGTTTTCATTTCGCTTTTGTATTTGGTCTGTGCGTGCATAGAATACCTCCTATTTCAGAAATGACAAAGGCCAGCACCGCGAAAGTGCTGGCCCTTGTTTTGACCGGGACTTCGGGACAAAATGTCTCGAAGCCAGCCGGAGCCCTGCTCATAAAGCAGGCCCCGCTTTCATAAGATAGAGGGAGGCCGCGCCCGTTTCCTTGACCTGTCCAAAGACAACCATACTCGGCGCAGCACTCCCACACAGCAGGAGACAGCGGCCCGGAGGGACAGGCGGCCAGCCTGTCCTGTGGCGGATCGTGGCCGTGGGATGGCCCGGCCCACCTGCGGCGCAGGTGTTGGTCGCTCGTTCTCTTGTGGAGAAGTCACCGCGCACCCGCCGCCTGGCTCCCCGCGCTATGCTCGGAGCCGCCGCCGTCCTGCTGTGGAGAGGTAGGCAACCTACCTCTCATATACCACCAGAAAAACAGGGGGTAATGGAGATGCTTTTTAGAAATTTTCCCGCAAATATTTTTTCATGCGTTTGATCCCGCAGAGGACGGAGCACCTAACGGCGCTTTTATCCACGCCCTCCTCGCGGGCGATCTCCCGATAGCTTTTACCGAGAATGAGGTGGGCATCCACCCGGCGGCCCTGGAGCTCCGGCAGGGAGTTGAGCGCGTTCCAGAGCCGGAAAAACATTTCCTTGCGATCCAGGAGCTCCTGGGGGCTGGGCTCATGCTGGCAGGCGGAATATTCGATCCCGTCATCACAGTCCAGGGAATAATATGCCTTGTTGTACCGGGCCCGCTCCACATAGGCGGCCTCCTGGCGTCTGCTGGCGGTGAGAGCCTCGGCCACCTCGTCAGCAACCTCGATAAATTGATCCTGTATGTACCAATAATAAAAATCTTTCAGATTGATGGTTGTCATAGCTTGTCCTCCATTTCGTTTTGTTCGGGTTGAGGGGAAACGAAATGGAGGGCCGGCGGGGAGCGGCACCTGGGAGGGCCGTCCCGCACCTTGGGACACTTTGTCTCAAAGTACGGATAACAAAATGCGCCTGCACGACATAAAGCCGCGCAAGCGCATAAATTGAGATATTCACCTACATTATAACAATTTTCGCAACTACGGTTAAAATATCCTTGTCCGGGGCCCTGGCTTTTTTTGATAAGTTAGAGGGGCGGGTAAGGATTGTGCGGGACACGACGTACCTCCTTTGTTACCGCCGTGTGATATAAAAAGGCGGCGGCCTTGAAATGGTTAATTTCAAAACCGCCGCTTAACTTTAGTTTAGGCGTGCATCAACACAGCCGCCAAGCCAACGGTTTTTTTATATGCCGTTTCCGTTGGCGGCTGATGAATAGCAACAAATTTTCAAAAAGATTTATAATGTGAAACCAATTTTTCTCTGTGCAGGCCAAGGGCAATCACGCCATTGTCCGTTATCCTGCTCTGCTTTTCCAGTCAATAGGTCTGTGGCGGCGTCTGCAAGATAACCCAGGTAACTTCCTGCGGAGCTGTCACCGCATAGCAATTTCCACATCAGACCGCCAAAAAGATAAGATTGCGCAAATTCGCGCCAGCTATGCAGTTCCTCAACAACCTTTTGGGAGAGATCCCACAGAATACCAACAGCCTCGCTTTCTGTGATCCAGCCTAAATAGCATCCCCAGCGTGTCAGCATCGCCGCCCGGCCAATATCCCATCCAGCCATAAAACCGGGAGCATATTGACCTTTATACCGTTGTGCAAACCTCCATGCCCGGCAGGTAGACTCACGGTCATCCTCGTCCATAGTTTCGTCCATGAGTTCCTCCGGCGAAGATGCCTCACTATAAAGCTGATACCGCAGGATATAACCCTCCTGCGCCAGATAACGGATCATGTCCAGCAGATCACTCCGGCCATCTATCCCCCAGGAGCGGCGCACAAGGGACACGATTTTCTGCTCCATAACAGGAATATGTTCCTCCACATCCATACTATCCAGATCGTGACTGTTAAGGGTCGATAAAATACCGGACAGCAGGATGCCAAAGCGTTCCCATTTTACATCGTCTTTTTGATATGGGATCGCTTCTGGCTCAGGCATGGCCTCAAGCCGGGCCATTGTTTCTTCCAAGGTAGTATAGAGCTTTTCTTCCAGTTCCAGATCGAATGAGAGTTCTTCCTCATCGTCCGCATCTTCCATTTCCAGCGTTTCCAGAGCAGCCGCAAGTATGCCCATATCTTCTCCGAAAAGCTGTCCCATCAAGTCCCCAGCAGTAGCTGAAGTTGCCTCAGCAACTTTATCATTTACCATCTTTTGCAGCAATTCCTCATTAACAGCCATTTGAGCCATACTATCTGGCCCAAACATCTGTCCAAGAATTTCTACTTGACGTTGAGTATTAGCGGCAATCTGTTCTTCCACTTCGGCGGCAGACACAGATGCGCCTTTTTCAGAGCTGGGAACCTCAATTTTGCTAATTCGTTCCTCGTTCTTTTCCATGGTTTCTCTCATAGAAGCGAGTGCCTGTTTCCTAATCTCGTCTATATCGAACATTTTCAATCCTCCTTGTCCGGGGGGAGCGGATGCCATGCCGGAGGTTTTTTGTGACGTGTAAATAGCTTTTTAATCTGCCGCAGAATTGCTTCTACGAAATGAAACCATAGATTTCCAACTATAAACACGATCACAAGAAACAGCAGGAACGCTCCGATTTCTCCAATAGGCATCTTTTACCTCACTTTGTTGCAAAGCGATTCATAAAGAAGTCGGTAAAAGCGGCCAATTCATCATCCTGTGATACATAAACATACAGCTTTTCATCTTCCAGCCAGTCATAGGCATTGATGCCAATGTATCCTTTTTTGTCTGGATAAATGATAAAAGCATCGGTAGGGTATTTGTTCCGATAGGCTTTCAAAATTTCAGAACGGCGATAGTAGGTCGGATCGCCACAGCCGGAAAGATCGGGTACTGTGGGAACAACCACAATCGTCTGGCTGGCTTCGTTCCAGCCGACAATTAAATTTCCGATCTTTGTTTTGCTCCCATGAACAAAGCCATAGTTAAACCGGCTCACATCCTCGGTATATCCGAAAATCAGTCTGTAATTGTCCCCGTTCTCTACAACCTGATTAAATAGAGCACGCATTTTCTTTGCATTTGCGTTGCTCTTTTCCATGTCAATTTCAGGGCCCTTAAATAACTTGCTAAAAAATCCCATGACTTTTCCTCCTAAACGTTTGAATGTGTTTATATGAAACTGGATGGGGCAATACCCACAGCATCATAAATGAAATAATTTTGATAGTAGCTATATCACTTCGGGACACTTTGTCCCAAAGTAGCGGTAAAGCAAATTTATTGCTTTGCCAGAATATGCTCCATCTCTGCCAAACTCAGGCCGCGAACTAATATGTGATCTCCTCTCGTTTCCACAATGTAGGGTTGTAATTGTTTCAAAGCCTTGTGGTACTCCAAAAAGCCAAGGTTTTCCTCTTTTGTTAGACTAACGAAAGTCAGCGCCCATAGAGAAATAGTCTCTCCCTCAATCTCATATAGCGTTTCTGGTGCTACTGGCAGGATGGTATCCACAGTTTCCGAAAAGGTGAAGCTAACCATAAGCCCGCCATTATCCAATTCAAACACATGGGGATTTGCTTCATAGGCTTGCGACCACATATCATCCGGTTCTGTATCATCGGAATGATCCGCCCCCATTTCAAACAACAAGTGCTGATGAACAACGGCATTTCCCTTTTCGACATATTGAATGGACTCAGTTCCCCCAAAAGCCAAAGCCGGAGCAAAGAAGAAAATCTCGTTTTCTGAAAGGCCGCCATGTTTAGCAAATGCTTCTTGAAATAGACCCACTCTCAGAAACTGCGCCGCAAAATTTTCGGCAGGAATAATACGCTCAAAAAAATCGGAAAAGCTGGTAGAGAAACTGCCCGATCTGCGGTTGTGAATATCAAGCAGGCACATATCATCGGCTGTATCAGACAGCTTGCGGTAAATAAAAAGCGTTCCAAATCCAGTCATTAGAATGGGAAGGCACCCCTCCTGTTCGCCCAGCCAAAGAGTGAGCGTATCAATATAATCGGTTGGATCAATAATTTTTAGCAAACCTCCGCCATAATTTCCGAAACCATATTCCTGCCAAAAGTTCAGAAGCTCCGCTGGCACTTTCCCTTGAAATTGCTCCAGCGTTTCCGCAGTAGGTTTTCTCAAATCATTACCCGGTGGATATTTGCTTACGAACAGATCAAATACTTTCATCGCGTGTTCTCCTTTGCGTTTTATTTTAGGTTTTATCTCTCAAAAATAAGAGCAAAAAACCAAATTTGTTTTTATCCTGGCTAAAAAGAAATCCGTCTGAATATATGGCCGAAACATGATATTCGGACGGATTATCTCATTTCAATCACTCAAGCGGTAGGTGTTGCTTTTAATTTCTCCAGGGCATCCACAATAGCGTTTATTTGAAAGTCAACTGTTTCATCGGCAACTTCGGGAACAAACAGAGGTAACGTATCAGGAATTGCCTTGCGTACAACCATCGCTGTCAGACTCAAATTCGTAAATAAATTGATCCTTGCCGCGTCCGCCTTTATACCAAAGTTTTCTAAAATTTCTCCAAAAAGACGGAGCTGCTTTTGACGGAATATTTGATAGCTTTCCTTTGACAAACGTTTGAAAATGAGTTGCTGTTCTTCAATCGTTAAAACAGCGATGCCATTTTTCTCTCCGTAACAACAGGCATAGAGAAATTGTTTCACGGCATCACGCCAGCTTAAAGCAGGATCGGCCATCAGTCTTTGCACTTGCTCAATAATTTTAGGCTGTTGCAAGTACAGCGTTTCAACGATCAAATCTTCTTTCGTTGCAAAGAAAGAGTAAAAGAAAGTTCGTGAAATACCAACCTTTTTATATATTTGCTCCACAGTAGTATGCTGTATGCCCTGTTTTGCCATCAGTTCAAGACCAACTGCAACGAGTTCCGTCTGATGCGCTCTCTATCCTCCTCAGAATAAGCTACCTTTGGCATCCCGTCACCTCTTCCCTGCAAAATAAAAACAAATTCTAAAAATCAACTTTATTTTAGCACATCCAATAGAACAATACAAGAGTGAAATGACATAAGTCCGATGTTTTAACGCGGGTACTTCCGAGGCCCGCACGTTTGGCAAGCAATTCGAGTGTGCCCACACTCGAAATTTTTGCCAGGCCGCAGGCCCGCAAAAATGCTTGTTGGGGAGCTCCCCAAACCCGCAGGACTTCGGGACAAAGTGTCCCAAAGTCCCGGCGCTATGCGCCTGTTGTCTGCGGCCTGTCGCTACCGCTCCTGGGCCTTATTTTCCCGCCCGTCCGTCACGCCGAGCAGATGGTCAATGTTCGCCTTGACCGCCACGGCCTGCCGCATATCGGCCTGGGCCTGGCGGTACTCGGCATAGAGGGCCTTTTTCTTTTCCGCCAGCTCCCGGCGGGATTTTTTCAGCGTGTCTATTTTGGGGAGCTTTGCCCCGTCCAGGATTTCATTCATGGCCGCCTTTGCCGCCCGGTAAGCGGCCAGCTCCGCCTCATGCTGGGCCAGGTATTTTTTACTGTACCGGGCCGCCTTGTAGCCATCGAACACAGGCCGGGTCTTGGCATAGTCCACCGTGGCCTCCATAAGCCGGGCCGTTTTGGAGAGGGCGGCCTCCGTGTCCCGCAGCTCCCCGGCCAGCTTGTGAAGCGATCCACCGCCGCCTCGGTGCTGGCCTCCAGCGCGGCATAGTCGGCCAGTTCGTGCTCCCGCAGATACTGGAGCGCGGCGGCCATCTGCTTTAGATTGTAGACCTTGGCCCACCGCGCATAGGCCGGGCCCTTGCCCTGGGCCATGCGCTGTTGAATGTCAATCACCAGATCAACGCGCCGGGGCGGAGCCGGAGCGTCCTGGGGGAGCTCCGGGATGGGCCGCTCCCCGGCAATCACCGCCCGGATGTCCTCCGGGTCAAAGCCCGCGCCCAGGGTAGAAGCCCGGAGCCGGGTCGGTTTATCCTGGCCGGGAGCCAGGAACGAGATCACGCCGCCCCGCCCATGCTTGACGGCAAAGCCGGACTCCTCCATGAGCCACAGGAACGCCGCAAAGTCGGCGGGCTTTTTCTCCAGGGCCGCGATGACAGCCAGCCGCACCCTCTGCTGGGCAGAGGGCGGCTTTTCCCCGATCCATTGACCGTAATGGAGAAAACGGCCCTTGCTGTGCAGTTTGGGATTTTGGATATAGGACAGCTCGTGCTCAATGCACACCCGGTCAGACAGCCGCCGCAGGGCAAAGGACGAGCCGATGAAATTATGGAATTTCCGGGAGCGGTCAAAGGCCGTGGAGTTGTAATAAATGTGATTGTGAATATGGCCTTTGTCGGTATGCGTGCAGACGAAAAACTGGTATTTGCCTTTCGTCCAGCGCATCGCCGTTTCATAACCGATTTTATTTGCCTCCTCCGCCGTCACCTCGCCGGGCGGGAACGCCTGCCGGATCTGAAAGAACAGGGCCCCGCGCTCCACAGGCCGGGCCATTTCCGCCTGGTACTGGCTTTTTACCAGCAGGAACTCGGCGGGAGCTGTGGACGGGTCGCAGAGATAAGAGGACACGGCCCCCAGCTTTTTGGGATTGAGCCCGTAATCAAACCGATCCTCCATCGTTTGGATTGCGTTTTTTCCAGCCGCTACCTTGTAAGGCCGGATGTAGGTTGTGGCCGTGAATACCCCTCCTCTCTGTATGCGGCTTTCGCCACCTTGGGACAAAGTGTCCCAAAGTCGTGAAAACCGGGGAGCGGCACAGCACCGCTCCCCGGAGGGTCTAAAGCTCCACCACGGCGGAGAGCCTTTCCAGTAAATCAGACAGCGGCCCCCATAAGGCCGCATAGTCCCTTTGCAGAGCGGCGATCTCCTCCGGGTAGATGCCGCCGTAGGTGTTGGCCTGGATCGCCACCTGGTTTAGATTGTTTGAGCACCGCCGCTGGAGCGACACCAGCTCCCGGACGGGCGAGAGGTCAACGTGGAGCACATAGCCGTTAAGGGCCATTTTCCGCATATAGGCCCCCATGTTGCGGATGCCAGCCTCGGCCATGCGCTCCCCGGATCAGCGCCTGCTCCTCCTCAGACACCATGACATGAAGATGGACAGGGCGGCGGCGTTTCTTTGTCACCGCTCCTCCCGTTCCCGACTCCGATAGGGGCGGGGCGGCTCCTTGACCTTATCCACGGGCTTTTCCTCCACAGGGGGCAGGGCGCGCC
>ENA-OQCO01000625-OQCO01000625.1-human-gut-metagenome-genome-assembly--contig:-NODE-625-length-18492-cov-1.708685_pt1 | contig 18492 bp, 19 predicted proteins | sample MGYA00242500_ERZ504582 | MGnify/ENA primary metagenome ERZ504582 (study PRJEB26092, sample SAMD00036346) | human gut metagenome | host: Homo sapiens | study: EMG produced TPA metagenomics assembly of...
CGTCGCCGTCGGCGTCGTTGGGGCTTTGCAGGTCCTCAGTCCCAGCTGCTGGGCGGTGTAGGACCGCTGCGGTCCGAAGCGCCACAGGGTATATCCCGCTGCCGCCAGTACCGGGATCATCAGCAGCCACAGCCACCGAAAGCGCCGCCGTCTGCGGCCGGAGTATCGCTTTTCCATCCGTCATCCCCTCCTTGTTGAGGAGAAGTATACCAGACGTCTGGCCGAAAAATCCATTACATTTCCGTCACCGACAGCTGCTCCGGGGAAAAGTGCAGCCGGAAGGAATTGCGGTAGAACTCGATGAGCCCCTCCTGCTGGAGCCTGCTCAGCTCACGGGACAGGGCGCTGCGGTTCACCGCCAGATACGCCGCCATCTCCTCTCGGGACAGGGAGAGCCGGAAGCAGTCGGATCCCTGACGGCTGCGGCAGTCTTGCAAATACAGCAGCACCCGCCGCCGCAGGCTTGGCTCGGAGAGATAGGTGACCCGGTGCCGCATCTGCCAGAACTTCTGGGCCGATTCCCGCAGCAGATTCATCCGCAGCCGGGCATGGCCCTCACAGTGGCGCTCACAGCCCTCCATGATCCGCTCCAGCGGCAAAAACAGCACCTCCGCCCCCTCCGGGGAGAGCACCGATACCGGGCTTGCCTCGCCTGCTGCCATGAGCATTTCCCCGAACACGCCCCCGGCGGTGTGGCGGGCCACCAGCTGCATGGCCCCGTCCTCCCGGTACTGTACGGCGTCCACGGCCCCCTGCAGGACGATGCCCGCCTGCAGGACCGTGTCCCCGGCGTGCCAGAGGAACTCCCCCCCGGCCATAGCGGCGCACGGAGCCGCCAAGGCACGTCAGCAGGTGCCGCAGCTCCTCCGCCTCGATGCCGGAGAAGAGAATGGTTTGTTGTAACAGAGGGATGTCCGGCTGCATAGACGGCTCCTTTCGTTGCACGGGCAACGTAAGCCCAGCGATAGTGTGGTAAAATAGGGAAAAACTTCTGGAGGTATAAACCCATGAACAAGAAAACACTCTGGATCACGGAGACCGCCGTGATGATCGCCCTGCTGGTGGCGCTGCAGTGGGCCACCAAGCCCTTGGGACAGTTCGTCACCGGCTCCTGCGTGAATCTGGTGTTGGGGGTATCGGTGCTGGTGGGTGGCCTGTGGTGCGGCCTGACGGTGGCGCTGGTGAGTCCCTTCTTCGCTTTTCTGCTGGGCATCGGCCCGGCGTTTCTGCCCATTGTCCCCATGGTGGCCGTCGGCAACATGGTGCTGGTGGTGATCCTGCACCTTCTGGCAAGCCGTGACAAGATCGCCGCACGCAGCTATCTGCCGTGGCTGTAGGAGCCGTGACCAAGTTTCTGGCCCTGTGGCTGCTGATCGTGAAGCTGGTGCTGCCCACGCTGGGACTGGCGGAAAAGCAGGTGGCGGCAATCTCTGCCAGTTTCTCTTGGCCCCAGCTGGTGACTGCCGCCATCGGCGGCGTGCTGGCCGTGACCATCGCCCCCCTGATCCGCAAGGCCCTGCGCTCCAAGTAAGAACGTATCAACCGTCTTTTAACGGAAAACAGCCTGCCGGTGTTACCGGCAGGCTGTTTTTTGCTTGCCAAGATCGATGCTTGAAAAATCCTTAGATTTTCGGGCAGCGCTATTACCGCTCCCGCCACATCCGTGGGGAGAGCATCACCAGAATGGGCATCAGCTCCAGCCGCCCCAGCAGCATCAGCAGCGACATGACCACCTTGCTGAACCCGGAGAAGGGGCTGAAATTCCCTGCCGGGCCCAGACGGCCCAGCCCCGGTCCCACGTTGCCGAGACACGTCAGCACGGCGGTAAAGGACTCCGTAAAGCCCAGGTTGTCCCAAGCCAGAAGGGTGGCCCCACCCAGCAGCAGGATCATATATGCCACCATGTAGGCCGCCGCCGAGGAGATCACCCGGTCCTCCACCAGCTGTCCGTCCACGGTGATGACGGAGATATGCTTGGGGTGCAGGATCTTTTTGATCTCCCGGTGTAGCAGCTTTCCCAGCAGCAGGATGCGGGAGACCTTGATGCCGCCGGAGGTAGACCCGGCGCAGGCGCCGGTGAACATGAGGATCACCAGCAGCATCTGACCAAAGACCGGCCACTGGGCAAAGTCCGCCGTGGCGAAGCCGGTGGTGGTCACGGTGGACACGGCGTTGAAGACGGAATCCTTCAGCGCCCGACCCAGCGGAACGCTCTGCTGCACCATGAGACTGGCGGCGATAAGGCCGATGGATCCCAGCGTCAGCAGGGTATACAGCCGCAGCTCCTCGCTGTGCAGCGCCGCCCGGATGTGTCCCCGCAGGGAGATGAAGATCAAAGAGAAGTTGATGCCCGACAGGAACATGAAGATGGCCACGATCCATGTGATGGCCGGGGAGCCGAAGGCAGCGATGCTGGCGTTGCGGGTGGAGAAGCCACCGGTGGAGATGGTGGAAAAGGAGTGGAGCACAGCCTCGTAAAAGTCCATGCCTGCCAGACACAGGGCCACGATCTCTGCCGCCGTCAGTCCAATGTAGATGCCATAGAGTACCTTGGCGGTGTCACTGACATGGGGCAGCAGTTTGCTCTTGATGGGACCGGGACTCTCGGCCCGCATCAGGTGTACGGCCCCCGCCCCCGTCCGGGGCATCAGGGCCAGAAACAGCACCAGCACACCCATGCCGCCCATCCACTGGGTCAGCGCCCGCCAGAAGAGGATACCCCTTGGCATGGCCTCCACATCCGTCAGGATGGTGGCTCCGGTGGTGGTGAGGCCAGAGGCCGTCTCGAACAGGGCATCAGCATAGTGGGGGACAGCCCCGCTGAGGACGTAAGGCACCGCCCCGAACAGGCACAGCACGATCCAAGCCATGGCCACCACCGTATAGCCGTCCCGGCCCTGCAGACGGTTCTTCCGGGCCGGAATGCGGGTGAGGATCAGTCCGCACAGGCTGCACAGCCCCAGCGTCCACAAAAACGGCTCCCAGCAGGCCTCACCATAGCCTACGGACACCAGCAGCGGCAGCAGCAGGCACCCGGCTTCCACCCAGAGGGTATAGCCCATGATGTTCAGTATCAAACGAAAGTTCATGTCACTTGTCCTTTGCACATTCCGTAAATATTATAATAAGAAATAGCCGTATCGCAAATGGCCATAAGTATTCAAATTATATTCCCCCGGACTGTCCCTGTCAAGTCCGGCCCGATGCCCCCTCCGGAGAGGGGAAGGGACTGCGTGGGAGGAAAATTTTTGCACAAAAAACATCGCCGCAGGAGGGCAGGACGCCCGGCCCCCATGAGGTGAAAAGCCATGTTCCATGGAAAAATCTCACAATTCTTGCGGAATTGTATACACTTTCGTGACTTTTTCAGAAAACTAATGATAATTTTTCACTGCAACAAAAGATTTTATCCCATTGACTTTGGCTGTGAATTATGTCATTCTTAACATAATTCAATCATATGCGCCGGAGAATGGGGCGCTATTCTCCGTGCCGACGAAAGGAGTGTCCTGCTTTGAGCAGACTGGATATCAAGACACCCAGCCGGGCCCAGACCGTGGTGGAAGGGCTTTACCGGGATATGGAGCGGCGCATTGCCGCCAGCCCTCCGGGCCTGTGTCCGGTGGATATGTCCCTGTCGTTTCTGCAGCTGTGCCATGCACAGACCTGCGGCAAATGTGTCCCCTGCCGGATCGGGCTGGGGCAACTGACGCTGCTGGTCAATCAGGTGCTGGACGGCGAGGCTACCATGGAGACCATCGCCATCATCGAAAAGACCGCCCGCAGTATCGTCAACACCGCCGACTGTGCCATCGGCCGTGACGCCGCCCGTCTGGTGGTGGAGGGGCTGGAGGGCTTCCGGGATGACTACGAGGAGCACGTGAAGCACAACCGCTGTCTGGCGGGCCTGCAAAATCCCGTTCCCTGTGTGGCACTGTGTCCCGCCGGCGTGGATATCCCCGGCTACATGGCGCTGGTAGGGGAGGGTCGCTGCGCTGATGCAGTGCGCCTGATCCGCAAGGACAATCCCTTCCCCACGGCCTGCGCCTATATCTGCGAGCTCCCTGCGAGGCCCGCTGCCGCCGGAATATGGTGGACGATGCCATCAATATCCGTGGCCTGAAGCGCTATGCCGTGGACCACGCCGGGGTGGTACCCCAGCCGGAGTGCGCTCCCGCCACCGGCAAGAAGGTGGCCATCATCGGCGGAGGCCCCAGCGGTCTCAGCTGCGCCTACTACCTGGCCCTTATGGGTCACGGGGTCACGGTGTACGAGGAGCGGGAGCAGCTGGGCGGTATGCTGCGCTACGGCATCCCCAGCTACCGCTTCCCCCGTGAGAAGCTGGACGCGAGATCGAATCCATTCTGTCTCTTGGTATTGAGGTACATACCGGCGTCACCGTGGGCCGGGATATCTGGCTGGAGAAGCTGGAGCAGGAGTATGACTGCATCTACATCGCCATCGGCGCTCATCAGGATAAAAAGACCGGCATCCCCGGCGAGAACAGTAAGAACGTCATCTCCGCCGTGGAGATGCTGCGTGCCATCGGCGACAACGAGATGCCGGATTTCACCGGCAAGCAGGTGGTGGTCATCGGCGGCGGCAACGTGGCCATGGACGTCACCCGCAGCTCCATCCGACTGGGGGCCGACAAGGTCACCTGCGTCTATCGCCGCCGTCAGGCGGACATGACGGCGCTGCCGGACGAGATCACCGGTGCGCTGGCGGAGGGAGCCGAGCTGATGACGCTGGCCGCTCCCGTCCGCATCGAGGCCGATGAGGACGGCGCCGCCAAGGCCCTGTGGGTCCAGCCCCAGATCATCGGGGAGGTGGACAAGGCAGGGCGTCCCCGTCCCGGCAAGGCGGCGCTGGAGGAGGTCCGCATCCCGGCGGATGTCATCGTGGTGGCCATCGGACAGGGCGTCGAGATCCAGGGCTTCGATCAGGCCGGTGTCCCCATTCAGCGGGGTGCCTTTGTGGCGGGCCTGTCGGGGCAGGTGCGGGATATGGACAGCGTGTTCGCCGGCGGCGACTGCGTCACCGGCCCTGCTACCCGCCATCCGGGCCATTGCCGCCGGTAAGGTGGCAGCCGCCAACATCGACGAGCATCTGGGCTTCCGCCACGAGATCACCGTGGACGTGGAGATTCCCAGCCCCAAGCTGAACAACTCGCCCCCCCACGGGCGCATCGATACCACCGAGCGGGAGGCCTGTGAGCGCAAGCACGACTTCGAGGATATCGAGTGCGGCTTGACCCAAGAGGGGGCCTGCGCCGAGGCAGGTCGCTGCCTGCGGTGCGACCACTTCGGCTACGGAATTTTCAGAGGAGGTCGAAACGAAAAATGGTAACATTGACCATCGACAATCGGACCGTTACCGTGCCGGAGGGTACCACCATTCTGGAGGCCGCCCGCACCGCACGCATTGAGATCCCCACCATGTGCTATCTCAAGGAGATCAACGAAATCGGTGCCTGCCGCCTGTGCATCGTGGAGGTGGAGGGACAGGAGCGCCTGATCCCCTCCTGCAACAACGTGGTGGCCGAGGGCATGGTGATCCATACCCACTCTCCCCGTGTGCGGGAGGCCCGCCGGGTGAACCTGCGGCTGCTGCTGAGCCAGCATGAGATCCGCTGCACCAAGTGTACCCGCAGCGGCAACTGCCGTCTTCAACAGCTGGCCAACGACTATAACCTGCTGGGGGAGCACTACATCAAGGACCTGCGGAATATCCCCACGGATTTCAGCAACCCCGTGGTGCGGATCGAGAACCGCTGCGTCCGCTGTATGCGCTGTGTCCAGATCTGCGATAAGGTCCAGGGGATGCACGTATGGGACCTGATGGGTACCGGTTCCCACACCACCATCGGGGTGGGGAAGTACCGCACCCTGGGGGAGTCCGACTGCACCTTCTGCGGCCAGTGCGTGGTCCACTGCCCCGTGGGTGGCCTGCAGGAGCACGATGACACCGGCAAGGTGTTCGATGCTCTGGCCGACCCCAATAAGATCACCGTGGTGCAGATGGCTCCCGCCGTCCGGGTGGCCTGGGCAGAGTACTACCATCTGACGCCGGAGTTCGCCTCGGCGGAGCGCATGGTCACCGCCCTGAAGCAGATGGGCTTTGACTACGTGTTTGATACCAACTTTACTGCCGACCTCACCATTATGGAGGAGGGCAGTGAGTTCGTGGACCGCTTTACCCATCGGGAGCGGTACACGTGGCCCATGTTCACCTCCTGCTGTCCCGGCTGGGTGCGGTTCCTGAAGGGCCAGTTCCCGGATTATACCGACAATCTCTCCACTGCCAAGAGTCCCCAGCAGATGTTCGGCGCTCTGGCCAAGAGCTACTTTGCCGAGAAGATCGGTGTGGACCCCAAGCGCATCTTTGTGGTGTCCATCATGCCCTGCACCGCCAAAAAGAGCGAGGCGGCCCTGCCTACCATGCGGACCATCAGCGACGATCCCGATGTGGATGTGGTGCTGACCACCCGTGAGATCGTGCGGATGTTCCGGGGCGAGCAGATCAACCCCGCCACCATGGAGGAGACTCCCTTCGACAGTCCGCTGGGTACCGGTACCGGTGCGGCGGTGATCTTCGGTGCCTCCGGCGGCGTGATGGATGCCGCCCTCCGCAGCGCCTATTATCTGGTCACCGGCTCCAATCCCGACCCTGATGCCTTCAGCGCCATCCGTGGCGTGAAGGGTTGGAAGGAGGCCACCTTCACCATTCCGAAGGTGGGCGACCTCTCCGTGGCGGTGGTCAGCGGCCTCTCCAACGCCCGCCAGCTGATGACCGATCTGGAGGAGGGAAGGGTCCACTACGATTTCGTGGAGGTCATGGCCTGTCCCGGCGGCTGCGCCGGCGGCGGCGGCCAGCCCATCCACGACGGCACGGAGATGGCCGAGGCCCGTGGAAACGTTCTGTGGAGCATCGATAAGAAGTCTCCGGTACGGTTCTCCCACGAGAATCCGGAGATCCAGACCCTGTACCGGGAGTACCTGCGTGCGCCTCTCAGTGGCCGTTCGCACCATCTGCTCCATACGGATCACGAGGGCTGGAAAATGCCCAACCAGAAGTAAGACATAAAAAAGAGGACTCTGAGCCATCGGCTCAGAGTCCTCTTTTTTATGCAGCGTCAAGCAGCACCGTCATCCACGGGGCTGGAAGGGCTGACCCGTCACCACGTCCAGCCATGTGAACTGTCCGTCCTCCAGCACCATGCAGCTGTGGGGGCTGTTCTCCTTGGGCAGGGCTGCGGAGCCGGGATTCAGATAGGTGTAACGGCCGCAGTCCCGGCGCACCGGCACATGGAAGTGTCCGCACAGCAGGATATCTCCCTGCCGCAGGGGCGGTGGCGTGTCCGGCCCGTGGATGTGGCCATGGGTGGCGTGGATGGTGAGGCCGTCCAGCACCAGCAGGGCGGAGTCGGAGAGAATGGGGAAGTGGAGAACCATCTGGTCCACCTCGGCATCGCAGTTGCCCCGGACGCACAGCAACTCATCCGCCATGTCGTTGAGCAGCTTGGCCACGGCGGGCGGCTCATAGCCCTCCGGCAGCGGGTTTCGTGGGCCGTGGTACAGCAGGTCTCCCAGCAGCACCAGCCGCTGGCAGCCGGTATCCCGATAGAGCTCCAGCAGCCGCCGGGTGTAGGCGGCGGAGCCGTGGAGGTCGGAGGCGATCATCAGTTTCATGAGAAAAACTCCTTTCGGTGGAGAATATGTCTCATTCTACCAGCCTTGGAGGAGAAGGGCAAGCTTTTTCTGCCCCTTACGCCCGTTCCCGCCGCACAAGACCCAGCAGCAGGCTCACTGCCAGCATCACCGCCGCCACACTGACCCAGCAGAAGCCCATATCGTACAGGGGCAGCTTCCGGCAAAGCTCCGTCACAGCGCCCAGCGACAGCTGTGCGGCATCCAACGCATAGATGACGCTGACGGTTCCGGTGCCTGCCACCACCAGAGAGTAGACCCAACGATTCTTGACCCACAGGCTGTGGGTCAGCCCCAGCAGGATCAGCACAATGGCCACGGGGTAGATGGCGTTGAGAATGGGGATGGAGATGCTGAGGATGGCGTTCAGTCCCAGATTGCACACCAAAAAGGAGAAGCCCGTCATCACCAGCACCCACTGGCGGTAGGAGAGCTTTCCGAAAAGGGTGGAGAAATACTGGGAGATGGAGTTGATAAGCCCCACGCAGGTGGTGAGACAGGCCAGCGTGAAGATGGCCGCCAGCAGCACGGCTCCCGGTGCGCCGAACAGTTGGTAGACGATGCACCGCAGGGTCCATGCGCCGTTTTCCTGAATGGCATAGACTCCGGAGCTGCACATCCCCATGTAGGACAGCATGGCATACACCAGCGCCAGAATGGTTCCGGCGAAGATACCTGCCAGAACGGTGTGGCGCATCCGATCGCGCTTTTCCGTCATGCCGAAGGAACCCAGCGTGGTGGCGATCACCAATCCAAAGTTCAGGGCGGCGATGGTGTCCATGGTCTGGTAGCCCTCGGAAAAGCCCTTCAGGAAGGGGGCGGCATCATAGGCCGTCTGGGACGGGGCCACGTTCACCTCTCCCCGGAACAGGAAGGCGACGAACAGGAACACCAGCAGCACCAGCAGACTGGGGGTCAGGAAGTGGCCGATGCGGTTCACCAGCTTTCCCGGCGTCATACACAGCCATAGGGCCACCAGAAAGAACGCCAGCGAGTACACCAGCATCCACACGGTGGTATTGGCGCCCTCCGGCAGATAGGGGGCCACCGCCATCTCGAAGGGAACAGAGGCGGCACGGGGGATGCCAAGACCGGGACCAATGGAGAGATAGATCAGCAGGGTAAAGACGATGGCGAAGCGCTTGCCCACCTGCTGCCCCAGCCGGTCCAGCCCGTCAAAGCGGGCCACGACTACCACCCCCAGCACCGGCAGCACCACCGCCGTGGCCAGAAAGCCCAGCATGGCCGGCAGGGTGTGGTTCCCGGCGTTCTGCCCCAGAAAGGGCGGGAAGATGAGGTTCCCCGCTCCGAAGAACAGGGAAAACAGCATAAAGCTCACCAGCAGCATTTTGTTCCTACTCAATTTCATGTCGATACTCCTTGTTTTTTTCAAAATTTCCGCAAAAAAAGACCCGTCCCAAATTCCTTTGAGACGAGTCTTGCTATACAATACCCGCGGTACCACTCAAATTGCACGACGAAAAACGTCCTGCCACTTCAGGCTCTATCAAGCCCTATGCACTCACGTAGCCTGCACGGAGTCTCCTACTGACAGATGTGTTGGGGGACTCAGCTCGGAAGGGATAAGAGTTCTGGCGCTGTCCGCCGGGCTTCCACCGTCCCCGGCTCTCTATGCGACGTGCTGCCAGCTCCGTCTTCGTCATCGCTTTTGATGTTCACTTGTCACGGACATCATACCATCCCGTAAAGAACTTGTCAAGAGGGAAAATCTCACGCCGACGCATCGTCCTTCACCGGCTCCTCGCCGTGAAGCTCCCGCCGGATGGCCCGGAAGCGCTGGGGAACCTCCTCCTCCGCCATGCGGATGGGGACGTCCGTGGTGCCGGCGGCCTGCGCCGTCTCGTAAAACCAGCACTTGTATTCCACCGTCTCCAGCGTGTGCTGCATCTCCCGGATCTGATCCAGCAGAACCTGCCGCTGGTGGTGGAACATCTGCAGCCGGGTGTCGATGGTGTCGTCTCCCTGCATGGCCAGCTGGATGTATTGCCGGATGTCACGGATGGACATTCCGGCCTTTTTCATGCACCCGATGATCTGCAGCCACTCGAAGTCCGACTTCCGGAACAGACGGATTCCGCCGGAGGAGCGCTCCACAAGGGCAGCAGCCCCTCCTTGTCATAGTAGCGCAGCGTGGATGCCGGGATATCCAGCAGCTTCGCCATTTCACCCACGGTATAGACCATTTTCCAATTCCTCCGAAAAAATTTTGCAAAACCCCTTGACTTAAAGTGTACTTTCAGTTTTAGAGTATAGATAAGCTTTAAGAGCATCATACAGCGTAGGAGCGTTACTGTCAAGACTCCGTTTCTCGGAGCCGGTCAGCGACGAAGCATACAGCAAACTGTAAGGAGGAGAGCCATATGGCAGTCAAACAGACGGCGGGGCGGGACGCCCTGGGGGAGTTCGCCCCGAAATTTGCAGAGTTCAATGACGATGTCCTGTTCGGTCAGGTATGGAGTCGAGAGGACAAGCTATGGTGGTGTATTTCTCCGCCACCGGCAGCACCAAGGCTGTGGCGGGATACATCGCCGAGACACTGGGAGCCGATACCTTTGAGCTGACACCACAGGAGCCCTATCTGGCGGCGGATCTGGACTACAACAACAGCGAGAGCCGTGTCTGCCAGGAGCACGCTGACCCCGCCCTGCAGGATGTGGCCCTCGCCTCTACAGCTGTGGAGAGCTGGGAACAATACAGCATGGTGTTCGTGGGCTATCCCATCTGGTGGGGCGGCAGCGCATGGCCTGTCAACGGATTTGTGAAGGCAAATAACTTCACAGGGAAGACGGTGATCCCCTTCTGTACCTCCGCCTCCTCCGCCCTCGGCCAGAGCGGGGAGACGCTGGCTCAGCTGGCCGGCACCGGCGACTGGCAGGAGGGCCAGCGCTTCGGCAGCAGCGCCGCCCGGAGCGACGTGGCGGACTGGCTGACGGGGCTGGGCTTCACTGTCCGATAAGCACCCATTTCCGGGAAAAGTGCCTTGCATCCGCCGCCCTCGGCTGATACAATGGGGGAAGAGCGGGATGTCCCGCCGCCCGGAGCGATCCCGGAGAAATGTTGAAAGGAGCATACACATGAGCAAAATTCTGGTTGCCTATTTTCTGCCAGCGGCGAAACGGCCCGTCTGGCCAAGACGCTGGCGGGTGTCATCGGCGGCGATCTCTTCGAAATTCGTCCCCAGACGGCCTACACCGCTGCCGATCTGGACTGGAACAACGCCAAAAGCCGCAGCAGCGTGGAGATGAACGGCCCCAAGAGCCGCCCGGCCATGGCGGAGACCCCTCGGTTGGCGGGTTATGACACGGTGTTCGTGGGCTTTCCCATCTGGTGGTATCAGGCGCCCCGCATCATCCAGACCTTTCTGGAGAGCGCCGATTTCTCCGGAAAGACCGTGATTCCCTTCGCTACCTCCGGCGGCAGCGGCATGGGCAAGACCATGGAGCTCCTGCGATCCTCCTGCGCCCCCGATACCCGCTGGAACGAGGGCAAGCGCCTGTCCAGTCATGCCTCCGCACAGGAGGTCTCTGCGTGGACAAAGAGCCTGTCCCTGTAAAGTAGTTTCCCTTGAAAGCCTATCCGCCTGAGCAGATGGGCTTTTTTCTTACCCGTCGTTGACGGAACCGGCAAAAAACGGTACAATAGCTTCATCTAATCATGTGAAAGGAGCCCGCCGCCATGGAACACACCAACCGCACCATCCGCCCCTTGACCCAGCAGGATCTGGAGGCCTATCTGGACATCTACCTCAACGCCTACCCGGCCTATAAAACGCTGGACGAAGCGTGCCGGGAGCACTACCGGGAGAAGCACCGTCTGGAGCTGCGGGAGGACCGTCAGGTGCAGACGGTGGGCCTGTTTGAAGGGGACGTACTCATTGCCACCATGAAGCTGATCCTCTTTTCCATGAACTGCTTCGGCCGGATGCAGACGGCCTGCGGCCTGATGGCGCTGGAGGTACACCCCCTCCATAAAAAGCAAGGGGCGGCGCTGGAGATGATCCGCTACTTCGAGGACTACGCCCGCCGCCACGGCGCTCTGCTGACGCTGCTGCTGCCCTTCCAGATCTCCTTTTACCGCCGCATGGGCTATGGCTTTGCGGGGAAGCTCTACGAGTACCACCTGCCCACCGCCGTGCTGCCCAAGCCCGAGGGGGAGGCCCGCCGCCATCTGCGCCTGCTGCAGCCGGAGGACTTTGACCGGGTGCTGGCCTGTCACAGCCGCTTCGCCGCCCAGAACCACGGCATGGTGGAGAAGTTCGAGGAGGAGGTCCGGGCCGCCCGCACGGATATTCAGGTGCGCCGCATCGGCTATTGCGCCGAGGACGGGACGCTGCGGGGCTATGTGGCCTATCGCTTTGAGAGCGCCAGCGACACCAACTACACCCGCAACCGCCTGTCGGTGGAGGAGCTGGTGTACGACGACGGCGCTGTCCTCCGGGCGCTGCTGGGAGCGCTGAAGCTGCAGGAGGATCTGGCCCAGACGGTGCTCCTCCGCACCGGAGAGGAGGACTTCCACCACCTGCTGGAGGACCCGCAGGACGTCTCCGGCAACTACATTGACTACGGCTTCCTGCAAACCAACGTCTCCGCCATCGGCACCATGTTCAAGCTTCTGGACCCGGCGGCCTTCGTGACCGCCACCGCCTATCGCACCCTCCCGCAGGGGACGCTGACAGCGGCCTTCTGCTACCGTGATGAGCTGGCCCACCGGGACTGCCGCACGGTGCTGCGCTTCGCCGGCGGCCGCTGGTCCGCCCTCCCGGAGGAAGCACCCGCCGAGGTAACGGTGACGTGCCGGCAGGGGGATCTGGCGTCCCTGCTGATGGCCTCCTGCGGATTGGAGGGCATGGTGCGGCTGGGAGCCGTCGCTGTCACCGGCCCTTGGCAGCAGCTGGCGCAGCTTCTTCACTACGGCCAGAAGCCGTGGCTGAACTCCGACTATTGATCCCTCCGTTTAGTTTACTCAGCCGTCTGGCTCACCCCGCCGGTTGACGAAAAAGAGAGTGTGTTCCATCCGGAACACACTCTCTTTTCGTATCGGGTATCATTACACGGAGAACAGGATGTCTGCATAGGTGGGATAGGGCCAGTAGTCGGCCCCCACCAGCGGCTCCATGCGGTCGATGATGCTCCGCATCTCCTCCAGCCGGGAGGCCACCTGATCCCGGTAGTACCGGGCGGCGTCGATGCCGGCATCGGCGGCGGGAGCGGCCTCCAGCGCCCGGCTCATAGCCTGGCAGGCGTCCAGCAGGTCGCCGCTGAGGGCGTCCAGCTGCGTCACCAGATAGCTCTCCACCCGGCAGGAGGTGGTCATCTCCGCCTGCCGCTTCCTCACAACGCCCTTGGCCAGATCGCCGGTGTAGCGGGTGACGGCGGGCAGGATGCCCCGCAGGGTCATATCCCGCAGGGTAGCGGCCTCAATGGCCGTGACCTTGCAGTAATTTTCCAGATGGATCTCATACCGGGCGTGCATCTCCTCCGGCGTCAGGATGCCGAAGCGGGAAAACAGCGCCACATTCTTCTCGTCGATGTAGGCGGGCATACAGTCCACGGTGTCCCGCAGATTGCTCAGCCCCCGGCGCTTGGCCTCCTGTACCCAGTCGTCGTCGTAGCCGTTACCGTCGAAGATAATGCGCTGGTGATCCCGGAAGGTATCCCGCAGCAGCTCCTGCAGGGCCTGATGGAAGCTCTCCGCCTTCTCCAGCCGGTCGGCAAACTGCTTCAGCTCGTCGGCCATGATGGTGTTGAGCACCACATTGGGGCTGGCGATGGACTGGGAGGAGCCCAACATCCGGAACTCGAACTTGTTACCGGTAAAGGCCAGCGGGGAGGTGCGGTTGCGGTCGGTGGTATCCTGCGGCAGCTCCGGCAGGGTGTCCACGCCGATCTCCAGCTTCTTCTTGGTGATGTCCACATAGGCCGTGCCGTCGATGATGGAGCGGAGGATGGCCGTCAGCTCGTCGCCAAGGAAGATAGACACAATGGCGGGAGGCGCCTCGTTGCCGCCCAGTCGGTGGTCGTTGCCGGGATAGGACACGCAGCAGCGCAGCATCTCCTGATACTCGTCCACGCCCTTGATGAAGGCCGCCAGAAACAGCAGAAACTGTGCGTTCTGACTGGGGGTACGACCGGGCTTGAGGAGGTTCTCACCGGTATCCGTGGCCAGCGACCAGTTGTCGTGCTTACCGCTGCCGTTGACCCCGGCAAAGGGCTTTTCGTGGAGCAGGCACACCAGATCGTGGCGATCGGCCACCTTCTTCAGAAACTCCATGGTCAGCTGATTGTGGTCGCAGGCGCTGTTGGCGTCGGAGTACACCGGGGCGATCTCATGCTGAGCGGGCGCCACCTCATTGTGCTCCGTCTTGGCCAGCACGCCCACCTGCCACAGCTCCTGATCCAGCTCGTGCATGAAGGCCGCCACACGGGGCTTGATGGCACCGTAGTAGTGGTCGTCCAGCTCCTGCCCCTTGGGAGGCTTGGCACCGAACAGCGTGCGGCCGCAGAGCATCAGATCCTCCCGGCGGCGATACATGGCCTTGTCGATGAGGAAGTATTCCTGTTCCGGCCCCACCTGAGCGGTGACATGCTGCACCGTGGTGTTGCCGAACAGCCGCAGGATGCGAACGGCCTGCGTATCCAGCTGCTTCATGGAGCGCAGAAGGGGCGTCTTTTTATCCAGCGTCTCGCCGCCGTAGGAGCAGAAGATGGTGGGGATATACAGAGTCTGATCCTTGATGAAGGCATAGGACGTGGGATCCCACGCCGTATAACCACGGGCCTCGAAGGTGGCCCGCAGACCGCCGGAGGGGAAGCTGGAGGCGTCCGCCTCACCCTGCGACAGTTCCTTGCCGGACAGCTCCATCAAAATGGTGCCGGGGACGTTGGGGGCGATGAAGCTGTCGTGCTTCTCGGCGGTAAAGCCCGTCATGGGCTGGAACCAGTGGGTGTAGTGGGTAGCGCCCTTTTCGATGGCCCAGTCCTTCATGGCGGCGGCGATCTCGTCGGCGATGGAGCGATCCAGAGAAGTTCCTTGGATCAGGCACTGCTGCCATGCGTCATAGACCCGTTCCGGCAGACGCTGTCGCATCTGAGCCTGGCTGAATACCATGCTGCCAAAAAGCTCCGGGATGCTTCGTACATTCTTCTCGTTCATGTGATGCTCCTTTCGCCGCACGCTGCGGCACTAAAGTTTTTACAGAAACAGCTTCAAAAGCTGCGGTGTCACATAGGCCTCTATCACCGCCGCTGCCATCAGCAGGGGGATGATGTGCATGACGAACAGGCGCAGCAGATCCTTCATCAGGGGACCCATAACGCCCTTTTCGTTGTGCCGGACGTAGTCTGTGACCTTGCGGCAGAGATAGATGCCGCTGCTGAGGGCCAGGATCAGGGCCGGCAACTCGAAAATGCCGTGGGGGACGATGCCCGCAAAATACGCCAGCAGGGAGATGCCGTTGTTGACGTACACCCCGGCAAACAGCCCCAGCAGCAGGGAGTTGATGCCGATGGACAGGGCCGGGAGATAGATAAAGGGGATAAAGCCGTAGGCGATGCTGAACACCGTCGCCCGGACGTTGTTGCCGAACAGCGCCAGCACATCCACCCGGCCGGTGGTGTCCATGATGCCCAGCTCCGCCATCTGCTGGGCGAACTGCAGGAACAGCTGGTCTGCCAGCTTCGGCAGCAGCAGGCTGCCGGCAAAGCCCAGCAGGATCAGTGCGCCGAAGGCGATGGCGGTGATGCGGAGGGAGTAGCGGTACTCCGTGCGGTAAAATCCGTGCAGCCGGATGCGCTGCTGTTCCAGCCAGTCCATCATGCCCCCAGCATGGCGAGACCGGCGTTCAGGCGGCGCAGCGTCTCATCTTTGCCCAGAATGCGGCAGATCTCCACGGCTCCGCCGGGGGTCACCAGCTTACCGGCGGCGGCGATGCGGACAGGCCACATGAGGGTGGCGTTCTTCACCTCCAGCCGCTGCGCCAGATCAACCAGTGCGTCGTGAATGGCCTCGTCCGTCCACTCCGTCAGGCCCTCCAGAACGGGGATGACCGCCTCCAGCATGGCACGGGAGACGTCGGGGTTGGTCTTGGATTTCTTATTGGTATAGTAGTCCACGGGATACTCCGGCAGGGCATCGAAGAAGTCCACCTTCTCCGGGATGTCCGTGAGTTTCTCGCACCGGGCCTGCAAAAGAGCGGCGATGGCGGCGGTGTCGAACCGGGGGTCTGTCACCGTCTGGCGGATGTAGGGCTCGGCGGCCTTGGCGAAGGCCTCCGGGGCCATGCCCCGCAGATAGACGGCGTTGAAGTGATCCAGCTTCTGCCGGTCGAAAATGGCGGGGGATTTGGAGATGCCTGTCATGTCAAAGGCCTTTACCAGCTCCGGCAGGGTGAACAGCTCCTGTTCCGCCAACTCCCCCTTGGGGCTCCAGCCCAGCAGGGCCACATAGTTGAGGATGGCCTCGGTGAGATAGCCCTCCGCCTTCAGATCCTCATAGGAGGGATCGCCGTGGCGCTTGGACATCTTGTTCTGAGCGTCCCGCATGACGGGGGAGCAGTGAACATAGGTGGGGACCTCCCAGCCGAAGGCCTCGTACAGCAGGTTATACTTTGGGGCGGAGGCCAGATACTCGCTGCCCCGCACCACATGGGTGATGCCCATCAGGTGGTCGTCGATGACGTTGGCGAAGTTATAGGTGGGCAGACCGTCCCGCTTCAGCAGCACCTGATCGTCCAGCGTGCTGTTGTCCACGGTGATGTCCCCGAAAATGGCGTCGTGGAAGGTGGTGGTTCCGGCGGGGATACGCTGGCGGATGACGTAGGGCAGACCTGCCTCCAGCTTTTCCTGCACCTGCTGGGCCGTCAACTCCCGGCAGGGATCGGCGGCCCGGTCAAATTCCCCGGAATCCTCCTCAGACTCCGTCTTTTCGCAGAAGCAGTAGTAGGCGCCGCCCTTTTCCACCAGCAGCCGGGCGTACTTTCCGTAGGTGTCCCGGCGCTGGGACTGGATATAGGGGGCCACGGGGCCGCCTACGTCCGGGCCCTCGTCATGGGTCAGGCCGCACTCGGCCATGGTGCGGTAGATGACATCCACAGCGCCCTCCGCCTGACGGCTCTGGTCGGTGTCCTCGATCCGCAGGATAAACGTGCCGTCGTGGCTGCGGGCGATGAGCCAGGTGTACAGCGCCGTCCGCAGATTGCCCACGTGCATATAGCCGGTGGGGGAGGGGGCGAACCGGGTGCGGACCTTTCCGTGGGGGATCTTGGCCTCCATTTCCTCGAAATAGCTGTGATCCAGTGTCATGGGCTTGTCCTCCTAATATCGATTCATCACGTTGCAAAAATTTTCACCCATATATTATATTTCACCTCCGGGAAAAGTCAAGAATGTTTGTTGCATTTCTATGGGAATCATGGTACCATCCATAGGATAGACCATATCACTTGAATATGTCTGATATTTTCCCCGCATATCCGCTTGGCTGCTGGTCAAGAGAGCGGGGTAAAACAGGGTGGCCCGGCCGCCTGATAAGGAGGAAAAAGCAATGCTGCGAAAGGATCGGGAGCGGGATGCCGCCTTTGCCTGGGAGGTATTCCAGAAGGCTCCCTATGCCACCCTGTCTCTGACGGATGAGGTGGGGAAGCCCTACGCCATCCCCATCTCCCCGGTAGTGGACGAGGCGTACCATGTGGTGTATTTCCACTGCGCCGGTCACGGCGAGAAGTGGGAGCTGCTGGCGAAAAACCCGGCGGTGTGCCTGTCGGCAGTCTCCTATGCGGCGGCCATCCCCAATGAGTTCTCCATGGCCTATGCCTCGGCGGTGCTTCATGGCCGTGCGGAGGTGGTCACCGATGAAGCGGAGCAGGTGAAGGCCATGCTGCTGCTGTGTACCGCCTATGACCCCAAGGGGATGGGCCGGTTCAGCGAGTATATGGAAAAATATATGTCGGCCACCCGTGTGGTGAAGATCGTGCCGGAGACGGTGACGGGGAAGAGCTACGCCGCCCCGGAGAAGGAGCCCCACGGCTGCGGCGGCCACCACTAAAAGAGGGTAGTTGGAAAGCAGACGATCGGGGAACAGCTGTCAGAGAAAGAAATGACGGAAAAGTCAGACAGCTGAGGAAGGGCAGCTGCTGCCCTTCTCGGTAGTCTTGTCGGAAGAAAGAATCGGAGGAGGATCGTTTGGAAGAAGAAAATGCAGTTTTCTGATCGAGACAAATAATCTGGACAAAATTCCAACTGATATCGGACAGATATAGGACGAAATTTCTGTCAGAGATCAGGACAAAAGGAGACGGAAAAGTGGACATTTTATATGCGCTGGAAAAAATTCGAACGCCCTTTTGGAACGGCGTCATGAGTGCCGTGACCCAACTGGGCGGCGAGGTGATCTTCATTGTGGCGGCGGTGGTGGTGTTCTGGTGCGTCAGCAAATGGGAGGGGTACTATCTGATGACCATCGCTTTCTGCGGCACGGTGCTGAACCAGTTTCTGAAGCTGATCTGCCGGGTGCCGAGGCCGTGGGTGCGGGACCCCAACTTTACCATTGTGGAGAGCGCACGGGCGGAGGCCACGGGGTACTCCTTCCCCAGCGGCCATACCCAGAACGCCGTGGGCCTCTTCGGCGGCATGGCCCGGTGGGACGAGCAGTATCAATCTGTTTCGTTTCTGATGCCGGATTTGTTTTGAGAGTTTTGAGGGTTTCCGGTTTGGAATCAAGCCGGTATACCGCAAATTCCGGGGATGTCCGAGGAGTATTTTTCGTC
>ENA-OQCO01000626-OQCO01000626.1-human-gut-metagenome-genome-assembly--contig:-NODE-626-length-18484-cov-2.276298_pt1 | contig 18484 bp, 15 predicted proteins | sample MGYA00242500_ERZ504582 | MGnify/ENA primary metagenome ERZ504582 (study PRJEB26092, sample SAMD00036346) | human gut metagenome | host: Homo sapiens | study: EMG produced TPA metagenomics assembly of...
CGGCGGATGACACGGACGTATCGGCAACCGCGGCGGTCGCGGCGGACTCGTCCTTGGAACGGGTCGAACGCTGGGTGCTTTCCAGGGCGGCGGCCTGCTCATCCAACGAAATGCCCTTGCCCCAGGTCAGCGTGTCTTCCAGCGGCGCAAACGTCTCGCCATAGCGGCCGGTGCGGCCGGAATGCACGGAATTGGCCAAACGGGCGATGCCTTCAGACGGCTCGTCACTGCCCTCGATGGCCTTGGTCGCCGCCGCCAGCACATGATGGGCGGTGTCGGACTTGGATTCGACTTCGGCATCCGGGAAGAACAGGGCGGAATCGTAGGAGCCATGAGCCTCGTCACGCACGATCTTGCCGTTGTGCAGTTCGACCACGCGCTTGCGCATCGAGTTGACGATCTCTTCGTTATGCGTGGCCATGACGATGGTGGTGCCGGTGCGGTTGATGGCGTCCAGCACTTCCATGATGCCCAGCGAAGTGGTCGGGTCGAGGTTGCCGGTGGGCTCGTCGGCCAGCAGAATCTGCGGGTGATTCACGTAGGCGCGGGCGATGGCCACACGCTGCTGCTCGCCACCGGAGAGCTCATGCGGATAGTTCTTTTCCTTGCCGGTGAGTCCCACGGTATTCAGCACCTTGGGCACCAACGATTTGATGGTGGACCGCCGCGTGCCGATCACCTCAAGGGCGAACGCCACGTTCTCCCATACGGTTTTGTTATTGAGCAGCTTGTAATCCTGGAACACGAAGCCCAGCGAACGGCGGTACTGCGGCACTTGACGGTTGGTGATGCGCCGCAGATCGTTGCCGGCCACGCGAATCTCGCCGCTGGTGGCCTCCTCCTCGCGCAACAGCAGGCTCAAGAGCGTGGTCTTGCCGGAGCCGGACGCACCCACAAGGAACACGAAATCACCGCGTTCGATATCGAGGTTGATGTCGTCAAGCGCCGGTCGGGTGCCTTTGGGATAGATCTTGGACACATTGTCCAGTGAGATCAGTGCCATAATGCTGTTTACTCCTCGGTTTCGGCGGCGCGGCGCTGTTCATGGCGCCAGCGGATGCCGGCCTCGATGAACGCGTTGATGTCGCCGTCGAACACGGCCTGAGTCTGGCTGGTTTCGTAGCCGGTGCGCAGGTCCTTGACCATCTGGTAGGGGTGCAGCACGTAGGAGCGCATCTGATCGCCCCAGCTGGCCTTGATGTCGCCGGCGAGCTCCTTCTTCTTCTTGGCCTCCTCCTCGTGGCGCAGCACGAGCAGTCGGGACTGGAGCACGGCCATGGCGGAGGCACGGTTCTGAATCTGCGAACGCTCATCCTGCATGGTCACCACGATGCCGGTGGGAAGGTGGGTGATGCGCACGGCCGAGTACGTGGTGTTCACGCCCTGGCCGCCGGGGCCGGAGGAGCAGTAGGTGTCCACGCGGATGTCCGTATCCGGAATGTCGATATGGTCGGTGGCCTCGACCAGCGGCACCACTTCCACGGCGGCGAAGCTGGTCTGGCGGCGGCCCTGGTTGTCGAACGGGGAGATACGTACCAGACGGTGGGTGCCGCCCTCCACGGACAGACGGCCGTAAGCGTAGGGGGCGTCCACCTGGAAGGTGGCGGACTTGATGCCGGCCTCTTCGGCGTAGGAGGTGTCCATGACCTTGGCCTTGAAGCCGTTACGCTCGCAGTAGCGCAGGTACATGCGCAACAGCATCTGCGCGAAGTCGGCCGCGTCGACGCCGCCGGCACCGGAGCGGATGGTCACCACGGCGGAACGTTCGTCGTATTCGCCATCGAGCAGGGTCTGGATCTCCATCTGGTCGAGATCCTTCTGAATCTCGCCGATTTCGCCTTGCGCCTCGTCCAGAGAGTCCTGGTCGCCCTCCTCGTGGCCGAGTTCAACGAGCGTTTCCACATCGTCGATGCGCTGGGAGGCGGAGTTCAGACGCTTCAGCTGCGATTCCGCGGCGGACAGCCGGCTGGTGATCTTCTGGGCGTTTTCCGGATCATCCCACAGGCCCGGGGCCGCGGCCTGCGTTTCGAGATCCTTGATATCGGCCTTGAGTCGGTCGACGTCCAGCGCCTTGGCGATGGATTCGTATTTGGCGCGGGCTTCGCCGATCGCCTGGGTAAAGTCAAATTCTGCCATCGTGGTTTACCTTACTGTTGATTCTTTGAGATTCTTTGGGAAGTCACGTCCTTGTTGACAGCCTTCGCACATTCCTCTGGCGTTGGCGGGCATTGCCGCGCCACACACGCATCCGCCTGCAATCCATGCTGCCAGAAGGTTCCGGGCCTGCCTTGCCGATAGCCGGCCGGGCGACCTCACAAATCCCTCGCATCAGACGTGTTCAACTGCGGGCACGAATATGCGAAGGCAACGTCAAAGCCCCGCGTAAATCGCCGGGATGATCAGGGAGCCGAGCATGGCCACAGCTATGACGACACACACCACACGCACGATGGTGCGGCGGCGGTTCTCACGCTGCTGTCGGCCGTCCTGATAGTTACTCACGAGACTAATAGTGTACTCACCGCTTACGACCGCAGGACTTGCCGCCGACGCCAGCCCTGCCGGCGGGCCCCCACGGCCCTTTCCTTTGCGCTTTCAGCGCCGCCAGATGGTGTTTCATGGCCACCAGCATGATGTGCGAATCCTCAAGGCCCAAGTGGCGTTCGTTGTGGGCGGAATCAAGCGCGCCCTGACGTTTGGCGTAGGCGTCGAGCGTGTTGTCTCCGTAAGGATGCTCGTTGGTGGGTACCGCGCCGGGGTCCCACTGCCGGCTCATCGGCAGGGTATCGATGATGGTGATGCGCCCGGCGCGGTAGCTTTCCGCGTATCCGGCGACGTTCAGCATGAACCAGCTATGTTCGAGGTGGCGTTATGCGCCACGTACGGCTGCTGGGTAAGCCGCGCGAGCAGGCCGGCCTGGGCTTGGGGCCATTCGTCGAAGAGTCGGTACCCGGCCTCGCTGCTGCGGCCGCGTACATCGATGCCGGTGAGTTTGGCGATGAGGCGTTGCCGAGCGCCGCGTTTTCCGGCGGCACGCCAAAAGCGAGACGGGACTGGCCGTAGGCGTCGCCGGCGGCGTAATAGCCCTGCTCATAGGCGTATGTCTCAGGTTCGCCGGCCGGGCGCGGACTGGCCATGTTCATGAACTCGAAGCCGACGTCGATGATGTAGTCACGCGCCGGATCGATGCCGGTGGTTTCGATGTCGATGCCCATCACCGCGTCCACGTCGCGGCCGGGCAGATAGGCGTCGCGCCAGTCGGGCTTGGGATGGTGGCCGGTAGCGTTGCCAGACGAGGCGGCACCACCCGGCAGAGCGGCACCACCCGGCGAAGTCGCGCCGGAGAGATTGGCGCGGGCCATCGCCGCATCGCCCGCCCGCTTCTGGAAGCGCTGGGCCTTACGCCGTTCGGCGCGTGCGTCAAGAATCGCTGCCGTACGATCTTGGACATCGTCCAAGGCGACTGTTGTGGGGAACTTGACATCGCTGTTTTCGGCGGCAGTGTTTCCGGCAGATGTGCCACCGGCTTCGCCGCTCAGATCCAGCATGCCTTGGTCATCGTTCGACGGGCCGCTGCCGGAGTACGGCTTGAGCACGGCAATGGTGGCCCTCCCCCGCCGTTCGCGACTGACCGCCCATAGGTGTTGCTGTTCGCCCAGATGCAACAGCGTGTTGATGTTGTCGTTGAGCCGACGATTGGCGTAGGCGAGCGCGCGAGGCAGACGATAGGAGCCGATGAACCTGTCGAAATCGGTCATGAATGCGCTGTTGCATTGGGCGATGATCGATTCCAGACGCTCGCGTGTGGCGTAGTCGGCCTTCAATGCGTCGTGGATGGACTGTGGGGTGGATTCCGGTATTGTGCCGACGCCATGCGCCAGGTCCAGAGAACGCACCCAGTCCCAGTCGATGGTGGTGCCATCGGCGTCCTTGGGCATGGACGCCGCCCATTGGGGAATGTCTCCCTTGGCGGCGTCGAACCATGCACGGTCGGTCATAGTGCGAAACCGAGCTCTTCAGCGGCCTCGGTGGGCACCGGGTCTTCGCACCAGTAGTCCTCGAGGTTCTCGTTGGTGGTCAGCGAACGGATTTCGGCGCGATCGATATACAACTCGCCGCTCAAATGATCGGTTTCGTGCTGGAAGATGCGTGCGGGCCAGCCGTGCAGCGGCTCGCTGTGGTGTTTGCCGTCTTCATCATCCCATTCGGCGGTGATGTCGAGCCAACGCTTGCGCACAGCTTGGTATCCGTCGAAGCTCAGGCAGCCCTCGTAGAACGAGGCGGTTTTGTCGCTAGTGGGTTTGTAGCTCGGGTTGATGATCACGTGGAAGGGGAATTCCGCGATTTCGCGCGGATCATCCTCGTCGTCGCGCACGTGGTCTTCGACCACGGCGAGCGCGAGCCCCAAGCCGATCTGGGTGGCGGCGAGCCCCACGCCGGGTGCCTCCAGCATGGTGGTGTGCATCGTATCGATGAGTTTGGCGAGCGTACGCTTGGAAAGCTGGCCATTATAGGCCACTGTCCGTTGGCGCAACACCGGTTCGCCGGCCTGCACGATGGGCAGGAGCTTCTCCTTGCCGCCGGTTTTGATGAGTTGTTCGACATCACGGTTGAGTTCGAGGTCGACTTTGGCGTTCTTTCCAAACATTGTTTTTTTCCTTAGGGAAGGGTGCTACAGCGCGAGTTCTTCGGCGACGATCTTGGCGAGGCGGGTGCAGACTTCGTCGGCGTAGGCTTGGGTGGCGGCCTCGGCCATCACGCGCACGAGCGGTTCGGTGCCGGAGGGGCGCAGCAGCACACGGCCGGTGTCTCCCAGCAGTTCCTCCTCACGGGCCACGGCATCCTGGATGCGCTTGTTGGTGGAGGCGGCCTTCTTGTCCACGTTCGGCACGTTGATGAGGGTCTGCGGCAGCTGCGGGAAGTCGGCGGCGAGCTCCTTCAGGCTCTTGCCGGACTTGACGACCTCGTTGCACAGGGTCAGTGCGGTCAGGGTGCCGTCGCCGGTGGTGGCGAATTCGCGGTTGATCACGTGGCCGGACTGCTCGCCGCCGAGCGAGTAATCGCCCTTGAGCATTTCCTCAAGCACGTAACGATCGCCCACGGCGGTTTCCACGGTCTTGATGCCCATATCTTTCAGGGCGAGCTTCAGACCGAGGTTGCTCATCACGGTGACCACGAGGGTGTCGTGGTTGAGCTTGCCTTCGCGCTGCTTGGCGCGGGCCAGAATGCCCATGATCTGGTCGCCGTTGATCATGTTGCCGTCTTCGTCCACGGCGAGACAACGGTCGGCGTCGCCGTCGAAGGCCACGCCCATCACGGCATCGGTGGCCTTGACCATGGCCTGCAGCTGCTCGGGGTGGGTGGAACCGGCGTTCTTGTTGATGTTGTAGCCGTCCGGCGAGGCGTTGATCACGATTACATCCGCACCGGCACGGCGCAGGGCTTCGGGAGCCACCACGGAGGTGGCGCCGTTGGCGCAGTCGGCCACGATCTTCAGTCCCTTGAGCGGCTTGGGCTGGGTTTTGTCATCGTTCAGCGGAGCGATGGTGGCCACAGATGATCGATGTACAGGTTGGTGGCGGTGGTCTGGTCGTGGCTCACGCGGCCCACGCCGGCACCGGTCGGGCGGTCCCAGTCCTGGCCGAGCACGGCCTCGATGTCGTCTTCCTTCTGGTCGGGCAGCTTGAAGCCGCCGCGTGCGAAGAACTTGATGCCGTTGTCGGGCATCGGGTTGTGGGAGGCGGAAATCACGGCACCCATCTCAACGTTGAGCACGCTGGTCAGGAACGCGATGCCCGGGGTCGGGATGATGCCTGCGTCGATCACGTCGAAGCCGCCGGCGGCCATGCCCGCGGACAGGGCGGAAGCCAGAAAATCGCCGGACACACGGGTGTCACGACCCACGAGCGCGCGGCGGCGCCCCTCAGGCTGATCGTCTTGGGTGCCGGCGTCGCCGAGCACACGCACGGCGGCGTCGCCCAGGTCGAGCGCCAGTCGTGCAGTCAAATCCCTATTGGCCAGTCCTCGAACACCATCGGTTCCAAACATCTTCGGCATATGAAGTTCCACTCCTTGTATCGCGTTACCCGCACCATCGTAGTCGTTGTGCTCCACCCTAGGACCCGACTCGGCAAAAAACCGCCACGGAATCTGCTCTAGGACCGGAAATCAGCATTCAACAGCCGCAATGGCATCACCCACAAACCCGTATGGATAACGAATTGGAGTGCCTGCTGGGCATACTGCACACGGTATTCGGGCAGAGCACGCTTCACCGTGACCAATCGACGCAGCCGTTTGGGCACCGTCATATCCCGACGTTTGCTCATCAGAATCATAAGGGCCCGGTATTCGTTGGGATAGTCATACACGCTCGGTGGCACTTGCGGCTGGCGGCCGGTGATGTCAATGCCTGCCGCAGTGATGATCCGCTCGAACAGGTCGCCCTCGATAATGGCGCGTATGGCCTTGCCGACCTTGAGACGGTAACGCTTGATCACAGCGGTTTCTGCAGGGGTCGGGTAGTTGAGCATCACAAAATCCTGATGCGGGCACAGATTGCCTTGCTTGACCAGCTCGGGAATGGCGATCTCCTCGTCAATCTCGTCGCACAGCGAAATGTACCGCTCCCATTCCGCCGGTTTCGCGCCATACGGCGGCGTGGCGGTCAACGCGATGATCATAACGTTGTTCGCGGTACGTGGGTCAGTGCGCAGGGCTTGTACGAACGCTTCCAGAACTTTTTGCCACTCGCGGCGCAGATGGTGGGCCTCGTCTAAGCAAATCGTGCGGATTCCGGAGTGGCTGATGGCGTTTACCAAATCGGCGAGGGCTTTCCGCCGTGCGGGCTCGGGCTGCTGCGAGGATTCGGGCTCCGTTCCATCGACCGCCGCATGCAATGCCTGATAGGTCACCGAGGTCAGTGTTTTCAGATGGTGCAGGTCTGAGGAAGTTGGGATGGATGCCGTATCGTTCGTCTGGAAATCGGTATTGAACCGATCAATCCATTGGTCGGCAATGGCAATGGTGGGCGACAGTACGAGTGCGGCCTCACCCCGTCTACGAATCAGTTCGAGGCCAAGAATGGTTTTGCCGCTGCCCGGGGGGGCGCGACGATATGCACGTGGCCGTCGGCGAAATATTGGTCGGCATAGTCCAGAATGCGTTGCTGGTAGTCGCGAAATTCGCCGTTGAATCGTACTGCGCGCCATTGGCTGTTCATATCATTCCTTCACGCTGCGGTTGGCGGCCATGCTGTATGCTTCACTGCATCAGTGTAAGGCACGAATCAATAGGTTTTGAGCCCCAGATCGATGGTGAGAATGATGCCGGCGATTACGGCGGCGGCGCGCATGATGTTTGCGGGAATCTTGCGGGTGATGGACGGGGCGATGTACCCGCCGATGAAGCATCCGACGCACAGCATGATGGCGGCCGGCCAATCGACCGCGCCTTGGATGATGAATACCACTGAGGCGCTGATGTTCGCGCCTGTGCCGATCAGGGTTTCAATGCATTGATCTTGTGGAATGGGCCGATTTTGGCGGCATCAAGCACGGCGAGAGCCAAGGTACCGGCGCCCGCGCCGAAGTAGCCGGAGTAGATGGCGACCGCCGCTACGCCCAGCCATACCCACCAGGAATCCTGACTCATGGGCTGCACGAGTTGTTCCGGCGGGCGGTGAGGTGCGGTAGGGGTGGTTGCGCGCTTGGCGGCTTCAGTGGCTTCAGTGGCTTCAGTGGCTTCGATGTGCTTGAGTTGCGCGGTGGCATCCGCGGCGGCTTGCTTGGCCTGCATGCGGCCGCGCGGATTGATGGCGATGATCAGCGAGCTCAGCAAAATCAGCACTGGTGCGGCAAATTCAAAGACACTCGGGTCGAGTTTGAGCAACAGAAACGCACCGGCCACCCCGCCGAATGCGCCGATGACCACATACGTAATGGAGCGTACCGCTTGGCCTTTGAGTTCTTTGCGCGCACCCATCACGCCACCGATGCCCGTGCCGACCACGCCAACGGTGTTAGAAGCGTTTGCCAATACAGGCGGAATGCCGAACGCGAGCAGGGCCGGGTATGAGACCAGTGACGATGCGCCTACCGCATAGCCCACGAATCCTGCGCCGATTCCGGCCAACAGAATCAGCAGTAATGAAGTTATGGAAAAGCCCGCAATCATTCCCCGTATCCTTGTCGCTCATCGACCGGCATATTGCCGGCCTTGAGCGAGAATACGCTGTTGAGGATTGGTTGCGGGTTTTATGTTGGAATGTGGACGTAGCTTCTCGCGGAAGCGACTCCCCTCAGTCGCCTGAGGCGACAGCTCCCCTCGCGCCCGAGGGGAGCCAGAAGGAAATCAGAGCGCTTCGTTGTATTCGCGAACCTTGAGGGTGCGGTGGGAGGATGCCACGTTTTCGACGATCAGACGCTTCAGGGCATTGTCGGCGGCAATGTGCTCGTCCAGCCAGGCGTCACCGAGCTTGACCAGCGTGGCGGGATCGGCGTAGCCCGGGTACAGGCCGTTGAGCAGGGCGTCGGCCATGTGGTAGGTCTTGTTGGCCCAGACCCAGTCCACAGTCTCGAAGTACTTGGCGGCGAACGGCTCGGCCAGATCGGAGCGCGGGGTGGCGGAGAAGCCACGGGCCACGGCCTCGAGCTGGGAGTTGGTCAGCTCGTCGTTGTGGAGCGCCTGGTCCCAAGCCCATTCCTTGGCCTCAGCGGTGGCCATGGAGGCACGGGCGCCGTAGGCGAACTCGCGGTTTTCCGTGGTCTCCTTCTTGGCGAGCTGCGCGTCCACGTCGTCGTTGGTCATCTCGTTGACGGAGGTGAGCGCTTGGACGATGGTCCACGTGAAGTTGTTGTCGATTTCGAGGCCTTCAAGACGCACGGTGCCGTCCAGCAGACCGTGTGCGTTGGCGGCGAATGCGGCGTCGCCCTCCTCACCGTAGCCCAAGTAGGCGGTGACGAGCTGGAACTGGGTGTCCGAGCCGGCTTCGGCGGCGTTGGCCAGAGTCCACAGTTCGGCGGCCACGTGGCGCAGCACATCGTCGCGGCGGGCGGGCGCCACGTAGTGGTGGGCGGTGGTGCTCATGCAGGCCAGCGCGTAACGGAAGGTGGTGGATTCGGTTTCCGTGGCCAGAAGACGCAGGGTCATGTCCACGAAGCGTTCGGCCGGGAATTCGCCGTCACGGGTCATATCCCAGAAGGCGAGCCAGGTCACGGCGCGGGCCAGGGCATCATCGAAACGATGCAGGTTGGCTTCGGCGAATGCCTGGGATTCGGCGTCGAAACGAATCTTGGTGTAGGTCAGGTCATCGTCGTTGACCAGCACGAATGCCGGGCGCGGCTTGCCGGCTGCGGCCTCGACGATGGTGGTTTCGCCATCTACATCGAGTTCGAACTGCTCGGTGCGCACGATCTTGCCGGTTGCGGCGTCTTCGTTGTAAAAGCCGATGGCCAGGCGATGCGGGCGCAGCACCGGGTGTTCGGCCGGCGCGCTCTGGGTGAGCTTCAGTTCGGCGATGGTGCCGTCCGCGTTTACGGTCAGGTCGGTGGCGATCGTGTTGATGCCGGATTCCTCCAGCCACTTGGCGCTCCATGCCTTGAGGTCGCGGCCGGAGGTCTTCTCCAGTTCGCTCAGCAGGTCGGCCAGGGTGGCGTTGGAGTAGGCGTGACGGTTCAGGTAGTTGTGGATACCTTCGAAGAACTGCGTGCGGCCCACGTAGAATGCCAGCTGCTTCAGCACGGAGGCGCCCTTGGCATAGGTGATGCCGTCGAAGTTGACGTAGGTGTCGTTGAGGTCGTTGATCGGCGCGACGATCGGGTGCGTGGTGGGCAGCTGATCCTGGCGCAGCGCCCAGCTCTTCTCGCCGGAGCAGAAAGTGGCCCAAGCGTCATGCCATTCGGTGGCTTCGGCAGTGGCCAGCGTGGAGGTGAATTCAGCGAAGGACTCGTTGAGCCACAGGTCGTTCCACCACTTCATGGTCACATAGTCGCCGAACCACATGTGCGCAAGCTCGTGCAGCACGGTCACCACGCGGCGCTCGGCCAGCGCGTCGGTCACCTTGGATTCGAACACGTAGGAGTCGCGGATGGTGACCATGCCGATGTTCTCCATGGCGCCCGCGTTGTATTCGGGCACGTAGATCTGGTCGAACTTGGCGTACGGGTAGGGCACGCCCCAGGTCTTGGCGTAGAACGCGAAGCCTTCTTGGTGATGTCGAACAGGTAGTCGACGTCCTTCGCGAAGGCCTTGGCCAACGACTGTCGGCAGTACTGGGCCATCGGCACGGTGCGACCGTCTTCGTTCAGGTATTCGGTGTGCCATTCGGCGTACGGGCCGGCGCAGATGGCGGTCAGGTAGGAGCTCATCACCGGGGTCGGCTCGAAGTCCACAGACGGGTGCTTTCGTTCGGCTTGTCGCCGAGGGTGCCGTCGAGGGTTTCGCGCGGATCGTCCTCGATGGTGGCAACCGGCATGTTGGAGGTGACGATCCAGCTGGCGGGAGCGAGCACCTTGAAGTCGAAGGTGGCCTTCAGGTCAGGCTGGTCGAACACGGCGTAGACGCGGCGCGCGTCCGGCACCTCGAACTGGGAGTACAGGTAGATGTTGCCATCGGACGGGTCGACCGAGCGGTGCAGGCCCTCGCCGGTGTTGGAGTAACGGCACTTGGCTTCGACGGTGACCTCGTTCTTCTCCTTGAGGTCGGTCAGTTCGATGCGGTTGTCTTGGAAGGCCACGGCTGGGTCCAGGGACTTGCCGTTGAGGTCGATGGATGTCACTTCGTCGGCGATCAGGTCGAGGAAGGTCGACGAACCAGGCTTCGCGTTGAAGCAGATGAGCGACTTGGAACCGAAGTTCTTCGCGCCGACCGTCAGGTCAAGGTCGACGTGATAGTGAATCGGCGCTTCGATAACGGCCTTACGTTCTTCGGCTTCAATACGAGTGAGATTAGAACCGGGCATGACTTCAATTACTCCTTACGGTCGTCCCTGGATAATCCGGACTACTTGGTTTCTACGGTTTCGACGTCCTGGGCGATGTCGGCCACGACGGGCACGATCATCGGCTTGCGGTGCAGCTGGCGCGCAACCCAGCTGCCGAGCGTGCGGCGCATGGTCTGCTGCAGCTTGTAGGTGTCACGCGTGCCCTGCATCATCTGGTCGTTGAGCTGTTCGACGATCTGGTGACGCACCTTGTCGAACTCGCTTTCGTCCTCGGCCACGGCGTTCAGGTAGATCTTCGGGCCGGTGACGACCTCGTGGTTGTCGGTGTCGACCACCACGAACGCGGATACGAAGCCCTCGGTGCCGAGAATGCGGCGCTTTTCCAGCTCGTCATCGGTCAGCTCGCCGACGGAATCGCCATCGACGTACACGTAACCGCACGGCACGGAGCCGACGACCGCGGCCTTGCCGTGATACAGGTCGACCACGTCGCCGTCTTCGGCCAAGACCACGTTCTGCGGGTCCACGCCGGTCTTGACGGCGATCAGGCCGTTGGCCACCAGGTGACGGTTCTCGCCGTGGATCGGCATGGCGCACTTGGGCTTGACGATGTTGTACATGTACAGCAGCTCGCCCTCGTTGCAGTGGCCGGACACATGCACGGCGGCGTTGTCGCGGTTGACGACCTTGGCGCCGAGCTGCACGAGCTTGTTGATCACCTTGTAGACGCCGTGCTCATTGCCTGGAATCAGGGAGCTGGCGAGAATCACGGTGTCGAACTCGTTGATGTGGATGTCGCGGTGGTTGCCGTCGGCGATGCGGCCGAGTGCGGCCATCGGTTCGCCCTGGGAACCGGTGCACATGAAGACGAGCTTGTCGTCCTGAATGTCGCTGGCCTGCTTCAGGTCCACGACGGTGCCTTCGGGGATGTGCAGGTAGCCGAGGTCGGCGGCGATGGACATGTTGCGCACCATCGAACGGCCGACGAACACGACCTTGCGGCCGTACTTGTGGGCGGCGTCCACCACCTGCTGCACACGGTGCACGTGGGAGGAGAAGCTGGCGACGATGATTTTGCGGGTGGCCTGGGCGAACGCTTGGTCAAGGGCCGGGCCGATGGAGGTCTCGGGCTTGACGAAGCCGGGCACCTCGGCGTTGGTGGAGTCCATCATCAGCAGGTCCACGCCCTTTTCGCCGATCTTGCCGAATTCGACGAGGTCGGTGATGCGGTGGTCGAGCGGCAGCTGGTCGAGCTTGATATCGCCCGTGTCGATCAGGGAGCCGGCCGGGGTCTTGACATAGACGGCCAGGGCGTCCGGGATGGAGTGGGTGACGTTGACGAATTCGAGGTCGAAGGGACCCACCTTGAGCTTCTCACGGCCGGCAACCTCAACCTTGGTGGGGTTCTGGTGGTGTTCCTTGCACTTGGCGTCCACGAAGGCGAGGGTCAGCTTGGAGCCGATCAGCGGGATGTCCGGGCGCAGCTTGAGCAGGTAGGGCACGCCGCCGATGTGGTCCTCGTGGCCGTGGGTGAGCACCAGGGCGTCGACCTTGTCGAGACGGTTCTTGATGTAGCTGAAATCGGGCAGGATGAGATCCACGCCCGGCTGCTCCTCCTCGGGGAAGAGCACGCCGCAGTCGATGAGCAGCAGGTGACCGTTGTATTCGATCACGTTCATGTTGCGGCCGATTTCACCCAAGCCGCCGAGCGGCGTGATGCGCATGGAGCCCTTGCGGTACTTCGGCGGGGCGATCAGCACGGCATCCTGCTGGGGTGCGGTGGCCTGCCGGGTGGCGTTGATCTTACGGGACGGCGTACGGCTGTTGGATCCGTTGGCGTTGCGGCCGCGCGCGGAACCGCGACGGCGAGAATTCGTGTTCTTGCTTGTTTTCTTTTGTTCTTGTGCCATAACCTTTTTGGGATTTCTGTTGTGGTGCCTCTGCTCTGTCATGCAGGGGCGGCGGGCTGGCAACCCGTATGCAGCGTTTCGGGCTTACAGCAGTCCGGCAGCGCGCATGCCCTCTTCAGCCTTGTCAAGCTGAGTGGCGTCGGGACCGATGTTCGGCAGACGCATGGTGGTGGAGGGGATAACGCCCTTGACCTTGAGCGCAGCCTTGGCCATGACGGCCTGATAGCCGTCGCCATTCAACGCGTGGACAAGGGGGGCGAGCTGGTTGGCGAGGCGACGGGCGGTAGTGATATCGCCGCGATCGAATGCCTGGACAAGCTGCTGCATGGGGTTGGAGGCGACGTGGGCAATCACCGAAATGATGCCGACGGCACCGATGGAGAGGAACGGCAGGAACAGGCCGTCATCGCCGGAATACCAGGCGAGGCCGGTGCGCTGCTGCTTCTCCACTGCGGCTGCAAGATCGCCGGTGGCGTCCTTGACAGCCTTGACGTGTTCAAGTTCGGCCAGTCGGTCGTAGGTTCCGACCTTGACCTTCAAGCCGGTACGGCCGGGAACATCGTAGACGATGATCGGCTTTTCGGCGGATTCGTCGACGGCCTTGTAGTGGCCGACGATACCGTCCTGCGAGGGGCGGGAATAGTAAGGCATGACGACGAGCACCGCGTCGGCACCCGCTTCCTGAGTCTGTTCGACCATACGCACGGTGTGTGCGGTGTCGTTGGAGCCGGCGCCGGAAATCACCGGAACGTCGACGACCTCCTTGACGGCCCTGACCAGCTCGACCTTCTCATCCATATGGGTGACGGGCGATTCGCCGGTGGTGCCATTGACCACCAGACCATCCGCGCCATCGGCGACGAGGTATTTGGCGAGCTTCTGCGCGGCGGCGAAATCGACGCTGCCGTCGGATTTCATCGGGGTGACCATAGCCGGCAGAATGCGGCCGAAAGGTGCTGAATCAAGAAGGTGCATGTCATGCTCGCTCATAGTGTTTACCGTACTTCCCATTGTGGACTCTTATACTACGTACCTTGATTGTTGCTGAATGCGTGGCATTATGGCCGGAGCCGGTGGCAATGCGTGATGCGCGTCCCGGCGCGCTTCCCTGCCTGAAATGCGGGGGCAACTACTGGTCGACTGCGGGTCGATTACAGGTCGAGGAAGTGGTCGAGGCCGATGGTCAGGCCAGCCGGAGCGTCGCCGGCGAGCTTGCGCACGGCAAGCAGGACGCCGGGCATGAAGCTGGTGCGGTCGAAGCTGTCGGCCCGAATGGTCAGCTGCTCGCCGGCGTTGCCGAAGAGCACTTCCTCGTGGGCGTTGAGGCCGCGAAGACGCACGGCGTGCACGTGGATGCCGTCCACCACCTGGCCGCGTGAGCCGCCATCGGTTTCGGTGGAGTCCGGCACGGGGGCGAGTCCTGCGGCCTTGCGCGCTTCGGCGATGCCGTGGGCGGTGTGGATGGCGGTGCCGGAGGGGGCGTCCACCTTGGTGGGGTGGTGCAGTTCGATGACTTCGGCGGATTCGAAGTATTTCGCGGCCTTGGTGGCAAAGTAGTCGGCCAGTACGGCGGAGATCGCGAAGTTAGGTGCGATGAAGACCTTCTGGGTTTCGGGCTTCGGACCGTTGGCGATGGCGGATTTGACCTGGGCGAGTTTCTCGTCGGTCCAGCCGGTGGTGCCGACCACCACGTCCACGCCTTGGCCGATCAGGGGCAGCACGTTGTTCAGGCTGACGGACGGCACGGTGAATTCGACGACCACATCGGTGTTGTCGGTGGTGATCTGGGTCAGGTCGTCGCCGGCATCCAATGCGAGCGCCAGCTGCGTATCCTCGGCGTTGTTCACCGCTTCGACCACGTGCGAGCCCATGCGGCCCTTTGCTCCGACCACCGAAACCTTGATCATGTCTTCTTCCCTGTCTACCCGTACCTGCCCGGCAATGTACCCGGGACGTTTTCCAATCGGCAATCAGCCTATCACCGCAGGCCCCTCACGCCAATACCCCGTCCACAGAATCAAGCTCCCTCTGACGAGCCGAACCGTGAAGTCGAGCTCCCTCTGATGAGCCGAACCGTGAAGAAAACGCCGGAGGCGTTTTTAGGTGAGGGCGAACGACAGTGAGCAATAATTCAGTTGGCTGAAAGCCATCATTAATTGCGTTCGAGCTGGACGCGAAGCGGACTGAGGGAGAGACCCCGGCGAAGCCGCCAACCATCCATCGGGCGTAGCCCGATCCCGTTTCACCCACGCCGCTTGGCCAAGGCCCATCCGGCCAACGCCAATGGCACGGACGCCAGCGTGAAGATGAATGGCAGCATCATGCCCACATGAGGGTTGGAGGCGTCAAGCACAATGCCGGCCACGGACGAGCCGATCGACGTGCCGACCGTGCCTGCGGTGGTTACCCAGCTCAGTCCTTCGGTCAGGGATTCCGCCGGCACCAGATCCTTGACGATGAGGTTGCCGGTGGCGAACGTCGGCGAGACGGTCAGGCCGGCGAGGATTTCGAAGACGCCCAGCAGGATGAGATTGTCCATTGACAACCGGAAGAACACGTAGCCGACGGTCAGCAGCGACAGGAACATCACCATATGCGCCCAATGGGAGCCTTTGAGTTGGCAAGAGCCGAACACCAGCGCGCCGATGCACGAGCCGACCGCGAACATCGCCAATTGCAGACCGAGGAAGGGCTCAAGTCCCATGGATTTCATGGTGGCGGTAATGGACACGTCGAAGGACGTGAAGCTCATATTGAACACGATGAACACGGCGAGCAACGGCAGTACGCCGGCATAGAGCAATACACTCTTGGGCTTGGCACCGCTGCGTTTGAGTTGGCGCAGGGTCAGCTGGTCGGCATCTTCGCTTGCAGCGGGGCTGCCGTCATCGTGCGCGGCCACGCTGACCTGTTCCACGATGACCGGCGGCTGGGTGGATTTCAGCGAGAAGAATATGGTGCCGCCGATGCCGCATGCCACGGTGGGCACGAACAGTTGGGATACCGGATGCACGGAGGTGGCCAGCCAAGCCGCCAGAATCGGCCCCAGAATAAAGACGATCTCGTCAATGGCGGCTTCCATGGCGTAGGCCGTGTTGAGCAGCTGTTCGCCATCTTCCACACCGCGCAACGCATAGGACCAACGGGTTCGGACCAATGCGCCGAATGAGAACTGCGTCAGACCCATGATGATGGCCAAAGCGAACAGCAGCGGAATCGGCACGCGCACCAACGCCGCGAAGGCGAAGGCGAGCATGGCCACGATCTGCACGGCGAGCGCAAGCCGGCCCACGCGGGCTTGGCCGAAACGGTCGAAGGCGCGGGCGTAGAACGGGGTGACGCAGCTCATGGCCAGCACATAGGCGGCGCTCATGGTGCCGGCGATGGTCCAATTGTCGTAGAGATGGTTGAGCGCCAGAACGATGCCGAGACTCATCATGGAGATCGGCAATCGTGCCACCGCACCGGACAGGCAGAACGCCTTGGCTCCGGGCAGCATGAACAGGCGCTGATAGGGCGAGTGGGCAGCGGACGACTTCGAAACCGCGCGAGTCGTGGACACAATAACTCCTTACTGGTGCGTTGTCCGGCACGTGCGCCCGCCCACACGTGCCATCCGAGGGGTAGCGGTTCCCAAGCAACGTCACGCGGCGCGTTTCAACCGCGGACCGGTACGTGGCCAGTCGTCTTCATCGTCGGAGATGCCTTGCGATGCATAAGGTCTCTCCGCCGGTGAAGGCCGTCCGATGCTGTACAGGTCATGAGCCTTTGGGCTCAGTCGTTGTCAGATTGTTCGGGAATGCCGGAGCTCAACTCGGTAAGGATTTCCTGTTTGGTTTTCGCGCGGGCGTGAAGCTCGCGCAAGCCCTCGTCGGGCTCACTGACATAGTAGAGAGTGGCGTCGATACTGTCCAATTCCACACCTTCGACCGCTGCCAGCAGCAGTCGGTACATGTCGAGCTGGGCGAGTTTGCGGGTGATGTCGTCTGGCTTGGTGGGCCGACGACCGGTTTTCCAGTCGACCACGGTAAAGCGTGCGGTGGTGCTGGACGGGTCAAGTCCACCGATGAATACCGCATCGAGTTTGCCATTGACCAGGCCCACGCCCGGCACGTCCACGACGATGGCACGCTCCGTCCACGCCGGGATGCGCTTGGCCCACGATGATTCGGCCAGTCTGCGCTGCCACGCCACCAGCTTGGACTCGGTGGCATTGTCGCTACTTATGGAAGTGGCGGAGGCGGCGGATACGGCGGATGCGGATTGTTGAGCCGTGGGCTGTGGGACAGCGGGCTGCCGTGTGGATGGCTTGCGGCATTGCCGCTCCCGTTCGGCCAAATCGGCCAACATGGCTTCCCGGGAAACGAATCCCGCATCCTGACCTGTATGCGGCATACTTGATTCGGCTTCATATGCCAGTACCGCTTCATCCGGCTTACCGGCATTGATGAATTGCTCAGCCCACGCATGGAACTGCGTGCCGGCCTCGGCCGCCGGAGACGATATGCGCGGAATCGGGCGGATAATGCTACGCCAGTAGAGGCGCTCCTCCCGTTCGTTCATGCCACCTACGCGGGCTTGCAGGCTTGTCACGTTCTGGCGTCCTGCAGCCAGAACGCGTTGCGCCTTGGCTTTGACTGCCTCATCAAGCGACTGGCCGCTGGCGGCATCGGCCATCAAATCGGCGTCGTCCACCAGCAATTGCGCCCGTTGCAGCAGTGGACCGGCGTCTTGGTGCTGCTCAAGTGACGAGGAATCTGCGGCGATAACATCGATGCCACGTGACAGCTGTTCATGCACTGCGTCGCTGAGGGTAGCCGGCCACGGCAATTCGACAGCGGCATCCGTCTGCGTAATCGGCGTCTGCCATGCCTCCCCCACCACGGCGTCACCGTATGCCGCGGCATGCTCTCCGATAAAGAACCCTTCGGGAGTGGCAATCGCTTCGCCTTGCGCCGAGATCAGCATGGGCTTCCCGGCATTGGCGGCTTGCAGCCGTTCCACACAGTCCTGAGCCGATATCGCATGTTCACGGGCTTGGAGCGCGTCATGCACTTCAAGCCAGAAATTGGATGGCTGAGCGGCGCGAGAGCCTTTGGGCACCACTGACGGGTCCCGCCCGGATTCGCCCGTATAGGCGCAATAGGTCATCAGGCATCTTCTCGCGCACGGGTAAGCGCCACATACATCAATCGACGTTCGTCGGCATGCAGCCGGCGCCCATATTCCTCCGCCTGCGTCAAATACCAGCCGGATGCATCCACTTCTTCCACGCCATCGCCGAATTCGCGCATGGAGCCGAACACTTCATCATCAATAAGCTCCACATCATCCAAAGCCGCCAACGATGCGATGGGGTCGGCTTCCACATCGGCATCATGGGGGAATCGCGGCAGAATGCCGGCATCGGCACGCATAGGCACGGGTACGGCGGTGGGGTTGGTGAGCCAGGAGTCGGCGGTCTCATGATATTCGGGTGCGGTCCAGTGACCTTGCTCGGTGCCTCCCGTATGGTGCTCGTCCAGCACGATCTTGAGATGGTCGCCTGATTGCTGGGGAATCCGACGGCGGTAAGCCCCACTACCGCAACGGCATCCCATTCCAACCCTTTGGACTGGTGTACGGTCATCAG
>ENA-OQCO01000628-OQCO01000628.1-human-gut-metagenome-genome-assembly--contig:-NODE-628-length-18447-cov-1.556714_pt1 | contig 18447 bp, 24 predicted proteins | sample MGYA00242500_ERZ504582 | MGnify/ENA primary metagenome ERZ504582 (study PRJEB26092, sample SAMD00036346) | human gut metagenome | host: Homo sapiens | study: EMG produced TPA metagenomics assembly of...
CATTTTTATACTCCTATTTTCTTAAATTTTATAAATAACATTATATACCAATAAAATACCTTAGTCAACATTAAATATGATTATTAATAAAAAATTTACATTTTTTTTAGAATAATAAACAGTACCGTAATACATCACTAAATGGTATTATTTAAAAATCCCGTCTGATTACTTCAGACGGGTCAATAAAGTACAATACATTTTAAGTATATAACATTTTATATAAGAAATCAAGCAATTATAGGATTGTTAATGGAATATTTACATTCTTTTTTATTATTACTTATTCTTTTCTAACCAAATTTTCGCATACGAACAGGCGGCTGTAACCTTTCCGTTTTTTTCTTTAATTTTTTCAACTGCTAATCTCATTAGCTGGTCGGCAATTCCTTTACCGCGAAGAGCATTGTCTACAAATGTATGATTAATACAGAATACTCCGTTATCTATTTCAGGAAAAGTTATTTCAGCAAGAAGCTTACCATTTTCGTCCTCACTGTATATTCTGTTTGTTTGTATAGTATATTTCATATCTTAATTCTCCTCCGTTAGTTTTTCCGTATTACATTATATGCTTTTACCCTAACCTTTCAATCGCCTTAACAGGGCATTTTTCATAGCATGCTCCGCAGTGCAGACAGTTATTCTGACGAATTTTATACGGTATGTCTTTTTCAATACACCTCTGGGGACATACTTTTTCGCACGCTCCACACCCTATGCAGTTTTCTGAAATTTTGTAACCTTTAAAAGGTATTTTCTCGTTGCCGATTGTATAAAGCTCTCGGAAAATAGGATTAACGCCAAGATTGAAATATTCAATTTCCGCGTTCTTTACACAAAAGACAATGCCGATTTTACGGGTATTATCAGGATATACATTAGAAAGATAAGGCTGTTCGGAAAAGATAATGTCAATCCACTTTTCCTGTTCGTTATCTGGAGCAGGTACGGCCTTTCCCGACAGTCTAATCATTTCATTAAATTTCGTATGCGCAAGAACCTGCACACTATTGTTTTCAAGAAGTTCACGGCAGAAATTTTTTCCTCTTGCTGTAAAAAAATACATCGCATTATTTTCATAGTGAATTGCACTCACACAACGTATTTGTGGTTTTCCATTTCTGTCAACCGTAGCAAAGCTCAATGTTCCCACAAGCCTTAGCTTGTTTATACAAGTTTCAGCGTCCATATTATCACCTATTCAATAATTCTTACCCTTCCTGCTTTTCTTGGCTTTGTGTGCGGCTGTTCGCCGTCGATATAACCGAGAATAACAAAGCAAACCGCAGAGTAATTTTCGGGGATTTCCCACTTCTTAAGTAATTTTTGCCCCTCTGCACTTAAAAATGTTTCAGATCCGCGGGAAATAATGCAGGACGCAATGCCAAGCTCTGTTGCCTGTAGAACCATATTTTCAGCGCAGCAAAAAGCGTCCGCTTCACGAAACGAAAATCCATTCTGCCCGAAAACAGCCACGACACTCGGCGCTCCGTAAAAACCATTTTTAATGGTTGGATCATCAATAGCGCTGGGTTGTTCCTTTGAAACGTAAGAGCCGGCGAGGTTACTGCGGTCAAACTTTGATAAGTTCATTATACCGATTTCAGTTGTCATTTCTTTGTTATGAATTCCGATTAAAATACTGCGCTGACCGCCTCCTGCATTGGGAGCAAAATTACCTGCTTCCATAACTTTCTCCATATCCTCACGGCTGATTTGCTCATCTGTATACTTTCGGATAGAATGGCGAGCTTTAATAATATCCATTAACATAATTCACACTTCCTTCCAACACTGCGGATCCGCCGCATAAAAATTACCGTCTTTACCGCTTGCCACAGCAGGGCAGCCGCGGCACCACGCTAAAAGCTCACATTTTGAGCATTTTACAAATTTTGTATAGTCACGGTAGTTTTCCATTTCACAAACCCATACGTCGGCAAGTCTGTCCTCAAATACATTTCCTACCTTGCTGTTCTGTACTCTTCGACAGGCGAAAATATCTCCCGTCGGAACTATGGTCAAGTGACAGCTACCGCAGTTACAGCCTCCGTATATCGTTCCGTCTTCTACGGCTTCAGAAATTTTAAACTCGCCTGTTTCATATTCATACAGCGTCCATAAATGGTCTTTCTTGTTAAAGTATGTCCGACACCCTTTCGCTTTATATTCCTTAAACTTTTTATCGCAAGCGGCAAGTAAATTACGGTATTCCTGCGGCGTCATTCCCGTATCTCTTTCCTCGCTGGTAGGACAATAGCGGGCAAACGCAAAAACATTTACGCCGGCCTTTACAACCGTATCAATAATATCCGGTATTTCTTTGATGTTCATTCCTGATACTGTCGTCATAACCGCCGAACGAATGCCCGCACGATTGATGCACTCGATTTTTTCTAAAGTACAGTCAAATGATCCCGGCTTACGAAACCAATCGTGTGTTTCACGCATACCATCAATCGAAAGCTGATATTTTTCACAGCCGTATGCTTTTAGATTCCTGCAAACATCATCTGTTAAATGAAATGGATTGCCGAGAATAGTAAATGGAATTTCATTTTCTTTTATAAGCTCAAGCAGCCGCCAAAAGTCTGGATGTAAAATTGGGTCGCCGCCCGTGATATAAAAATACGGCAAACGATCATATACCTTACAAAAATCAAGGCAGTTATAGAAAGTATCCCGCATTTGCTCCCAATTCATCATATCGAGTTTTTTGCAGTTGTTTTCGGAGAAAATATAGCAATGCTTGCACCTTTGGTCACATTCGTCAGTAATATGCCATTGAAAAGAAAAATATTGTCTCATAGTAATTTACCTCATATAATAAACGGATAATCCGTTTTGTTTTTAAATGTTCCCGACGAAAATACATTCATCGGGAACCTCGGTTTGGAGCAATTATTTATCGCTTGCTCCGCAGGCAGAACCACAAGCGGCAGGAGTTTCAGCGGGCTTGTCTGAAGCTCCGCAGGCAGAACCGCAAGCGGCAGGAGCTTCAGCAGGCTTATCGGAAGTACCGCAAGCAGAGCCGCAGGATGTGCCTGTCTTAGTTTCCTCATTATTGTTCCATGCAGAAAGATTTGAAAGCGCCATAACAAATGACCTCCTTGATAAATTTCGCAAAGCCTTTGCTTTCCGTAATTTAAGAATAGCATACTCGGAATGTTTCCGCAAGTACGCACCTTTAAGTAACCTAAGTTACTTAAAGGTGACTATTGCGCAGTTTTAAGGAAAACGCAGCAAAATATAAATGTAATTAAAGGCTTGACATTGTACTGTCATTACAGTATAATTTTATGTAATATCAATTTTTGATGTATTGAGGAGGGAAACGTTTTGACAAAGTCAAATAAATTACCGGAATGTCCTGTTGAAACGACTCTTATGCTTATTGGCAGCAAGTGGAAATTACTGATTATGAGAAATTTGCTTGTCCGTCCGTGGAGGTTCAATGAATTGCAGAAATCTCTTGTGGGAATAAGTCAGAAGGTGCTGACGGACAGCCTCAGAGCAATGGAAACGGACGGAATTGTTATCCGTACTGTTTTTGCCGAGGTTCCGCCGAGAGTTGAGTATTCGCTCTCAGATTTGGGCATGTCTATGAAGCCGATTTTGGATTCTCTGGCAAACTGGGGAACCGACTATCGTAAGCAGGTCTGTTCTTCTGAAAAATAATCTGGAATAGATAGCGCACATATCTCATTATATAAAAAAGCCAAAGCCCCTGTATCGTTTGATACAAGGGCATGATTTATGTAATTCAGATATTTTTACCCATTTCATAGGCTTTTTTTAGATTGGAATGTTCCTTAATATCGCCGGGAGCATTAATTAAGTATATTTTTAGTCATAAAAACACTATTACTTTATTATAGACACATTTCGTAAATCAACAGCGCCGCTGATAAAACTGCCGAAGTAAACTAACAGAGTCCTTTTACCGAAATTCAGCAATTTTTCGGACGAGCGCTCCATAATTTCACGTCGGATAATATATCTTGACATGATTGTGGAAACAAAATCGTTCATTGGCTGTATCTCCGGTTTATTGAAGGCTTTCAGCCCATTTTTTCAGTTCACTCGTGGAAGCGCTTGCAGAAAAACGCTTACCGGCTTTCAGTACCGCACCCTTGCATGAGGGCGCAAGCTCGGCATTGGTATTTCCCATGCCGCTGCCGCCCGATGTTGCAAACGGAATAACTGTCTTGCCGCTTAAATCGTACTGTTCAAGAAATGTATTAATGATTGTGGGAGCCACGTACCACCAGATTGGAAATCCCACATAAATTACGTCATACTCAGATATATTATCAAGTTTGCCCGAAACAGCGGGACGGAATGATTTATCGTTCATTTCCATGCTTGAACGGCTGTTTTTGTTACGCCAGTCAAGGTCTGCCGCGGTGTAGGGCTGCTCCGGTTTAATTTCATATAAATCGCCGTTTACTGCCTGTGCCAGCGTTTTTGCAAGCTGTGCCGTAACGCCGCTTGCGCTGAAATATGCAACTAATTTCTTGCTCATATTGAACTCTCCTTATTTCAATTTAGAATACATTTTATCATCTACCGCTTCAAGCCATTCGTTTGAACAGTTTTCACCAGGAACTTCAACCGCAAGATGTGAAAACCAGCTGTCTGCCGCCGCGCCGTGCCAATGCTTTACTCCCGCGGGAATATTAACAGTATCTCCCGGATGAAGCGTCTGCGCTTCTTTGCCCCATTCCTGATACCAGCCACGTCCCGAAACGCAGATAAGAATCTGTCCGCCGCCCTTGTCGGCATGGTGAATGTGCCAGTTATTCCGGCATTTTGGCTCAAAGGTTATGTTGTAAATTCCAACCTGTTCCGTTGAAATCGGTGCAAGATAGCTTTGGCCGACAAAATACTGCGCAAAGCCGTCATTCGGTTTTCCTACAGGGAAAATCATACTGTTTGCATGAGCCGACAATTCATCGCAGATTTCCTCCGTCCAGACCTCTTTCGCCATTCGGAAAACCGCCCAAGCCTTTGACCAGCCCATATAAAAAGCGGCGTGTGTAAGAATTTCAGCAATCTCCGTTTTGGAGACTCCGTTTTTCTTTGCGGATTCAAGGTGATATTTCAGGGAACTGTCGGTAAGTCCCTGTGCCGCAAGCGCCACGACTGTCACAATACTGCGGTCACGCAGAGACAGCTTATCCTTTCTTGACCATACCTCGCCGAAAAGCACATCATCATTAAGCTGTGCAAATTTCGGGGCGAACTCTCCTAAAGCTGTTCTGCCAGCGGTTTGCTTTAATTCCATAAAAATTTCCTCCTTTTTTCTTGTGAAGTAAATATTTCTGAACATTATTTTTCAGAGCCTTACCGAGGTATTCCTCGCTTGTTTCTGAGGAACAGCAGTTTGCTGTATCGAAGAAGTCTATTCCAAGGTTATATGACTTTTCGATTTCTTTCTCATTCATAGTCCGGTCGTGCATCGTTCTTATTTTAACGAAGCCAAAGCTTTGAAATCCGAATTTCGGTGTTTCCGATTGTTGGCTGTTTCATAAGTGTATTTTCTTTTTCTAAAAGATTCTGACGTTAGAAATTCATATTGTCAACCCAATCCGCAATATCATCATGCGAAGAGCTTCCCAAAAAACGCTTACCCTCAAGCCATACAGAATCGGGACATATTTCCTTCAGATTGCTTTCACTTTCAGAAATTCCGCTGCCGCCCGATGTGCAGAAGTCAACCATTGTCTTTCCTGAAAAATCATAGCTTTCGAGAAAAGTATCAATAATTCTGGGCTCGATTCCCCACCATATCGGATGACCGATAAACACAACGTCATATTCGTCTATATTTTCTACTGTGTCTGATATTTCAGGACGTGAGGTATCATCATTTTGTTCTTGATTTGCACGGCAGTTATCATTACTGTAATCTAAATCTTCTTCTGAATAGGGCTGTACGGGAACGATTTCAAATAGGTCGCCACCTGTTACATTTGCAATTTCCTCCGCTATTGGTCGGGTTGTGCCCGTCGCAGAAAAATATGCAACGAGAATTTTGGATTTATTATCTGTTTTCGATTCGGATTCAATTGTAGTTTCAGAAGAAACAGTTTCGTTGCCGGAAGCATTTGTTTTTTCTGAGAATTGTTCCGTTGTTTCAGATGATGAAGAGAAATTAATTTCATTATCTGTAGTTTTCCGCAGCCAAACATAAAAAACGGTAAAATGAATGTCATATACAATAACGCAAGTTTTCTCATTAAAAATCTAACCTTTCTGTTTTCTGAATTAAATAGTCAATCACATCAACCTGCCGCTGAGCATTATGCAGGCTGTCCATAAGCAGTTTGCGCTGTGCTTGCAGCAGCCGCAGGCGTTCGTTTTGCTGACCGCTTTCCAAATATTTAAGATACTGCACTTTCTGTTCTTCGGAAAATCCGCAGTCGTCAAGACAACGACGGGTATATTCGGCGATTTCCTTTTCCATCTCCTCCGCCTCCTATAATTTATTATACAACAGGTTTTTATAGATTGCAAATAGTTATTATGAATGATAAATTATCGTTGACGGGAATGATAAGATGCTGTATAATCAGAGTAAAGGAGTGAAGTTAAAATGATTGAAACAAGACTTCTGCACTATTTTCTTGCTATTGCGAGAGAGCAAAACATTACTAAAGCCGCAGAAACCCTGCACGTTACACAATCAACTCTTTCAAAGCAGATGATGAATTTGGAAGCACAGCTCGGCAAACAGCTTTTTATTCGTGGAAAACGTAAAATTACGCTTACGGATGAAGGCAATTTTCTGCGTAACAAGGGGCAGCAGATTCTTGAGCTTATGAGCAGCGCCGAGTCGGCATTCCTCACCGAGGGCGAAATTATCACTGGAGATATTACCATTGCCTGTGGGGAAACAGCGGCTATGGACTTCATCACTGAAAATTATCGCAAGCTGCATGAACATTACCCGAATGTGAAGCTTCATATTCACAGCGGCGACGCAGATACAGTCATGGAACGCCTTGATAAAGGTCTTGCAGATATAGGACTGCTGATTGGTTCTATAAAACAGGAGAAATATGACTACCTGAATATTCATCAGAATGACGTTTTCGGATTGCTTATGCCGCAGGACTGTGAGCTTGCGCAGGAAAAAATTATCCCCATAGAAATGCTGAAAAGCCTGCCTCTTATCTTTTCGGAGCAGACTTTTCTGGGACATCAGAATATAGACTGGTTCGGCATTAATTATCATGAATTAAATATTGTTGCAACCTATAATCTGATTTATAACGCTACTTTTCTTGTTGAAAAGGGCGTGGGTTATGCGCTTTGCCTTGACAGGCTTGTAAATACGGTAGGACGAAATCTCACGTTTCGCCCAATTAATCCTGAGCTTTCCCTTGAGCTTTATCTTGTCACGAAAAAGTATCAGACATTTTCGCCTGCGGTTAAGGTGTTTATGGAAATGATAAAGGCAAATATTAATGTATAGAATTATTATGCGCTCGATGAACTGATGAAAGAGATGTAAAAACTGTGCTAAGAAAAGGAATACTTGAAATTATGAGGGAAAGACTCGTCCGTTTTGACGAGCGTACCGCTGAAGACGAAAAGGCGCTTTGCGAGCTTAATAAAAAACGTGAAAATCTTCAGGGAAAAGAAGAGGGAAGAAAAATACGTACCCTGTGCGCCAATTACGATGTTGGAAACCGTCTTTTATTGGACGACAGTGAATCCCATGTTGGCTCGCAGACTATATCCTATTCTCTGGTATGCAGTGTTTTTACTGAAATTCTTTATTTTTTCTTACAGCATAATAAAGCGGACTTTCCATTGCCATTATTTCTCTTACACTAATACTTTTGAAAAGTGGTTTTTTAAGTTTAAGTTTCGTCCATAATATTGCATATATAAACAACAATACAAATAAAATGAAAAACAATATAAAAATTTTATGTTTTTCAGCAGAATCAGTCGAAATATTATACATCATGTAGATCGTACCGATAATGCCTATTATTTGAAGTATAGGAAATAGCGGAACTTTAAATGTTCTCGGAACCGTTTTTAAATTTTTTTCTTAAAACTATTACATCAAAGTGATATGTGATATAAGACAGCATAAGAAAAATAGAAGAAGTTAAAATCATAAACTGAACAGCATCACCTGATGAAAGTCCTGTCGCTTCTATTATAATTGTTATTATTCCCATAAGAAGTATTGCAACATAAGGAGCGCCTTTCTTATTTTTCTTTTGAAATATTGCAGGTAAAAGATTGCTTTTTGCCATTCCGCAGCAAATTTCAGAAACACATCCGATAATTGCGTTTTGAGTGCTTACCGCGGCAAATAAAGCGACTGCTATTATCCAATATTTTCCCACTTTTCCAAGCATATTTACGGCATACAAAATATGAGGAGAATCAGCTGTACCGAGCTCTTGATATAAAGTATAATTTTTGAATCCTAAAGAAAGAAATATTTGAATTACACACATTATTCCAAGACTCAAAAACATACTTAATGGCACTAATCTCGGATTTCTCATATCTTTACCTATCGGAACAATAAATTCTGAATCAATAAAAAACCAAAATGCGACAGCGGTTAATGGTAAAACGTCTTTTATTCCGACATTTAATTCTACAGTTTGTGTAACCGTTTCACCGCTTCCAAGACCAAATGCGCCGATTATTCCCAAAATTAATAAAGAAATAACCATAAACGATGCGATTATCGACTGAACAAGCGTCGACATATTAACGCCCATTAAATTTATTACTACAAGAATAACCGTAAGCGATACACTCCAAACAGCAGGCGGTATACCATTACCTAAAAAATCATCATAACATTTGCAAACATCGCGCCTTCCGCAGGTGCGGCAAAAATATTTGCAATAATATATCCGCCGAGCATTGCTATTATCGTTGCTACAGGTCCAAGTCCCGCAAGCATATATTGCGCGAGACCTCCTGTAAGATTTGGCATTACTGCATTTAATTCTGATATTGAAGTAATGACAATCATATTAAGTAAACAAGCTGTTACAATTGCAATTATAAATGGCGTCCCGACCATACTTGTTCCGCTTGCAAGAGAAATAAAGCAGCTTGTTGCAACAAGCATACCTACTCCCGTTGCTACGGCGCTGAATAAACCAAGTTTCTTATTCATAACTAATCACTCCTAATTAATTCAATCAAGTTCTGATTTATTTAAAGCTTTCACTCCTTCTTCACCTGTTCTTACCCTATAGATGTTATCAATACCGGAAACAAAAATTTTTCCGTCTCCGATATGTCCCGTGTAAAGTTCTTCTTCTATTAGCTTTATCAAACCGTCAACATTTGATTTCTCACAAATAATCATAATCTTGCTTTTGGGAAGCAGCTGAAGATTTGAGTTTGTATCTTCTTCATATTCCAGAGAACCAAGCTGAACCCCGCATCCAAGTACATTCGATACTGTTAGGCCAGTTACGCCAAGCTTATTTAATTTTTTGATAAAGCTTTTCTGACCAAATTTTTCTATAAGCTCATTTACTTTTGACATTCCGCTTATAATTTCTACCCTTGAAAATTCCATAACTTTTCCCTTTCTGAAATAAAGACATGACGATAAATTATCAAACACGCCTTTGTATCTATTATTAAAATTTCTTTTTATCTGTTATTTCTTCGGAATTTTGGACAGCATATTGTTCGCACAAAAATCCTTTTGCTTTGCTTCCGTCGGCAAGCTCCACCGTGCCGATAACAAGCGGTTCAAGAATACTGCCCGAAAAAATTCCAAATGATTTTTTGCTTATTCTGTAAATATCAACTTCAATCGACTCTCCGCCGCCGCTTTTGATAAGCCCCGGTTTAACTGGCGATGTATTCAGCTTAAATAATTTATATTTTTTAGCTGTCGCATCATGCCTTAAAAATTCTGCACCAAGTTCAGAAAGCTGATATTCCAAAGGATAACCTTTTTTATGAAGTCCGCAAACAGCGAATTCGATATATTCGCTATCAAGAAATTTGTCTGCAGCTTCAATAACAAGATTCTCCGAATCGCTTAATCCGAATATTGTAATTCCAAACGGTAAATTTTTATCAGTACTGTTTTCGGGAATTGCAATTGCGGATAAGTTCAAAAGATTGCAATGATTTGTATATAGTCCCATCATGCTGTTTGTTTCAATAGGGTTTTCTCTTACTTCATCTCTTGTGAAACTTCCTCCGGCTGTAGGCATAATCATGACAGAATTTTTAAGTAATATACTAGCTTTATGTCTGTAATTTTGCAAATCATGAAGGTTCTTAAATAATTCCGCGGCAGTATTACTTTCTTTTGCACCGCTTCTTAATATAATTTCGGTTACCGGAAAAGTCTTATTAGGGTTTTTCTCCACAAACTCTTTTAAATCAAGCCATCTTTCAGCTACATATGCGCCTTCGTAAAGAATCTTTGCGGCAGTGTAAAAGAAATCATAATCTATATATTCGATTTTAATCCCGAGATTTTTAATTCTTTCCGCCGCGTTATTCCATTTTGTTCTGTAATTATCGGAATAAGCTCCGAAAAATATCGGTTCGTCTTTCGGAAGATATATTTTTTCGGGTAACTTTTTTCCTTTTAATTCAATAGCTTTACTCCAACGGCAATTTTCATCAAAACCACGTACAATTTTGTTTACAATTTGAGTGTCTTCAAGATTATTTGCAAATACGGTAACACAATCTAAACTTGCGCAAGCGGGAACGACTCCGTCTGTTGACCAGGCGCCAAGCGAAGGCTTATATCCAACTATGGTATTTAGCATAGCGGGAACTCGTCCCGAGCCTGCGGTATCTGTTCCAAGTGAAAACGCCGCCATTCCGAGTGCGACAGCTACGGCAGAACCCGAACTTGAACCTCCGCTTATCATTTTTTCATCATGTGCATTATGTACTTCTCCATAAGGACTTCTTGTACCTACAAGTCCCGTTGCAAATTGATCGAGATTCGTTTTACCGATAGGTATTGCTCCCGCATTTATTAATTTTTGTACAACTGACGCGCTTTTTTTCGGAACATATGAAAATTCCGGGCAAGCAGCCGTAGTCGGAACGTCTTTAAGATCTATATTATCCTTTATTGCAAACGGAATACCCCATAGAGGATGATCTTCGGCGTTTTCAGGTAAATTTGCAATATAATTTTTGATTAATTCCATACTCGGTTTTACAATCCATACATTATATTCCGAATATTTTTCCGATCGTTTAATTATTTCTTCAATAAGTTCTGTTGGTGTAAACTCGCCGTTTTGATAAGCTTGTTTTATATAACTTACGGTAAATTTTTTTGGAAAAAACATTTTTATTTCCTCCGATTTTTAATTTTGTATTTTAATCGCGGCAAGAACCTGTCCTGCATTAACTTGTTCGCTTTCCTTGATATATATTTTTTTGATAACGCCGTAGTTATCCGCAGAAATAGGGAATTCCATTTTCATGCTTTCAAGCACGGCTATATCCTGCCCTTCTTTTACATAATCGCCTTCCTTAACAAGTATTTTCCAAACGCTGCCCGGAATAGCGGCATTTATACCTTCGCAATTATCAGGCAAAACAATATCTTCGAAAGTATTTACTTCAGGTTCTTCGGAAATGAATTGGTCAAGCCCTTGTTCCTTCCATCTGTTTCTTTCGGCTTCAAACGCCGCTTCTTGATGTGATTTAAATTCCTCACTGCTTTCTTTTATACTTTCAAGATACGCCTTATATTCACCTAAGTTAAAGGTTGTTTCTTCTATTTCTATTTTAAACTCTCCGCGAAGAAAATCTTCTCTGTATTTTAAAATTTCATCCGCACTGCATGGATAGAATTTAATTTGATCAAAGAAATTTAAAAGCCAAGGCTTATCATCTGAAAAATATTCTGTTTCCTGCTTAGAATTCCACATCTGAACAGTTCTTCCTACAAATTGATAGCCTCCGGGACCCTCCATTCCGTAAACGCAAAGATAAGCGCCGCCGATTCCAACCGCATTTTCGGGAGTCCAGGGCCTTGCCGGATTGTATTTTGTGGTAACCATTCTATGACGCGGGTCTGTAGGCGTAGCGACAGGAGCGCCTAAATAAACGTCTCCAAGTCCTAGAACAAGATAATTTGCGTTAAAAACAATATTTTTTACATCTTCCAAACTGTCAAGACCGTTTATTCGTCTTATAAATTCGGGATTGCTCGGGCACCAAGGCGCGTCGGGTCTTACCGTTGCTGATAACGTTTCGCGGCAATTTGTGTTTGCGGATCGTCCCATGAAAGAGGCAGCTTTATTATTCTTGACGGAACAGTTATATCTTCTATCGCAGTAAGTTTTTTATTTATTTCAGCTGCCTTTTCAGCCGTTTCAATTGCATTTGTTTCATACACATCAAAATGTATCTGTAAAGAACGAATACCCGGCGTCATATCTATTATTGGTAAATCTGATTTTTCAAGTTCTTTCATAAGAATATGAACTCTGAATCTAAGCTCGATATTAAGCTCCATTTCACCGAATTCTATTAAGATGTTTTCTTCACCGTCAAGACGAATCATATAATCGATACCACACGCTTTTCCCTTATCAAGAATCGCATAAGACGAATCTAAATCATCTGATTGGTTTGGCAAAATAACCTTTGTATATTCAAGGCTTATGTTTTTGTCTACGGCGTCTCGTATTTCTTTAGCCTGTTCCAAAGTTATAAGTCTGAAATGAACTTTATCTCCCGGATGAAGCTGACCAAGTTTCCATTGTTCTGCTTTTGCTGTAGTTACAGGGCAAACAAATCCGCCAAGGCTCGGACCGTCAGGTCCTAAAAGTATTGATTGGTCTCCTGTTAAATCAAGCGTTCCTACAGCGTAAGCGTTATCATGAATATTTGACGGATGAAGGCCTGCTTCTCCTCCGTCTTCTCTTACCCACTGAGGAATCGGTCCGTTAAGTCTTATACCTGTTCTTGCGCTGTTGAAATTAACCGTATATTCCGATTCTGTAAGTGTTTTTAAATAATCGGATTTTAAATATTCTTCAGTAGGCTGGGGGCCCGGAATAACTCCTATTATCCATTCGTTTGAAATTTCCGGGATATATTTTTCATCAAACGTTTTTACTTCATTTGTTCGGCAATTATCAAATAATCTTAAAACATCGCCCGTTCTTAGCGTTCTGCCGTTATGTCCGCCGAATTTTCCGTCAACGAATGTCGACCGGCTTCCCATAATTACAGGAACATCTATTCCTCCTTTTATCAGAAGATAGGTTCTCATTCCTTTTTCACAAGTTTTAAACTTTAAAATCTGCATAGGCGCTGCATTTACAACAGAATACGTTTTTACAGGTACTCCGTCAAGCGTAGCCTCCATATCGGCTCCTGTAATGCAAAACGAAGCGGATGTTCTGAAACGATAGCTTCCTCCCTTTAGCGTAAGCTCTATACCTGCCGCATCCTCGGAGTTCCAAGCAGCTTATTACCCGATTCTGAATGAATAGTTATCCATTGCGCCGCAAGGGGGAACGCCAACGGTCCAGTAGCCAATCATACCGCGGTAATCCTGTACGGTTGACTGAACTCCTCCGTCAAGAACTTCTATGGCTTTTCCTCGGGAGCAAAATTTTCAAGCATTTTGGTAAAAAGCTTGCCCTTATGGTAATTTTCAGTGTTTATAAGCGCTTTTAAATACTGTGTATTGTTTGTTACGCCATAAATTTTAGTTTCACAAAGCACATCATTCATTTTCTTTACAGCGTCTTTACGGTTATCAGCATGAACGATCAATTTTGCAAGCATAGGATCATACAATGAGGAAACTTCAATATTTTTTCTTATCCATGTTTCAACACGTGCCTTGCAGCTTAAACAAACATCGTCTATTTTACCGCTGCTCGGACGAAAATTATTTATACAATCCTCGGCATATACTCTGACTTCTATGGCATTTCCGTTCATAGAGTAATCTCTGTCAATATCTTTTAATTCATCTGCCGCTTCTTTTATCATCCATTCAACAAGGTCGATTCCCACAACCTCTTCGGTTATTCCATGTTCCACCTGCAAGCGAGTATTTACCTCGAGAAAATAAAATTGTTCCGCTTCCTCATCATATAAAAATTCGACAGTTCCCGCATTTCTGTATCCCGCCGCTTTTGCAAGACATCGAGCGGATTTATACATTTCTTTTCTCACATAATCCGGAAAATTCGGAGCAGGAGCTTCTTCAACTACCTTTTGATTTCTTCTCTGTACAGAACAATCTCTTTCGCCCAGTACAGCAATTTCTCCGAATGTATTACCGAAAATCTGTACTTCGACGTGACGCGCTTTTCTTATATACTTTTCGATAAATACGCCTGAATCATTAAAGTTGCTTTCTGCAAGGTGCCGTACATTATCAAACGAATCAATAAGTTCCTGCTTATTCTCACAAATTCTTATACCTATACCGCCGCCGCCGGCTGTGCTTTTAATCATAACAGGATAGCCGATTTTTTCAGCAGAATTAACAGCAATGTCTGTATCCGATATAAGTCCTGTTCCTGACAAAAGCGGAACATTTGCTTTTTCAGCAATTTCTCTCGCTGAGTGTTTCAATCCAAAAAGTTTTATTTGATTTGAATCGGGACCTATAAATTTTATTCCGTTCTTTTCGCATTCGGCGGCAAATTCGGTATTTTCACTTAAAAATCCGTATCCCGGATGAACAGCTTCCGCGCCTGTTGATTTTGCCGCGTTTATTATTTTTTTTACATCAAGATATGTTTCTTTTGCTGTTCCTTCACCGAGATAAACCTTTTCATCTGCGTTCAATACATGAAGCTGTCTCTGTCGGCTTTTGAATATACAGCAACACTTTTAATACCCATTTTAGCAAGAGTTCTTTCTACTCTTACGGCTATCGCGCCTCTGTTTGCAATTAAAACTTTAGTAAACATTTATGTTTCCTCCAAAAATAAAAAGCTGCCATAATTTTATATGTTCGCCGTTGAACTAAAAATATGACAGTTTAATAAAATTTCGCTATATTAATTTAAATTGACTCAATCCCAAATAAGCAGTCTTACAGGCGTAGGATTATATGCATTGCAAGGATTATTTAATTGCGGACAATTGCTTATTAAGATCATTACATCTTCAAGAGCTTTCATCTCAACATATTTCCCCGGAGACGATACGCCGTCATCAAATTTCAATCCGCCTTCCTTTGTCACAGGAACATTCATAAAAAAGTTTATATTTGGCGCAAGGTCTCTTTTTCTGATATCTTCACCGCAATCTGCCAGCTGAAGCATAAAACTGTCACGGCAGTTATGCATATATCTTTTTTCTCTCGCATATCTTACCGTATTACTTTGTGATGAACAAGCGCCGCCAAGCGTATCATGTCTTCCTGTTTTATCTGCAACAATTTCAAGAAGAGGCTTTCCTGATTCAGCTCTGAGAATACTGCCTGTCGTAAGATATATGTTTTTCTGCATTACAATAGTTTGTACGGCGCTGTAATGATCTTCAAGATTTGTCAAATCATAAAAGGTCGTATCTACAGCTTGATTGCCTTCAATATCAAGTATTCTGAAAGTCTGACCCTTATGTAATTTATGAATCCAGCCAAGCCCTGCTTCAAGAACCTCATTATATACTGCGTTTTCAATTTTAAGATTACTGTCTTTTTCTTTAAATCCAAACATACATTTTCCTCCCTATTTTCCAAGTAAATTATTATAATCCCATGTATTTTCAAAAGCTCTGTAATTTTCGTTTCTGAAATTTACACAGTAATCTGTTAAATCAACCGGCGGAGCATCATAAACTTCCATTGTTACAGGAACCGATGGATATTCATTTGAAGGATCAAGCGGATTTGGCGTGTTCGATACTATGAACAAAATATCCATTTCTGTCCTAAGCGTTACGGTAGCTCCTTTTTTGCAATGATTCTCATCATAATGCATACTTCCGTCTTCTTCAACATAAACCTTTGAAAATAGATTTACACAAGGAACGATATCTCTTTTACTCATATTGTTTCTAACAAGCTCTACCTTGAAGTTCTCTTCACCGCATCTGTAATAATCGTTGCCTTGCTTTTGATATGATGTTTTTCCGTATTTTTCATCTGTCAGGATTCTTGTTGTATGTCCCGATATTGAATCGTGCCATCCAAGACTGTCTTCGACAATGCTTGCAAGAACTCTTCCGTTATCGCTCATGAGTACGTTACCTCTTGTAAGATGAGCTGTATATTGAGCCTTTAGAGTATCAGGCATATTGTATCTTTCCGATCTGTCTATAAGATTATAAAGTAAAACAGATATATTTGCATTATCTCCAAGTGACTTGAAGTGAATATACTTACCTTTGCCTATAAATCCCGACCATTTTTCACCGGCTTTAAATTCCTTTAAGAATATCTTCTGCATAATTTTCTCCGTTCCGATGACTGCAAATGCCATCTGATTTATTTCTTTATGTATATTATAACAGAAAATAATTTTTATACAATTAGCAAAAATATTGATTTTAAATATAATTATCTCATACTTAATATTATTTCTTAATACTTAAGTATGAGAAGACGAAAAAATTATATTTCGAGAATTAAATTTATAAGACCGGTACGGCTTTTAACTCCTGTCTTGATATACAAATTATATATGTGAGTTTTTACAGTAGCAAGGCTGATACATAACTTTTCCGAAATATCTTTATTAGAATATCCCTGTACCAGAAATATCAATATTTCTTTTTCTCGTGCAGTTAGTTCATATTTTTGAGAAATTTCATCAATAATAATATTATTGATTTTTGCGTTTTCGGAAACTTTTAATGCTTTAGATACAATGTTTTCAATATGATTTTGAATATATTAAGTATATAAATATCTTTTTCGGTAAAATCTCCAATGTCTTTATTTCTGAATATATTAAATATTCCTAATATATCCGAGTTTCTAATCATAATAATGCCGCAGCCATATGTAAAATTTCCCGGCTCAAGAAAATTTCTGTAGAAATTTGTCTCTTTTCTTATACTTTCGTCAAGATATCTGTATCACGATATACAACGGTTTCATTGGTAAGATCGTATAAATAGTTTAAATAATCTTGTTTATAGTATATATTTATGTAATCTCTCATTATTCTCTCTTCCATGTTTTCACTTACAATTTTATTTATTATTATATTTTTATTTTTATCAAGCAGCAGCATATAGCCTGATGTATATTGTATTAATGTTTTTATTATTTTGAAGAATTGGATTGGATTCTTCGAGGTAAAGCTTGTGGTTGGAATATAGGATATATTCCAGAAGCCATAGTTTTCCATAAAGAAGGGGGGAGTACAAAAGAAAAAGGGATAATGATTAGTGAATTTGCAGATATCTGTCAGTTAAAAAATCGTATTCTTTTTACGAAAAGATTTTATCCTTTGTGTTTGATATCTGTATTGCCGATGTGTGCGTTTACTATCTTATTACGCTTAATTAATGGGCGCATTTCACGTTCAAAAGTATTATTCAAAGAATATATAAGAGTAATTCTTAATTTATTTTTAAAACAGATGAGTAATAGCCTTTTTCATATTTATGCTGGTACACAAGGTTCTGCAGGTCTATATATTAATGAGATAATTAAAGCTCTTGATTTAGCTAATATAAAGCAAAATGCATTTGTCAGTCTATTATATACGTTAAAAATGAAAAAATTTTTATCGTTTTACGGATTTAGCAGCAGGAAAGAAGAAAACTAAGTATAGGCCGTATATTAGATATGTAGAATTAATTTGTGGCTTACTTATCATTTTTTTTGAAGCTCTATTTAAACGTCCTCGATATAATAAATTACTCTCTTAATTCTTCATACCTTCCAGAATATGCTTTTTTGGTTTTAATAAAAAAAATGTTGAAAATAAAACTCATAATAACTTGTCACGATGTGGTGCCTTTTGCAAACTCATATTTAAATATTTCAAAGGAAAATAGTCGGCGTGCTTATTTGTTGAATATGGCTGATTTCTTGTTGGTACATAATGAAAATTCAATAGTAGATTTGATGCAATATTATCAGATAAAGCCTTCAAAAATAATTTGCCATCCTTTTCCTATTATGGATTTAAATCCGTGGATAAAGGCAGATATAACAAAAACAATAGATTTCCTTTTTTATTGGCCATTTAAGATGTGAAAAAGGGATAAATATATTATTGGAATCGTGGGAAAAATTTAGCAGTTTATATCCTGAAGCTAATTTATATGTTGTAGGGAATAATCCACCAAATTCAGGTATTGATGTTACTAAGTATAAGAAGTATAATATAAAGTTTGTTCTTCATTATGTAGATGATGCTGTTTATGCACAATATATAGCATCGGCGAAATGTGTAATACTTCCGTATTTAAGAGGAACTAATAGCGGAATACCTTCATCTGTATATTCATTAG
>ENA-OQCO01000631-OQCO01000631.1-human-gut-metagenome-genome-assembly--contig:-NODE-631-length-18357-cov-3.803346_pt1 | contig 18357 bp, 17 predicted proteins | sample MGYA00242500_ERZ504582 | MGnify/ENA primary metagenome ERZ504582 (study PRJEB26092, sample SAMD00036346) | human gut metagenome | host: Homo sapiens | study: EMG produced TPA metagenomics assembly of...
GTTTTTATCGTTATCGCGGCACTCCTCAAGGTTCCGTGCAAGCACGGACTTTGACTCGTTGCTCGCGTAAATCACCTTCGGTGATGGCATTTTGGCTTGTATGTCTCGGGATTTTGACATATTCATGCCAAAACACCTCGCGGGACAGTGACTACTGAATAGTTACGTAATTATACAGTAACAGGAGAGGCTATGCGATTTATTCATATGGCTGATGTACATTTGGGGGCGGTTCCGGATTCGGGCTGCCCCTGGAGTGCATTCAGGGAAAATGAAATCTGGGAAACCTTTGTACGGGTGATCGACCAGATCAGAGAAGAGAAAATAGAGTTGTTGCTGATCGCAGGAGATCTGTTTCACAGACAGCCGTTGCCTTCTCAGACAGAGAGAGTCAGTCAGCTGTTTGCATCCATACCGGATACCGAGGTGGTGTGGATGGCAGGAAGCCACGATTATCTGCGGGAAGACTCAGCGTATCGTAAGGTGAAATGGACGAAGAATGTTCATGGATTTCCGAGTGAGAAACCGGAAGTGATCAGTCTGGAAAAGCTGCATACGAAAGTGTATGGATGCAGTTATGAGCATCCGGAGGTTACGGAAGCGATATACAGCAGCATCCGGCCGGAGGATCAGCCGGGGATTCATATCCTGCTGGCATATGGTGGAGATGAAACGCATATTCCTATGAAAAAAGAGGATGGAGCCGGTTTTGACTATGTGGCATTGGGGTATCGCCATATACCGGGAGTACTGGTGGAAAATCAGATGGCATATGCCGGTTCTCCGGAACCCATCCGCCTGGAAGAGACAGGAACCCACGGGGTTGTCTACGGAGAGATCACAGAGGACGAACAGGGGCAGTATCATACGCAGATCACACTGGTTCCCTGTGCGTGCCGTTCGTATATTCCTCTTTCGCTGCGGATTCATTCAGGCACCACACAGGCAGCTCTGGAGCAGAAAGTACAGGATGCGATCGCACAGAAAGGAAGCGAAGATATCTACTGGCTCAGGATCCAGGGATATCGGAATCCGGAACTGGAGTTTGAACTGGAGGCACTGCGCGCCTATGGAAATATTGTAAAAATAACGGATGAAACCCGCCCGTGCTATGATCTGAACCGACTGAAACGGGAAAAACTGGGAACGAAAACCGGTGCATATATCCACTGGTTCGAGAAAAAACAGGGAAAAGTAGAACAGAAAGCACTGGATTATGGACTGCAGGCACTGCTTGCCGAAGACAGGGATGAAAGAGAGGTTCTTTCAAAAAAGATAACGGCCTGGAAGGAAAAGAAACAGGAACTGCAAAAGGAGAGAGAAAGTCGGAGTGCGGTGGTAGAACAAACGATGCACCGTATCATGCGGGAACGCTCCGGTCTGGAACAACAGCTGCTGGTCAATGGTTCCGAGATCCGCCGTCTGGAACTGAACCGGAATGCAACAGAAAAGCACCTGGAGCAGGAACGGCGGGAAGAAGGAAAACGACAGGCAGAAGAAAGCAGACAGCCAAATAGTGAACAGCCCCTGAATCCGGAAAGATCGGTAGCAGAGCAACCTGTCCAGACACGAAAAGCAGTCGGGGGAAAAGAAAGAAAGCTATTGGATATTCCTAAAATTTCCCAAATTTCCGAAATATTTACATGGACAGGAATCGCACTTGCCATATTGATCCTGATCGATCCGTTTTCCTGGAATCGGGCAGTGTGTACGGTGCTTGGCCTTGTGATTCTGACGGGTACTCTGATGGGAAGGATGTATCTGATAAACTGGCTTCGAACCAGGGACAGTATGGTCGTGCAACGGACGGCTGTGCGGGATGAGCCGGAGCAGGAGGAAGGCACGGAACAGGAAGAGTTACAGAAGGACTGGGAAGAACGATTAAAAGAAAGGAAGAAGGAACTGCGTCAGATCAGTCATCAGATTCTGCGGCTGCAGGAGCGGGGAGTTCATCTTGCGACAGAGGCGGAAGAAAAGAAAATACAGACAGAAAATCTGCAGGAAGAGATCCGAGAGTTGTCTTGTCCGACCTGGGAGGAAGAATCCTGTGATATGGAGATTTCCGGTCTTAAACTGGCACTTACGGTGCTGACGGAGGAAGAAAGCATACGACATGTCGGAGATCGGAGTGAACGGAAGGAAAAGGAGAGAGAATGCTTAGAATAGGTTGTCATTTGTCCTCGTCGAAGGGATTTTTTCATATGGGAAAAGAGGCGGTAAAGATTGGAGCGAATACCTTTCAGTTTTTCACCCGAAACCCAAGAGGAAGCAGAGCGAAAGAAATAGATCCGGAGGATGTGAGAAAGTTTCTGGAATATGCGCAGGAACATGATATCTGTCAGATCCTGCTCATGCGCCATATACACTGAATCCATGTTCTAATGATGCAAAGACCAGGGAATTTGCCTGGATGACGATGGAGGATGATCTGAAACGGATGGAGTATGTTCCGGGGAACTGTTATAACTTTCATCCGGGAAGTCACGTAGGACAGGGCGCACAGGAAGGAATCCGGATGATCAGTGAGATGCTGAATCAGATTCTGAAGGAGGAGCAGCACACGACGGTGCTTTTGGAGACGATGGCAGGAAAGGGAACAGAAGTTGGTCGGAGTTTTGAGGAACTGGCGCAGATTCTGGACCGGGTGGAGCTGAAGAGTCATATGGGTGTTTGCCTGGATACGTGTCATGTGTATGACGCGGGGTATGATCTGGTGGGACAGCTGGATCAGGTGCTGGAGGAGTTTGACCGGGTGATCGGGCTTGAGAAGCTGAAGGCGATTCACATGAATGACAGTAAGAATCCGTTTGCGAGTCATAAGGACCGGCATGAGAAGATCGGGGAAGGGTCGATCGGGCTGGAAGCGTTTGAGAGGATGGTGAATCATCCGAAACTGCAGGGGATTCCGATCTATCTGGAGACACCGAATGAACTGGAGGGGTATGCGCGAGAGATCCGGGTGCTGAGAGAGATGGAGAGGTAGTTGAAGTTGACGACGCGGACGAAACGTGCTTCGGCTTTCTGCTCTGGCAACGTGGGCAGGGTAACTTTGAGCTAATCACCAACTCCGACTATGTTCACGAGGGTCGGCTGACCCTCGCGAAAGTCTGCGTAGGTGCTGGATCTCAAAGCTTGCCCTAACCGCCCACAAAGTGTTGCCTGAGCAGAAAGCCGAAGCACGTTTCTGGGTGGTCAACTGGGGGAGGGATGAGTGGCTGCGCGGGAGGGTTTGGGAAAAGGGCGCGGGAAGGATTACGGTTGTGGGAAGTGATCCTTCCCGCGCCTTTTCAGGTGGGGTATGAAAAGAAAAAAAGAGACATATTAACGAAGAAATCTGTAGAGTGAGGGGTTCGTTAGTATGTCTCTTTTGTGTTAGATATTTCATGAATCAGGGTATGTCAGCGTGCCTGACGATCTGATTTATCAGATCGTCTCGTTATTTCTGTATTTGGTCAGGACTTTCTGGATGCGTTCTACCGGGTTCAGGAGTTTGCTGATGGAATCGTCGTGATTCAGGGTGTCGATGATCAGGGCGATGTATTTGCTCATATCGCAGTTGATATAGTAAGGTTTACTCAGCAGTTCCGGGGTCTGGTAGATCAGGTTGGTGGTCAGGATGCGGTCGAAGGTCCCTTTTTCGTAGGCTTCATCGAACTTTGCCATGCCGTTGGTGAACAGACCAAAGGTGGAACACATGAAGATTTTGTTGGCTCCCCGGTCTTTGAGGAGCTGAGCTACCTCGAGCATGCTGTCACCGGAGGAGATCATATCGTCTACGATGATCATATCTTTGCCACGAACATCAGCTCCCAGGAATTCATGAGCAACGATAGGGTTTCTTCCGTCTACAATAGTAGAGTAGTCACGGCGTTTGTAGAACATACCCATGTCTACGCCAAGGTTGTTTGCCAGATAGATGGCACGGCTCATGCCGCCTTCATCCGGGCTGATGACCATCAGATGTTCTTTATCCAGTTTCAGATCTTTTTCTTTCTTTAAGAGGTTTTTGATAAACTGGTATGCGGACTGTACAGTTTCAAATCCATACAGTGGGATCGCATTCTGGATTCTCGGATCGTGAGCATCGAAAGTGATGATGTTTTCCACACCCATCTGGATCAGTTCCTGCAGTGCCAGTGCACAGTCGAGGGACTCTCTGCCGGTACGTCTGTGCTGGCGGCTCTCATACAAAAATGGCATGATTACGTTGATTCGTCTGGCTTTTCCGGCGATGGCAGCAATGATTCGTTTCAGGTTCTGATAATGATCATCCGGGGACATATGGTTGGTCTGTCCTGCCAGAGAATATGTCAGGCTGTAGTTGCAGACATCTACCAGAATATAGATATCATCACCACGTACGGATTCCTTCAGGATACCTTTTGCTTCTCCGGAACCGAAACGGGGAAGATCAGACCCGATCAGGTAAGTATCTCTGTCGTAGCCTTCGTATAAAACACCTTCATTGTGGCGTTTTTTTCTCCAGCTGACCAGGTAGTTATCTACCTTTGTACCGAGTTCGGCGCAGCTGTAAGGAGAAATGATCCCCAGTCGTCCTACAGGAAGCTGTTGTGAATCGTGATTTTTGTTGTGTGACATTGTTAGTTTCCTCCTAATATTTTTTTCTGGATTCTTATATCTTTACCGATGAGTTTGATCATCGTGTAGTTACTGGAAACTCTGGAAAATACCCGTTCGGAGTAGGTATCCATAAAACTGCCCAGTGTCAGATTGGTGGAAATCACCGTGGATTTCTTTCTGAGGATCCGTTCATTGATACATAAAAAGAACTGAGAAGCAACAAAGCTGTTGGTAAGTTCTGTTCCAAGATCATCGATGATAAGCAGATCACAGTTGAGAATATAGTCATTTTCTCCTTCCGTGGTATCAGAGTTCGAGAAGGTGTTTCTTGCGAACGCATCGAACAGATCGAAAGCAGAATAATAGATCACGCTGTGCATCGAATCCAAAAGTTCTTTTGCGATGCAGTACGTAAGAAAAGTTTTCCCAACACCGGTATCACCGTAAATGAAAAGATTTTTAAAAGAATGATCAAAGTTCTGAACGAAATCCTTTGAGCGCTGCAATGCGGTTGCGGCACTCTGCCGGGCGGTCTGTCCTGTGGCTTCGTTTACCATATCTTCCGGATAATAATCCAGAGAAAATGCATCGAAGCTGGCTGTTTTTAATAATTCTCGGATATTGGACTGGGTATACAGATGTTCACTGATCGCACGCCTGAAGCAGATACACTTCCGGTTGTCCACATAGCCGGTGTCCTGACACAGAGGACAGGTATAATGCATCTTCAGATAATCCTCCGGATAACCATTGGCTTTTAACAGATCGGTTCGCTCTCTGGATAAAGCCTGAATCTGTTCGTTCAGGTCAAAATCAGTGGCGTCTTTATCACCGAGTAAGATTCGTGCTTTTTTCATACTGATCGCTGCAATCTCCTGATCGATCAGTGCCAGCCGGGGTATCCTGGCCTGTGCTTCGGCGATACGGGCATCTTGTTCATGTTTATTGCGAAACTGCAATCGCTGATAATAGCGCATCAGTGCATCGTACTGACTGTTTTGTAGTGCCACGGTAATTCTCCTTTATTATTTTAAAAGCTGATTTTCAAGTTGATCGTAATCATAATTTCGCTGCTGGAAATTATTGAATTTGTTACCGGAACCCGATGGATGGATTCCCTTCTGTTCCTGCCGCTGCTTTTGTTCCTGACGGTCACTTTGCAGCTGTCTGTGCAAAGTATCCAGAGCCTGAATATCGGTCAGGTGTCGGACACCTTTATCCTTCCAGCCGGAAAGAATCCTGTCCGCATAGCGGAAATTGGCTTTCCCGGTGGATGCTACTGTACGGGAACAGGCTTCCGTGAGGATGTCCATAGTAAATCCGTAATCTTTCATCCAGTGGTCGATCATGTGGATCTCCGACTGGATCGGATTACGATTGCTGATTCCGAATGCTTTTAAAATTGAAAAATAGTTTCTGTGATAGGTCGTAGTCTCCTGCTTGGCGCGGGTAACTGTGTTGATACCCGCCTCGTGCCAGCTGAAGGCTACTTTCTTTATATAATGAATGTCTTTACTTCCCTTGGAAACACAGTATTCGATCAGATAGTCAAACAGATCCACAGAAAAATGAAGCTCCTCGTAAATATAAAGAAGTTCATCGGTAACTGTTCTTGACAGTGTAGTACCAAGGTAACTTTCGGCCAGAAAGAGAATCTGGCGAACGTCTTCCTGTTCGCGGAGCTCTTTCAGACGGTCAGCACTCATTGTTTTTTTATTCACTGTTGTCTGAGAGGGCTGAGTGCCTGTCTGCGGGGCATTCCTGGCAGGTGTGACAGATGCTCCGGCTGTCGACGGTGAGCCGGATGTGACGGTGTTTGTCGATGTGGCAGGCGAAATCTGAGTAATTGCCTGTTCTGCCAGTGTGTTTTGCACCGTATCTGGCACCATGGGCTGCAGAAAATCAATGGAAGTCTGGGTGTCGGTACCTGCCAGTACGACCAGTTTCTGATTCTCCCAGTAACGAAGGGTGCGAAGCACATCTGATTCTGTGCAGTCAAAAACATCCGCTACAGCAGCCAGGTCCAGTGCGGTGTCGCCGCTTTGCAGACTGCGGAGCAGATAAAGGTAAATTTTAACGAATTCCCCGTTGGCGCGGGGCATATAATAATCTATGAAAATATTGGAAATAATGGTAACTCCGCTGGAGCTTCCATTATGTAAAGATAACTGCATAGTTCTCCTGTAATAGAAAAGTGATGGTATATGTCCTGGTTACGTGCTTATTATAGCATGATTCTTTAAGAAATCAAACATGGTTTTTTATGGGAAGGAGGTGGAAAATAAGGTGCGATGGGGGATTAGCTGGTGTGTAAGTAAGGTGGATAAGCATGTGGATGATGTGGATAAGTGGTGGAAGATTATGAGGTGCGGGGATTATTTGCAACCGGAAAATGGAGGAATTGTTTGAAAAACAGAGAAAATTCGGAGGGAAGAGTGTAAGATTATGTAACAGAGTTATGCACAGGGGAATCCACAGAGGTGGGAACTGAGGGTGGGGATAAATGTGTGGATAATGTGGATAAGTTGAGAAAAAAATGGTGTGGGGGTGAAAAGGGACGGATCCGAAAGCGGTCTGCAACATCAGGGGGCGGCAACACTTTGCGGGCGCTTAGGGCAAGCTTTGAGATCCGACGCTTACGTAGGCTTTCGCGAGGGTCCGCTGACCCTCGTGAACTATAGCCGAAGTTAGCGGCTAGCTCAAAGTTGCCCTGCCCGCGTTGCCGCCTCCTGATGTTGCAGACCGCTTTCGGATCCTGTTTTTCACGTGGGGGAGGGGTGAAGCAGATTGTGGATGGAAGGAGGAAGTCTAAGAAAAAGTACAGGGTACGGAGCAGGAGAAAGGATCAGGGGGAGTTTTTACATATAAAAATGGCAACCGGACATGTTAGGTTCGGTTGCCATTTTTGTATGGGGTAAAAGAAGGTTTTCTTGGTGTTTATTTGCCCAGGAGTTTTTCGCCGATCTGGTAGACATCGCCGGCGCCCATGGTGATCAGGAGGTCACCGGGCTGGCAGTTTTCCAGAAGGTAGTTTTCGATTTCATCGAAGGTTGGGAAGTATTCACAGGGAGTTCCCAGTTCCTGGATTCTTTTTTGAAGGTCGGCGGAAGAGATGCCGAGGGTGTCGGTTTCTCTTGCGGCGTAGATGTTTGCCAGTACTACATGGTCTGCCAGAGTCAGTGCTTCGGCGAATTCCGGGAGCAGAGCTTTGGTACGGGTGTAGGTATGGGGCTGGAAGATACACCAGGTCTTTTTGTGCGGATAGTTTTTGGCAGAGGTCAGTGTTGCTTTGATCTCTGTCGGATGATGGGCATAGTCATCGATCACAGTGATATCGCCGATGTTTCCTTTGAACTGAAAACGGCGGTCGGTTCCGGTGAAGTTGATCAGACCTTTCTGGATCGTTGCATCGTCCATACCCAGTTTTTCGCCCAGAGCGATCACGGAAAGGGCGTTGGACACGTTGTGGATACCGGGTACCTTCAGGGAGAAGGTTCCTGTGGTTTCACCGTGATGCAGACAGGTAAAGGTCGGGTGACCGAAGGTATCGTATGTAATATCGGTTGCTGTATAATCAGCTTCATGTTCCAGTCCGTAAGTGATGACTTCGCATGGCAGATCCCTGATGATATCCTCATAATGAGGAGTATCACTGTTGATGATCAGGGTACCGTCAGCCGGAAGTTTTTCTGCAAACAGCCGGAAGGAATGGCGGATATCGTCAATATCCTTAAAGAAATCCAGATGATCGGCATCCATATTCAGGATGATACTGATTTTCGGGAAAAAGCTTAAAAAGCTGTTGGTATATTCACAGGCCTCGGTAATGAAAGTACCGGAATGTCCCAGACGCAGATTACCGCCGATGGCCGGCAGGATACCGCCGACAGAGATTGTCGGATCAAAACCACCTTCCAGGAGAATATGAGAAGCCATGGAAGTTGTTGTGGTTTTTCCGTGGGTTCCGGATACTGCGATGGGGATCTGGTAATTTTTCATGATCTGTCCCAGCAGATCGGCACGGGTCATCATCGGAATATTTTTTTCTTTTGCGCAGGCATATTCCGGGTTATCCGGGTGGATCGCAGCAGTGTAAACCACCAGATCGATACCGTCAATAATATTGGATGCGCGCTGTCCGTAGAAAATCTGTGCACCGCTCGCAGTCAGATGATCCGTCAGAGCACTTTCTTTGGAATCAGAGCCGGATACGGTGAATCCCTCTTTTAAAAGAATCTCGCAAGGCCGCTCATGCTGATACCGCCGATGCCGATAAAATGTATGTGAACAGGTTTTGTAAAATCAATGGTATACATAGGAGTTCTCCCTTTCTTACAGACGTTTGTATCATATTTATGATGCCGGCTTCCCTGGGTCGGAAAGATTGCGAAAGCTGCTTTCAGCGGGCGATCCACAGGCATCAGTCGGGTACAAAAGACATTTTGTAACAACATTTATTATAGACGGAAAAGGGGAAAATGGAAAGATTTTTTTAAGGATGAGAAAAAACCAATAGATATAGAAGAAAATGACGAAAGGGAGAAGAAACGTTGTATAAATGTCATAAAAACACGAAAAGATTTGATAAAAATATGTAAAAAATGTTCACTAAATCTGATAAGTGTGATATAATCTTTTTACTATATATGACAAGAGGTGATTGCATGATCAAGAAAGAAATGATTGCAATGCTGTTGGCCGGAGGCCAGGGAAGCCGACTCGGCGTACTTACCGAGAAAGTTGCCAACCGGCGGTGGCATTTGGAGGAAAATATCGGATTATCGATTTTCCGTTGAGTAACTGTATTAATTCAGGCATTGATACCGTGGGTGTTCTGACCCAGTATCAGCCGCTGCGTCTGAATACCCATATCGGAATCGGTATTCCGTGGGATCTGGACCGGAATGTGGGCGGTGTTACCGTGCTTCCCCCCTACGAAAAAAATGGTAACAGCGACTGGTATACCGGAACAGCAAACGCAATTTTTCAGAATATGGCATACATGGAGACCTATAATCCGGACTACGTTCTGATTCTCTCCGGTGACCATATTTACAAGATGGATTACGAAGTGATGCTTGATTATCATAAGGCAAATAAGGCAGATGTGACCATTGCCTGTATGCCGGTGCCGATCGAAGAGGCAAGCCGTTTCGGTGTTATGATCACTGACGGCGCGGGACGTATTACCGAGTTTGAAGAAAAACCGGAACATCCAAGAAGTAATCTGGCATCCATGGGAATTTATATTTTCTCCTGGAAGACACTCAAAGAGTCTCTGATGGCACTGAAAGATCAGCCAAACTGTGACTTCGGTAAACATATCCTGCCATACTGCAGAGATAATGGAAAGAGACTGTTTGCCTATGAATTCAACGGATACTGGAAAGACGTAGGAACACTGGGGTCTTATTGGGAAGCAAATATGGAACTGATCGATATCATTCCAGAATTTAACCTGTATGAAGAATTCTGGAAAATCTATACCAAAGGTGATATCATCCGTCCACAGTACATATCCGGGGAATCCGTTGTTGAAAGAAGCATCATCGGTGAAGGTGCGGAGATTTATGGTGAAGTGCATAATTGCGTCATCGGTGCGGATGTAACGATTGAAAAGGGAGCTGTCGTGCGGGATTCCATTATTATGAAACATACACGCATCGGCGCCGGAAGCCAGATTGACAAGTCCATTATCGCAGAGAGTGTGGATATCGGAGAAAATGTTGTCACAGGTGTGGGCGAGGAAGCTCCGAATGTTCTGAAACCGGCTGTCTATGGATTCGGCCTTGTTACAATCGCAGAAAATTCTGTTATTCCGTCAGGCGTGAAGATTGGAAAGAACACAGCTATCAGCGGTGAGACCACAGTGGAGGATTATCCGGACGGAGAGCTTGTAAGCGGCGGAGCAATTGTAAAGAAGGACGGTGAGTAATATGAGAGCATTAGGAATTATTCTGGCAGGCGGTAATAACAACAGGATGAGAGAACTGTCCAACAGACGTGCCATCGCAGCGATGCCGGTAGCGGGAAGCTATCGGAGCATCGACTTTGCACTGAGTAATATGACCAATTCTCATATTGCGAAAGTTGCAGTCCTGACACAGTACAACGCAAGATCGTTGAATGAGCATCTGAGCTCTTCCAAATGGTGGAATTTCGGAAGAAAGCAGGGAGGTTTGTTTGTGTTTACACCGACGATCACTCCGGATAACAGCTTCTGGTATCAGGGAACCGCAGATGCGATTTATCAGAACCTGGATTTTCTGAAGAGAAGCCATGAACCCTATGTGGTCATCGCATCCGGTGATTGTGTATATAAACTGGATTATAACAAAGTTCTGGAATACCATATCGCAAAACGTGCCGACGTGACTATTGTGTGCAAGGATGTGGATGCCAATGAGGATGTGACCAGATTTGGTGTGCTTCGCATGAATGAAGACTACCGGATCGAAGAATTCGAAGAGAAACCGATGTTGTCCGATTATCATACGATCTCCACAGGAATCTATGTGATCCGGCGCCGCCAGCTGATCGAGATGATCGAGCGCTGCGCACAGGAAGGAAGACATGATTTTGTAAAAGATATCCTGATCCGCTATAAGAATCTGAAGAGGATCTATGGATATAAGATCCAGGATTACTGGAACAACATCTCTACCGTTGAGGCTTACTACAAGACCAATATGGATTTCTTAAAACCGGAAGTGAGAGATTATTTCTTCCGTCAGTATCCGGAAATCAATTCCAAGATCGACGATCTTCCGCCGGCAAAATATAATCCGGGATGTCTGGTAAAGAACAGCCTGGTATCCAGCGGCTGTATCATCAACGGGCAGGTGGAGAATTCTGTTCTGTTTAAGAAAGTATATGTGGGAAATAACTGCGTTATCAAGAATTCTATTATTCTGAACGACGTATATCTGGGTGATAATACCCATATCGAAAACTGCATCGTAGAAAGCCGGGATACCATCCGGGCCAATTCTTACTATTGCGGAGAAGGCGAAATAAAAGTTGTCGTGGAAAAGAACGAGCGCTATGCGCTGTAATAACAGAGCAGCTGTCTGGTGGTTCGCGGAGAAATAACTAATCAGCGGTTATAACTGTTCGGAAGGAGAACGACATATGAAAGGGGCATGTGCTATGGAGATTACAGACGTAAGAGTGCGCAAAGTGACAAAAGAAGGTAAGATGAAAGCAGTTGTTTCCATAACAATTGATGATGAATTTGTTGTACATGATATTAAAGTAATCGAGGGAGAGAAAGGACTGTTTATCGCTATGCCAAGCCGTAAGGCTTCCGATGGAGAGTATCGCGATATTGCACATCCGATCAATTCCAACACAAGAGAAAAGATCCAAAGTCTGATTTTGGAGAAATACGAGGAAGTAATGGCAGAAGATGCCGTTGCAGATAATGCGTAACCGGATTGTCATATATATGGGGTGACGCAAAAACGAGATAAAAGCGGTGGCTGGGGGGCCATCGCTTTTTCTTTACAAAATGCCAGAGTCTTGCTATAGTGGAGCGTAGAAAAATGTCCGTGGGAGAATGGGCGGAAGAGAAAGAAAAAGAGGAGACGGGTGTGTGATGAGAGTGGAACTGCCGGAAAGCTTTGAAAAGAGAATGCAAGAGATGCTGGGGGATGAATACGAATCGTATATCGAAAGTTATGATAACCCCAGACAGTACGGACTCCGGATCAATCCGATGAAGATCACGGAAGAGGAACTGGCGGAAGGCTCCGGTTTTTCTCTGGATCCGATTCCGTGGACAAAGACCGGGTATTTTTATAAAGAAGAAGATCAGCCGGCCAGACATCCATATTACAGTGCCGGTCTTTATTATCTGCAGGAGCCAAGCGCCATGACTCCGGCGGCGAGGTTTACGGTGGAACCGGGGGAGAGAGTTCTGGATCTGTGTGCGGCACCGGGAGGAAAGGCAACGGCTCTCGGCGCTGCGCTTCAGGGAAAAGGTGTGCTGGTGGCAAATGATATCAGTAATTCCAGGGCTAAAGCACTGTTAAAGAATCTGGAAGTATTTGGCATATCCAACGCCTTTGTGACCAACGAAGTACCACAGAACCTGGCAGAGCGGTTTGAAGGATTTTTTGATAAAGTGCTGATTGATGCACCGTGCTCCGGGGAGGGGATGTTCCGCAAAGATCCGGCGGTGATCAAAACCTGGGAGGAAGAACGCCCGGAGTACTTTGCGAAACTGCAGAAAGATATTCTGAAGAATGGTGTGCGGATGCTGCGCCCGGGTGGAAAACTGCTGTATTCCACCTGTACCTTTGCTCCGGTAGAAAACGAGGGAAGTATCTCCTGGATCCTGGAGCAGTGTCCGGAGATGGAACTGATTCCCATCGAAGGATATGAAGGATTCTCCGAGGGTAACCCTGCGTGGGGTGATGGAAGAGAGGAACTGCGCCGCTGTGTGCGGATCTGGCCGCATAAGATGAAAGGAGAGGGGCATTTTCTGGCCCTGCTGAAAAAGTCTGAGGATGCGCCCGAGACAAGGATCAGACTGGAACCGCCGACGCGGATGGATAAGAAAAATAAAGCAGTTCTGGAAGAATTCTTCAGGGACTGTCAGTGGAAGCCGGACTGGGAGCGGGTACAGATCAAGGGCGAGAAAGTCTACCTGGTACCGGAACTTCCGGCAAAGTTGAACGGTATCCATTTCTTAAGAAACGGACTGTATCTGGGAGATCTGAAGAAAAACCGTTTTGAACCATCCCAGCAGCTGGCGATGACGCTGAAGGCTTCCGACTATGAGGGAAGCGTATCCCTTTCACCGGAGGATGAACGGATCGGACGATATCTGCGTGGAGAAACCCTGCTTTTGGAACCGGGGGAAGCGACCAGAGAGAAAGGCTGGATCCTGGTCTGTGTGGATCAGTATGCACTCGGCTGGGGAAAACTTGTGAACGGAGTCTGAAGAATAAATACTGGAGCGGCTGGCGACTAAAAAGTTGACATAATCCGCACTTTAATGCGGAAATTCGCCAAAACTCTACTAATTATTACGCAAATATTACGAGATGTTAAAAAACTACTTCACAATGCTACAAAATCATGCTATAATGACTCTTGCCTGAGAAAGTGAGAGGAATTAATATGAGAAGAAAAAGAATCATAAGCCTGGTACTTTCCGCATGTCTTATCGTGGGAAGTGCGGTACAGGGTGGAGCTGCTACCACGCAGGAGAAGATCTCCGATGCGAAGGCACAGCAGCAGGAGAATCAGTCTTCCCTGCAGCAGACCCAGGAAAAGATTCAGGAACTGGAATCAAAAAAAGGTGAATCCGAAACATATCTTGCAGATCTGAACACTCAGTTGGACGATCTTCGCAGCAGTCTGGAAAAACTGCAGAACGATTACGATGCGAAGCAGGAAGAACTGACACAGCTGCAAAGTGACCTTGAAGATGCGAAAGCGGATGAAGCGCAGCAGTATGAAGCGATGAAACTCCGTATCCGCTATATGTACGAAAACTCAGCCAGCAATTATATGAACTTGCTGTTCGAATCAGGAAGTATTTCTGATTTCTTAAACCAGGCTGAGAACATTTCCCAGATGTCAAAGTATGACAGAGACATGCTGGATACATACAGAGAAACAAAAGAAGCCATCCAGACCAAAGAGGAACAGGTGGCACAGGAAAAAGAAGAGATTGTGGCTCTTCAGCAGGAGAGCGCGGACAAGCAGGCAGCAGTAGAAGAACTGGTGGAGGCAACTTACCAGCAGATCCGTGAATATCAGGAGGATATTCAGAGTCAGCAGACAGCAGAGAATGATCTGTTGACCAAGATCAGCAGTCAGGAAGATGCGATCAACGATCTTCTTCGTCAGGCAAAAGAGGAAGAAGCAGCAGCCAGATTAGCAGCACAGCAGGCGGCACAGGCAGCAGCTGAGAAAGCAGCACAGGAAGCGGCAGCAAAAGAAGCAGCAGAGAAAAAAGCGGCAGAAGATGCAGCAGCACAAAAGGCAGCACAGCAGAAAGCAGCGCAGCAGGCAGCGTCAGCGACACAGAAAAAATCAAACAGCAGTACAACAACGACTACAACGACAAGTAATACTGCTGCGAATACAACAACTTCAACAACTACAACAGACAGCTCCGACGATACCATCGATACTTCACAGGGCAAATACCTGGGAAGATTCAAACTGACAGCATATTGCAGCTGTTCCATCTGTTGCGGAAAATGGTCCGGCGGCGGTACAGCCAGCGGAACCACTCCGACACCGGGACGTACCATCGCGATGGCGGGAGTTCCATTCGGAACCAAACTTTCCATCAACGGTCAGATCTATACCGTAGAAGACAGAGGAACCGCATACGGACATGTGGACATCTTCATGGGAAGCCACAGCCAGGCATTGAGCTTTGGTATGAAATATGCAGATGTGTATCAGGTGAACTAGAGAAAAATAAGAACAGAGAGTGCAGGATACGGGAAACGTGTCTGCGCTCTCTTTTTTCGCTTACAGGAGACTGCTTTCCTGTTCATAATCCGGCTTCCGGCTGCATAGAATGCAGATAGTTTCATAGCAACGAAACAAAGGAGGGGAAAAGATGGATGCCACGATTCTGGTAAACCGTACACACCGCTTACCGCGAAAAGCGATACCACAGACCTTAGTTGAGCCGGAAATCATCTTTGATGCACCTGTCGGGGACAGGAAAAGATTACTTGCAGTTAGTGCGGCGAAGGGAGTGGAGGCGCTTTTTGCGAGAGGAAAAGAGGAAGGAATCTATCTGTGCGGAGTATCCGGCTACCGAAGCTACGAAAGACAGGAAGAACTCTATCAGAAGAAACGGCGGGAACAGCCGAAAGAAAATGGAGATCCTGTACATTGGATAGCACCGCCGGGAGCCAGTGAGCATCAGACGGGCCTGGCGCTGGATGTTTCCTGCCAGGCGGTTGACTATCAACTGGATGAGCGTTTCGGAGAAACCCGGGAAGGCCGGTGGCTGAAACGGTGTGCACCCTTATATGGCTTCATCCTGCGCTATCCGAAAGGGAAAGAGCATATAACCGGGTATGGATGGGAGCCCTGGCATATCCGGTATGTAACCCGGTCGCTGGCGTTGTATCTGACACTTACAGGGCTGACACTGGAAGAATATTATGAGCAGAAGTAACTATTCAGTAGGTAGCATTCCGCGAGGTGTTTTGGCATGGTTTTTGCCAAAATCCCGAGACATACAAGTCAAAATGCCATCACCGAAGGTGATTAGAAATGCATTTTGACTCGTAACTGTGAGGGTACTGAACAGTTACGAGCAGAAATAAAATGAGGCGGAACGCCGGCAAAAGATGCTGGTGTTCCGCCTTGTTGTTACATTGTATATCATCAATTGTTCATAGTGAAGGTCAGATATCGGGCGATCATTTCTGCTACCTTCGCATCCGCTTCGGAGATCGGATCCGTGCGCTTCATGCCAAGAAAACACACGGCCCCGACCGGATCCCCGTCCTGTGTCACAGGAACCAGCGCCTGTTCCGTGTGCGCATCATCGTCTGTCACCGGATAATAAGCGTTATTTTCCGGGATAAAATCCCGGTCAAAGAGTCGCTGCTCCATCGCTTTACTGAGAGATTTTCCCTGATACTTCTTATTCTCCGGCCCGGCCGCGGCCACCACCTGCTCCTGATCACAGATACAAAACAACTTCCCGCACGTCTTCGCCGCCGCATCCGCCAGCTGCTGCGCCCCGCTCGAAAACTCCCCGATCGGCGAATATTTCTTCAGAATAATCTCCCCATTCCGATCCGTAAAAATCTCCAGAGGCTCTGATTCCCGTATCTTCAACGTCCGCCGTATCTCCTTCGGAATCACCACCCGCCCGAGATCATCGATTCTTCGTACAATACCTGTTGCTTTCATAGACTTTCTCCTTATCCGTATAAATATGATGTGCTAAACCTGGTTTTAGATGAAATTAAAGTTCTGGTGTTAGTATTGGCGGATTTTTGGAAAATATGAGTGAAATTGGAAGGATTGGAATTCTTGCGAATCAGTTTTACCAAAGGCCATCAATAAATTCAAAATTTGTCCTTTTTTGAAACCGGGAGGAGGTGGGAAACATCTAATAAGGTGGGATAAGTCTGATGCATAGTGAGAGTTATACGAAGTTAGGTATAATTCTTTGGTGGTAATAAAGTAAGGGATATGGTATAATTTATCGGATAGAGTATTATTAATTAGGTAATTTGAATCTATTATTGAAAATGGAGAATAAAGAAAGGGTATTTAATAGAGGCAAGATATGCAGGCAAATATATATCTTAGTGTAGTGACAATTTTAGTGTTATTGATGTTATTTTTCTTGTTTGGCTCCTTGATAACATATAGGTCTGGAAAAAATAGCAATACCTTGTTTTTTACGATAAATATTGGATTCATGGTTTATTTCGCACTTTTCGAGATTGTTGCTCTACCGATGAAATTGTTGTTACAGCCATTATCAAAATTGTCTATCGTATGGGTGGTAATTTGTGTAATAGTTAGTATCATTTCTGTTATATTAAATACAAAGCACTGGTCGAACTATTTTGAGAGTGTAAACTTTAAAAGTACTATTCGAAATGGTGTAGTAGTTATTATCGCTTTGATTGCTTTAGTATATTTAATAACAAATAATATCCAGTATGGTAGTAGCATAGATTCGGCGTATTACATTGGAATATCTGGTTCTTCAGTTTATACAGATACGATCGAACAGTATGATCCGTATACAGGTGTAAAAATGGAGACTCTGGATTCGTTATATTTAATGCTTACATACTCAGTGCATAATTCAGTGATAAGTATGATCACAAAGATACATCCATTGATTGTGTATAGATTTATTATGTCAACAGTTGTTATCGTAATTACGGGGGTGAATCTGTATAATATAGCAGCAGAATTCTTGAATAAGAACAAAAATAGATTGTTGGTAACGTGGCTTTTGATGATTGCTGTGTATATGTGTGGTTATTCCATGTATTCACCTACAGGATTTTTTGCGTATAGAACATTTGAAGGGAAAACTATTCTGGCAGTTATTGTGATACCGACGATGTTATTAATCTTGATATGTACGCTTAAAAAAAGAAGTAGTATATGGGACTGGTATGCAATGGTTTGTACGTTGATAGGTGGAATGGCTTTTTCCATGTCAGCAATGTTATTAATGCCAACACTTATTTCTATGTACTATATTCCTGTGATTTTATCTTAAAAAACTTACTAAATTTCTGATTATCTTTTCATAAGTTGGTAAATGCCGATATATCCCGTATTTTAGGGCTTTATCGGTATTTTCTTTTTGGAAGATACCTTGCATAAGCTGGCATTTACCAGCATGAAAATGCAACCAAAAGTAGTAAATGAGTAGTAAATATAAGCTCCGATATTAACAAGCCAGTCTTTCCAGTTCCGCTTTTGCAGATTGAAATGTACCGTGTGCGTAATAGCCAAGTGTCATGGTTATGTTAGCGTGTCCCATGAGATATTGCAGGGTGTTTGGGTTCATTCCTCTATTTGCCATATTCGTACAATAAGTATGCCTGAATGAATGTGGTGTGATGTTCGGTAACTTATCCGTGTGATACTTGTTATATTTCTTAATCAATCCTCGCACCATACCCTCATAGTTTCCTGCAACTTTAGGCAAGCCCTCACGGTTTAAGAATAGGAAATTGCTGTAACCACCTACAATCAGCGGTTGTGCTTTTCCTCTGCTCTTTAGTATTCTTTGGATTGCTTGATAAG
>ENA-OQCO01000632-OQCO01000632.1-human-gut-metagenome-genome-assembly--contig:-NODE-632-length-18311-cov-1.872745_pt1 | contig 18311 bp, 22 predicted proteins | sample MGYA00242500_ERZ504582 | MGnify/ENA primary metagenome ERZ504582 (study PRJEB26092, sample SAMD00036346) | human gut metagenome | host: Homo sapiens | study: EMG produced TPA metagenomics assembly of...
GCCCCTTGTGGCCGGCATGGCGATAAAGGCCGCCCCAGCTCCGTCAGGTGCAGGGGCAGCGTCCCTGCCGATTGGGAGGCGTCCACCAGCAGCGGCACACCCCGGCTGCGGCAGACTCCGGCGATCTCCTCCAGCGGCTGGACGCAGCCGAACACGTTGGACACATGGTTGACGATCACCGCATCCGCCCCGGCCAGAATGGCCCGGCGGAACTCCTCCGCCGCCTGTTCCCGCCGGAAGGGCGGCGCATCCACCACCGTCAGGCGCACCCCCGGTATGGCATACAGGGGGCGGCAGACGGCGTTGTGCTCATAGCCGGAGATCACCACCCGGCTGCCGGGAACCACCAGCGACCGGATGGCGATGTTCAACCCGTGGGTAGCGTTCATGGTGAACACCACATTCTCCGGCGACGGCACGCCGAACAGCGCCGCTGCCTCGGCCCGACACCGGAAGGCCGTCTCCTCCGCCCGGCGGGCGGCGGGATGACTGCCCCGTCCGGGAGTGGACAGCTCTGCCGCCGCCTGCGCCATGGCCTGCCGCACCTGGGGCGGCTTTTCCAGCGTGGTGGCCGCAGCGTCCAGATAGATCATGTCCCCGCCTCCTGCCAGCCGCTATCCGTCCGTTCATATATGCCAAGGGGCGTCAGCCCCGCTGTCTGTAAGCACGTCTGGGCCTCCTGCTGCCACTGACCCCGCACCTTCACCGCATAGCTGCATCCGCCGCCGGTAAGCCCCGCCGGGGCCCGGAACAGGAAGCTGCGGATGCCGCACTGCTCCAACGCCCGCACCATACGCTGGGCATGGGTGACGGAGCGGGCGATGAAAAGAATCTCGTTCATTCTGCACTCCTCCTCACGGGACATTCTATGTGAAAGCGCCCCCGCCGGTGCGGTATCCGCCATACAAAAAGAGGAGGACAGCTCGTCCTCCTCTTTTTCATATCGTTCATGGATCAGCTCTCCACCCGCTGGATCAGTGCCACAGCGTGGGCGGACATCCCCAGTCCCTCGCCGGTGAAGCCAGATGTTCCTCCGTAGTGGCCTTAACGTTCACCTGTTCCGGCTGGATGCCCAGCGTCCGGGCCAGCGCACAGCACATCTCCTGCCGGTAGGGGGCGATTTTTGGGGCCTGCGCCACCAATGTGGCGTCGATATTTACCACCTGCCACCCCTGCTCCGTCAGGGCCTTCATCACCCGCTCCAGCAGCGTCAGGCTGGAGATGTTCAGAAAGGCATTGTCGCAGTCCGGGAATAGCTTCCCGATATCGTCCATACCGGCAGCGCCCAGCAGGGCATCCATCACCGCATGGGTCAGCACGTCCGCATCGGAGTGGCCGTCCAACCCCTTCTCCCACGGGATGGTAACACCGCCTAAGATCAGAGGCCTCCCCTGTGCTAGACGGTGGACGTCGTACCCGTGTCCTACCCGCAGTCCTGTCATGCCTGTTTCCTCCTCTCGGCCAGAATGGCCTCCGCCAGACGCAGGTCCAGCGGCGTAGTGATTTTGATGTTCTCCGGATCCCCGGCGGTGAGATAGACCTCCTTGCCCAGCCGCTCCACGGCGGAGCAGTCGTCCGTCAGAGTCACCTCGGCGTTCACCGCCGACTGAAGCGCCGCCTTCAGCAGCTCCGCCTGAAACACCTGCGGGGTCTGCACGGCAAAGAGGGCCGCCCGGTCCGGTGTCTCCAGCACCCGGCCCGTGGACGGCTCTGCCCGCTTAACGGTATCCGTCACCGGCACCGCCGGGGCGGCGGCATAGGTGCGCTCCCCGAAGCGGATCAGCTCGTCGATCTGTTCCGGGCGGATCAGAGGCCTGGCTCCGTCGTGTACGGCGATGAGCCGGGCCTTTTCGTTGGCCTCCAGCGCCGCCGCCAGCACCGAGTGGGTGCGGGTCTCACCGCCCACTACCACCCGCACGGGCTTTTGCAGTCCGCAGCGCCGGCACAGCTCCGCCATCTCCGCCAGACACTCCGTCCGGGTGGCCAGTATGATCTCGTCCACCAGCGTGGCGGCGTCGATGGCCCGGAGGGTGTGGGCCAGCACCGGCTCCCCCTCCAGCGGCAGCAGCAGCTTGTTGCCGCCGCCCATGCGCCGGGATTCCCCCGCCGCCGGTACGATCATGGTACAGTAGGGGCGGCGCCTATCCCGCAGCCTCCCCCAGTCGATCAAATAGCTTCATTCGTTCTTTGCCCCCGTCATCATGGCCTGCTCGATGCGCTGCTCCGCATCGGGATAGGTATGTCCCTCCACCAGCACCACCTCGGATACCAATATTTGTTTGGCGCTGTGGAGCATCTTGCGCTCACCGTTGGAAAGGCCCTTCTCCCGGTCCCGCCACATAAGGCCCTTGATGACGCGGGCCACCTCCAGCAGGTCGCCGCTCTTCAGCCGGTTCAGGTTCTCCCGATAGCGTCGGTTCCAGTTGGTGGTGCGGTCGATCTCCAGCCCCGGAATGGCGCTCAGTACCTCCCGGATGCGACCGGAGGTGGACAGGGCCCGGACGCCGATGGCCCCGCAGCTGCCTGTGGGGATCTTCAGCGTCAGCCCGCCGGAGGGCATTCGGAACACGTAGTAGCTGCCCAGCTGTCCGCCCAGCCGTTCCTGCACGATACTTTCGATGATCCCCGCCCCGTGCATGGGGTGAACCACCCGGTCACCTACCTGATACATACCGGTCCTTCCTTTCCAAACGATTTTTGTGTATAAGTACTCAAGAATATTATACCCTTATCCCGGTATATTTTCAAGAAAAATCGCAAAAAACGGTCCATCTATGAAAAAAATAGCCTGCTGCGCACATTCCTTGCACGCAGCAGGCTGTTTTGTTTCATGGGACAGCTTATTCCACGGTGACGCCCCGCTGGGCAAAGCCCTTCACCATCAGATCCAGATCCGGCTCGATGTGCAGAGGCTCCCCGGCGGACTTGATGGCGTTGGCCACGTCCTTCAGGCCGTTGCCGGTGACCACCGATACCACCGTGGCATCCTTCTCGATGAGACCCTGCTCACAGGCCTTCTTCAGCGCCGCCGTACCGGTGACACCGGCAGGCTCACCGAACACGCCGCAGGTGCGGCCCAGCAGCCGCTGCGCCGCCAGGATCTCCTCGTCGGTGACGCAGATGGCAAGACCCTTGGACTCCCGAATGGCCGCCAGCGCCTTGTCGGCGTTGCGAGGCACCCCCACAGAGATAGAGTCGGCAATGGTGTTCTCCTCCATGGGCTCCCACGGCTTATTCTCCTGAATGGCCCGGTTGATGGGATAGCAGCCGTAGGACTGGGCGGAGATGAGCCGGGGCAGCTTGTCGATGAATCCGATGGCATACAGATCCTTGAAGCCCTTCCACACGCCGGCGATGGTGCAGCCGTCGCCCACGGAGATAGCCAGATAGTCCGGCATCTCCCAGTTCAGCTGCTCGGCGATCTCCAGGGCCACGGTCTTTTTCCCTTCGGAGAGATACGGATTGATGGCGGCGTTGCGGTTGTACCAGCCGTACTTCTCGATGGCCTCGGCGGACATCTTGAAGGTCTCCTCGTAGTTGCCCTTGACGGAGATGACATTGGCCCCGAAGATCATCAGCTGGGCTACCTTGCCCTTGGGAGCCCGCTCCGGCACGAAGATATAGGTCTTGAAGCCCGCAGCGGCGGCGTTGCCCGCCAGAGAGCTGGCGGCGTTGCCGGTAGAGGAGCAGGCGATGGTCTTGGCACCCGCCTCATAGGCCTTGGCCACAGCCATGGCGCTGGCCCGATCCTTCAGGGAGGCCGTGGGGTTTTGGCCGTCGTCCTTCACCCACAGTTTGCGGATCCCCAGCGCACGGGCCAGATTAGGCTCGTCGTACAGAGGGCTCCAGCCCACTCGCAGAGGGGTGTCGGGGGTAGTCTCCTCCACCGGCAGCAGCTCCCGGTAACGCCACATGGAGCGGTTCTCCCGCCGGGCCAGCTTCTCCTTGGTGAGGACAGACTTGATGTAGTCGTAGTCGTAGACGATGTCCAGAATACCGCCGCACTGGCAGTTGGTCAGGTCCGGAGTGGCCTCATAGGTTTTGCCGCAGCGGACGCACTTTCCGTATTTCACGTTTTTCATGGTGACACCTCGTTCTATAAGATTCAGTCTTCTTCCCGTAAATTCTCCAGCGCCACCCGCACCGCCTCCACCACAAAGGCGTTGAAGGTGCAGTCCGTTCCCTGAATGGCCTCCTCCACCTCCCTGATGACAGTGTTGGGAAAGCGGATGGATTTCGTGGTAGAACTGGGTGGACTGGGGATCTTGAATTTACGCATGATAGGCACTCCTTGTCACTTTTTTACATGACAAATTGTACCTACATTTTGTGCTTCAATAAATGGTACATTAAGCATTGCATAATGTGTTGCATTTTGTAATACCGTGCGATAAAATGGTCGAAAACAACACGCCGGGGGACTTGGATCCTCGGCCCAAAGGAGGTGGAACGCTTGGAGAACAGCCAGAACTTCCCCCGCATACTACACTGTTCTGTGCGCCCGGACCGCAGATGCCATCGACGCCATCGACCAACAGCGCTATCAGGAGGCCAGAGCGCTTCTGATCGCCGGGATGCAGGAGGCCGAGGAGATCATTCTATCCCAAGAGGAATAAAAACGCAAGGGCGGGACGGAGGTCCCGCCCCTGCGGCGTCTTGTGGGGTGATTCGTGCTTACAGGGCCTTCAGCAGGCCGGTGGCCTCGTTGAACTCGCAGATCAGCTGATCCAGCTCCTTGGCCTGAGCGTGAACGGCATCCCAAGTGTTCTTGGTGTCGTACCACTGGGCGTTCAGGTCCTCCACGTCCATACCCTGCTGCTCCACCCAAGTGTAGTACTTCAGGTTGTGGACACGCTTGCGCTCGGTGTAGGTCAGCTCCAGCATACTGTCGGTCTTGAGACCCAGCATATGCACGGCGTGATCCAGAGCAGCCTCGTGGGCGCTGTAGGCGCCGTGCTGCTGATTCAGCTCCTCAATGCGGCTGCCGTACATCACGGCGGAGTCGGTGAGGACGGTGGCCACCACGTCGTTCTCGGTGAGCTCATAGTACTTGGCCATCTTGATGCAGCACAGCACGTTGGCGATGCCGGAGATGCCCAGCCAGCTCATCTTCTCGATCTCCTCGTCGCTCATGCCCAGCTCATCCTTCATGTACTGCTTGCCCTCCGGGGTGTTGAACAGGCGCAGCAGACGCTGGGAGTCCTCGTCGTCGATGGCGATGGCCATGTCGGTGTTCTTCACATTGTGGATCCAGGGGATGTGCTTATCGCCGATGCCCTCGATGCGGTGGCCGCCGAAGCCGTTATCCAGAATGGTGGGGCACTGCAGCGCCTCGCCCACGGCCAGCTTCAGGTGGGGATAGCGCTCCTTCAGCAGATCGCCGGCGGACATGGTGCCGGCGGAGCCGGAGGTGAAGCAGGCGCCGGCGAAGTTCTGACCGGGCTTCTTGATGGCCTCGAACAGGTCTGCCAGAGCGTAGCCGGTAACGTTGTAGTGCCACAGGGGGTTACCCATCTCAGCGAACTGGTTGAAGATCATCATAGTGGGATCCTTCTTCAGCTCCCAGGTCTTATCAAAAATCTCCTTGACGTTGGACTCGCAGCCGGGGGTAGCGATGATTTGACCGGCGATGCTCTTGAGCCAGTCAAAGCGCTCACGGGACATATCCTGCGGCAGGATCGCCACGGACTCGCAGGCCAGCAGCTTGGAGTTGAAGGCGCCACCACGGCAGTAGTTGCCGGTGGAGGGCCATACGGCGTGATGATAGGTGGCGTCAAACTGTCCGGTCACCAGACGGGGAGCCAGACAGCCGAAGGAAGCGCCCACCTTGTGGCAGCCGGTGGGGAACCACTTGCCGGACATGGCAACGATACGGCAGGGAACGCCGGAGAGCTTGGTGGGGATCTCCACATAGTTGGGGACCGCCTGGAACAGGCCGCCGCTCTCCTTGGCCTCGTTGTGCCAGGAAATACGGAACAGGTTCACGGGATCCACGTCCCACAGGCCGGTGGTGGAAAGCTTGGCCTTGATCTTCTCCGGGATCAGATCGGGGTTCTGCATCTGAGCAATGGTGGGGATGATGATGTGGTTCTCCTTGGCCTTCTGGATGTTATGCTCCAAGCCAACCTTGTTGATGGACAGATCGATCATGTTTTTTCCTCCTGTTTCATTTGTCTCCGTCTTTGTTTGCGTCAATGTAGGAATATAGGGTATATTTGGAAATACCGAAGTATTTTGCCACTTTGTCGCCGGACTTGGTCACCAGAAAGGCCCCCGACTGGTTCAGAAACTGGATGGCCCGAACCTTGTCCTCCTTGTTCATCAGGCCACAGGCTTTCCCACCATGGCCACCGACTGGTCGATGAGCTCGTCGAGGACGGCGTTGACGTTGATGATGCGCTCCGGCTCCGTCTGCTCCTTGTCACGGGTAGAAAGCAGCTCCCCGATGGTGTTCTGGATCATCATCAGCCCCGACACATCATAGTTGATGGAGAAGATGGCTACCACGCCGCCCCGGCTGTTGCGGATGTACAGCGACGAGGACTTGAGGATCTTGCCATCCGGGGTACGGGTCAGATAGCACAGGTGATCCTTGGGCTGCTCGTCCTGCCGGGCCAATTGGTCCAGCACCACCTGCGACGCTCCGTCGCCCACCTTACGGCCGGATACATGGCCGTTTTCGATGTGTACGATGGTGTGATCCGGCCGGTTGCCCGATACGTCGTGGATCACCACCTCGCAGTTGCTCCCGAACTGGGCCGCCACACCGGCGGCGATCTGCTTCAGCGTTTCCAGCCGTCTTGTCTCCATGTATCCGCCTCCTGTTTTGAATCTTTCACAGCTACATGATACCACACTTTTCGCAGAAATCAATGCCTCATTCAGAAAAACTTTTTGGTTTCATGAATTTTTGTTTGACATCTGCCGGGACTGTGGTATGATGGTGCTGTAAGGGTAAATAATTTGTCCGAATACGTCTGTCACGATCATAAAATTTTAACGGAGGTATACTATGGATTTCGAAGCCATCAAAAAAGCAGCCGAGGGCTATAAGCCCGCTATGGTCAAGTTCCTGCGTGACATGATCGCCATTCCTTCCGAGTCCTGTGAGGAGAAGGGCGTGGTGCATCGCATCGCCGAGGAGATGAAGGCTCTGGGTTATGACAAGGTCGAGTTCGACAAGCTGGGCAACGTCATCGGCTGGATGGGCGAGGGCGACAAGATCATCGCTCTGGACTCCCACGTGGACACCGTGGGCATCGGCAACCGGGACAACTGGGAGGCCGACCCCTATCAGGGCTACGAAACCGACGATATCATCTACGGCCGCGGCGGCTCCGATCAGGAGGGCGGCATGGCCTCCGCCACCTACGGGGCCAGGATCATGAAGGATCTGGGGCTCATCCCCGCCGGCTATAAGATCATGGTGGTGGGCTCCGTGCAGGAGGAGGACTGCGACGGTATGTGCTGGCAGTCCATCGTCAACGAGTACTTCAACGGACCTGAGGATGCCCGCAGCAAGGTGGAGTTCGTCATTTCCACCGAGCCCACCGACGGCGGCATCTACCGTGGCCACCGTGGCCGTATGGAGATCCGTGTGGATATGCACGGTGTGTCCTGCCACGGCTCCGCCCCGGAGCGTGGCGACAACGCCATCCACAAGATGGCCGAGGTCATCCAGAACGTCCGGGATCTCAACGAAAATCCCGCCGACGACTCCGTGGAGATCAAGGGTCTGGTGAAGATGCTGGATCCCAAGTACAATCCCGAACACTGGGAGGATGCCCGTTTCCTGGGCCGTGGCACCTGCACCACCAGCCAGATCTTCTACACCTCTCCCTCCCGCTGCGCCGTGGCCGACAGCTGCGCCATCTCCATCGACCGCCGCATGACCGCCGGCGAGACCTACCAGTCCTGCCTGAAGGAGATCGAGGATCTGCCCGCCTGCAAGAAGTACGCCAAGGATGTGAAGGTCTCCATGTATATGTATGACCGTCCCGCATGGACCGGCCACGTGTACAAAACCGAGTGCTTCTTCCCCACGTGGATCAACAAGGAGTCCGCTCCCCATGTTCAGGCGCTGGTGGATGCCTACCACAACCTGTGGGGTACCGAGCGCATCGGCGCCGATGAGAAGGCCATGTCCACCCGCACCGGCCGTCCTCTGACCGATAAGTGGACCTTCTCCACCAACGGCGTGTCCATTCAGGGCCGCTACGGCATCCCCTGCGTAGGCCTTCGGCCCCGGCTGCCGAGTCTCAGGCTCACGCCCCCAATGAGATCACCTGGAAGCAGGATCTGGTGACCTGCGCTGCTCTGTACGCCGCCGTTCCCGGCCTGTATAAGCCCGAGAACAAGGACGGCTCCGCCACCAGCTTCCGTCAGGAGCTCACCGGCAACGACATCAAGTAAAGCAAGTCTCTGAACTACACATAACAATATAAAGGAGAACTATCATGAGCAAGACGCTTGAGCTGGCACGTCATCTGGAGACGCTGCACATCAACGATATGTACAAAACCGACTTCTACTGGACCTGGGACAAGACCGATGACGAGATCGACGCCATCTTCACCGTGGCCGACGCCCTGCGGGACCTGCGGGAGCGCAACAAGAGCACCCGCATCTTTGACTCCGGTCTGGGCATCTCTCTGTTCCGTGACAACTCCACCCGTACCCGCTTCTCCTTTGCCTCCGCCTGCAATCTGCTGGGTCTGGAGGAGCAGGTGCTGGACGAGAAGAAGTCTCAGATCGCCCACGGCGAGACCGTCCGTGAGACGGCCAACATGGTGTCTTCATGGCCGACGTCATCGGCATCCGGGACGATATGTATATCGGTGAGGGCCACAAGTATCAGAAGACCTTTATGGACGCTCTGGAGGAAGGCTACCGGGACGGCATTCTGGAGCAGCGCCCCACGCTGGTGAACCTCCAGTGCGACGTGGATCACCCCACCCAGTGCATGGCCGATATGCTGCACGTCATCCACTACTTCGGCGGTGTGGAGAACCTGAAGGGCAAGAAGGTGGCCATGACCTGGGCCTACTCCCCCAGCTACGGCAAGCCCCTGTCCGTGCCTCAGGGCGTCATCGGCCTGTTCACCCGCTTCGGCATGGATGTGACGCTGGCCCATCCCGAGGCTACGACGTCATGCCGGAGGTGGAGGCCATCGCCCGCCAGAACTGCGAGAAGTACGGCTCCCGGTTCCACAAGACCAACGACATGAAGGAAGCCTTCCGGGATGCCGATATCGTCTATCCCAAGAGCTGGGCGCCCTTCGCCGCCATGGAGGAGCGCACCAAGCTGTACGCCAAGGGCGATCAGGCCGGCATCGATGCGTTGGAGAAGAAGCTGCTGGCTCAGAACGCCGAGCATAAGGACTGGGCCTGCACCGAGGAGATGATGAAGCTCACCCGTGACGGCAAGGCACTGTATATGCACTGCCTGCCCGCCGATATCACCGGCCTGAGCTGCGAGGAGGGCGAGGTGGACAACTCCGTCTTCGACCGCTACATCGTGCCTCTGTACAAGCAGGCCTCCTACAAGCCCTATATCATCGCCGCTATGATCTTCATGTCTCAGGTGAAGGACCCCGTTCGTACGCTGATGGCCATGGATGAGGGTGACGGTAAGCGTAAATCCTTCTAAATCAGGCAAACTAATAGCGGGGGCCTCGGCTCCCGCTATTTCACTCTAAGGAAAGTTTTGAGGTAACAGCTATGTCCAAACGCATCGTCATCGCCTTAGGCGGCAACGCCCTGGGCAATACCGCCGCCCAGCAGCTGGAGCTGGTGTCCCTGACCGCTAAGCCCATCGTGGACCTCATCGCCGCCGGCAACGAGGTCATCATTGCCCACGGCAACGGCCCGCAGGTGGGCATGATCAATCTGGGGCTCTCTACCGCCGCCGAGGCCGGCGCCATCAAGTCGGATATGCCCTTCCCGGAGTGTGGCGCCATGAGTCAGGGCTATATCGGTTACCATCTGCAAAATGCCATCGGCAATGAGTTGACCGCCCGTGGCCTCCGGAAGGACGTGGCCACCGTAGTCACGCAGGTGCTGGTGGATGAAAACGACCCTGCCTTCCAGCACCCCACCAAGCCCATCGGCTCCTTCTATGACAAGGTGGCTGCCGACCGCATCATGGCCCAGCGTGGCTGCACCATGGTGGAGGACGCCGGTCGTGGCTGGCGTCAGGTGGTCCCTCCCCCAAGCCCGTGGATGTCATCGAGAAGAATACCGTCCGGGCGCTGGTGGACAACGGCACCGTGGTCATCACCGTAGGCGGCGGCGGTATCCCCGTGGTGCGCCGCAACGGCCGTCTGGTAGGCACGCCCGCCGTCATCGACAAGGATTTCGCCTCCGCCAAGCTGGCGGAGCTGCTGAACGCCGATATGCTCATCATCCTCACCGCCGTGGAGAAGGTGGCCATCAACTTCGGCAAGCACGACCAGCAGTGGCTCAGTGACCTGACCCCGGAGCTGGCCCGGCAGTATATCGCAGAGGGCCAGTTCGCCCCCGGCTCCATGCTGCCCAAGGTGCAGGCAGCCCTGTCCTTCGCCGAGTCCGCCCCCGGTCGTGTGGCTCTGATCACTCTGCTGGAGAAGGCCAAGGACGGCATCGAGGGTAAGACGGGTACGAGAGTGCATCTGTGATTTTCCCCCTCCCCATCCCTTGTACCGCAGCAGCTTCTAACCCTCGATAGCCGTCCTGTCCGTCTGATCTACGGCTCCCGGCGCAGCCGGCAGCCTGTGGGCGTGCCCACGGCATCGAGGGTAAGACGGGTACGAGAGTGCATCTGTGATCTTCCCCCTTCCCATCCCTTGCACCGCAGGGGCTTCTCTCCCTCAATGGCCGTCCTGACAGTCTGATCCACGGCTCCCGGCGCAGCCGGCAGCCTGTGGGCGTGCCCACGGCATCGAGGGTAAGACGGGTACGAGAGTCCACCTATAACACACATCGCCTTCCTGATAGGGCGGGACACCTTATGTGCCCCGCCCTATTAGTTTACCCAATTCCTGACAGTGCAGATCCATATCACCGCTCCGGGTTTTTCTCCGCCCATTATAAATTCTCACAAAAATTCTCCTCTTTCTTTGTGCTGGTGGCCGTAAATTTGTGATTTTCCTCATTCCCCGTTGAAATCCCGGCGCAAATCCTGTATAATAACGCATAGTTGACAGGGGTATTCTCCCTGTCCGCAGCATTCGCACAGGTTCGGTTCAAATGTGCGTCTGCCAACAATTAAAGGAGGAAAATTGAATGAAAAAGATCCTTGCGCTGATCCTTGCGCTGGTCATGGCTCTGAGCCTGGTGGCCTGCGGCTCCAAGGACAACAATGACACGCCCGATGATGGCAAAAAGACCAACACCATCAAGGTCGGTCTGATCTGCATCGGTGACGAGAACGATCAGGGCTACACCTACAACTTCATCCGCGGTAAGGAAGCCGCTACCGAGGCACTGGCTGCCAAGGGCATCAACGTGGAGTGGGTCATCAAGTACAACAAGGGCGAGAACGACGACTGCACCAACGCCAACATCGAGTGCGCCGAGGAAGGCTGCCAGCTCATCATCAACAACTCCTACGGCCATGAGCCCTTCATGCTGAAGGTGGCCGGCAAGAGCGAGTACAAGGACATCCAGTTCATCGGCTGCACCAACTGTGCCTCCCGCAGCGACAGTCTGGAGAACACCCACAACGCCTTCGCCAACATCTACGAGGGCCGCTATGTGGCCGGCGTGGTGGCTGGCATGAAGCTGCAGGAGATGATCGACAACGGTGACATCACCGCCGAGCAGGCTGTCATCGGCTACGTGGGCGCTTTCTCCTTCGCTGAGGTCATTTCCGGCTTCACCGCTTACTATCTGGGTGCCAAGAGCGTCTGCCCCTCCGTCACCATGAAGGTCCAGTTCGTGGGCTCCTGGTCCGACGCCACTGAGGAGGCCAACGCCGCTTCCGCTCTGTGCGATGCCGGCTGCGTGATGATCTCCCAGCACTCCGATAACACCACCCCCGCCACCATGGCTCAGACCAAGGGTGCTTTCCATACCGGCTACAACAACGACATGACCGGCGTTGCTCCCGATGCCTCCCTGATCGGCACCCGCATCGACTGGGCTCCCTACTTTGAGTACGCCATCGAGACCGTCTACAACGGCGGCACCATCGATCAGGACTGGTGCAAGGGCATTGCCGACGGCTCCGTGGTCATGACCACCCTGAACGAGAAGATCTGCGCTAAGGGTACTGCCGAGAAGGTGGCCGAGGTGGAGAAGGCTCTGAAGGACGGCACTCTGCAGGTCTTTGATACCAGCAAGTTCACCGTCAAGGGTGAGACCGTCACCCACGCCTTCGCTCTGGATACCGACGGCGACTTCACCCCCGACGCCGAGGAGGCCGTGTTCGACGGCGCTTTCCACGAGTCCTACTTCCAGTCCGCCCCCTACTTCACCCTGCAGATCGACGGGATCGAGTGGCTGAACTCCGCCTACGGCAACTAAGCCTCTCCCTCCCCAGCCAAGCGGACAACAAGCTGTAAACTGAAAAAGGGTACGGCTGCACACAGGCAGCCGTACCCTTTTTTCGTGGTGGTATCTAAAAAATTTTTAGTTTTCCTGACGATTTGTTGATTTCTCCAAAAAATCAGCGGTACTTTCTGCATAGCAGCCGCCCAGTTTTTATTTACTTTTTCGGCTGCTTATGATAACATATTTATATTATATATTGTCCGGAAACCGTACCGGGGCGGCAGCGCCCCAATTCACAACGAAAGGATGACAGCCTTGGAAACTGTTTGCGCCATTGAGCTGAGAAACATCACCAAACGTTTCGGCAGCGTCGTCGCCAACGATGGCATCAATCTGGCCCTGAACCGTGGTGAGATCCTCTCCCTGCTGGGGGAGAACGGCAGCGGTAAGACCACCCTGATGAATATGCTGGCCGGCATCTATTTCCCTGACGAGGGCGAGATCTTGGTAGAGGGGAAGCCCGTATCCATCCGCTCCCCCAAGGATTCCTTCCAGTACGGCATCGGCATGATCCATCAGCACTATAAGCTGGTGGACGTGTTCACCGCCGCCGAGAACATCGTGTTGGGTCTGGACGAGGGCGGCCGCCTGGACATCAAGGCCGCCAACGCCAAGGTCAAGGAGATCTGCGACCGCTACGGCTTCGACATCGACCCCACTCAGAAGATCTACGATATGTCCGTCTCTCAGAAGCAGACGGTGGAGATCGTCAAGGTCCTGTACCGTGGGGCGGATATCCTCATTCTGGACGAGCCCACCGCCGTGCTGACCCCGCAGGAGACGGAGAAGCTCTTCACCGTCCTGCGGAACATGAAGGCCGACGGCAAGGCCATCGTCATCATCACCCACAAGCTCCACGAGGTCATGGCTCTGTCCGACAAGGTGGCCGTCCTCCGCAAGGGCAAGTACATCGGCACCGTCAAGACCTCCGAGACGAATCCGCAGGCCCTGACGGATATGATGGTGGGCCACAGTGTGACCCTGAATATCGACCGCCCCAAGTACGACGCTCCCGTCCCCCGCCTGACCCTGAAGGGCATCACCTGCTACGACGGCGAGGGCGTAAAGCGGTTGGACAACGTCTCCTTCACCGCTCTGGGCGGTGAGATCCTGGGCATCGCCGGCATCGCCGGTTCCGGCCAGCGGGAGCTGCTGGAGGCCATTGCGGGCCTGCATCCCGTGGCTGAAGGCTCCATCCAGTTCACTCCGGAGGGTAAGCCCGCCTCTGAACTGGTAGGCAAGACCCCCATGCAGATCAAAAAGGCCGGTGTGGCCATGGCCTTCGTGCCGGAGGACCGTTTGGGCATGGGTCTGGTTGGCTCCATGGGCATGACGGACAACATGATGCTCCGCTCCTGGCGAAAGGGCAAGGGCATCTTCGTCAACCGCAAGGACCCCAACGAGCTGGCCATGCAGGTCTGGAAGGAGCTGGAGGTGGTCACCCCCAGCACCGACTTCCCCGTGCGCCCGGATGTCCGGCGGCAACGTGCAGAAGGTGCTGGTAGGCCGTGAGATCGCCACCGCCCCCCTCCGTGCTGATGACCGCCTACGCCGTGCGCGGTCTGGATATCAACACCTCCTACACCATCTATAACCTTCTCACCAAGGAGAAGATGCAGGGCTCCGCCGTCATTTACGTCGGCGAGGATCTGGACGTGCTGCTGGAGCTGTGCGACCGTATTCTGGTGCTGTGCGGCGGTAAGGTCAGCGGCATCGTAGACGGTCGCACCACCACCAAGGAAGAGGTAGGCCTGCTGATGACCCGTGTCGGCGGAAAGGAGAAAGCCGCTCATGAATAACTCGATGAAAACGCCCCTGATCCGTCTGGCCAAGCGAGAGGGCATGGACAAGCGGACGGTGTGGGCCATCCGTGTGGGCTCCATCCTGCTGGCGCTGCTGCTGGGTGCACTGGTCATCGCCATCTCCGGTGTGAACCCCTTCAAAGCCTACGGCACCATCATCACCGGCGCTTTGGGCAAAAAGACCGCCATCCGCCAGACGGTGAAGATCGCCGTCCCCCTGTTGGGCTGCGCCCTGGCCATCGCTCCATGCTTCAAGATGCGCTTCTGGAACATCGGCGCCGAGGGCCAGATCACGGCCGGCGCCATCGCCGCCTCCTACTTCGCCCTCTACTGGGTCGGTAAGGTCCCCAGCGCCGTGCTGCTGCTCATCATGGGCGCTGCGGGCGCCGTGGCCGGCGGCATTTGGGCGCTGATCCCCGCCTTCTTCAAGGCCCGCTGGAACACCAACGAGACTCTGTTCACCCTGATGATGAACTACATCATCATCGGCGTGGTCCGCTGGCTGCAGGGCGGCCCGTGGGAGGGTCGTCCCGGCTCTCAGATCATTCCCATGTTCGATCAGTCCGCTTGGCTGCCGGAGGTTTTCGGCGTCCACTGCGGCTGGATCATTGTGCTGGTGCTGGTGGTGGTAATGCACCTCTACATGAACTACACCAAGCACGGCTACGAGATCGCCGTCATCGGTGACTCCCTGAACACCGCCCGCTACGCCGGTATGAACGTGGGCCACGTCATGATGCGTACCATGTTCCTCTCCGGTGCCATCAGCGGTCTGGTGGGCTTCATCGTTGCCTCCGGTGCTAACAACACCCTGTATGACGGCGTTGCCAACGGCGTGGGCTTCACCTCCATCACGGTGGCATGGCTGAGCCAGCTGAACGCCTTCGCCATGATCGTCATCTCCGCCCTGCTGGCCATTCTGGAAAAGGGCGCTGAGACCCTCCAGACCGCCATGCAGGTGCCTACCTCCATCAGCGACATCGTCACCGGTATCCTACTGTTCTGTATGCTGGGCTGCGAGTTCTTCATCAACTACCGCATGATCTTCCGCCGCAAGCAGGCGGAGGCCCCCGCCGCCCCCGCCGCTGCGGAGTCTGATCAGACCGAGAGTAAGGAGGATGCGTCATGCTGAATACCGTGAATCTGTTCATCGCATTGGTGGTGGCCGCCATCACCTACGGCACGCCTCTGCTGTTCGGTACGCTGGGCGAAGTGCTGACGGAGAAATCCGGCAGCTTGAATCTGGGCGTGGAGGGCATCATGTTCATGGGCGGTGCCATCGGCCTTGGCGGTGTGTTCTACTACGAAAAGGCCGTGGAATCTCCCAGCGCTTTTCTGGCGGTGCTCATCGGTCTGCTGTGCGCCTTCATCGCCGGCGGCATCGCCTCTCTGATCTTCAGCTTCCTGACCATCACCCTCCGGGCCAACCAGAACGTCACCGGTCTGGCGCTGACCATCTTCGGCACCGGCGTGGGCCAGTATATTGGCGAGATCATGCGGATCCGTGAGGGCGGCTTCGTGGCCGTGGGCAATGACCTGAAGGCCGTATTCATCAGCTCCCCCTTCCCTCAGGCCATGCAGGATATCCCCTACGTGGGCAAGATCCTCTTCGGCAACAGCATCTTCTTCTATTTGGGGGTGGTGCTGGCCATCGTCATGCACCTGTTCCTCAACAAGAGCCGCACCGGCCTGCAGCTGCGCTCTGTGGGCGAGTCCCCGGCTACTGCCGATGCCGCCGGCATCAACGTCAGCCGCTATCGCTATCTGGGCGCCATCATCGGCGGCGGCATCTCTGCTGTGGGCGGCATGGTGTACATCACCACCATCGCCGGCTGCGTATGGAACCACGAGGGTCTGTCCGGCGTGGGCTGGCTGGCCGTGGCGCTGGTTATCTTCTGCCTGTGGCGTCCTCTGTCCGCCATTTGGGGCTCCGTGCTGTTCGGCGCTCTGATGATCCTGTACCTGCGTCTGACGATTCCCTTCATCCCCACGCAGCTGTATAAGATCCTGCCCTACGTGGTGACGCTGGTGGTGCTGATCATCGTGTCCCTGCGGAAAAAGCGGGAGGATCAGCCCCCCACCTCTCTGGGTCTGAACTACTTCCGGGAAGACCGGTAAACCGACCGAATATCCCCCGATCCTTCGGGGGATATTCTTCTGAAAGGAGTAATGATCTATGGCAAGCCTGCTGATCCGCAGCATTCGCTATCTGGTGACCTGCGACGATAAGGACCAACTGCTGGAGGACGTGGACCTCTACTGCGAGGACGGCTTCATCCGTCAGATCGGCCCCCATCTGGACGTCGCCGCCGACCGAACCATCGACGCCAGCCATATGCTGTGCTATCCCGGTCTGGTGAACACCCACCACCACCTGTATCAGGTGTTCTCCCGCAACCTCCCACAGGTGCAGAATATGGAGCTGTTCGACTGGCTCAAGACCCTCTATGAGATCTGGAAAAATCTGGACGAGGACGTCATCCGCCTCTCCTCCCTCACCGGCATGGGCGAGCTGATGAAGCACGGCTGCACCACCTGCTTCGACCACCATTATGTGTTCCCCACCCACGCCGGAGACCTGATCGGCGCCCAGTTTGCCGCCGCCGACACGCTGGGTATCCGGATGTATGCCTCCCGTGGCAGCATGGATCTCAGTGTCAAGGACGGCGGCCTACCGCCGGACAGCGTGGTGCAGACGGTGGATGAGATCATGACGGACTCCGCCCGGCTCATCGAGAAGTACCACGACACCTCCTACGGAGCCATGCACCGCATCGCTCTGGCTCCCTGCTCTCCCTTCTCCGTGTCGGCGGAGCTGCTGCGCCAGAGCGCCATTCTGGCCCGCCAATACGGCGTGCGGCTGCACACCCACCTGTGCGAGACCAAGGACGAGGAGAATTTCATGCTCCAACGGGAGGGTGTCCGCCCTCTGGAGTACATGGAGCGTTTGGGCTGGACGGGCAGCGACGTGTGGTTCGCCCACGGCATCCACTTCAACGACGAGGAGCTGCGGGTGCTGGCCAAAACCGGCACCGGCGTGGCCCACTGCCCCATCAGCAACATGAAGTTGGCCTCCGGCGTCGCCCGGGTGCCGGAGATGCTGGCGCTGGACGTCCCGGTGGGATTGGCGGTGGACGGCTCCGCCAGCAACGACGGCTCGTCCCTCATGGAGGAGTTACGGGATGTGCTATCTTCTGCACCGGCTCCATGCCAGCGGCGCAGCTCCCTCCGGATACCAAGTGCTCAAACTGGCTACCCGAGGCAGCGCCCGCCTGCTGGGCCGGGAGGACATCGGGCAGCTGGCCGTAGGCAAGTGCGCGGACTTCTTCCTGGTGGATTCCCGCCGACTGGAGCTGGTGGGCGGCGCGTACAGTCCCGCCGACGTGCTGGCCACGGTAGGCCTCCGCGGCCCGGTGGACTACACGGTGGTGAACGGCCGGGTCGTGGTGAAGGAGGGGCATCTCGTCACCATCGACGAGGAAAAAACCGCCGCCGATGCCCGGAATGCCTGCGGGGCGTATCTGGCAAAGGCGTAAAAAGAGCCGCTGCATCGGTTGATGCAGCGGCTCTTTCTATTTATAAATTATAAAGGAGCGGTTGTTCAATTCCGGATTTCAGTCTCGTCCGCCGCATCAACTGGATATACCGCAGCAGATGGCCACACTCCGCCTCTTGCAGACGTCTGACCTCGTGGAGCAGCGCCGTCCGATTCTCTCCCGCTTCTCCCTTCCGCCGGTTGTATTCCAGACTCTCCCCCAACATATAATCCACGCTGGCGTGGTAGAGATTCGCCATGCCCAGCAGGACAACAGCTAGAACAGATATCTCGTCCCGTCTCAATATTGGACACATAATTTGGGCTGATTCCCAGAGTCTCCGCCGCTTGCTCCTGGGTCATACCAGCCGCCCTGCGGAGTGCCTGAATCCGTTTTCCGATAGCTTTTGTATCAATCATCACCATACCCACTTTCAGGTACAG
>ENA-OQCO01000633-OQCO01000633.1-human-gut-metagenome-genome-assembly--contig:-NODE-633-length-18306-cov-2.830409_pt1 | contig 18306 bp, 17 predicted proteins | sample MGYA00242500_ERZ504582 | MGnify/ENA primary metagenome ERZ504582 (study PRJEB26092, sample SAMD00036346) | human gut metagenome | host: Homo sapiens | study: EMG produced TPA metagenomics assembly of...
AACGCTAAGGATGCTGCCGTCGAGACCGGCGACACTTACCAGCTCGTTGGTAAGCAGTCCGGCAAGGCCGTGCTGATACCACTTCTGGTGATTCCGCGCTGTCCCTGGACAACGTCGCTTCCGATGCCGAGAACGCCAAGAAGCAGACTTGGACCTTTACCCAGATCGAGCAGCCCGCCGACTCCGAGCGCCCTGATCTCAAGCTTATGTGATTACTAACGCCGAAGGCAAGGTGCTGGTGTCCAAGGATGGCACGAACGCGCTTTCCAACGAAACGGTTGAGGCCGCTAAGTCCGACCCGGCTGCCAAGTGGATTCTCAACACTTCCGATGGTTCGACCTACCAGCTGCTCAATGCCGCGACTAAGACGAACCTCGATGTGGATAACTCTGGTACCACAGTCGGCACGAAGGTTGGCCTGTGGCAATCGCCGAGCGGCACTTCGCCATCCGCCAATCAGACCTGGACGTTGCGCAATGTAACGCCTACCGGCCAGAAAACCGTGAACGTGCAGACCGCCGTGAACGCCAAGGCTACACTGCCGACCGAAGTCACGCTCTACTACACCTGGGGCGAAGGCAAGGCAACGGTCGCCGATTGGGATACTTCCAAGGTCGATGTGGCCAAGGAAGGCACCTACGAGGCCACCGCCACTGCCGCCGACGTATACGGCAATGAGTTCAACGTCACCGCCACGGTCTACGTTGGTGCCTTCACTGTTTCCGATCCGGTATCCGCCACAGTGCTGGCCGGCACCAGTGCAAGCAACGCCAAGGCTGCGCTTGAGGCTGAGCCGGTGTACCTGCACGTCAAGGCATCGCCTGCATTCGAGGGCGATGCGGCTAAGGTTACTTGGAACTTCGATGGGCTTGATGCCAAGCTCGCCGAGGCCAAGGCTGGCGACAACATTGCCGTGACCGGTACTTACCAGCTGGACGACGCGACCACGATTGCGCTGAAGGGCGCGATCTATGTCACCGCCGCCACGCCTGAGAATGTGGCCGACACTGCTTCCAGCCTGACCGTGACCAACCAGCAGACGGAATACAGCAAGGGCGATCAGTGGAAGAAGCTCACCGATGGTGACACGTCAGCTGAAGCCTGGGTGACGTGGAACTCTGCTGGTGACTATTCCGCCAGCCCGACCGCCACGATTGACTTCGGCTCTGAGTGTGAGCTTAGCAGCGTGACCATTACGTATGGTGACAAGGCTCCGGCTTCCGCCAAGGCCGAGTACACCACTGATGGCGAGACGTGGATGCAATTCGGTAGCGATGTTAAGCCTGCCGCAGGCCAGACGGTGACGTTCAAGGCCGATAAGGGCACAGTGAATGCCACGAAGGTGCGCATTGTGAACACCGTGAACAACGACTACATGAACGCCACCGAAATTCAGGCATTCGTGACGCCGGTTCAGGGTGCTGCGAAGAACATCGCCGCGGCCTCTGGCACGAACTTCTCGGTGAACTTCCAGGAGGGTGCCTCCGCTTCCAAGGCCATCGATGGTGACACTACGTCAAAGGGTTGGTCCACTTGGCTTCCACCGCCTCGACGGTGGACCCGGTCGCCACGTTCACCTTCGACGAAGCTCAGACCATCACCGAAGTGAAGACCTTCTTCTACTACGATGGTCGTGCGTCTTGGCCGGAGAGCCAGACGCTGGAATACCAGGATGAGGCTGGCGAATGGCATGGAGTCGGTACCAAGGATGGCTGGAAGATACAGGCCGGCGATGCCGGCTCTGGCTCCGACGGCATCACCGCTGCCGACACCCCGACCGTTGACTTCGTGTTCGGCACCCCGGTAAAGGCCAAGGCCATCCGCCTGACTAACACATTGCAGGACACCAAGGTGTACATCAACGTGGCTGAGATCCAGGTGTTCGCACAAGACAGCACGGTACTCACCCCGCAGCCAGCATCCAATGCCACGCTGGGCGACCTGCGTCTTGACGGCGAAACCGTTGAAGGCTTCGACCCGGCCAAGACCGACTACACGGTTGATCTGCCGGTCGACGCCGAGGCAAACCCGGTGCTGCAGGCCTTCGCCACCGACAATGCCGCCGCCGTCAAGGTGACTGGCGATGCGGTTGAGAACGGCAAGCTTGGCGGCAAGGCCGCCATTACGGTGACCTCAGCCGACGAGTCTGAGACGAAGACCTACACGGTGACCTTCAACGCCTTCACTTTGGCTTCGCTCAAGGTGACCGGACCCACGAGACCGAGTACGCCATCGGCGACAAGCTCGATACCGCCGGTCTGAAGGTGACGGCCGTCTACCAGAGTGGCGACAAGACCAAGGAAGTGCCGGTCGCTCTTGACGACCCGCAGCTTGCGATTGGCTCGTTCGACTCCACCACCGCAGGCAAGAAGGCGATTACCGTCTCCTACCGTGGTGTGACCGCGACCTTCAACGTCACGGTCAAGGCCAACGCAGTCGCCCCTGGCCCTGAAGAACAGAAGCCCGGCAGCACCAACAAGCCCGGTGCCACCGGCAACGGCAACAAGAACACGGTTGCCAACACCGGTTCCAATGTTGCCGCCATCGCTGGCGCTGTCGCTCTGCTGGCCGCTGCCGCGGGTGCATTGTTCATGCTGCGCAAGCGTGCATAGCACCCTCGCACAGTAATGGGGGAAGGAACAAGCCGGCAATATTGACTATTGCCGGCCGGTTCCTCCGCTCTTTGAGCATAATTGGTCCGACAAGTTGAATACTGAGTTTTCAGTATCGGTATATTGATTTGTCGGCCCTTTTCTGACTTCGCGGATAGCGACATAACTGTTTGTTCAAAAAACCGTTATCATCAATCAAGGAACCAAATCAATGAAGATAAACAATAAGGGCAAGGGCGCTCTTATCGCGGCAATTACCGCCGCGGCAACGCTATTGTCATGCGGGCTGGCCGCTGCAAGTGCCAGTGCGGCAGGTGTGGATTACCTGCCTACCATCGGCCAAGTGCCGACATACACCAAGTTCCAGCCCACAGCCGATCCGGGCAAGAACGCTAGCGATTACTTCCAGCCATATTGGTATGCCAAGAACGCCAATGATAATGGCGGCACACACATCCAAGCGCACGGTGGCCAAGTGGTCAAGGTCGGCGACGCCTACTACTGGTATGGCGAAGACCGTTCTAACGGTTACGACAACAGCCCCGGTGTTCATGCTTATATGTCGACAGATCTATACAACTGGACCGATCTTGGTGTGGCGCTGCGTGCGGTGACCAGCAAATCTCAGTTGACGGATAAGAGCAATGCCGATTACGCCTACTTCGACAAGGCCTACAACCTGACCAAGTCCGACGGCAGTGTGGACGCTGCCAAGGCCGACGCAATCTTCCCGTACCTCAACACCAACCCCGATCAGGATGGTGATGGCGCGGTTGATTCCGTACAGGGCATTTTCGAGCGTCCGAAGATCATCTACAACAAGAAGAACAAGCAATACGTGCTGTGGTGGCATTCCGATGGAAGCACCACGCCGGGCGGTTCCAACTATGCACGTGCACTTGCGGGCGTGGCTGTTTCCGACAATCCGGCGGGCCCGTTCACTATGGTGGGTGCCTATCGTTTGCCTAACCAGAACAATTGGAAAGAAGCCGCAGGTAACCCAGCTGGGGTGAGAACGGTGACAGCCGCGATATGACTGTGTTCGTGGACCCGAGGACGACAGTGCCTATGTACTGTATTCTTCCGAAGCCAATGCCACGCTGTACATCGCCAAGCTCAACGATGATTACACCAATGTAGTCAAGACCACGAATGTGGACCAGTCCGAGGGACAAAAGCAGTACTCTGCTGACGGGCAGTACCCATACATTCTTGCAGACGCTACTACGGATGCCCCGGTGCGTGGCGAAGATTTCCAAATCGTCAAACAAAATGGTTCGCTGGAAGCTCCTGCCGTATTCCAATATGACGGGCGTTACAACATCATCGCATCTGGTGCAACCGGCTGGGCCCCGAACAAGCAGACCTACTACACCGCCGACTCCATGCTGGGAAACTGGACCCGTGGCGTGGAAAAGGACGATGTCAACGAGAACACGTGGTACAACAACATGCCGGAAGGCGCGGATGGTCTGTTGTCCGTGGGCGATACCCGCGGCACCACATTCGGTTCGCAGTCGGCTAGTGTGCTCGCAGTAGACCAGGAGAAAGGTCACTTCATCTACCTTGGTGACCGTTGGGATTCCGGTAAAGCCGATTCCACCTATGTTTGGCTGCCGCTGACCATCGGTGAGAACGGCACCATCGAAATGCACAATCCTGCTCAAGAAGGCGAGCCCGACGGTTGGGATCTGAGCTATTGGGGCAACCATGGTAGCGCCAAGGGCAAGCTGGTCAACTGGACTGTGGAAACCGGCGATGATCTCCCGAAGACCGTGAACACGGGCGGAACCGTTACTCTGCCGGACACCGTCAACGTCAAGGAAGGCGACGATACCATTGCTACCAAGGTGACATGGAATGTGGAAGGCGGTACGGCAGTCAGCAAGTCGACCAAGGCTGCTGGTAACACCTACGCATTCAATGTGCCGGGAACCTACACCATTACGGGCACTCTTGCCGAGAGCAGTAACTTCAATCCGGGCCGCACATTCCGTAGAACCATCGATGTTTCCTGCTCCAACCCGATTTCCGGAAGTTGGAAGGAAGCTCATTGGAAGGGCGGCAGCGCGTGCCAGGTTTCTGCGTCCGGCGGTGCTTATGACTTCACGATTACGGACAACGCCAATCGTGGCGTCTGGACGGATCGCAACGAGGGCAGTGCGGTGTACCAGCCTGATGCTCTGGACGTGAACGAAACGCTGGAAACCACGGTCAAGCCGCTCGACTTGGGCGGTAATGGCGATCCGCGCGCCGGTCTGGTGGTCCGTAACGGTCTTACTGGCGCTAACGGCGGCAAGGGATATGCCACGTTACTTGCCAGCCCAAGCGGCGTTTACATGCAGTACGATTCCAATGCCGATGGCTACATCGATAAGGAAACATCGCATGTTGGTACCGGCTTCGGCGACCAAGTGCAGCTCAAGCTGGAGCGCACCTCAACCGATACTCTGAAAGGCTACTGGCGTGCTTCCGCGAACGATGAATGGCAGGATGTCGCTACGGTAACGCTGACCGGTGCGGACGTAACCGGGCTCGATGCCGGTGCTTTCGCCACGTCGAACAGCAATGCCGGCGCATTCACCGTGGCCTTCAACGGCACTGCGTTCGGTTCGCAGACTGCTGCTGTGGAGTCCATCGCGGCTAAGGACCCTGAAGCCACTATCGCCAAGGGGCAGATGCTCGCGCTTCGGGACGTGACGGTTACCGCCACGCTCACCAATGGCAAAACGCGTGTACTGGAGCCAAGCGAATACACGCTGGAAGGCTTCGACACCACCAAATTGGGCGAGCAAACCGTGACGGTGCGTCTTGTCGCTGATTCTTCAGTAACCGCCACGTTCACCGTGACTGTGGAAAGCAACCTTGCCCGGTTGTTCTGCTCGTCCGCTGCGGCCTCGAAGTATGAGCCGGCCAGTAGCTGGGCCTCCGCTTCTACGGCCGACCTGACTTGCGACAACAACCTGAGCACCAACTGGTCGAACTGGGGCACCGGCGACACCTCGCCGTGGCTCAGCTACACCTTCGATAAGGCATATCAGCTGGGCAAGCTCAGCGTTGCGGTGGATAAGGCCAAGGGCGAGGCCGCTCCGAAGAGCTTCACTGTATCGTACCTAGCTGAAGACAGCGCCACGTGGACTGATGCCACGCTGCCGGCAGTCACTGTGAATGGTGCTGCTGGAGCCGTGACGGAAGCCGATGTGAGCGCTCTGCCCGCCACCAAGGGCATTCGCCTCAACTTCACCTACGCCGATGGCAATGACTATGCCAAGATCGCTGAAGTACGCATCGCCGAAGGTGAAGCGACACCAGAGCCGCAGCCGTCTAGTAACGCCAATCTTGCTGATCTGACTGTGGATGGCAAGACGGTTGACGGATTCTCCGCGGATACCACTAAATATGCCGGTGCGCTGGCTGGAGATGCTGCTTCCTACCCGACGGTGGAGGCGACTGCTGCTGACGCAAAGGCTACGGTGCAAGTGGAGCAGGCTTCGGCCGAGAACAACGGCGTGGCCACGGTGACTGTAACTGCTGAGGATGGCACGGCGAAAACCTACACAGTGACATTCGGCGAACTGCCTCAGTTGGCTGAGCTTGCTGTGGAAGTGACCAAGGATTCCTATCAGGTAGGCGATAAGTTCAACGCTGCCGATGTGAAGGTATCCGCCATTTACAAAGTCGGCGATACTGAAACGCTGCGCAAGCTGATTGATCCAACTGATGGTGATCTGAAGTTCACTGGCTTTGATTCTGCCACCGCAGGCACGAGGACCATCACCGTCTCTTATCGTGGCGTGAACGCGACGTTCGAAGTCACGGTCACGGCCACGGAGGTCACTCCCGGCCCTGGAGAGCAGAAGCCCGGCGATACCAACAATCCTGGCAACACTGCTAAGCCCGGTAGCACTGCCACGAATAAGCCGGCTGCTAATGGCGCTGCGCCCCTTTCGAATACGGGTGCTGCCGTGGCTGCCATTGCGGTCGTGGTTGTGGTGCTGGCAGCTGCGGCTGGTGCCTTGCTCGTCATCCGCAAACGCCGCGCATAACCATGGCAACTGCTGAGTAGCGTGGATTGCGTTGCTATTGAGCAATCTGCGATTCACGCCACTCAGCGAGTGCACCCGAGTGCGCCCGAGCTTGCGCAATGCAGGCGCAATACAGTGCAAACAGTACAAAGCAACAATAATGGCCGGTCTGAGCCAGCTGCTCCATGCGAGGGCAGCTGCTCAGACGGCCATTGTGTCTGCAAGTACATGCAATTAGAGCATGAACATGTGGAAGCCGTTGAGCGTTACTGGTTGTTTTGCTTTGTTGTTGCGCTCAGCAGTGCGACGGACGTCCGCCCGCAGTGTAGTGCAGCGCTCCGTGAACCAGCGCCGATGTGAAATGCATGTTGCACATGCCCGCTTCTTCTGCTTCGTGCGTGCAGCCGGCGATGCTGCATAGGTTCATACCCCGAATCATGGTCATACCCCCTCTTTGGGATGGCATCCGTGCCGCCATCTGCCTTCAGAGCATAGCGGACAATTGTTGCATTGCCTAGGCGGTACAACGCTTTCTGTGGCCTGTATCACATCCTTGCCGGCGTTCTGCGGCGTGGTTGGGCGTGTACATGTGCTCTTGTGCGGTTTTGTTGTGTGTGATTTGGGTATACGGATAGAGTTTCTTCTCTGCAGTGGCAAGGGCCTCTCGGCCGGCGAGCCGGCTGATTTCTCCCATGCGTTGCTCAATGATTTCCGTTTTGCGAGTCTGAACGGCAAAGTAGCTCTGGAGAAGTGCCACTTCTTCTTTCTTCGGATCACCGTTTTGAGCAATGAGATAGCAGGCGTATCGGGAGTGCTGAGTTCGCTGGTTTTGCGTGTGATTTCGTCGCGGTTCATGGGTGTGTCCTTATGTTTTTCATGACCATTTTCGTGACTCCACGAAAATGGTCAAAGCCAATAATTGCAATGGTTTTGAAGTATGGGCGCGCTCCGCCCAACTGGTCTGTCTTCGTCCGCCTTTTCGACCAGATACCTCATGGAGCACAATGCCAACGTCGCTACCGTTGGCCCAGCAAATATTCTTAGACGACGCCCCGAAGTGAATATCTATGCGGCTTTCAGAATATCAAAGAGCGTGGAGTGTGTACATTATGCGTTCCAAAAATAGTTTCTAGTAATGAATTGTTTACGGTGTGAGATATTCTTGGGGTGTTTGCGGCGCTCTGCCGTGTGGCGAATGGGAATGGATGGTGCTCTTATGGGATTTGAGCAGGAAGCAGTTAGTGAACTGTATGCCAGCGTGTGGGGCAATCGTTCGACAATGCAGAGGGAATTCACTCGTGGAGCCCATGGTGAGCAGTTCGTGCTCCGGGAGCTGTCCATGAAGGGGACGCAAACGCCATCGCAATTGGCGTCGGCGCTGCAGGCCAGTTCCGGCCGCATCTCCACTGTGCTGTCGTCTCTGGAGAAAAAAGGCTGGGTCACGCGTGACATTGATTCCAAGGATCGGCGCATTATTCGCGTGAATCTCACTGATTCCGGGCGCGAGCAGTCTCATCGGATGATAGAGGAAATGCGTTCCGCAATTTGCTGGATTTTCTCGCAAATGGGGGAGCGGCGCACGCGCGAATTCGTTGACCTGGTGTCTGAGTTCACCACATATATGTCGATTTGCCATCCGGGGCGGCCTCGGCCGACGGCTGAACAAGTGCGTGAGGCATTCGTGGAGCGGGACAAGCGCGTGGCTGAACACATGGCAGCTAAGCGCGCGGAGGCTGAGCGAGACTAGCTTCCTCCCGCTGGCGGGTCTCTCCCTCCGTCACTGCTGCGCGGTGACACCTCCCTCGTCAGAGGGAGGTGAAGGTAATTGAGGACGCTCACAGCGAACATACAGAAGTGCGTATAATATCTCACAGTGTAAGTAATCAAACAATGGAAACTATTAAGACATCGTGAACCGATAATCACCGATAACCCAGCCAACTTAAGAACCAATCGCCAATAACCAATAACCAACCCAACCAACACAAGGGGAAACCAATGTTTCGCATCATGAAATACCTCTCCAAAGCGGAGATCGGTCAGATGCTCATCGCCCTGGTGACCATCGTCGGGCAGGTCTACTTCGACCTGAAACTGCCCGACTATATGTCAGACATCACCACGCTGGTCGAGACGCCGGGCAGCGACATGAAGGACATCTGGATCGCGGGCGGCAAGATGCTGCTCATCTCGCTCGGATCCGTGGCGTGTGCCATCATCACCGGCTACATCGCTGCGCGCGTGGCCGCCTCGTTCACCCAGCGTCTGCGCTCGCTCGAATTCCGCAAGGTTGAGTCCTTCGGCCCGGCCGAGATGAGCAAGTTCTCCACCGCCAGCCTCATCACCCGTTCCACCAACGACGTCACGCAGGTGCAGATGTTCATCACCATGGGCCTGCAGCTCATCGTCAAGTCGCCGATCATGGCCGTATGGGCCGTGTGCAAGATCGCCGGCGAAGGCTTCGAATGGACGCTCGCCACCGGCATCGCCGTGGCGGTCCTGCTGGTGTCCATCACCGTCATGATGGCCATGGTCATGCCGAAGTTCAAGGTCATGCAGACCCTGACCGACAACATCAACCTCGTGGCCCGCGAGAACCTCACCGGCCTGCGCGTGGTGCGCGCCTACAATGCCGAGGACTACCAGGAAGCCAAATTCACCAAGGCCAACAAGGACCTCACCGAGACCCAGCTGTTCACCAACCGCGTCATGGCGTTCATGATGCCGTTGATGAACACCGTCCTGAACGGCCTGATGCTCGCCGTCTACTGGATCGGCGCTTACCTCATCGACGCCGCCGGGCTCAAGGACAAGCTCACCGTGTTCTCCAACATGGTCGTGTTCTCCAACTACTCCGTGCAGGTCATCATGAGCTTCCTGCTCATGAGCATGGTGTTCGTGCTCTGGCCGCGCGCCGACGTGTCCGCGCAGCGCATCATGGAGGTGCTCGACACTGAGCCAATCGTCGAGAACGGCACCAAAACCGCCGCCGACGTGGCCAAAACCGGCCAGAGGGGCACCGTGGAATTCCGCAACGTCAGCTTCACCTACCCGGATTCGCGCGAGGCGATGCTGGAAGGCATCAACTTCACCGCCGAGCAGGGCCAGACGGTGGCGTTCATCGGCTCCACCGGCTCCGGCAAGTCGTCTCTTATCAATCTCGTGCCGCGCTTCTATGACACCAGCCAAGGCCAGGTGTTGGTCGACGGCGTGGACGTGCGCGACTACGACCTGAAGGCCCTGCGCGACAAGATCGGCTACGTGCCGCAGCAGTCCGTGCTGTTCAAGGGCACCGTGGCCTCCAACGTGAGCTACGGCGATCAGCCGGGCGACCCGGCGGAGGTCGAGATGGCCGATACCTCCACCCCGGCCGGGCGCAAGCGCGAGGCCGCGTTGATCGCCGCTGGCAAGGCTGCGGAAGGTGCCGATATACCGGCCGAGCAGCTGAATCGCGTCAGGGCCGCCGCCGACGTGGCGCAGGCCAGCGAGTTCGTGGCGCGCATGGACGGCGGGTATTCCGCCGCGATCGCCCAAGGCGGATCGAACGTGTCCGGCGGCCAGAAGCAGCGCCTGTCGATTGCGCGCGCGGTGTACCGTCACCCGGAAATCCTGATTTTCGACGACTCGTTCTCCGCGCTCGACTTCAAGACCGACCGCGAAGTGCGCGACGCGCTCGCCCGCGAGGCCAAGGATTCCACCAAGCTCATCGTGGCCCAGCGCATCGGCACCATCATGAACGCCGACCGCATCGTCGTGCTCGACGACGGCAAGGTCGTGGGTCAGGGCACGCACAAGGAACTGCTCGACAACTGCGACGTATACCGCCAGATCGCCGAATCCCAGCTCAGCCAGTCGGAGCTTACGGCGTAGGGGGGGGCGGCAGCGGTAGCTCCCCATGTCAGGGGCTGAGCCGTAAAGGGAACAGCCCAGTGGGCTGTTCCCAGGCGAAGACGAGCTGATAAGCGAGCGAATAAAACAGCACAGCTGACTGAGGGGTAGTCGCGTACGGCTTCTCTCCCTCCGGCGCTTCGCGCCACCTCCTTCATCAGAGGGAGGTCAATACGGACTTTTAAGGAGTAAAACAAATGCCAAGAGGACCAATGGGCGGCAGGCGTGCCGTCGAAGAGCCCCATGATTTCGGCAAAGTCATGGGCAAACTCGTGAACTACTGCCGCAACTATCTTCCCGTCATCATCATCGCGCTCATCCTGGGCGCGGCCGGCACCGTCTGCCAGATCGTCGGCCCGGACAAGCTCAAGGACATGACCAACGAGATCGTCAAAGGTCTGCCCGCCATCGTTAACGGCAGACCGGTGATGAACTCGGTAGATTTCGGCACGGTGGGCCACATCGCCTGGACTTTGGTGGCCCTGTACGTGGCTACGCCGTGCTCGGCTACGTGCAAAGCTGGATGATGGCCAACGTCACCCAGCGCACCGCCCAGCGACTGCGCGAGTCCATCTCGGTCAAAATCAACAAACTGCCGCTCAAATACTTCGACAAGGTTAGCTACGGCGACGTGCTGTCGCGCATAACCAACGATGTGGACGCCATCGGCCAGACGCTGGGCCAGTCGCTCGGCTCGCTGATTACCTCGGTGACGCTGTTCGTGGGCGCGCTGGTGATGATGTTCTACAACAACGTGATCATGACCCTGTGCGCCATCGGTGCCAGCCTCATCGGCCTGATCATCGTGATGGCCATCATGAAGTCCTCCCAGAAGTACTTCGCCCGGCAGCAGATGGCGCTGGGTGACGTCAACGGCCACGTGGAGGAGATGTACGCCGGTCACCTCATCGTCAAGGCATACAACGGCGAGGCCGATTCGATCCGCCGCTTCGAGAAGTACAACTCGGACCTCTACGAGTCCGGCTGGAAGTCGCAGTTCCTCTCCGGCCTGATGATGCCGCTCATGAATTTCGTGGGCAACTTCGGCTACGTGGTGGTGTGCGTGGTGGGCGCGGCGCTCGCGCTCGACGGGCAGATCGAGTTCGGCGTGATCGTGGCGTTCATGATGTATGTCCGCCTGTTCACTCAGCCGCTTTCGCAGTTTGCGCAGGCCTTCCAGAACCTGCAGCGCTGCGCGGCCGCCGCCGAGCGCGTGTTCGGTTTCCTTGAAGAGCCGGAGATGGAAGACGAATCCGGCAAGCAGGCCCTACTCGGCAAGAACTACATGGGCGGCCACGAAGTGAAGGGCGACGTGGAATTCAGCCACGTGCAGTTCGGCTACGAGCCGGGCAAGCCGATTATCAACGACTTCTCCGCTTCAGTCTCGGCCGGTCAGAAGGTCGCCATCGTCGGCCCGACCGGTGCCGGCAAGACCACCATGGTCAACCTGCTGATGCGCTTCTATGAGATTTCCGGCGGTTCGATTTCGATTGACGGCGTGGACACCAAGTCCGTGCCGCGCTGGAACGTGCACGACCAGTTCTCCATGGTGTTGCAGGATACGTGGGTGTTCCGCGGCACTGTGCGCGAGAACGTCGCTTACTCCAAGCCTGGCGTGACCAACAAGCAAATCGAGGATGCGTGCAAGGCCGTGGGCCTCGACCACTTCATCCGCTCGCTGCCGGACGGCTATGACACCGTGCTCGATGACAAGTCGTCGCTCTCCCAGGGCCAGAAGCAGCTGCTGACCATCGCCCGCGCGATGGTGCAGGACGCGCCGATTCTGATTCTCGACGAGGCCACCTCCTCGGTCGATACCCGTACTGAAGAGCTGATTCAGAAGGCCATGGATGCGCTGACCGTGGGCCGTACGAGCTTTGTGATCGCGCATCGCCTCTCCACGATTCGCGACGCCGACATGATCCTCGTCATGAACCACGGCGACGTGATCGAGCGCGGCACGCACGACGAACTGCTGGCGGCGGGCGGTTTTTACGCCGACCTCTACAACAGCCAGTTCGCGCTCGCTGACTGACGGATTGTTTCCTGCGTTAGCGGATTAGCGGATTAGCTATACTCGGCTCCCCTCTCCGAGGGGAGCTGTCAGCGTAGCTGACTGAGGGGAGCAACCCATCGGTCCACCCGAGGGAATGCTCCACTGGATGTGATACTGATGATTTCGTACATTAATGTGTGAAAAACCGCCCGGAAAATTGGGGGATTGTGCGGCGGCACGATTGGCGTTGAGGATGGCGCATTCGAAATCGAAGTGAGCGCGTAACTGGGCGGCCGAGGTAGTGAACAGGGCTGTGGCGAGTCCGTCGGCCAGTGTGACAGGGACGTGTGCTGCAACGGTGTTCGACGAATCGTCGGTATCGCGGTTTGCCGTTGTCGAGGCATTGCTGCCATGCGTCGATGTCTTCGTGGTTATGGTGCTCGATGGCGGCGTGACGGCCACCCATGTGGCGGCTACATCGTCAACCGGTAGTCCGTCGATGGCGTTGAGCAGATGGTGAAGTTGGTGACCTGCGGCGTCAGACCAGTGGCGGCGGCTGGGGGAGCTCGCGCAGAATGCACCTTGGCTGATTTCGACCGCACCTACGGCGTTGGCCGGATCGGCAGGATCTTCAAGGGCGATGGTGATTGGTTCGTCCGTGTGCACTAGCAAATCACCCCCGGCGTCGATGACGTATTGAATGGGTTGAGGGTGGCCCGCGCCATCACCCAACATCCCCGCAAGCAAATCCACCAAATACCCCTTACCGCACGCACCGAAATCGAGCGCGACTGGGCTGTGGGTGATAAGTGTGGTGCCGTGCCGCTCAACGTCGGCTGACCAAACGGCTCGTCCGTGGATCGCGCCTGCATGTTCGGCGGCATCGGGCGTAGCCGCAAACGAATACGACTCGTCGTAGCCAAGCCGAATCAAATCCTCGCCCACGCACGGGTCGATCGCCCCATCGGTTGCCGCAAGCAGGCGGTCGTACAGGCCAAACAGACCCGATGCCCAGTCGGGAAAATCGAACGTGCCGCCATGTGCGGCCGTGCGCATCCGGCCGACGATGGAATCATCGCGGAATCGAGATAATACAACCTCATATTCATGGATGAACGAGCCAATACGATCGCGTATCTCATCGTCCAATACGCTCTCGGTGTGCACCAGTAATCCGGTCCCCAACGCATCAGGAAAAGCGTATACGTATGGCAGTTGCTCGGTCAGACTTGTCATGCCCACTATCGTAGAACGCATGGTGTGCCGGTGTATACTGGATTTTGACACTGTGTCAATGTTGATTCGGAGGTTGTGAGAATGGGCAATACGACTACAGCAAGTGTAACGGGTGCGCAAGTTGCACCGGCGAAGTCAGCCATCAAAGATCTCCCCATCGCCAAAGTGTGGGCGTTTGCGGTCGGCCAGTTCGGCTGGGCACTGCTTTCCGGCATTATCTCCAACTGGCTCGTGTATTTCTATCAGCCCGACCAGGAGGCCATCTCCCAAGGCCAGACCGTGTTCGTGCCGCAAGGCTGGTTGTGCTCGGCATCGTGACCGTGGTGGGCGGCATCACCGCCTTCGCCCGATTCTTCGACGCCTTCGTGGACCCGGCCGTGGCGTCCCTCTCCGACCGTTGCGACGCCAAATCCGGACGACGTATGCCGTTCCTGAAATTTGCCGCCCTGCCGCTCGCGGTGGTCACCGTGCTCGTGTTCTGGAGCCCGATCAACGGCACCAGCTGGGTGAACGCGGCGTTCCTGTTCGTCACCGTGATCGGCTACTACATCGCCCTCACGTTCTACTGCACGCCGTACAACGCGCTCATCGCCGAACTCGGCCACGACTCCAAGCAGCAACTCACCATCTCCACCGCCATCTCCTTCACTTGGGTGGCCGGCACGGCCATCGCGTACGTGGCGCCGGTGATTTGGGGCGCGTTCGTGCCGATGATGGGCCGCATCACCGCCATCCGCGTGACCTTCACCATCATGGCCGCCGTGGCGTTCGTGTGCATGCTGGTGCCGCCGCTGGCCATCCGCGAGAAGGACTACGTCAACTCCCAGCCCACCTCCGAATCGACCATCGAATCCCTGAAGCAGACGTTCGGCGACGGCGAATTCCGCAAGTTCGTATGCTCCGACGTGGTCTACTGGGTGGCCATCACCACCTTCCAGACCGGTCTGCCGTTCTTCGTGACCAGCCTGCTCAAGCTGCCGGAAACCACCACGACCATCTACTTCGTGCTCATGACCGGCGTCTCTGTGCTGTTCTATCTGCCGGTCAATATTCTGGCCAATAAGGTCGGCAAGAAGAGGCTGCTGCTGGTTGCCTTCGTGATCTTCACCTGTGCGTTCGCATTTGCCGGCGCCCTTGGTTCGGCCGTGCTCGGCTTCATTCCGGCGATGGCCCAGGGTTTGGTGCTCTCGGTGGTCGGCGCGATTCCGATGGCCGCGTTCGGCATCCTGCCGCAGGCCATCGTGGCGAATATCGCCGACGCCAGTTCCAAGACCACCGGCCAGGACCGTCAGGGCATGTTCTACGCGGCCCGCACCTTTGCGATGAAGATGGGCCAGTCCGTGGCCATGCTGCTGTTCACCGGCGTCTCCACCATCGGCATGGCGTCCGGCGCGGGCTACCGCATCGCCGCCGTGTGCGCGGCCGTGCTGTGCGGTCTGGGCGGCATCGTGTTCGCGTTCTACAACGAAAAGAAGGTGCTGGGCGTGCTGGAGACGTGATGACGTTGCCGGGTGCCGCCGCGGTATCCATGCGGAGCGGTGTGGGTGACTTGCCCCGTCTGCGACACTGAACAAGCCGCCGCGGTATCCCTGGTATCCAGGCGGAGTGGTGATCTTAGTTCGAGCTATTGCGCCGGCAGACGGCTGGGACGATGCTGCGCTTGCGGCGGCCCAACCGGCGACACCGAAACGTTACCGTGTCGACACGCGTGCGACACTTCGGCGTCAAATTGCGTTTGACCGTACTCCGTACTATATTGTTGCGAGTTGCTTTGCGGAGCAAAGTAACATCCAAGGGGCTGTAGCTCAGTTGGTAGAGCGCTTCGTTCGCATCGAAGAGGTCGCGGTTTCGACTACCGTCAGCTCCACGAGACCCTCTGCATTCATTCCACCGCAGAGGGTCTTTTCATTTGTTTTCGTTGAAATTCTGCCATCTCGCGTTTCAAGGGGCTGATTTGGGGTTTGCCGGAGGTCTACTTGCGTTTCGAGGGGCTGATGGTCAAGTAGATACGCCGCCAAAATGGCGGAATAGCGTTGCGTCAAAGCCGTTTGTATCGGTGCTTCACCGGATGAGGAGCCCCTTGAAACGGAAGTAGACCTCCGGAACATGTGAAATCAGCCCCTGCAAAGGGAGAATGCCTCGATTTCGCCATGGATTGTCGTGGATTGCTCTGTGGCATGGGCAATACTGGGAGTATGACAAGCGCAGATGAGTTGAATGAGCAGTATGACGCTGACGGTAGCGTGACGCAAGTGCCTGAACGCAATGATGAAGTTCATGCCGGCGAATCCGCCGTCGCCCAATCCCGCGAATCGGCCGTGACCATCCCCGCCGGCACCGTGGTACTCGCCGCCACCCCGATCGGCAATGTCGGCGACGCTTCAGCCCGTCTGGTGGCCCTCTTGGAACGGGCCGATATCGTGGCCGCCGAAGACACGCGCCGCCTCTACGATCTCGCCCGTCGCCTCGGCGTCTATGTGAACGGTCGCGTCATCGCCTATCACGACCACAACGAGCGCGACAAGGCCGACGGCCTGCTCGACCAGGTCGAAACCGGCGCCACCGTGCTCGTCGTATCCGACGCGGGCATGCCCACCATCAACGACCCCGGCTTGGCCATCGTGCGCCGTGCCATTGAACGCGGTCTGCCCGTCACCTGCGCGCCCGGCTCCTCCGCTGTGCTCGACGCGCTCGCCCTCTCCGGCCTGCCCACCGACCGCTTCTGCTACGAGGCTTCCTACCGCGAAAGCATTCCGAGCGCGTGCAGTATCTGCGCACGCTGTTGCCCGAACGCCGCACCATCGTGTTCTACGAGACGCCTCATCGCATTGCCGATTCGATGGACGATCTGCTGGACGCGTTCGGCCCGAATCGCCCGATGGCCCTGTGCCGCGAACTCACCAAGGATTATGAGCAGATTCGTCGCGGCCCGATTGACGAGATTCACCAAAGTGTGATTGATGATCCGCCCCGTGGCGAGATGGTGCTGGTCATCGGCGGCGCGTCCAACGAGGAGGCCGAAGCGGCCGCGCCCAGCACGTTGAGCGTGGATGACATGGCCGTGCTCTCCATCGACCGTGCTTTGGAGGACGGCCTGCGTATCAAGGACGCCATCGCGCAAGTGGTGCAGGAGCATCCACTGGCTGACGGATCGTTGGCCAATCGCAAGCAGGTGTATGCGGCTGTGCTGAAAATCAAGGGATAGCGCAGCAGCCGGCGATTATCTCCCCGTTACGCTTCCATCGACTCGAACAATATTTCCAACGCCTGCCGGACCCCGGGCCCACCACGCTGCGAGACCAATTCCAGCAAAGGCGCGTCGGCTTTGGGATTGGCAACCAGCCATTTACGCAGTTCGGGCACGTGATATGCGATGTGCCAGAGCACGGCAACATCCGTATCGGGCGAACATGCCACTGCGGGCGTAAGTCTGATGGGCGGTTCAGGCGGCGCGGTCATATCCGAGATTGCGCGCGATGCGGATTCGGATGAGTGTGCCGCCGCCGCGTGGCGAGGCAACCGTTGCGCCTGCCGCAAATGCCGTAAACGGTGAGCGGCATGGCGGCCTCTGCGATGGCCTCTGACAATGAACCCCCTCGTCATGCGCATTGCTCCAAAGCCGGTTCGTCCATCTCCTGCTGCACCGATTCAAAAAACATGCGTGCGCGTCCGGCGTACTTGTGATGCCGATGCTCCTTGACGATTTGCAGACAGTCGTTTGGCCGAAACTGGTACGCGGACATCAGCTGACACACCAGTGCGTTGACGGTGGAAGGATCGGGGATGTCTTCAGGACTCATCACCAGGTCGCAAGCCGTACGGGCTGGCGTGGTGACAGGCAGCCCGCCGAGCTTGATGATTTGCTCCGGCAACGTCAATCTTTTGAATACGCGGATACGGCGGCTGACGGATGCCGAGCGGAAGTGCGATGTGGAAATCACGTCTATGGTACTCGGAAAGTCGGGGCCTCCCAGCCATACCCAAGCGGCGGTCATCGAACACACCACAGTGCCAAACGGGGCGACCTCCGCGACGATTTTCGCGCGACCATACAGTGTGCCCGAATGCTCGATCCAGTAGCCGGCGGAATCGTCGAGCTTATGTAACGTGCCGAGGCGGCCAGACGGTTAAGGCTGAGCGGTCCCGGCAGATCCTTGGTAAACAGTATCGGCGGCACCGCAGGTTGCGCGGTTGCCGGCGAGGCGACTGTTGTGATGTCCGTCATCGGACCTGCTGTGATATCCATGACCGAACAATATGCAGAAATGCGGCTTGCGCGCCACCGGATAGGCGAAAACGGTGGATAAGTGCATAACTTTACTAGGTGCGCAAATGATGTGGATAACTCGGTGGATATTGGCAGGCGGAAGTGTGTGCGGATGTGCGTGGGCGTGCGTACGGATGGGTGCGCGGATACGTGTGCGAATGCGTATGTGGATAAGCGCGCAAGAGGTGGTACAGATAAGTATGTGGGGAAGTTGCGGGGTGGATAGGTGGAGTGGGATGAGGATGGCGGCGCGGCAGCTATCCGGCGTGTCCCGCCGCGCCG
>ENA-OQCO01000635-OQCO01000635.1-human-gut-metagenome-genome-assembly--contig:-NODE-635-length-18281-cov-1.366255_pt1 | contig 18281 bp, 18 predicted proteins | sample MGYA00242500_ERZ504582 | MGnify/ENA primary metagenome ERZ504582 (study PRJEB26092, sample SAMD00036346) | human gut metagenome | host: Homo sapiens | study: EMG produced TPA metagenomics assembly of...
GGCCGATGCCCACATCGGCCCGGCAGAATGCACCGTTTTTACGGTAATCTTCGGCGAATTCGCAACTTCCCAACGGGCCGATGTGTACCGGCAAGCGGCAGACCCACATCCGTAACGCTCCTTCGTCGCGAACGGCTGTGACCGGCATCGGACCCTACAAACGAATGCGTAAGTGCATATGGATTTGCCGAAAGCATAATTTCAGACGTTAAAAGAGAAAACCCGGAGGTTTTGATTATGGCCGAACTCACCCCCATGATGCAGCAGTATTATGCGGTCAAGGAGCGCAATCCCGACTGCCTGCTGTTTTCCGGCTGGGCGATTTTTATGAGATGTTCGAGGAGGACGCGCGCATTGCCTCGCGCGAGCTCGATCTGACGCTCACCTCGCGCGACCATGCCAAGGACAAGAGCGCAGAGGATAAGATTCCCATGTGCGGCGTGCCGTATCATTCCTCGGAGAGCTATATCGCGCGTCTGGTTGCCAAGGGCTACAAGGTCGCCATCTGTGAGCAGATGGAGGACCCGGCGCTGGCAAAGGGGCTTGTAAAGCGCGACATCATCCGCATCGTGACGCCCGGCTCCGTGACGGAAAGCTCGATGCTGGTGGAATCCAAAAACAATTATTACGCCTGCGTCTACGGCGCAGCCGGTACATACGGCCTTTGCTTCTGCGACGTATCGACCGGCGCGTTCAGCGCAACGCAGGTTTCCGGCGCCGACGCCATGCAGGACGCGCAGAACGAGCTTGGCAGCTTTCTGCCGTCCGAGGCCCTTCTGGGCGGCACGGCGGCGGAGGACGGCGCGCTGGCGGATTTTCTGCGCGACCGCTTCCACACCTGCGTGAACATCGGCACGGACGCGCAGTTTGACCCCGCGCTGTGCGAGGCTGCCGTGACGGCGCAGTTTGGGCAGTCGCCGGAGGCGCTCGGTCTTGCGAATATGCCGTGCGTCATTGCAGCGGCGGGCGCGCTTCTGACCACGCTGCGCGATCTGCAGAAAAACGAGCTGCCGCACATCCGGGCGCTGGAATTATATATTGCAGGCAAGTTCATGCAGCTCGATCTTGCCGCGCGGCGGAATCTCGAACTGACGGAGACGATGCGCGCAAAGGAAAAGCGCGGCAGTCTTCTTTGGGTGCTCGACAAAACGAAGACCGCCATGGGCGGCCGTCTGCTGCGGGCGTGGATGGAGCGGCCGCTTCTCAGCCCCGCGCAGATCACGCGCCGTCTGACCGCCGTGGAGGAGCTGGTCAAAAAGACCATCGACCGGGAAGAGCTGATCCTGTCCCTGCGTGAAATTACGGACTTTGAGCGCGCCATGACCCGCATTATGACGGGCACGGCCTCCTGCCGCGATCTTGCCGCGCTTTCACAGGGCGCGGCGAGTCTTCCCGCCGTCAAGGAGCGGCTGTCCGGGATGCGTTCGCCGTATTTGCAGACGCTTTTTGAGCAGCTTGACACGCTGGCAGATCTCAAGGAGAAGATCGACGCGACCATCGTGGACGATCCTCCGTTCCTGCTGCGCGAGGGCGGGCTCATCCGTGACGGTGCAAACAAAGAGCTCGACGAGCTGCGCGCCGTCCAGTCCGGCGGCAAGGGGATGCTCACGCAGATCGAGGCCCGCGAAAAGGAAAAGACCGGCATCCGGAATCTGCGCGTGGCTATAACCGCGTGTTCGGCTATTATATCGAGGTCGCAAAGGGCCAGCTGAATCTGGTCCCGGACAGCTATATCCGCAAGCAGACGCTCTCGACCGGCGAACGGTACATCACGGAAGAACTCAAGGAGCTGGAAAGCACCATTCTGACGGCCAAGGACCGCATTGTGGCGCTGGAATATGACCTGTTCGTGGCGCTGCGGCAGTTTGTCGCGGGAGAATCCGCCCGTGTCAAGCAGACGGCGCAGGCTGTCGCGCAGCTGGACGTGCTGTGCAGCTTTGCCGCCGTCGCCGTCCACAATCATTACTGCAAGCCCGAGGTCGACCTCGGCAATACCGTATCGATCACGGCGGGCCGTCATCCGGTCGTCGAGCAGATGCTCAAAAACGCGCTGTTTGTGCCGAACGACACGCTGCTTGGCTCGGAGGACTGCCGCACGGCCATCATCACCGGCCCGAACATGGCCGGTAAATCGACCTACATGCGGCAGGTGGCGCTCATTGTCCTCATGGCGCAGATGGGCTCGTTCGTCCCGGCACAGTCGGCGCACATCGGCATCGTCGACCGGCTGTTCACGCGCATCGGCGCGTCAGACGATCTGGCCTCCGGCCAGTCGACATTCATGGTCGAGATGACCGAGGTTGCCGATATTCTGAAAAACGCGACGCCGCGTTCGCTTCTCATCCTCGACGAGATCGGCAGAGGCACGTCGACGTTCGACGGCATGGCGATCGCAAGAGCCGTGCTCGAATATGCGGCCGACCGCAAGCGGCTGGGCGCGAAAACGCTCTTCGCCACGCACTATCACGAGCTGACGGACATTGAGCAGGCGCTGCCGGGCGTCAAAAACTTCAACATCGCCGTCAAGAAGCGGCAGGGGGACATGATCTTCCTGCGCAAGATCGTCCCCGGTGCAGCGGACGACAGCTACGGCATCGAGGTCGCCAAGCTCGCGGGCATTCCCGACCGGGTCATCACGCGCGCGCGGGAAATTCTCAAGGATCTCGAATCCGGCGCGCCAGAGCGTGCAAAGCCCGCCGCCGCGCCCGTGTCCGATCAGGTTTCCATGCTCGATATGCAGTCGGACGAGCTGCGCCGCGCACTTGAAGCCATCACCGTCGAAACACTCACGCCCATCGAGGCGCTGAACCAGCTGTACCAGCTGAAGCAGCTGCTGTAAAGGGGCTGCCTGTAGGGGCCGATGCCTGCATCGGCCCGGCAGAATGCAGCTTTTTTACGGGACTCTTCAGCGAATTCGCAGCTTCCCAATGGGCCGACAGAGTCGTCGACCCCTACAGATTCTCTCGGAAAGGGGCTTCTCCATTATGGCCCGCAAAGCGTCCCACGCGATTTCTTACCGGCTGACGAAATTTGAAACGATCGCCGGGTGGCTTTATCTGCCGTTTTATCTGCTGATTCTGAATCTGCTTTTGCAGCTGGCGAACGTGAAATTCTCGCTTGGCATGACGGCACTGACGATGAATCTCGTCTATTTTGCCGTAAATCTGCTGGCCGTGCTGCTGATTTTCCATGGTTTCCTGCGGCAGTCGTTTTTCGGCGGCTCGTTCTGGAATTTTGTGCAGGCGCTGGTTCTGGGCTTTGCGATGTATTACGCGGGCACGTGGGTGCTGCAATTCGCGCTTTCCCGGCTGGCTCCCGGCTTTACGATCTACAATAACGAAACGGTCGGTTCGCTCATTTCCGATAACCAGTATGTCATGCTGGCCGTGACGGTTTTCCTTGCGCCGATCATTGAGGAGACGCTTGTGCGCGGGCTTGTCTTCGGCTCCATTCAGCCGTCGTCGCGCGTCATGGCGTATCTCGTGTCCGTTATTCTGTTCACGCTCATGCACAACTGGCAGTATTTCATGCTCTATCCTGCCGGAAAGGTGCTTCTGAGCTGCATTCCGTATCTGCCCGCCTCCGTCGCGCTGGCCTGGACGTATGAAAAGGCCGGGACGATCTGGGCGTCCATCTCGCTGCACGCCATTGTCAACGCGCTGTCGTTCGGGCTTTTGCAGCTGAACTTCTGATTGGGAGGGGCTTTATGCCGAAGATCATTCAGCTTGACCGTCATGTCGCCGATCTCATCGCCGCAGGCGAGGTCGTCGAGCGCCCGGCGTCCGCCGTCAAGGAGCTGGTCGAAAATTCCATTGACGCAGGCGCAAAAAATATTACAATAGAATTACAAAACGGCGGCATGACTTTCCTGCGCATCACCGACGACGGCTGCGGCATGGAGCCGGTCGACGCCCGCACGGCGTTTCTGCGCCACGCGACGAGCAAGATCCGCAAAAAAGAGGATCTTGCCTGCATCGGCACGCTTGGTTTCCGGGGCGAGGCGCTGGCCGCGATTTCGTCCGTGTCAAAAATCGATCTTCTCACGCGGGCGCAGGGCGCGGAAAACGGCGTCCGGCTGCATCTGGAGGCGGGGCAGGTCCTGTCCGAGGAGCCTGCCGGATGCCCGTGCGGCACGACAATTTTGGTGCGGGAGCTGTTTTACAACACGCCCGCGCGGATGAAGTTCATGAAATCCGACGCGGCGGAGTCCTCCGCTGTTTTCTCCGTCGTGCAGCAGCAGGCGCTCGCGCACCCGGAGATCTCCTTCCGCTTTCTGAAGGACGGGCAGGAGCAGCTGCACACTGACGGGCAGGGCGACCGCATGGCCGCGATCTACGCCATCTACGGCCGGGAACTTGCCAACAATATGCTGCCGGTCGACGGCAGCTGGGAAAAGCTGCGCGTGCGCGGCTTCGTCACAAAGCCGACCGCCACGCGCGGCAACCGCGCCTGGCAGAGCTTTTTTGTCAACAACCGCTATATCAAATCCCGTCTGCTCTCCGCCGCGCTGGAGGAGGCGTACCGCAACCAGATCATGGTGGGCCGCTTTCCGGCCTGCGTGCTGGAGATCGATATGCCCGTGCAGGCCGTGGATGTGACGTCCACCCGGCCAAGACGGAGGTCAAGTTCTTATCCGAGCGCGAGTCTTCGACGCGGTACACTATGCCGTTTTGTCCACGCTCTCCAGAGCGGCGGGCCGCCCGGAATGGAAAACGCCGGAGAAAAAGCAGGAGGCCGCTCCGCAGCCGCAATCACAGCCAAAAGCTGTCCAGCCGCCGAAGCCCGGCTTCTATCAGACCATGCAGGCATCCGAATACCGCCGTCAGGCTGCGCAGCAGCCTGTGCAGAAGCCGGCCCGGCCCGTGCTGGCCTCGCCGGTGCAGCTGCCGCGCTCCGAGCCTGTGCCTGCGCAGCAGAGCTTTCCGCTTCCGAAGCCGGAAGCAAAGCCGGAGGTCAGACCGGAGCCGAAGTCAGAACCGAAGATTGAGGTCAGGCCTGAGCCGAAGCCGGAACCCGTCAAAGAGCCGGAAGCACAGCAGGCGCTTTCTGTCCCGGAAGAGCCCTTCCGCATCATCGGCGAGGCGCTGCACACCTATATCATTGTCGAGCAGGGCGAGGCCGTTCTGTTCCTCGACAAGCACGCCGCGCACGAGCGTATCCGCTTTGAGGCGCTCAAAAAGGAGGACCACCCCATCATGGCCCAGCTGCTGCTGGCCCCTGTTTCCGCAGAACTTTCACGGGAAGAGGCCGCTGCCGTGCTGGAAAACAGGGCGCTTCTGGAGCGCTGCGGGTTCGAGACGGAGGACTTTGGCGGCGGAGACGTGCTCATCCGGCAGATCCCGTCCGACGTGGACGTGGAGGACGCAAAGGCGCTTTTGCAGGAGCTGGCGGGCGATCTGCTGGCCGGAAAAACGCTCGACCCGGACAGCCTGCGCGACAATCTGCTGCACACCATCGCCTGCAAATCGGCCATCAAGGCCGGATGGCAGACATCTGATGAGGAGCTGCGGCGGCTCGTGCAGGAGGTTCTGTCCCGCGACGATATCAAATACTGCCCGCATGGCCGCCCCGTTTGCGTGACGCTCACGAAGCGGCAGCTGGAAAAGCAGTTCAAGAGGGTCTGAGCATGGACAGGATCATCTGCGTCGTCGGCCCGACGGCCTCCGGCAAGACGAAGCTTGCCGTGCAGCTTGCGAAGCTGTACGGCGGCGAGGTCGTCTCCTGCGATTCCATGCAGATCTACAAACACATGGACATCGGCACGGCCAAGCCCACAAAAGAGGAGATGGAGGGCGTGCACCACCATCTGCTGGACATGGCCGAACCGGGTGAGGATTTTTCCGCCGGAAATACGTGCAGCTGGCAGACAGCTGCGTGCAGGACATTTTATCGCGCGGCAAAACCGCCGTCATCGCGGGCGGCACGGGGCTGTATGTCGACAGCCTCATCGCGGGCCGTTCATTTGCGCCCGTCCCGCAGACCGGCAGGCGCGAAGCGCTTGAAACGCAGCTGCGCGAAAACGGCGGAGAGGCCATGCTGGCGCGTCTGCGCAGCATTGACCCGGAGGCCGCTGCGCGGCTCCATCCGGCGGACGAAAAGCGCATTGTCCGCGCGCTGGAGGTCTATGAGGAAACCGGCAAGACCATCACGCAGCACAATCTGGAAACGCAGGCCATCCCCCCGCGCTACCGGCCCGTGTGGCTGGGGCTTGATTACAGCGACCGCGCCGTTTTGTACCGGCGCATCGATCTGCGGGTCGACAAAATGCTGGAAGACGGGCTGCTGGACGAAATTCGCGCGCTGCTCGCCCTCGGCGTCAGCCCGAAGGCGACCGCCATGCAGGCCATCGGCTATAAAGAATTTTTTGGATACTTAAACGGCGCGTGCACGCTGGACGAAGCCGCTGCGCTCTGCAAGCAGCGCTCGCGCAACTACGCCAAGCGGCAGCTGACCTGGTTCCGGCGCAATCCGGACATTCACTGGCTCCGGCTGACGGGCACGGAAGATTTTTCGGAGGTTCTTTCCGCCGCTCGACAGAATATTCCTTTTTCCGCGTTTTGAATATGGTACGATATGGGTGTCAGATCATTGGGGAGTCTCTGATGCAATGGACAAGGGCATTGGAGCAGAGCCTCCCATATAAAGAAAAGGAGCCGATACCCATGCAAAAAACAACAGAGAATTATCAGGACGTTTTCTGAACCAGGCCCGCAAGGACCGCACGATGCTGACCGTTTTTCTGATGAATGGCTTTCAGATGCGCGGCATTATCACGGGCTTTGACCAGTTCGTGATCATGCTGCAGTCCGACGGGCGGCAGCAGATGATCTATAAGCACGCGGTGTCTACCATGACGCCCGCCATGCCCGTCCACCTGACGCAGGGCTGAGCACCGTTCTTGCTCCTGCGGGAAGGAGCGCTATGAAGCAAGGCAAATCCTATTTTACAGTCATCCTCTGGATCCTGCTGGCCGCGATCGCCGCGTATTTCGGCTATCACGTGATCAGCAGTCTCTATGCACCCCTTATGACGGCCACCGTCACACCATACGAAGCCGGGGCGGGCTACTACGCCTCCGGCTTTGTCGTGCGTGAGGAGGAGCTTTTATATTCGCAGTACGGCACGACCGTTCTGAGCTGTGCCGAAGGCGCGCACGTGGCCGCGAACGACACCGTCGCCACCGGCTACCGCTCCGAGGACGCACGGCTCCGGCAGACGCGCATGGACGAGCTGTCCGGCCAGATCGAGCAGCTTCAGTACGCGTGGAGCGCCGTCTCCAGCGTCTACGATCAGGCTGCGCTCGACGCGGACATCGCGGATGCGCTTGCGCAGCTGAGCCGGTACCTGGCGCTGCGCGACATGAATTCCGTCTCCGATCTTTCGCCGGAGCTCAAGGGCCTCATCCTGCGGCGCACGGGAAGCGGCGCCGACAGCGGCGCGCTGCAATCGCGCATCAGCGCCCTGCAGGCGGAGCTTGATACGCTTGAGGCGCAGTCCGCGGGCGATACCAGCGCCATTTCCGCGGGCAGGGCCGGAACATTTTCCGCCGCCGTCGACGGCTATGAGGCCGTACTGACGCCGGAACGGCTGATCGACATGACCGTTGCGGAATTTGAGGCCGTCCAGCCGGACGAGGCGGACGCCCACGCCATCGGCAGGCTCATCACGTCCACGACCTGGTATTACGCCTGCGTCGTGCCTGCAAGCGAGCTTTCCGATGTGGAGGAGGGCGACCGCGCCACGCTGACCTTCGCCCGCGATTATTACCAGCCGGTCACCATGCGCGTGGAGCGTCTGGGCGAAAATGAGGCAGGCTCCCGGCTGCTGGTCCTGTCGTCTGACCGGGCATTGCAGAACGTAACGCTCCTGCGGCAGCAGTCGGCGGAGATCGTCTTCACGTCCTACGCCGGGCTGCGCGTCCCGAAGTCCGCCGTCCGTGTCGAAAACGGTCAGACGGGCGTGTATATCCTCGAAGGGACGCTCGCCAAGTGGAAGCCCATCACCATTCTCCACGATACCGGCGAAAGCTATGTCGTCACGCTCGACACCAGCTCGACCAACAACCTCTGGCCGGGCGACGAGCTGATTATCAACGCGAAAAATCTATACGATGGAAAGGTCGTCAACTGATATGTCTACAATTGCTGAAAATATCGCGAATATCCGCGCCCAGATGGCTGAGGCCGCAAAAAAAGCCGGACGCGACCCGTCCGAAATTCTGCTGTGCGCCGCGACGAAGATGAACGACGCCGAGCGCGTGAAGGAAGCCGTCGCCGCAGGCGTCGACTGCTGCGGCGAGAACCGCGTGCAGGAGATCCAGGCCAAGCGCCCGCTGGGCGCGTACACGGGAAAGCCCCTGCACTTCATCGGCCATCTGCAGACCAACAAGGTCAAGTATCTCGTCGGCGTGGTCGATCTCATTGAGTCCGTCGACCGGCTGGAGCTGCTGGAGTGCATCGAAAAGCAGGCGGAAAAGCTGGGCGTCGTGCAGAACATTCTCTTTGAGGTCAACATCGGCAATGAGGAGAGCAAATCCGGCTTTACCCCGGCCGAGGCCGCCGCGCTTGCCGCCCGAATGGCCGATTTTCCGCACACGGCGCTCAAGGGTCTGATGGCAATTCCCCCTGTGAGCGAATTTCCGGGCGAAAATTGCAGATATTTTGCCGAAATGCGCAATCTTTTTGTTGACATAAGGGCAAAAAAATACGATAATGTGTCCATGGAATGCCTGTCGATGGGCATGAGCGACGATTTTGCCGACGCCATCGCCGAGGCTCGACCATGGTGCGCATCGGCACCGCAATTTTTGGCAAACGGAACTATAACATCTGACCGACACGCCGACACGGCACAATTACATAGAATAGCAAATCTGGAGGATACATTACAATGGGATTTATGGATGACCTGAAGAAGCTCACGAAGCCGTATACAGAAGACGACGACGATTTTGATGAATTCGACGACGACGCCCGCCCCAGCCGGCCTTCCCGTTCGTCCTCGGCGCCGAAGCCCTCGTACCGCAGCAGCTTCGATCTGGACAGCGATGAGTTTTCCTCGACCGGCAGCAGCGCTTCCACCGGCCGCCGGACGCTCGGAGGCAATAACTCCGCCGGTACGCAGAGCGGCAAGGTCGTGAACATTCACGCCACGGCCCAGCTGCAGGTCGTGCTCGTCAAGCCCGACCGCTTTGACAGCGTGACCGAGATCGCGGAGCATCTGCGCAGCAAGCACGCGGTCGTCCTCAATCTGGAATCCACGAACAAAGACGTCGCCCGCCGTCTGGTCGATTTCCTGTCCGGCTGCGCCTATGCGCTCGACGGCAAGATCAAAAAGATCGCCATCAGCACCTACATCATCACGCCGTACAACGTCGACTTCGTCGGCGACAATCTGATGGACGAATTGGAAAACAACGGCGTCTATCTCTAATCGTACAAGGGGGCAGCGTCCATGTTCACACCGCAGGAAATTCAGGAGCAAACCTTCTCCAAGGCCGTCTTCGGCGGCTATGATATGCAGCAGGTCGACGATTTTCTCGAACCGCTGACCGACGACTACATCACGCTCTATAAGGAAAATTCCGTGCTCAAGGCCAAGATGAAGATCCTGGTCGAAAAGCTGGAGGAATACCGCGCCCAGGAGACGAAGCAGTCCACTGCCGCAGCCGATGCAGAGGCCAAAAGCGCCCAGCTGCTCAAGGAAACGCAGGCGCGGTGCGCCGCCATGCTGCAGAACGCGGAGGTCAACGCGCAGACCAATGCGCAGGTCAACGCCGCGAACGTGCAGCTTGCGCAGCTCAATCAGCAGCTGCACGCCGAGCAGGAGCGGCTGGATTACGCCAAGCAGACCGCGCTGAATTTCATCTCCGTGGTCGAGCGCGACATTCAGGGCCATCTGGAGCTGCTTGAAACGCTCAAGGCCCGCCGATCTGACGCGCGAAGCCGCGCCTGAGCAGCCGCAGCCTGCGCATGAAAAGCCCTACGACTGGCAGGCAGAGCAGCCCGCAGCGCCCGCTCCCGCTCCCAGTGAGGACGCAGGGAAAATCGCGACGGAGATCTCCGACAACCTTGAAAAGCTGATCGGCAGCGACAGCGGAGCCGAAACGAAGACCGCCTCCGCGCCCGCACTGTCCAGGCAAAGCGCACGCCCCATGCACCCCGAAAGCGCGACGATCAAATTTGAAGATCTCAAATTTGGCCGCAATTACGACCCGACATCATCGAAGTAAGCCGTGCAAAACTCCCCCACCCGCGGTGGGGGCGTTTTCTATCCTTCGCTGTGCAGTGCCGCCAGCAGCGCGTTCAGGCGCAGCTCTTCGTCCGTGCGGCGGAGATAGACACGCCCGCTCAGCCTTTCCGCGAACAGCGCCTCCGGCGCTGCTTCTCCTGCGGCCAGCTCCTCTTTTTTGCGGGCGGGAGCATCTTGAGGAACGCTTCCAGCCGTGCGGCGGCTGCGTGGTCCTCCGCCTGATAGAGTGCGGCGAGGGCTTCGGGCGGGTGGGCACGCGTGTATTTTGCGCAGGCCGCGCCGCCGGACGCGTGCTGCCGCAGGCGCTTTTCCATGTCGGCAGCAATGCCGGTATACAGACTCCCGCCCCGGCAGCGGAGCATATAGACGAAATACATTACAGCTCCGTCAGCGCGTTCGCGATCGCGGCGAAGCCCGGAATATCCAGCGTCTCCCCGCGCACCGTGGGCGCAAAGCCGCAATCTTCGATCACGGCGGCAAGCGCGGGCTTGTCAAACTGCGAAAGCCCGGATGAAAGCGCGTTCAGAAGCGTCTTCCTGCGCTGGGCGAACGCTGCGCGAACGACCTTGAAGAACATGGTCTCACTCTTGATCTCGCAGACCGACTCCTTGCGCATGGTGAGCTTTAAAACCGCGCTCGTGACCTTCGGCTGCGGGATGAAGCAGCTTGCCGGTACGTCGAACAGCAGCTCCGGCTCGGCGTAATACTGGCAGAAGACGCTGAACGCGCCGTAATCGCCCTTGCCTGCGGGCGAGCAGATGCGCTGTGCGACCTCCTTCTGCACCATGACGGTCACGGCCTCGAACGCACGGCTCTCCAGAAGCGCTGCCAGCACGGGCGTCGTGATATAATACGGCAGATTCGCGCAGGCCATTGGGCGCAGGCCCGCGAATTCCTCCTGTACCAGCGCGGAAATGTCCGTTTTCAGAATGTCGCCGAAGATGATTTCCAGATTTTCATTGCCCGCCATCGTCTCGGCCAGCACGGGCTGGAGCGTCCGGTCGACCTCGACCGCGACGACCTTTTTCGCGTACCGGCACAGCTGCTGTGTCAGCGGCCCGATGCCGGGGCCGACCTCCAATACGCCGCACGTCTCGTCCACGCCGGATTCGAGCACGATGTTCTGCGGCACCCAGCTCTGCGTCAGGAAATTCTGCCCCTTGGCCTTGGAAAAATGGAATCCGTGCCGCGCGAGCAGCGCCTTAATTTCATTGATATTACAAAGGTCCATAGTCGGCCTCCCTGTCTGATTCTGAGGCTATGATACCAGAAAAAAAGCCGGTTTGCAACGCATTTCCGTGTCCGCGGGGATTGACAGAACCCCGGAAACGTGCTATTGTAGCCTCCAGAAAAGGCTGAGACGAAGACACGTCCCGGCATCGGCAGCGCATCACAGAGAGAGGCTCGTATGCTGCAAGAGCCTTTGCACGGCCCGCCCGGATACCGCTTCTGAGCCGCGGCGCGGAAATGCGCCGCCGGGTTCTCCCGTTACAGAGACACAAAGCGACGGACGTTTTTTCGTCCGTAAGCAGGGTGGAACCGTGGAGCGTACAGCGCCTCACCCCTGAAACGACAGGGGTAAGGCGTTTTTGTTTTGCCCCAAATCAATTTAGGAGGCAGAAAACCATGTCCGAAAACAATGAATTCTCGTTTGAAAACCCGCAGTACCGCAAAACGTACTGGCACACCTGTTCCCACGTCATGGCGCAGGCCGTCAAGCGCCTGTGGCCGGAGGTCAAGCTGGCCATCGGCCCGTCCATCGACAACGGCTTCTATTATGACTTCGACGCTCCGTTCAACTTCACGCAGGAAAATCTCGACGCCATCGAGGCCGAGATGCGCAAGATCTGCAAGGAAAAGCTGAAGCTCGAGCGCTTCGAGCTGCCGCGCGAGGAAGCCATCAAATATATGCAGGAAAAGGACGAGCCGTATAAGGTCGAGCTGATCAACGATCTGCCCGAAGACGCGCACATCTCGTTCTACACGCAGGGCGAGTTTACCGACCTCTGTGCAGGCCCGCATCTGGACTCCACCGGCCGCATCAAGGGCAACGCCATTAGCTGACGCAGTGCTGCGGCGCATACTGGCGCGGCGACTCCAGCGCAAGATGCTGCAGAGAATCTACGCCGTCGCATTCCCGAAGAAGGAAGAGCTTGACCAGTATCTGGCCGAGCAGGCAGAAGCCCTCAAGCGCGACCATAACAAGCTGGGCCGCGAACTGGAATACTTCACGACGGTCGACTGCATCGGCCAGGGCCTTCCCATTCTGCTGCCGAAGGGTGCGCGCGTCATTCAGCTGCTGCAGCGCTGGGTCGAGGATGTCGAGCAGGCGCACGGATACCTGCTGACCAAGACGCCGCTCATGGCCAAGCGTGAGCTTTACAAGATCTCCGGCCACTGGGATCACTATCTCGACGGTATGTTTGTCCTCGGCGACCCGCAGGATGAGACGAAGGAGTGCTTCGCCCTGCGTCCGATGACCTGCCCGTTCCAGTATCAGGTCTATCTGAACCGCGGCCGCAGCTACCGCGATCTGCCGATGCGTCTCGGCGAAACGTCCACGCTGTTCCGCAACGAGGACTCCGGCGAAATGCACGGCCTCATCCGCGTGCGTCAGTTTACGATCTCCGAGGGCCATCTGGTCCTGCGCCCGGATCAGCTCGAGGACGAATTCCGCGACTGCCTTGATCTTGCCAAGTATTGCCTCAGTACAGTCGGCCTGCTTGACAAGTGCACGTTCCGCTTCTCCCAGTGGGATCCCGCGAACCCCAAGAACAAGTACGAGGGCACCAAAGAGCAGTGGGATCACGCGCAGAGCGTCATGGCAAAGATCCTCGACGATCTCGACGTCAAGTACGATATCGGCATCGACGAAGCCGCGTTCTACGGCCCGAAGCTCGATATCCAGTACAAGAACGTCTACGGCAAGGAGGACACCCTCGTCACCATCCAGATCGATATGCTGCTGGCTGAGCGCTTCGGCATGTACTACACCGATGAAAACGGCGAGAAGAAGCTGCCGTATATCATCCACAGAACGAGCCTTGGCTGCTACGAGCGCACGCTGGCCTACCTGATCGAGACGTATGCCGGTGCGCTGCCCACGTGGATGGCGCCGGAGCAGGTCCGCTTCCTGCCGGTCACGGACCGCGCTGTTGACTACTGCAAGGAGCAGGCCGCAAAGCTCACCGCGCAGGGCTACCGCGTGACGGTCGACACCCGCAGCGAGAAGATCGGCAAGAAGATCCGCGACGCGCAGATGGAGAAGATCCCTTATATGCTCGTCGTCGGCGACCGCGATATCGAAGCCGGTACCGTCTCCCCGCGCAACCGCGCAGACGGCGACCTCGGCGCCATGACGCTTGATGCCTTCACCGCCGTCCTCAAGGACGTTGTGGACAACAAGCTGAAAAAGTAATCGACCACACCCGCCCCTGTCCGGCTGGACATGGGCGGGTGTAACGGTCTGCGCTTCATCGGTACGCTTGACAAATCAGAAGTGTCTGGTATAATAAAAATAGCAAGAGCGCTGCCGGCAAACGGTTAGCCCCCTCTGGCGATTAGGTCAAAAGAAGTAACCGCGAGTTGGAAGCTGGGCGGTTACTTCTTTTTGTATATCTGAACGAACAGACTACAAATGCCGATGATCACAAGGCAAAGCTGCAAAACTTCGGATGTACTCATATGCAGTCCCCCTTTCCGAAGATCAGGGGACAAGAAGCGCCCCCTGTCAAAAGCCAGGGGAACTAACCGCTTGCCGCTTATCGGCAGCGCCGTGGTTATTCTACCAAATCAGTCGAAACCTGTCAATCTATGCCGGGATAAAAGACCCGCCCCGGGCAGCTGCCCGGGGCGGGTTCTGCATAGAAAGGGGATTACTCAATGTCGTGGTTGACAACGGGGGGCGGGCTTGTCGAGCTGCGTCGGGGTGGGACAGCAGGCGCTTGAGGTGCTTGAGCGTGGTGGCGTAATAGAAGCCGTCGCAGATGCGCTCGTCGGTGTTGACGGTGTAGTCGATGTACTTGCGGCGCACGACCGTGCCGTCGTCGAGCACCTCGTTTTTGTGGTACTTGCAGCCGAAGGAGACGAAGACGGGCATATTGCCGAAGTCGTACAGATGGTGCACGATGGGCGGGATGCCGAGCGATCCCATGGACGTAAAGAAGATCGAGGCGTGGAACGGGCTGACCTCCAGCAGGAACTTCGGCAGGAAGCCGAAGTAATCAATCGTCCTGAGCAGCCAGACCACAAATTTGAACAGCACGCCGGGGATAAACGACAGGAATTTCGCGGTTTTGTCAAAGTCACTGCCGCCGATGGCCTGTCCCTGAATGGCGGCGATGCCCTTGTTGAGCTTTTCGTAGATATCGTCGATGGTGTCGGTCGGCTTCAGATGGAGCTTCGTGATCGACTCCGGCGCGGAGGTGTCCATCGAGGTCTTGACGACCATGCAGAACTGGATATCGTCGTCGCGCGAATAGACCTGCTGCCCGGACAGGAAGCGGTTGAGCGCCGGATATTTCGCCACGCACTGGACATAGGCAGCCAGAAATACGTGCGTCACGCCGAGATTCGTATAGCCCTGCTTGCGCTTTTCGCGGATATAGCGCTCCATCGGGCCGATGTCAACGGACTCGCGGATGAAATTGGACGATCCGATGCGCGTCGGCATGATATAATTGGCTACGACCGCCATCGGATCGAGCGTGCGCAGCCTGCGGCCGTCGGGCCGGTCACCCCAGGTGGGGTGGTACGCGCCGTCGAGATAGACCTTCGCGCCGAGCAGCGTCAGAATCCCGGCAAGCAGGAACAGCATATCAGGCAAAATCTGCCGCAGCTGCGGCCAGTTTTCCCGCGTGAATTCCTTCTCGTGCATCCCGGCCAGAATGCCGAGCGCAGCGATCAGCAGCAGAAGCAGCGGGATCGTGCTTTTGATGTGGCCGGAGACGGTCACGGCGTAAAACGCGGCGATGGCGAGATAGGCGATCCAGAACATGAACGTCAGCCACAGATACGGTGAGACGAGCGTGATCTTGATGCCGTAATAGATCGCAAGCAGAATGACGGGCACGGAGGAGCGGTAGAACCGGTCGCTGCCATTGCACAGGATATTCAGCACATAGAACACACAGCCCACGACCGGCAGCACGACTAAAAACCACACCGTCTTTGCGTCTGCGCCTTTCCCGCAGACATTTGCGATGCGAAGCGCTGCCGAGGCCAGCATGACCAGCGCGGCCAGCCAGATAAGCGGATTCTTCCGGCTGACATAGTAAGCAACTCTTTTCTTCATAGCTTTATCATACCAGCCGCAGGCAGAAAAAGCAAGAACTCTGGGGAAACAGGGAAAATTTCCGTGCGGCTGCAACAAAATCGGCCAAACACCCGACATGATAGACGTCAGTATGCTGAACACAATGCAAGTAACCGATCAGCGGTTACAAAAGGAGGAATGCGGCTTGGACGAAAAAGAGCTGCTGCGGCAGCTGCAAAAGCAGCGCACGGGTGCGCTGGAGCAGGCGGTCGCACAGTACGGCGCATACGTTCTGGCCATCATCCGCAACCGCAGCCGCGGCGTTCTGACGCCGGAGGACCATGAGGAAATTGCCTCAGACGTGTTTTCGCGCTCTGGAACGGCGCGGCGCGCATCGAGCGCGGACAGCTGCGGCCATGGCTCGGCGCGGTGGCGCGGAACCGGACGGCGGAGGCCATGCGGAAGCAGAACGTCTATCTTCCGCTGGAGGACGATACGCTCATCACGCTCGACCGGCTCTGGGAGCAGATGGTGGAACAGGAGCGCTGCGCGGCCATTACGCAGGCCATGCGCGCCCTGCCGGACGAGGACCGGGAAATATTTTACCGGTTTTACGATCTGTCGCAGACAGCCGCGCAGATCGCGGAGGACTTACATTTGAACGCGTCGACCGTGCGTTCGCGCCTGATGCGCGGACGGCGGACGCTGCGCGAGGCTTTGGAAAAAGGAGGTCTGTTTTGTGAAAACGACGTGGGATGAGCTCATGCGCTATGCGCCGGAGCAGGAGATTCCGCTGCCCCCGATGCAGGACGGCGAGGGTGCGCGGATTTTGAGCAAGACGATGGGAAAAATCAAAGAAACGAAGCGGAAGCCCGCCCGGCCTGTCCGGACGGTGCTGATCGCGGCGGCAGTCGCGGCGCTGCTGTGCGGCAGCGCGTTCGCGGCGCACTCCTTCGGCTGGTTCGACCGGCTGTTCGGCGAAAAGGCCGCGCTGGTCAAGGACCATGTCACGAGCTATGACGAAAAAAACGTCTACAGAGCTCACACAGCCGGCGTACACCGAGGAAGAGCAGGCCATGATCGCCGAGGGCACGATGCAGGTGCCCGACACTGCCGATTTGGCGGATACGGGCGTATCGGCCACGACGGAGAATTTCGTGTTTACGCTCGAATCCATGCTGGCCTCGAAGGATTCCGTTCTCGCAGTCATGCGTATTGACGCGCGGAACGACGAAGCTGCGGCACAGCTTGCCGCGCTGCCGGAGGCCGACGGCTACCAGAAGGAACTTGAGCGGATGCTGAGGATCGGTGTGAGCAACAACACCGGCTTCGGCACGGATCATCGGCTGGAGTGGAAAAACGGCAGCATGGGAATGGACATGATTCGGGTAGACGGCAGCACAGCGTATGCGGTTGTGACGAACAACGGCGGCGAATTTGAACCGGGCGACCGGCTGCTGTTCCGGGCGTCGTATCACGACCAGAGCGCAGACCTGTTTGAGCTCCCGGTACCGGAGCAGATGGAACAGGAACTGGTGATTGAGTTGGACGATCCATACTGGAAGACCGCAACGATCACGCCGATCTCCTTCCGGCTCGACGGGACTTCCTCGCCGCAGAGCAGCGATTCCGTGACTATCACATTAAAGGACGGAACAAGCTTTGATCTTGCCAGTGTGGAAAACGGCTACGCATACAGCGACTACGGAACCTACGGCTCCATGAGCCATTCGGGAACCGGAGCGTATGAGTCAGATCACTGCAAGGAGAACTGGCTGTTCTCCCAGCTGATCGATCTGGACGAGCTGGCCTCCATCACCGCATGCGGCGTGACGTACCCTGTTTTACAATAAAAACAACGCAAAGCAACATAATCGGAATATATACATCACAAATAAGCATTTCCAATCTGCTGCCGGGTATGCTAAACTGAGAAAAAACGCGGCAGGAGGAATTTAAAATGCAGGAATTTGATCTGATCGTGATCGGCGGCGGGCCGGGCGGCTATCTCTGCGCGGAGCGCGCGGGAAAGGCGGGGCTGCGGACGGCGCTGATCGAAAAGCGTGCGCTGGGCGGCACCTGGCCTGAACGAGGGCTGCATCCCGACAAAGAGCCTGCTCTACTGCGCCAAGCAGTATCAGTCGGCGCTGCACGGCGCGGAATACGGCGTGACGGCGCAGAACGTCTCCATCGACCACGCGCAGGTCGTCGCGCGAAAGGACGGCGTGGTCAAAACGCTCGTCCGGGGTGTGGGCGCGGCAATGAAGGCGCATGGCGTGACGGTTTTCGCCGCCGAGGGCCGGATCCTCGGCAAAACGGGGGAGCGCTTTGAGGTCGCTGCAGGCGGCGAGACACTGTCCGCGCCGCGGCTCGTGCTGGCGTCCGGCTCCAGCGCCGTGATCCCGCCGATCCCCGGTGTGCGGGAGGGATTGGAATCCGGCTTCGTCATGACAAACCGCGAGCTGCTGTCCCTTTCGGAGCAGCCGGAATCGCTCGTCTGCATCGGCGGCGGCGTGATCGGGCTGGAAATGGCGTGCTATTTCGCGTCCATCGGCACGAAGGTGACGGTCATCGAGATGCTGCCCAAAATCGCGGGCAGCACCGACCCGGAGATCTGCGAGCTGCTGATGCGGACGTACAAAAAGCAGGGCATGGACTTCTGCCTGAACGCCAGAGTCGAGGCTGTTACGGAGCGGAGCGTCGTGTATTCCGACGCTTCCGGGCGGCACGAGATCGCCTGCGGGCGCGTGCTGCTGTCGGCGGGACGGCGGGCGGA
>ENA-OQCO01000636-OQCO01000636.1-human-gut-metagenome-genome-assembly--contig:-NODE-636-length-18258-cov-4.133308_pt1 | contig 18258 bp, 15 predicted proteins | sample MGYA00242500_ERZ504582 | MGnify/ENA primary metagenome ERZ504582 (study PRJEB26092, sample SAMD00036346) | human gut metagenome | host: Homo sapiens | study: EMG produced TPA metagenomics assembly of...
GCGATCCCTGATATCTGGAAAGATACCAGAGATTATACGTTTCTTTCTGCTCCTGATGTGTATGGATTCCACAAACTGAATCCGAAAGGTATTCCCGTCAAAGGGATAGCGGCATAAGTGAATATGCTTGATTGGTACGGACAGCCAATCTTTTGGTCAGAAATGGGTAACTGTCACGACTGTTAGGAGCCACTTCCATAGGAACTACTGTACCGCATGGGAGGGGTAATTCACAGAAATAGGACGTAACAGCATTTGATACAAACAAATGCTTCTGGTATAATAAAAAGAAAAGAGCATGCACGGAAAGGACACGAAAGAATGAAGAGACGTTTAATCAGCCTTGTCCTTGTATTGATGCTTGTCATGACAGCAGGATGCGGGAAGAAGAGTACAACAAAGAAACTCAAGACAGAAGATCTGGATGAAACAACCCTGCAGGGAATGGCAAAAGATATCACAAAGGAGATGTCCTTAAAGAATAAGATCGGACAACTATTTATGGTATCTGTTTATCAATTAGATGAGGCAGAAAGCAAGAATCAGACAAGTGTGACGAGTCAGATGAAGAAGACATTGAAGAAGTATCCAGCAGGTGGAGTGATCATGTTTGCGAAGAATATCAACACACCTGATCAGACAAAGAAGATGACGGATGAGCTTCAAGATGCCTCCTATATCCCACTATTTATGGCAGTGGATGAGGAAGGTGGACAGGTTTCAAGAGTCGCATCAAATCCCAAGATGAAGATGACAGTATATCCATCTGCACAGGAAGTTGGAAGAACTTACAATAACAAGAAGATCGCGCAGATGGGAAAGACACAGGGAAAGGAATTAAAAGAGCTTGGATTTAACATGAATCTGGCACCAGTCGCAGACGTTTTAACGAATAAGAATAATACAGAGATTGGAGACCGAAGCTTTGGGACAGACTCAAAGAAAGTTGCTGATATTATTACAACACTGGTAAAGAACATGCAGAAACAACAGATCTCAGCGACATTAAAGCATTTTCCAGGAAGTGGACAGACTGGAGGAGACACACACCGCGGAAGCACAGAGACCGATCAGACGATCAATACATTAAGAGATACAGATTTTAAACCATTTAAAGCAGGGATCAAGGCAAAAGCTGATGCAGTGATGGTGTCACATCTGATGCTGTCTAATGTGACAGATGAGAAGGAGCCTTCAAGCCTAAGCAGCAGAGTTGTATCAGATATTCTAAGAGATGAACTTGAATATAAGGGCGTTATCATGACCGATGCGATGAACATGAAAGCAATCACAGATAACTATAGTTCCGGAGAAGCAGCAGTGAAAGCGATTCAGGCAGGAGTTGACCTGATCGTGATGCCGGATAACTATAAAGAAGCATACAAGGCAATTGAGAAGGCACTAAAAAGTGGCAAGATCAAAGAATCAAGAATAGATAAATCTGTAAGAAGGATCATATATACAAAGCTTAAGCGAGGAGAGATCCCTCCAGATACTACATTATTAAAAGAGAATCAATAACAGGGATGCTTGCAGATTTAAAATGAATATGTTACTATCAAAAATGTGTATTTTACAAACGAAACTAAAGATTGTATAACAGAAAGGTCAAAAGATCACGATGAGCAGAGAGAACTTTGATAAGTTGGGAGAAGAATGTGGAGTTTTCGGTATCTACGATTTCGATGGCAATGATGTAGCGTCAACAATCTATTATGGATTGTTTGCACTTCAGCATCGAGGTCAGGAAAGCTGCGGAATTGCAGTTTCTGATACGAATGGTCCAAAACGTAATGTCACATCTCGAAAAGGTATGGGATTATGTAATGAAGTGTTTACACCAGATTCCCTTCAGGCATTAAAGGGAGATATCGGTGTGGGGCATGTAAGGTATTCAACAGCAGGAGAGAGTGTTCCTGAGAATGCCCAGCCACTGGTTTTAAATTATGTAAAAGGTACTTTAGGACTTGCACATAATGGTAATCTGATCAATGCAATAGAACTTCGCGAAGAATTAGAAAAGACAGGAGCTATTTTCCAGACAACGATCGATTCCGAAGTTATCGCATATCATATCGCAAGAGAACGCGTGAATACATCATCAATTGAGAAGGCAGTAGCCAGAGCAATGCAGAAGATCAAAGGTGCGTATTCCCTGATCGTTATGTCACCAAGGAAACTGATCGGGGCAAGAGATCCATATGGATTTAAGCCATTATGTATCGGTAAGAGAGATAACGCTTATGTATTAGCATCTGAAAGTTGTGCATTAGATACGATCGGAGCAGAATTTATCCGTGACGTGAATCCAGGAGAGATCGTAACGATCACAAAGGATGGAATTCAGTCAGACTGTGATTTATGTCTTCCAAAGGAAAAAACAGCAAGATGTATCTTTGAATACATTTATTTTGCAAGACCAGACAGTGAGATTGACGGAGTTGGGGTATACCACTCAAGAATTCAGGCAGGAAGATACCTCGCACAGGATTCACCGGTAGAAGCAGACTTGGTTGTCGGAGTACCAGAATCAGGAAATGCAGCAGCTCTTGGATATTCCTTAGAGTCAGGAATCCCATATGGAACCGCGTTTGTCAAGAACGGTTATGTTGGAAGAACTTTCATCAAACCAGGACAGAGCAGCCGTGAATCAAGCGTGCAGATCAAGTTAAATGTTTTAAAAGAAGCAGTCAAAGGAAAGAGAGTCATCATGATCGATGATTCCATCGTACGAGGAACAACAAGTGACCGCATTGTGAAGATGTTACGCGATGCAGGAGCGACAGAAGTTCACGTAAGGATCAGTTCCCCACCATTCCTGTGGCCATGCTACTTTGGAACTGATATTCCAGAGAGAGAACAGCTGATCGCATATAACAGATCGATCAACGAGATCTGTGAAGTGATCGGAGCAGATAGTTTAGGATACTTAGGAGAAGAGAGACTTTCACAGATGGTACAGGGATTACCGATCTGTAAAGGATGTTTCACAGGTGAGTATCCAATGAAACCGCCAACAAGAGATATTCGTGGAAATTTTGAAAGATAAGGATAAGGAGATTTTTATGAACGACCGTTACCAGAGCCCATTATCAGAACGTTATGCAAGCAAAGAGATGCAGTACATCTTTTCTCCAGACAAGAAGTTTAAGACATGGAGAAAGTTATGGATCGCACTTGCTGAGACAGAGAAAGAATTAGGACTTGATATCACACAGGAACAGATCGACGAATTAAAAGCACATGCAGAAGACATCAACTACGATGTAGCAAAAGAACGTGAAAAATTAGTCCGTCATGATGTTATGTCTCATGTATATGCATACGGAGTGCAATGTCCAAAGGCAAAAGGAATCATCCATTTAGGAGCAACATCCTGCTATGTTGGTGATAACACAGACATCATCATCATGACAGAAGCATTAAAGCTTGTCAGAGTAAAATTATTAAATGTGATCAACGAATTATCCAAATTCGCAATGAAATACAAAGATCTTCCAACACTTGGATTTACACATTTTCAGCCAGCACAGCCTACAACAGTAGGTAAGAGAGCAAGCCTTTGGCTGATGGATCTCGTATATGATTTAGAAGATCTTGATCACGTGATCGCTAACATGAGATTATTAGGATCAAAAGGAACAACAGGAACACAGGCAAGTTTCTTAGAGTTATTCGAAGGAAACCACGAAACGATCAAGAAGATCGATGGAATGATCGCCAAGAAGATGGGATTTGACAAATGCCAGCCAGTATCTGGACAGACATACTCTAGAAAAGTTGATTCCCGCGTGATCAACGTATTAAGCCAGATCGCACAGTCTGCTCATAAGTTCTCAAACGACATTAGACTTCTTCAGCACTTAAAAGAAGTAGAAGAACCATTTGAGAAGAACCAGATCGGATCATCTGCAATGGCATATAAGAGAAACCCAATGAGAAGTGAAAGAATCGCTTCCTTAGCAAACTACGTAATGTCAGATGCCATGAACCCAGCATTAGTAGCATCTACACAGTGGTTTGAAAGAACATTAGATGACTCAGCCAACAAACGTTTATCTGTACCAGAAGGATTCTTAGCGATCGATGGTATCTTAGACCTTTACTTAAACGTTGTAGACGGATTAGTTGTATACCCTAAGGTTATCGAAAGCCGTTTAAGAAGCGAGCTTCCATTCATGGCAACAGAGAATATCATGATGGATGCAGTAAAAGCTGGTGGAGACAGACAGGAACTTCATGAGAAGATCCGTGTACATTCTATGGCAGCAGGAAAAGTTGTCAAAGAAGAAGGAAAAGCAAACGATCTGTTAGAGAGAATCGCAGCAGACCCAGCATTTGGTATGAACATGGAGCAGTTACAGGCAATCATGAAACCAGAGAACTTCGTAGGACGTGCACCACAGCAGACAGAAGAATTTGTGAATGAAGTGATCAATCCAATTCTGGAAGAGAATAAAGAAGTACTCGGATTAACAGCTGAGATCAACGTATAAAAAGATAGAATCTTGATGAAAAGATAAAATTTTAATATAAAAAGAGATGGAAAGATCAAAACAATATAGATTTTTCCATCTCTTTTTGCTGTATTTTAAGAAAAAATTACCAAAAAGCAGGAAATGAGCAGGAGTAGATATAGGAAATTAAGAAAAGGAATGGTATAATAGGTTTAAAACAAATATGTGAGAGCATATGTAAGGGGAAAGTATAATGAAGAAATTAAAAACAATCGCTCAAAGAAAAAAATGGAATATGATACTTGGGATTTCAGATATCATAATGATGATCATAGCATCATATCTTGCATTATTAACGCGATTTGAATTCTATCCATCACAGATCGCACCGATTTTTTTGAAAAATGCTGCAAAATACATGCCGTTGAATCTCTTTTGCAGTATTGTGATCTTTATGGCATATCGATTGTATTCAACGCAATGGAAGTATGCAGGATCTCCGATTTTATTAATGTCGTTAAAGCAGTTGTGATCGCAGCAGCTTTCCAGCTGATCGGAATTTATATGTTACAATGGGAGATACCAAGAAGTTACTATTTCTTGTATTTGGTATATCTGCTGTTGGGAATGTTTTTTATCCGATTACTTGTCCGATTGATTCAGGGAAGTGAACCACTCAAAGTGAATGACATTGGCAAGAAGAAAGTTCCGGTAATGTTGATCGGAGCAGGAGAAGCAGGAAGCATCATTTTAAATGAGATCAAAAAGAGTACATATGTGACTAAAACGATCCGTTGCATCATAGATGATGATCCAGCGAAGAAAGGAACATATTTATCTGGGATACCAGTGGTTGGCAATCGTAATACGATCCTGCGCAATGCAGTTAAATTTGATGTTGAAGAGATCATTCTGGCAATTCCGACAATAGAACCCAAGGATCGCAAGGACATCCTTGAAATCTGCAAGCAGACAGGATGCCGTCTGAGTATTCTTCCGGGCTTATATCAGCTGATCAACAGTGAAGTTACAGTATCTGCTCTAAGAGAAGTAGAGATTGAAGATCTGCTTGGAAGAGAGCCAGTGAAAGCCAATCTTCCATCAATCATGAGCTATGTCAAAGACAGAGTCGTATTTGTCACAGGGGGAGGCGGATCGATCGGAGGTGAGATCTGCAGACAGATCGCAAGATATCAGCCGAAGAAGTTAGTGATCATTGATAATTATGAGAACAACGCCTACGAGATCCAGATGGAATTAAAGAGAACACATCCAGAACTAGATTTGAAAGTATTGATCGTATCTGTCCAGAACCATCTGCGAATACACAATATTTTCGAAGATTATAAGCCTGATATCGTATTTCATGCAGCAGCACATAAGCATGTGCCATTGATGGAAGACAGCCCGCATGATGCGATCAAGAACAATGTATTTGGTACATTTAACATAGCCAAAGAAGCAGGAATGAGCGGCGTAAAGAGAATGGTACTGATCTCCACGGATAAGGCAGTAAGACCGACAAATATCATGGGCGCTTCCAAGCGGATCTGTGAGATGGTCATTCAATATATGAATAGCTTATACGATACAGAATACGTTGCTGTAAGATTTGGAAATGTTCTTGGAAGTAACGGAAGTGTCGTTCCGTTGTTCAAGAAGCAGATTGCCAATGGTGGTCCGGTAACAGTTACACATCCAGAGATCATCCGGTACTTTATGACGATCCCAGAAGCCGTCAGTCTGGTGTTGGAAGCAGGAGCTTACGCAGAAGGCGGGGAAATATTTATCCTTGATATGGGAGAACCAGTCAAGATCTTAGATCTTGCGAAGAATATGATCCGTTTATCAGGACTTACACCAGGAGAAGATATAGAAATCCAGTTTACTGGCTTAAGACCAGGGGAGAAGCTGTATGAAGAACTTCTGATCGATGAGGAGAATAAAAAAGAGACAAAGAACAAACGAATTTTCATTGGAAGTCCAAGGATGATGGAGACAGAACAATTTAGTGAACTGATCGCTGAATTAGATCATGCGGCATTTTCCGAAGATCCGAATATCCGTGAAGTTGTAAAAAGATTAGTTCCAGAGTATACATATAAACAGACAAATCAACAGACAAAATGACAGGGGGATGAGACAGCATGAAAGAACGTATATATATGGCATCACCAACGATGCATGGGGAAGAACAGAAGTTTGTGCAGGAAGCATTTGACACCAACTGGATCGCACCACTTGGGCCAAATGTCAATGGCTTTGAACGTGAGATGGAAGCGTATACAGGAATCGCACACTGCAGTGCACTAAGCGCAGGAACCGCAGCACTGCATCTGGCTGTGAAATTATTAGAAGTCGGGGAAGGAGATACCGTGATATGTCCTTCGCTGACTTTTGCTGCAACAGCGAATCCAGTCGCCTACGAAAAAGGCAAGATTGTATTCGTGGATTCTGAACCAGAGACATGGAATATGTCACCACAGGCATTGAAAAGAGCATTGGAAGAACATAAAGAAGCAAAAGCAGTGATCGTTGCACACCTTTATGGAACACCAGCCAAGGTAGACGAGATCAAAGCAATCTGTGAAGAATATAAAGTTCCACTGATCGAAGATGCTGCAGAAAGTCTGGGAGCAACATATAAAGGAGTCCAGACAGGAAGATTCGGAGTCATGGCAGGATTTTCATTCAATGGAAATAAGATCATCACGACATCAGGCGGTGGAATGATCGCATCAGAGAATGAAGAATACATCAAGCATGCAACATTCCTGGCAACACAGGCAAAAGAACCGGTCCGACATTATGAACACAAGGAGATCGGATATAACTACCGAATGTCTAATATCACAGCGGGAGTTGGAAGAGGTCAGCTTCTGCATCTGGATGAACACATTGCGAAGAAAAAAGCAATCTATGAGACATACAAAGATGCTTTCAAGGATTATAAACAAGTGCATATGAATCCATATGAAACATGCAGTGAACCAAACTTCTGGTTATCATGTATGACGATCGATGAAGACAGTAAGACAAAACCATTAGATATCATAGAAGCTCTGGAACAAGAGAATATCGAAAGCCGTCCGATCTGGAAACCATTACATCAACAACCAGTATTTAAAGGGTGCGAATTCTATTCTCATTACGAAGATGATAAGAAACCAGTATCAGAAGATATCTTTGACCGCGGATTATGTCTTCCAAGTGATATTAAGAATACAAAAGAAGATATGGATCGGATCATAGGAATCATAAGATCCGTACTGGACCGATAAGAACAAAATGTAAACGGAGTATATATAAAGATGTATCACAAATATATCAAACGATTTTTTGACATCATATTGTCACTGTGCTGTATCATTGTATCAAGCCCGATCCTGCTTGCCACAGCACTGTTAGTAAGGATTAAATTAGGGAGCCCCGTGATCTTCAAACAAGAAAGACCGGGATATCATAACGAAATATTTACACTTTACAAGTTCAGAAGTATGACAGACGCCGTCGATGAGAATGGTGATCTGTTACCAGACAAAGAACGTCTTCCAAGATTTGGACAGATGTTAAGATCCACAAGTCTTGATGAATTACCTGAATTCTTCAACATCTTATTTGGACATATGAGTTTTGTCGGGCCAAGACCATTATTGAAACAATACATAGATTTCTACAGTGCAAGACAGAAACGACGTGCAGATGTAAGACCAGGACTGACAGGACTTGCACAGGTGAATGGAAGAAATGCCATCAGCTGGGAAGAAAAGTTTGAATTTGACCTTGAATATGTGGATAACATTTCATTTCTTACCGACATCAAGATCATACTAAAGACCGTGACCAAAGTCTTAAAAAGAGCAGGGATCAGTGCACAGGAATCTGTGACAATGTATGCCTTTCAGGGAACAAAGAAAGACCAGTTTTCCAAATACAAGAAAGCAGGACACTTAAAGATCTTATTTTCAAGCGTGGCAGATCAGGTCGAATTTATCGATACCTTCCGCTATGCTGCCGGCAGATTAGGGGTGAAAGTAACATTTGTCGGCTGTGATCATTCACTAGAAGCGCCAGCATTATATCGCTGCCATAAGCACTATCAGGTTCCACAGCCAGGGGAAGAAGGTTATGTCACAGAACTCTTACATATCTGTAAACAGGAGAAGATCGCTCTGCTCATTCCAAGAACAGAAGAAGACGTCTTTATCCTGTCACAAAGAGCCAGCGAATTTGAAGCTGTTGGAACAGAAGTTCTCATTGCAAATGAAGAATTAGCTCTGCTGTGCAGCAACAAACGCTGGACAGCTCGTTTCTTTGAAGAATGTGGTCTTAACGCACCACAGGTCGTAAGCAGTGCCAATGACTATACACAAGGATACCCAGCAATGTTTGCAGTATTGGATGAGATGGATAATCTGGAGAAAAGCATCATGATCCATGATGAACAAAAATTAAGTTTTCACGCATCAAAATACGCGAATTATACGATACGTCCATTTTTAAATGGGAAGATGTATGAGATCGACGTATTCTGCAATCTAGACGGAAGCCCGGTTTACATCACACCAAGGGCAAAGGAAGAAGTCGAGGGAAAAGAAAGTGCAAGATACAGAGTTGTAAGAGATCATAAGATCGTAGAAGAAGCAAAGAAAGTGATAAAGAAATTAAGGCCATCCGGATGGATGACGATCTTTATGCTTCGTGAAGAACATACAGACAAAGATTATTTTATCCGAATGGAACCATGGTATCATCAGGCAAACACCGTATCGATCAAGGCAGGAGCCGACGCACCATATGCAGCACTCTACATGATGTTAGGTGAACCAATGGAATACAAAGAGGATGCAGCCGATGACAATGTTATTTTCACAAGATTTGAAAAAAGTGTATGTTTAAATACAAGAGAAGAACCGATCGTAGAGATTCATGATTTTAAAGATTTGTATCATTTAGACGAGGGAATTGGTTCAGTGATCTTTGATCTGGATGACACATTATACTCAGAGAAAGATTATGTACGAAGCAGTTTCCGAGTGGTAGAACGAATGCTTCCAGAAGTGAACAATATCTTTAATAAGTTATGCGCAGCACTGGAAAAAGGGCAGCCGCCACTGGAAACAGTATTAAAAGATGCAGGAATGTATTCGGATGAATTATTATTAAAATGCAGAGAAGCCATCAGGGACCATAAACCAGAGATTTCATTGTATGAAGGAGTCAAAGAATTATTCTTTGAACTACACACGCAAAAGCGAAGTATCGGGATCTTGATCGATGGAACACCAAAAGTACAGCGAGCCAAGATAGAAGCTCTGGGGTTAGATAAAATGGCAGACGAGATACTGATCACAGACGAACTTGCAGGACATGGAAATGTCATGGAATTCAGGAAACCAAATGATCTTCCATTTCTGATCATGAGAAAACGATTAGAAATACCATGCAGGAACATGGCATTTGTTGGAGATGATATCGAGAAAGATTTTATTGCACCGAAAGCATTAGGAATGGAATGCTATTGGAAGAAGAATGAGGATGGGTTATATGAGTAAAGAACCAAAGATAAAACCAATCGTGATCGTTGGAGCCGGTGGTATGGGAAGAGATACTCAGTGGCTGATCGAACGGATCAACGAAGAAGAACCAACATATGAGATTCTTGGATACATAGACGATGGAATCCAGCAAGGCAGCATCATAGATGGCTATCCGATTCTTGGAGGAATGAAATACCTCGAAGAATACGACAAAGAACAAAAACTTGCCGTTGCCTTCGCTATAGGCAATGCAAAAGTCCGTGAAAAACTCGTTTTAAAATGTCTGCCAAATCCAAACTTATGGTATCCTAATCTGATCGATCCATCCGTGATCACATCACAAAGAGTGCATCTAGGACAAGGAAATATCATTTGTACATCCGTTATTATGACAACGAATATAGAGATCGGTAATTTTAACCTGATCTGCAATCGAAGTATTGTCGGGCATGATGATGAGATTGGAGATTATAATACCCTGTATCCGGGAGTTTTACTGTCAGGAGATGTTCATTTAAAGACTGAGACAGAGATCGGCACAGGAAGCCAGATCATACAAGGACTGCATATCACAGACGAAGTGATCATGGGAGCAGGAAGTACAGTGATCGAAGATATCAACGAAGCAGGAACTTATGTTGGAGTACCAGTGAGAAGAGTAAACGATGAAGAATAAGAAGATATTAATTTTAGCAAACCTAGACGTAGGATTATACAAATTCAGAAAAGCCCTGATCAAAGAACTCATAGATCAAGGAAATGAAGTCTATATATCCCTGCCAAAAGGAATGTTAGTACAGAATTTAAAAGAAATGGGATGTCATTTTATCGAAACACCGGTAGATCGAAGAGGAATCAATCCAGCAACAGATTTTAAACTGATGATGAGATACTTTAACATCTTAGGCAAGACAAAGCCAGACCTTGTGATCACCTACACGATCAAACCAAACATCTACGGAGGAATCGCAGCAAGATTCAAAAGAATTCCATGTGCAGTCAATATCACAGGATTAGGAACTGCATTTCAGAATGAAAATATGATCAAGAAACTTGTCGTATTTTTATATAAACTATCCTGTAAAAAGGCAAAAACAATCTTCTTTGAAAATGAAGGAAATAAGCAGGTGTTTATAGAAAATAATATTATCAAAGAATCCAGGTCATGTACTCTCCCAGGAGCAGGGATCGACCTTGATGAATACAAGATGACACCATACCCAGAAGAATCAAGAAACATCCGGTTCTTGTTTATCGGACGTGTGATGAAAGAAAAAGGAGTCGAAGAACTGTTCAAAGCAGCAAAGAACATTAAGAAGATCTACCCAGAAGTATCGTTTGATATCGTAGGACCAATGGAAGATGATTATAAGGAACGAATCCAGTCATTGGTCAGAAATGGGATCATTTATTATTATGGCTATCAGGAAGATGTCAAACCATTCATTAAGAAATGCGATTGCTTTGTATTACCATCGTATCATGAAGGCATGGCAAATACACTGCTAGAATGTGGAGCCATGGGAAGACCATTGATCACAAGCAGGATTCATGGGTGTATGGAAGCTGTAAGAGATGGCGAGAATGGGTATATGGTGGATGTGAAGGATGTTAAGGGATTGGAAGAAAAGATGGTGGAATTTATTGAACTATCGTATGCCCAGAAGAAACAGATGGGAGAGATGTCACGGAAGGTGATGGAGAAGAGGTTTGATAAGGAGAAGGTTGTTGAGATGACTTTGGAAGGACTTGGAAGATAGGTAAAGGAAGGAAGAACATTGAAGATTTATTGGCTGTTTTTATTATTAGCGACAATTATATGTTTTTGGAATGAATCTAGCGCAAGGATTACATGGAATGGGACAAGATATCAGAGAAAGGCTTACTGGAGTCAGGCAATCATTTTTTTTGCAGTTGTGATATTTTTCTGTGGATTGAGAAGTGGAATTGCGGATACAGGGACATATATACAAATGTTTAAAGGTTATCCATCAAGTATTAGTGGAATGGATTTGAAATCTGTGAATAAAGATAAAGGTTTTTTTGTAATATCGGTTTTATTTAAACAATTTATTTCAAATGATTTTCATGGATGGATGTTTCTGATCACACTTATATCCGGAGTCGCATTGATGATTGGCTTAATGCGTTATTCGGAATACTTTGGATTAAGCTGTTATTTATTGATCGCAAGTACTATGTTTACCTATTTTGTTAATGGGATGAGACAGTTTATTGTTGTCACGATATTCTTTTGTGCAACATATATGATATTAGAAGGAAAATGGACTCAATATGTGATTTTGATTTTATTGCTTTCGACAATCCATGGATCTGCATTGATTTTATTGTTAGTATATTTCCTAAGAAATGTAAAGCCATGGGGTGCCAAAATGAGAACAGTCATATTTCTTTCGTTGATTGCAGGAGTCTGCTTTGACAAGGTATTTCCGTTGTTTGGAAATCTTTTAGCAGAAACACAGTACAAGGGATATGTTGATTATATTTCATCACAAGGAAAGGGAAGTAGTATTATTCGAATGGTAATAGCAATGATTCCTTGTGTGATTGCTTATATGACAAGATATGCGATTGAAGATGAGAATAATAAACTCATTAATTTTAGTATTAATATGTCTGTAATAAATTTTTGTCTATATATTATTGCAACATTTTCAAGTGGAATGGTAGTTGGACGATTAACAACATATTTTGATATTTATAATCTGATATTATTACCATGGCTGATGCATCATGCGTTTACGGAGAGGAGCAGGAAGATGGTAATTTTATTGTGTATGGCATTTTATTTGGTGTTTTTCTATTTCCAAATGGTACTAACATGGGGATTAGTTTACGAGAGCGATATTTTACATTTGTATTTATAATTTGACAAATATAAGGGGAAACAAGAATGAAGATAAGCGTGATCATACCTGTATATAATACAGAAAAGTATTTAAAAGAATGTGTAGAAAGTGTGCTTGCTCAAACTTATCACAATTTGGAGATTTTATTAATTAACGATGGAGCAACAGATTTAAGCCCACAGATTTGTGAATCGTATGCCAAGCAAGATGCAAGAATTAAATTGATCCATAAAGAAAATGGGGGGTTATCAGATACAAGAAATACGGGCATCAAACAGTGTAGTGGGGATTATGTTTTATTTCTTGACAGTGATGATTATTGGGATGATCCTAAGATGGTTGAAAAGCTTGTGGATCAAATGCAGCAGTATCCAGTAGACATCTTGAATTTCGTTACAAAAAATATATGGAAGATACCAAACAATTTGTATCATGCTTAAAATCTGTCGAAGACGTCAAACAGCAGGAAAAAGATCAGATTTTAGAACGTCTGATCAATGAGGGATTATATATTTCATCTGCATGCAATAAACTGATATCTGCATCATTTCTAAAGAAAAATGAATTGTATTTTGAAAAAGGAATTACCTCCGAAGATATCGATTGGTGTGCAAGAATGTTGATCCAATGTGACAGTATCGGATATAACAATACAGAAGCTTATGTATATCGTCAGAGAAGTGAATCCATTACACATACAATTTCTTATAAAAATATTTATGATCTTAGTAATAATGTTAAAAAATGTGTAAGATTTGGGCAGGGAATTCCCAAAGGAACAAAGTTTTATGAATTATATCATGATTTTGCGGCATATCAGTATGGAACATTATTATTAAGTAATACATTAGTAGATGGTGACAAGGACAGAATCAAAGTAGTCATGAAAGAAATGAAAGATTACAGCTGGCTGCTTACTTATCATGTGAATCCAAAGATCAAACTGCAATATTATGTAAAGAAAATTGTTGGATATAATAATCTGATTCGATTTCTAAAGCTATATACAAAGATAAAGAGATACTAGATACAAGGGGAAGTATATATGGAAACATTGACAATATTTACACCAACTTATAATCGTGCGAAATTCTTGCCGAGAGCATTTGAAGCTTTAAAACGGCAGACATTAAAAGACTTTCTCTGGATGATCATTGATGATGGTTCAACAGATAATACAGAAGAAGTGGTACAAGATCTGTTAAAAGACACGGAAGCTGGATTCAAAATAGAATATGTAAAAAAAGAAAATGGCGGATTACACACAGGTTACAACAAAGCAATTGAATTAGCTCAAACAGAGTTAATGGTATGTGTTGATTCCGATGATTATATGCCAGATCAAGCAGTAGAAAAGATCCTTAATTTCTGGAAAGAAAATGGATCAGATCAATATGCAGGAATTATTGGGTTAGACTATGACCTGAATGATCATCTGATTGGTGATCCACTGCCAGATCAGAAAACTATTAATTTGATTGATCTGCTGGTAGGAAAATATCCGATTGTCAATGGAGATCGAACCAATGTTATAAGGACAGAATTATACAAAGCAGTAGCACCAATGAAATCCTTTGAAGGAGAGAAGAATTTCAATCCGCATTATATGCATTTAGAAATCAGTAAAAAATATGATTTTCTTGTGCTAAATGAAAATCTGAAATATGTAGACTATCAGCCAGGTGGGATGTCTAATTCCATGTTAAAACAATATTATAACAGCCCCAACAGTTTTGCAGAGACAAGAAAATTATATCTTTCATTTGATAATACGTCATTTAAATTTAAACTAAAACATTCCATTCATTATGTTTCAAGCTGCATTTTGGCAGGTAGATGGATGGATGCAATAAAAGAAGCACCTAGAAAAGGATATGTTGTGTTGGCATTTCCATTTGGGATTATCTTAAGTTTAATCATAAGGGGGAAGAACTAGAATATGGGAAAAATAAAAATACTATTTCTAATTCATGATCTAATGCATGGTGGTGCAGAGAAAGTTTTATTAAATCTTGTAAACAACATGGATCATGAAAAATTTGATATTACGGTTCAGACACTATTTGATGTAGGTGTAAACAAACAGTTTCTATCAGATAAAGTACATTACAAAACATGCTATAAGAAAATGTTTCGTGGAAATACAAAATATTTTAAACTGTTTTCACCAGAAAAGTTATATCGAAAATACATCAAAGATGATTATGATATTTTGGTAGCATATTTAGAGGGAAGCTGTACAAGAATCATTAGCGGCTGTCCAGACAAGAATAAAGTAAAAATTACATGGCGTCATTTTGCAGAGAATGAAAAAGAATTTTTACAAGCATATCGTTCTATGGATGAAGCAAAAAAAATCTATCAGAGATTTGATAAAGTAGTCGGTGTTTCCCAGACAGTGATTGATACATTTGAAGACCTGACAGGATTAAAAGGAATTTCAACTGTAAAATACAACACCAATGAAACAGATAAAATCCTAAAGTTGTGCAAAGATCCAGTTGAAAATCCAAAATTTGTGGAAAAAGAAGATGTTCTTAAAATCTGTGGAGTTGCCAAAGTAAGACCAAGAAAAGGATTTATGCGTTTAGCAGAAGCACATAAACGATTACAGGATGAAGGATATAAATATCACATCTATATCTTAGGAGAAGGAGAAGAACAAGAAAAGATTCAAAGCTATCTGGATAAAAATCAGATTGCAGATTCTTTTACATTCCTTGGATATGATACGAATCCATATAAATATGTTGCAAGATGTGATTGGTTTATCTGTCCATCTTTTGAAGAAGGATTTAGTACGGCAGCGACAGAAGCTTTAGTTGTTGGGACACCGGTTGTAACAACATTATGTTCTGGTATGAAAGAGATGTTAGGGGAAAACAATGAATACGGAATCATTGTGGAAAACAGCAGCGAAGGTGTCTATGAAGGATTAAAAGAAGTTGTATCAAAACCAGAACTGTTAGAATCATATACAAAACAGGCAGAAATCCGTGGTGAGAAATTTAGCATGCAGGATACAGTGGATGCAGTGGAAGATATGCTGTCAGAACTTTATACGACGAAACAGAACATGAACTAAATTTGGAGGCTTATTAATATGGGAGTATTAAAAGAAATCTTATATCGAATCCGTGGAGAATACACCACAGAAAAATTAATCTCAATGGGAATGAAAGTTGGCAAAAACTTCGGAAGATTACATGGGGTGATTTTAGATCCATCTCACTGCTGGCTGATTGAGATTGGAGATAATGTAACCATGGCACCGAGAGTCCATGTGTTATGTCATGATGCGAGTACAAAAGTTCATTTGGGATATACAAAGATCGGGAAAGTAAAAATCGGAAACAATGTATTTGTTGGAGCAGAAAGTGTAATCATGCCAAATGTAACGTTAGGGGATAACGTAATTGTTGGAGCAAACAGCACGGTAACAAAATCATTTCCAGATAATGTGGTCATTGCAGGAAGTCCGGCAAAGATTATTGCCAAGACAGACGAATATCTAAAGAAACAGAAAGAACAAATGAAAACAGCACCATGTTATGACGAAGATTATACCTTAAGAGGTAATCTCACAGAAGAAAAGAAGCAACAGATGCAGCAGGAATTGGAAGATAAGATAGGATACGTGGATTAGAAAATATGGACGAGAAATTAGTAAGTGTGATCATACCAGCATATAATATTGAAGATTATATTGGACGATGCTTAGATTCTGTACTTTCACAGACATATAAGAATTTGGAGATTATCGTGATAGATGACGGATCAAGCGACCGTACAGGGGAGATTCTTGATGATTACGAGAAAAAGAATCATAGAATGAAAGTCATACATAAAGAAAATGGTGGTGTATCATCAGCAAGAAATATAGGAATTGATAGAGCAAATGGAGACTATATTGGTTTTGTAGATGGAGATGATCGGGTTAATCCAAAGTTATTTGAAACACTAGTAAAACTGATTAATGAGGAAAATGCAGATATCGCACATTGTGGATATCAGATGGTATTTCCTGATCGTGTGGATTATTATTATAATACAGGAAAAAGAGTTATACAGACAAAAGAGCAAGGCCTGAAAGACCTGTTAGCAGGAGAGATGATAGAACCTGCCCTATATAATAAACTATATAAAAGAGAGTTATTCGAGAATGTCCGTTTAAATGAGAATCTAAAAATAAATGAAGATCTGGATGTAAATTACCGATTATTTAAGAAAAGTCAGAAATCAATTTACTACGATCTGCCATTATATTCTTACATGATTCGAAAAAATTCAGCAACAGGATTAAACACTGTGATTCGAAAAAATGAAGATTCTTTAAAAGTTTTAGAACAGATTAAAAATGATTGCAAAAGTGAAAAAGAAATTTATAGTATTGCATACAGAAGATATGTTTATTTGCTGATGGCGATTTGCCGAATGGATATAGATCAGATAACATATCAGAAGTCCAAAAGAGATATTCTAAAGAAAGAATTGAAAACAAAAGATTTTAAACAATATATATCATCCAAATTAAAAATTATGAGTTGGTTATCTTGTTATTTCCCAGCAATCATAAAATTAATTTATAAAGCTTATGATTTAAAAACAGGAACATCAAAGAAATATAAAGTAGATGAAGGATAAATTATGGAAGAATTGATCAGTGTAATTGTACCAATTTATAAAGTGGAAGCGTACTTAGAACGATGTATAGGGAGTATCGTAAATCAGACATATCAAAATCTTGAAATCATTCTGGTGGATGATGGATCTCCAGATTCATGCCCTGACATTTGTGATGCCTGGAAAGAAAAAGATGATCGAATCAAGGTTATACATAAAAAAAATGGCGGTTTGTCTGATGCAAGAAATGCAGGAATGCAGATTATGGCAGGAACTTATATATCTTATATTGACAGTGATGATTGGGTTGCAAATGATATGTATGAAAAGATGATGTATGCGATTAAAAAGAATGATGCAGACATCTGCGAGTGTCAGTTTGAAAAGACAGCAGGAATTGTGAAAAGTAATAAAGAACAGCAGACAGATAAAGTGACAATCTTAAAGAAAGAAGAAGCACTGAAGCGTGGTAGAAGAAAAATAAATCCTGTGGTATGGAATAAAATATACAAGCGTGAGATTGTAGATCAATTATATTTTGAAAAAGGAAAGTGAAGGTAAAAGTAAAAAGCATGCAAAAATTGCCGGATTGAATAAATTCCTGCGTATTTATTATGCAAGGGTGATGGAAGTTTACCAGTAAGAAGACAAAAATCATCTGATGTAATTATACAGACTGGAAATAACGCCAGTCTTCTTGTTGTACACAAAAATAGATTAAGGAAATAATTAAAAAAACCTGCTTAAAAAGTACTTGACTTTTGTTAG
>ENA-OQCO01000637-OQCO01000637.1-human-gut-metagenome-genome-assembly--contig:-NODE-637-length-18213-cov-3.952339_pt1 | contig 18213 bp, 15 predicted proteins | sample MGYA00242500_ERZ504582 | MGnify/ENA primary metagenome ERZ504582 (study PRJEB26092, sample SAMD00036346) | human gut metagenome | host: Homo sapiens | study: EMG produced TPA metagenomics assembly of...
TGGCGATATTTAAGAAACTTTCGCCGGATACGGCGGTTTTGTACTTTTGTCAAAAGTAACGCAAAAGCACTTTCGACAGCCGTACCGTCCATCAAAAGTCCCCTTGCGCCTGCCGGGGGCATAACGTCCGATGGACGTCTGCTTTACACCAGCCGAAGCGGATCATAGACCTATTTATCCAGGTATCCTTGCCTGCACATATTCCAGATCTCCACAATAAGGTGTCCCCACCAGATACCATTCTCTTGCCAGATTCATCTCCATTCTGGTCTGTACCCATTCATCACCTACCAGCACTTCCAGTCCTTCTCCACAGTGAAATCCTGTATCAATCCATAAGTCTGATGATAATAATCCATATCTTCCATTACTACTGTTGTATCCTAATCTTCCCTGTTTCATCATTTTCTGCTCCTTTCCAATTTGTAAACGGAATTTGTAAACGGGGCTCAAAAGATTTTAAAAGTTAACTTTTTAAGTTTTTCCTTCAAGTTCCGTTTACATCGTTTACAATAATCTTTACTCAAACGGTATCTCCAACTGTTCCGGTACTTCCATAAATCCGTCTTTATCTTTCTTCACAGAATCTTCCATCCTTTTCCATGAACGCTGTATTCCATATTCCTTTCCGAACCGATGTGTACCATGTGGTTTCCAGCCTTCAATTGCATTGTTCATAATATTAGCAATCTCTTTACCTTCCCACTGTTTCATTTCTCCGGTTCGATGTAGCGCTTCATCGAACAGAATTCTGGTACATACATACTCGTCATCGTAGTCATCAAGAAATGCCTGTATGATTCCGGCATTGGTATCTTCCGGCATAAATTCTTTTTGCAGACGCTTTGCCTCTTCCTCAATTTCCTTTGTAAATCCTAAGAACACATTTCCCCGTCGATACAGTACCATTGCCTCCGCCCAGGCCTGTTCGATATAAGCTTTGCTCTCTGCTTCATTATCCAGAATATGAACTTCTGCTTTCGACATATCTGTCATCACCGGAGCAAATCTTCTGTTTCCGGTTCTGTCCAGCGGAAGGAAATTCAGATCATTTGAAGTACCGCAAAATACACACTGTCTCGGTCTGTCTTCCGGGTGAACTTCATAAGGTACTTTATAAGTTTCTTTCTGTCTGCTCAGAAACGATTTTATCTGTTCAATATTCTTTGCTGTGATAGTTGCCTTCATTTCTCCCATTTCGATAATCCAGTGATTTTGCAGTTTTCTGTAAATATTTTCATCATCCAAATGATCCAGATTGTCGCTGAACCATTCTTCTTTTATCGCCAGATATTTGAAAAATGTGGACTTTCCGGCTCCCTGACTCCCAACCAAACACAACATAATATCATATTTTATTCCCGGTTCACAAATTCTTGAAATCGCTGCCAGCATGTGCATTTTCATTACTCCGATTGTATATTTGCTCTTTTCTGCTCCCAGAAAATGTGGAAGCATATTTTCTATTCTTGGAATTCCGTCCCAGACCAGACTCTCCAGATAATCTCTGATTGGGTGATATTTATTTTCATTGGAAACAATATCTACTCCTGCTTTGATCACACGCTCACTTGTCAGTTCATAATTTTCTTCCAGATACATCTTCAAATTATTTTCATCAGTATCTGTAACCGTAGGACTGTTATTCCTCCGCTCCCAGGGAACCTCTTTTACAATGTCCATTCTTCCAGAAAGTTCATTTCGTTTAATCGCTTTTTTCAATACCGGATCATTTTGAAGTACGGTTACACAATTTCTAATTGTCTGCTTTGTTCTTCCTTTATCCGTATGCTCCAACATATTATTGACATCTTCTGTTGTAAGCATTTCCTCGTTCACAATATCTTCTAATTCCATCAAGGACTTCTCGCTGATATTCGTTAATTCTTTCTTCAATTTTTTCAACCTCCCTTCTCTTCATCTTGAAAAACTCTACAATCTCTTCTCCTGTTCCAAACATCAGCACGTCCAGATAGTCATTTATCTTTCTTTCATTTGCCAATGCCTCCGTAAATAATTCGTGCCACTCTTCATCTGGTTCTGGTTTGTAAATCTCTTTCCAGAACTGAATCCATTTCAGATATCTGATCAGCACGTCTGTTGCATGTTTCAACCACTGCTCCAGTTTTTCTCTGATCATCACAACTTTAGGTTTCTTTGATATTAAAGTATTCCTGCTTTGGTGCGTCCTTTTGTATTTGTTTCTGTCTTCGATTTTTATATCTAGTCCAAAATCTTCTATCATCTTTTTCGCAGCTTCATACTGTGATATTCCAAATAACCTTGCTGTAAAATCTATCGCATCACCGCCCACTCCACATGCAAAGCAGTGATATATTTTATCTGCCTCATACTTGGGTGTCGGTCTTTATGAAACGGACAACACGCCATTCCATTTCTTTTTACTTTTATCCCGTAATGCTCCGCAGCCTGTCTGGCTGTCACACATTCTTTTACCTGTTCAAATAATGTCACTTCTACCTCCTGCCCCTCCGGGCAAGTCTCTGATGAACAGATATTCGGGAATTGTTGTATCTTTCAATTCGTGATATACTGAATCTGCCAAGATGGTATATCAGTGAATCTGATTATCAGAGAACTTGCTCAGATATTTTGTCTGGGCTTTTTCTTTTTGTCTGTCAGTAGTCATAGCTTTTGCTCCTTACACAAATCTCCTTGTAGGAATAATGATAATTTCAAATTTGCTTCCGTCCTCTAATTCAAGAAGAATCACATAATCTGAATCTCGATCTGGTAAAATAGAACTTATCTTCAACTTCTTACTGTAGTTAATTGCATCAAATATTTTTCCGACTACTTTCTTTGTTTTCATTTGCTTCTACCTCCGTATTAACGTTTGTTATCCAGCATCTCAGCTACTTTTTTCTGTTGTGACGGGTACAGATGCCCATAAGTGTTCAATGTCATCTGAATATCTTTGTGTCCCAGTCTCTCCTTGATAATCAATGGCTCTACGCCCTGATAAATCAAATATGCCACATGACTATGCCGGATATCATGCACTCTGATTGGTTTTACACCAGTCAATGCTTCATATTTCTTGAGACGTTTCTGCAGCGTTCTCGCTACAATTGGGAACAACCGCTGATCTTCCGGAAATCCATAATGTTTCTTTGCATACTCCTGCACCTCTTCCTTAAGAAAATTTGGAATATCAATGGTACGGACTGAATTCTCTGTTTTTGGAGTATCAATCACATCTCTTTTCCTGATCCGGTTATACGTCTTATTGATATGCAGGAGATTTCCACTCATATCAAAATCTGAAAGACTCAATGCCAGAAGCTCTCCTTCCCTGATTCCTGTCCAGAACAGAATTTCAAATATCAGATAATCCTCACTCCCCGGCTCAATCCCGGCGATAAATCTGTCATATTCTGCTTTCGTCCAGAATTCCAGCTTATTTGCATCCGATTTCCCCATCTTTTTTACTTTCTTACATGGATTTTCCTTCAGATTGTAAATTTTCTGTGCATGGTTAAACAGTGCATTTAACTGATTCTGAATCATACGCTCATAAGTCTTGCTGTATCCTTTTTCCTGAATGGTGTTCTGCCACTGGATAATCTCAGCCGGTGTAATCTCATTCATTTTTCTTGTTCCAAAATACGGAACAATGTGCTTGTTCATCATGTGCTGCTTATTACGGATTGAATTTTCTTTCAGTTCATTCTTTTTATCTTCAAAATAGACTTGAATAAAACTGTTCATCTCCATTTTCATATCCGCTGCAGTTTTTCTTATGAATTCCTTTTCATAATTTAATGCTTCTTTCTTTGTCTTGAACCCTCTTTTCAGCTTCTGTGTTTTCTTTCCTGTCCAGTCAATATAGCGGAAGCTCACATACCAGGTTCCCTGTGTTTTGTCTTTGTAAGCTGACATCTTAAAACCTCCTTCATACTGCTCTCTGAGAGCATCCATAAAATTTTGTTTCCCAGTAGGGACGTGGAATCTTTCCACGAACTGCTACATATCCTTCCTTTGCCAGTTCATCATTGAGCTGCTTCAGAATAGAATATGCTTTACTGCGTTTCACTCCTAATTCTTCCATGACATCATCAACAGTCATCATATAATTAGTTCTCATATCGTCCTCCTTCTCAGTCACTTTTGTGACTCTTTCGTTGTTCTCTTATAATAATTCACATTTGTGAATTTGTCAATAAACATTTGCGAATTTATTTTTTCCATTCCATACCTATCGCTTTCGTATCAACAATTTGTTAAATCTCACTCTTTTGTATCATTCACTTTTGTGCTAGAATAGAAGCACAAATATTATTAAGGAGGCAGCATTATGATTGGTAAAAAAATCCGGGCATTCCGGGAATTTAGAGGATACAGTCAGATACAATTAGCCGAGCTGTCCGGCATTAACGTAGGAACGATCAGAAAATATGAACTGGGAATTCGGAATCCAAAACCGGATCAGTTAGAAAAGATAGCAACTGCACTGGGATTAAATGTTAGTGTTTTTCTGGATTTTAATATTGAAACAGTCGGAGATGTGCTCTCCCTGCTGTTTTCTATTGATGATTCAGTGAACCTCTCACTTGCTGAGATGCCTGATCAGAAGATTTCACTGACGTTCGATAATCCTACAATGCAGGACTTTTTCAGGAAATGGTGTCAATTTAAAAATGTCTATGAAAAGGAAAAAGCTGAAATATTAGCTATCGAAAATGAAGATAAAAGACAAGAAGAACTAGATAAGCTCAACGCTACCCAGGAAGAATGGAAACTGCGTGCTATGGGAACTACGATAGGTTGTCATACCATCGTTAAGAAAGGCACTGAAGGTAATGACATTAAGACGTATGATCTGACTTAATCCACAGTCACATCTCTGATTTGTGGATAAATCCACTTTATCTGTTATCATATTTGCGAAAATTATATATTTTGTTATCATTCTGTTATCACAAACGGTTGTCAGGACACTCTCCCGGCAACCGTTTTTCTATACTGTTCGTTATTCTTTTCCACTTTTTTTATATTTCCAGGCAACAGAAAAACCCGTAGAACCGAAGTTCTACGGGTATCTTACGTTTGGACACAACGTTATCTTACGATAACAAATCTATATTCAGATTATATTACTCGATGATTGTAGCAACACGTCCTGATCCTACAGTACGTCCACCTTCACGGATAGCGAAAGTCAGACCCTGTTCCATAGCGATCGGATGGATCAGTTCGATTGTCATTTCTACGTTATCACCAGGCATGCACATTTCTGTACCTTCTGGCAGGCTGATAACACCTGTTACGTCAGTTGTTCTGAAGTAGAACTGCGGACGATAGTTGTTGAAGAACGGAGTATGACGTCCACCTTCATCTTTTGTCAGAACGTAAACCTGAGCTGTGAATTTTCTGTGGCATGTTACAGAACCTGGTTTAGCCAGAACCTGTCCACGAACGATTTCTGATCTCTGAACACCACGCAGCAGAGCACCGATGTTATCACCAGCCTGTGCTTCATCCAGCAGTTTACGGAACATTTCGATACCAGTTACAACTGTTTTCTTAACATCTTCTTTAACACCCAGGATTTCAACTTCATCGTTCAGATGCAGAACACCACGCTCTACTCTACCAGTAGCAACAGTACCACGACCAGTGATTGTGAATACGTCCTCTACAGGCATCAGGAACGGTTTGTCAGTGTCACGCTGAGGATCCGGAATGTAGCTGTCTACAGCATCCATCAGTTCCAGGATTTTGTCTCCCCATTCGCTGTTCGGATCTTCCAGAGCTTTCAGAGCAGATCCCTGGATAATCGGAGTGTCATCTCCCGGGAATTCGTACTCGTTCAGCAGCTCACGGATTTCCATGTCTACCAGTTCCAGAAGTTCTTCATCGTCTACCATATCACATTTGTTCATGAATACAACGATGTAAGGAACACCTACCTGACGAGACAGCAGGATGTGCTCTTTTGTCTGAGCCATAACACCATCGGTAGCAGCTACAACCAGGATAGCACCATCCATCTGAGCAGCACCAGTGATCATGTTTTTAACGTAGTCAGCATGGCCTGGGCAGTCAACGTGTGCGTAGTGACGTTTGTTTGTTTCATACTCAACGTGAGCAGTAGAGATTGTGATTCCACGTTCTCTTTCTTCTGGAGCTTTATCGATATTTTCGAATGCTACAGCTTCACCTGTACCCAGTCTTTCGTGCAGAGTTTTTGTAATAGCTGCAGTCAGAGTAGTTTTACCATGGTCAACGTGTCCAATGGTACCAATGTTACAATGTGGTTTGCTTCTTTCAAATTTAGCTTTAGCCATTATTAATTTTCCTCCTTAAAACTTGCGCCTTACGGCAAAATTTTAATTTACTATATTATTAGACCTGCTATCCTTGATTATATTGCAAATCAAGGATATTTGCAAGTCATATTTCCATAATTTCAGCAATTACGGGCGCCTGATAGTAAGGCGTTATTATTTTGCTTTAGCAGACAGAACTTTTTCCTGAACAGACTTCGGAACTGGTTCATATCTGTCAAAGAACATGGAGTAGTTACCACGTCCCTGTGTTCTGGAACGAAGGTCTGTTGCGTAACCGAACATTTCAGCCAGCGGAACATATCCACGGATCATCTTTCCTCCACCGATATCTTCCATACCTTCGATACGACCACGACGGGAGTTGATATCACCGATAACATCACCCATGTAATCTTCCGGAGTAGTAACTTCGACTCTCATGATAGGCTCCAGCAGTACAGGAGATGCTTTCTGCATAGCTTCCTTGAACGCCATAGATCCGGCAATGTGGAATGCCATTTCAGAGGAATCGACTTCATGGTAAGAACCATCGTATACGTTCGCATGTACACCTACTACAGGGAATCCGCCCAGAATACCGGACTTCATAGCTTCTTCGATACCTTCGCCTACAGCCGGGATGTATTCCTTCGGAATAGCACCACCAACTACGGTAGATTCGAATTTGTAAGTTTCTTCTGCGTTTGCATCCATTGGCTCAAATTTAACTTTACAGTGACCATACTGTCCACGACCACCGGACTGTTTTGCATATTTGTGCTCAACGTCAACTGGTTTTGTGATGGTCTCTTTGTATGCAACCTGAGGAGCACCAACGTTAGCTTCTACTTTGAATTCTCTCAGCAGACGGTCAACGATGATATCCAGATGCAGCTCACCCATACCAGCGATGATTGTCTGACCAGTTTCCTGGTTGGTATGTGCACGGAAGGTAGGATCTTCTTCTGCCAGTTTTGCCAGAGCTTCACCCAGTTTACCCTGTCCAGCTTTTGTCTTAGGCTCGATAGCCAGCTCGATAACTGGTTCCGGGAATTCCATGGACTCCAGGATTACCGGATGCTGATCATCACAGATGGTATCACCGGTAGTACTGAACTTGAATCCGATTGCTGCTGCGATATCTCCGGAGTAAACTTTGTCCAACTCCTGACGTTTGTTCGCATGCATCTGCAGGATACGTCCTACACGTTCTTTTTTATCTTTTGTAGCATTTAATACATAAGAACCGGAGTTCATGGTTCCTGAGTATACACGGAAGTATGCCAGTTTACCAACGAACGGGTCAGTCATAATCTTAAATACCAGTGCGGAGAACGGTTCATCATCAGAAGAATGACGAACAACTTCGTTTCCGTCCAGATCAGTTCCGTCGATAGGCGGAATGTCTGTAGGAGCCGGCATGAACTCCAGGATAGCATCCAGAAGTTTCTGAACTCCTTTGTTTTTGTAAGCAGATCCACAGCAAACCGGAACAGCTGTACATTCGCATGTACCTTTTCTCAGTGCTGCTTTCATTGCTTCTACAGAAGGTTCTTCACCTTCCAGATATTCCATCATCAGATCGTCATCCAGCTCGCAGATTTTCTCTACCAGTTCTGTATGATACAGTTCTGCTTCGTCCTGCATATCTTCCGGAATATCTGTTACAGAGATATCATCTCCCTTATCATCGTTGTAGATGTAAGCTTTCATCTCGAACAGGTCGATGATTCCTTTGAATTCATCTTCTTTACCGATTGGCAGCTGAAGACAAATTGCATTTTTTCCCAATCTTGTTTTAATCTGATCTACAGCATTGTAGAAATCTGCACCCAGGATATCCATCTTGTTGATGAATGCCATACGAGGTACATTGTATGTGTCAGCCTGACGCCATACGTTTTCAGACTGTGGTTCTACACCACCTTTTGCACAGAACACACCAACAGCACCGTCCAGTACACGCAGGGAACGTTCTACCTCTACAGTAAAGTCTACGTGACCTGGGGTATCAATGATGTTGATACGATGTTCCAGAGCACCTTTTTTCGGTTTTGTCTGTTCTTCCAGAGTCCAGTGACATGTGGTAGCTGCGGAAGTAATGGTGATACCTCTTTCCTGCTCCTGTTCCATCCAGTCCATGGTAGCAGTACCTTCATGTGTATCTCCGATTTTATAGTTTACACCGGTGTAGTATAAGATACGCTCTGTCAGAGTGGTCTTACCAGCATCGATATGCGCCATAATACCAATATTTCTGGTTCTCTCTAATGGATATTCTCTTCCAGCCAATTGGATTTCCTCCTTTAGAATCTGTAATGAGCAAATGCCTTATTAGCTTCTGCCATTTTATGCATGTCTTCTTTCTTCTTAACAGATGCACCGGTGTTGTTCATAGCATCCAGAAGCTCATTTGCCAGTCTGTCTTCCATGGTCTTCTCTCCTCTTTTACGAGAATACAGAGTTAACCAACGAAGAGCCAAAGCCTGACGTCTTTCCGGACGAACCTCGATAGGTACCTGATAGGTAGCTCCACCGATACGTCTAGCCTTTACTTCCAGTACAGGCATGATGTTGTTCATAGCTTCTTCAAAAACTTCGATAGCTGGTTTTCCAGCTTTTTCTTCAATTTTAGCGAAAGCGCCGTATACAATCTTCTGTGCTACACCTTTCTTACCGTCTAACATGATGTTATTGATAAGTTTGGTAACCACTTTGTTGTTGTACATCGGATCTGCTAACACGTCTCTTTTCTGAGTATGTCCTTTACGTGGCACGTTACTTCCCTCCTTAATCAATAGATTATCTCTTAGGTACTCACATGACAGCCTGAGCAGTTAAACAGGTACTGTCGACTATGTGTTCGCACTGGTAAATTCCTCTATTTCACCCGCAACCATCAGGGTATAAATGGAATGACCGTACATAGTATTGTGATATTGTCAATTTTGTTTCGCTATGCCGCTAAGCAGCCGTAGCGTAGCTTTTCATCTTATTTTTTAGGTCTTTTAGCTCCGTATTTGGAACGAGCCTGTTTTCTGTTAGCGACACCTGCGGTATCAAGAGTACCTCTGATGATATGGTATCTTGTACCAGGTAAGTCTTTAACACGGCCTCCACGGATCAGAACAACGCTATGTTCCTGAAGGTTATGACCTTCTCCTGGAATGTAGCTTGTTACTTCGATTCCGTTTGACAGACGTACTCTGGCAATCTTACGAAGAGCTGAGTTAGGTTTTTAGGTGTAGCAGTTTTAACAGCTGTACACACACCTCTCTTCTGTGGAGAAGACAGATCGCTGGATTTTTTTCTTAAAGAGTTAAAGCTTTTCTGCAGAGCAGGAGCGGTAGATTTCTTAACAGAAGTCTGACGTCCTTTTCTTACTAACTGGTTAAATGTTGGCATTCCATTTCACCTCCTGTAATTATTCCTTTTCTGGTTCTGCGGTTGCTATTTCTAAATCATACGACTATGCAGCCGTCTTACCTTTTATAAGGTAATTTTGCGCGCATTAAAATAACTGCATTTCCATGCGCACCTGTAGTATCATAGCATCGAAAAAATAAAAAGTCAAGGGAGTATTACTGATTTTTATCAGTTTCCCCTGACTTTTTACTTATTTACTCATTATTCCCTGATATCAGTGACCTTTACTCTTCGCTATCCTCAAGAGTTACCAGTTCTTCAGCGATTTCATCTGTTTCTTCATCTGTCTCAGCAGTTTCGGAAGCTTTTTCCTCTACTGTGATATCTTCCGGTACAAGTTCCAGATCTTCATCGTCCAGCAGAATATCGTCCTCTTCTTCCTTCAGCATATCATCTGTAGAAAGTTTGATGTTGCTGTAACGCTTCAGACCAGTACCGGCCGGAATCAGTTTACCGATGATAACGTTTTCTTTCAGACCTACCAGGTGGTCAACTTTTCCTTTGATAGCAGCTTCTGTCAGGACTTTTGTTGTCTCCTGGAAGGATGCTGCTGACATAAAGGAATCGGTTGCCAGAGAAGCTTTGGTAATACCCAGCAGAACCTGTTTTCCTTCCGCCGGAGCTTTTCCTTCTGCTTCCATCTTTTCATTGATATCTTCATATTCAAGGAAATCAACCATCGTACCCGGAAGAAGTTCTGTATCTCCGTTGTCTTCGATACGGATCTTTTTCAGCATCTGACGAACGATAACCTCGATATGTTTATCGTTGATTTCTACACCCTGCAGACGATATACTCTCTGTACTTCACGGATCATATAATCCTGTACGGCACGTACACCTTTGATTTTCAGAATGTCGTGTGGGTTAACAGAACCTTCTGTCAGTTCATCACCGGCTTCCAGCATCTGTCCGTCTGTAACCTTGATTCTGGATCCGTAAGGGATCAGGTATGTCTTGGTTTCTCCGCTTTCTTTATCGGTAATTACGATTTCTCGTTTCTTCTTGGTATCTTTGATTGCAACTTCACCAGGAATCTCTGTGATAATGGCAAGTCCTTTCGGCTTTCTTGCCTCGAACAGCTCCTCGACACGAGGAAGACCCTGTGTGATATCGCCACCGGCAACACCACCACTATGGAAAGTACGCATGGTCAGCTGTGTACCAGGCTCACCGATGGACTGTGCGGCGATGATACCTACAGACTCACCAACCTGAACAGCTTCTCCTGTTGCCATGTTGGCACCATAACATTTTGCACAGATACCAACTTTACATTTACAGCTCAGAATCGTACGGATCTTGATCTTGTCGTAAGGTTTGCCTTCTGCATTGACACCTTCGCTCATGATCTTAGCTGCACGTTTCGGTGTGATCATGTGGTTTGCTTTTACAAGCACATTACCATCTTTATCTTTGATTGTCTCGCAGGAGAAACGTCCTGTGATACGTTCCTGCAGACTTTCGATTTCTTCTTTTCCGTCTGTGAATTCCTTCACATACATACCCGGAATCTCATCTCTGCCTTCCGCACAATCCATCTCACGAACAACCAGCTCCTGAGATACATCTACCAGACGTCTGGTCAGGTAACCGGAATCGGCGGTACGAAGGGCGGTATCGGACATACCTTTTCGAGCTCCATGGGCGGACATGAAATATTCCAGTACATCAAGACCTTCACGGAAGTTTGACTTGATAGGCAGCTCGATGGTGTGACCGGTTGTATCGGCCATCAATCCTCGCATACCGGCCAGCTGTTTGATCTGTTTATCAGATCCACGGGCTCCGGAATCGGCCATCATGAAGATGTTGTTATATTTATCCAGACCATTCAGCAGGGCTTTTGTCAGCTCATCATCGGTCTGTTTCCAGGTTTCTACGACTTCTTTGTAACGCTCTTCTTCTGTGATCAGACCACGTTTGAAGTTTCTGGTGATTTTATCTACAGTTTCCTGCGCCTGTTCGATCATCTGTGGTTTCTGAGGCGGCACAGTCATATCGGAAATAGATACAGTCATAGCAGCTCTCGTAGAATATTTGTAACCGGTGGCTTTGATATCATCCAGTACTTCCGCAGTCTTTGTCTGTCCGTGGGTATTGATAACTTTTTCAAGGATCTGTTTCAGCTGTTTCTTTCCTACATGGAAATCAACTTCCGGAAGCAGTTCGTTACCCGGAACACTTCTGTCTACAAATCCCAGATCCTGTGGCAGGATCTCGTTGAACAGGAATCTACCCAGAGTGGATTCTACTGTTCCTTCCAGGACTTCTCCTGTTGGCAGAGTTTTTTCACGGCGAACGTGAATTCTTGTCTGCAGTGTCAGGTATCCGTTTTCGTAAGCCAGGATAGCTTCGTTCAGGCTCTTGTAGTATCCGCCTTCTCCCTTGCTTCCCGGTCTTTCCTGTGTCAGGTAATAAATACCCAGGACCATATCCTGTGAAGGAACGGCTACCGGACCACCATCGGACGGTTTCAGCAGGTTGTTCGGAGACAACAGCAGGAAACGGCATTCTGCCTGTGCTTCTACGGACAGCGGAAGATGAACAGCCATCTGGTCACCATCGAAATCGGCATTGAACGCGGTACAAACCAGAGGATGCAGCTTGATCGCTTTACCTTCTACCAGGATCGGTTCAAATGCCTGAATACCCAGACGATGCAGTGTAGGAGCACGGTTCAGCATAACCGGATGCTCTTTGATAACGTCTTCCAGTACATCCCATACTTCCGGCTGTACTTTCTCGACCATTTTCTTTGCATTTTTAATGTTATGAGCGGTTCCGTTTGCAACCAGTTCTTTCATAACGAACGGTTTAAACAGCTCGATTGCCATCTCTTTCGGCAGACCACACTGATAAATCTTCAGTTCCGGTCCAACGACGATTACGGAACGTCCGGAGTAGTCAACTCGTTTACCCAGCAGGTTCTGACGGAAACGTCCGGATTTACCTTTCAGCATATCGGACAGAGATTTCAGAGCTCTGTTACCAGGTCCGGTTACCGGACGGCCACGGCGACCGTTATCGATCAGCGCATCTACAGCTTCCTGCAGCATACGTTTTTCATTTCTTACGATAATATCCGGGGCTCCCAGCTCCAGCAGTCTTTTCAGACGGTTGTTACGGTTGATGATACGACGGTACAGATCATTCAGGTCAGAGGTAGCAAAACGTCCACCGTCCAGCTGTACCATAGGACGCAGATCCGGCGGAATAACCGGTACAACATCCATGATCATCCACTCCGGTCTGTTACCGGATTCGCGGAATGCTTCTACAACTTCCAGACGTTTGATGATGCGGGCACGTTTCTGTCCGGTTGCATCTTTCAGTCCGGCTTTCAGTTCTACGGATTCTGCTTCCAGGTCTATGGATTGCAGCAGCTCTTTGATAGATTCTGCGCCCATACCTACACGGAAGGTGTCTCCAAACTGTTCTCTTGCTTCCTGGTATTCTCTCTCTGTCAGCACCTGTTTCAGCTGCAGATTGGTATCACCCGGATCGAGGACAATATAATTCGCAAAATACAGAACTCTCTCCAGTGTTCTCGGAGACAGATCCAAGATCAGACCCATACGGGACGGAATTCCCTTGAAGTACCAGATATGAGATACCGGCGCTGCCAGTTCAATATGTCCCATACGCTCTCTACGAACGCTTGATTTTGTAACTTCTACACCACAGCGGTCGCAGACAACCCCTTTATAACGGATCTTTTTATATTTACCACAATGACACTCCCAGTCTTTGCTTGGTCCGAAGATTCTCTCGCAAAACAGACCATCTTTTTCCGGTTTTAATGTACGGTAGTTGATGGTTTCTGGTTTTTTAACTTCACCATGAGACCATTCACGGATCTTTTCCGGAGATGCCAGACCAATTTTAATCGCATCGAACGTCATTGGTTGATATACTTCTTTATTGGTTGTTTCAGCCATTTGGTTGCTCCTTTCTAGGATTCATTCCCACGGCCGCTGTTACGCGGCCACAGGACTTTTTCTATCGCATCAGAGAATGTTTTCTCTTAGAAATCTAATTCTTCGTCAGCTGATTCATCAGCTGCGTCTTCTTCTACATCCACCAGTCTTCGCCTTCGAATTCCTGTTTGCTGAAACCATAGTTTCCGTAGGACTCTTCTTCATCGCGGTTGTATCGCTTGTCACCCTCGATGATGGAGCGCAGATCAGTATCGCCATAGTCGATATTTTCCATGATTTCCACTTCTGTATTATCATCTTTCAGGACTCTTACATCCAGTCCCAGAGACTGCAGCTCTTTGAGCAATACCTTGAAAGACTCCGGAATACCCGGTTCAGGGATATTGTCACCTTTGATGATCGCTTCGTATGTCTTCACACGACCGATCACATCATCGGATTTGACTGTCAGGATCTCCTGCAGAGTATAAGATGCACCGTATGCTTCCAGTGCCCATACCTCCATCTCTCCGAAACGCTGACCACCGAACTGAGCTTTACCACCCAGAGGCTGCTGTGTTACCAGGGAGTATGGTCCGGTAGAACGTGCATGGATCTTATCATCAACCAGGTGATGCAGCTTCAGATAATGCATGTGACCAATGGTTACCGGACTGTCGAAATATTCACCGGTACGACCGTCACGAAGTCTTACTTTACCATCTCGTGAGATTGGAACACCTTTCCACAGATTTCTGTGATCTCTGTTCTCATACAGATAATCCAGAACTTCCGGAAGCAGCTCTTCTTTATGCTTCTCAGAGAACTCTTCCCAGGACAGATTTACATAATCATTTGCCAGTTCCAGAGTATCCATGATGTCGTTCTCACTTGCGCCATCGAATACAGGAGTGGCAATGTTGAATCCAAGAGCCTTTGCGGCCAGACTCAGATGAATCTCCAGGACCTGTCCGATATTCATACGGGAAGGTACACCCAGAGGATTCAGCACGATATCCAGAGGACGACCGTTCGGCAGGAATGGCATATCTTCTACAGGCAGAACACGGGAAACAACACCCTTGTTACCGTGACGACCGGCCATCTTATCACCGATAGAGATCTTTCTCTTCTGTGCAATGTAGATACGAACAGCCTGATTTACACCAGGTGACAGTTCGTCGCCATTTTCTCTTGTAAATACTTTCGCATCCACAACAATACCGTATTCACCATGTGGTACCTTCAGGGAAGTATCACGTACTTCTCTTGCTTTCTCACCGAAAATAGCACGTAACAGACGTTCCTCAGCTGTCAGTTCAGTCTCTCCCTTCGGAGTTACCTTACCAACCAGAATATCTCCCGCACGGACCTCAGCACCGATACGGATAATACCACGTTCATCCAGATCTTTCAGAGCATCATCACCGACACCCGGAACATCTTTTGTGATCTCTTCCGGTCCCAGCTTGGTATCTCTGGACTCTGCTTCATATTCTTCGATATGAATAGAAGTATATACATCTTCCTGTACCAGTCTCTCACTCAGCAGAACCGCATCCTCGTAGTTATAACCTTCCCAGGTCATGAAACCGATCAGCGGGTTCTTACCAAGAGCAAGTTCACCATTGTAAGTAGAAGGACCGTCAGCGATTACCTGACCTGCTTCTACATGTTCGTTCTTGAATACGATTGGTTTCTGATTGTAACAGTTGGACTGGTTACTTCTCAGGAACTTGGTCAGACGGTATACATCTGTGGTACCGTCATCGTTTTTCATTGTAATTTCTTTGGATGTAGACTTGGTAATGGTACCTGCCTTCTTGGCAACCACACAAACACCGGAGTCTACGGCAGCTTTGGCTTCGATACCGGTTCCGACTACAGGTGCTTCTGTAATCATCAGCGGTACGGCCTGACGCTGCATGTTGGATCCCATCAGCGCACGGTTCGCATCATCGTTCTGCAGGAACGGGATCAGGGCTGTAGCTACAGAGAATACCATCTTAGGAGATACGTCCATGTAATCGAACATTCTTCTTTCGTATTCCTGTGTCTCCTCACGGTAACGACCGGATACATTCTTATGAAGGAAATGTCCTTCTTCATCCAGAGGTTCGTTCGCCTGTGCTACATGATAATTATCTTCCTCATCAGCTGTCATATAAACAACTTCGTCTGTAACGCGAGGATTCTTCGGATCTGTTTTGTCGATCTTACGATATGGAGCTTCCACAAATCCGTATTCATTAATTCTTGCATAAGATGCCAGAGAGTTGATCAGACCGATGTTAGGTCCCTCAGGAGTCTCTACCGGACACATTCTTCCGTAATGAGAATAGTGTACATCTCGAACCTCGAATCCGGCACGGTCTCTGGACAGACCACCAGGTCCCAGTGCGGACAGACGTCTCTTATGAGTCAGCTCACCCAGCGGGTTGTTCTGATCCATGAACTGAGACAGCTGAGAAGAACCAAAGAATTCTTTTACAGCAGCGGTTACCGGTTTGATGTTGATCAGAGACTGTGGAGAAATACCCTCCGGATCCTGTGTTGTCATTCTTTCACGAACAACACGCTCCAGTCTTGACATACCGATACGGTACTGGTTCTGCAGCAATTCTCCGACCGCACGGATACGACGGTTTCCTAAGTGGTCGATATCATCGTCGGTTCCCAGACCATATTCCAGATGTAAGTTATAGTTAATAGAAGCAAAAATATCTTCTTCTGTAATGTGTTTCGGAATCAGATCATGAATATGATGTTTGATGGCTTCTTTCAGTTCATCAGCATCTTCATATTCTTCCATCAGCTGTTCCAGTACAGGGTAATATACCAGCTCTGTAACACCCAGTTCTTCCGGATTACAGTCTACATGTGCGGTCAGATCTACCATCAGGTTGGACAGAACTTTTACATTTCTTTCCTCTGTCTGAATCCACACAAACGGAACTGCCGCATTCTGGATAGAAGTTGCCAGTTCTTTTGTTACTTCTGTACCTGCTTCTGCCAGGATCTCACCTGTGGTAGTATCCACTACGTCTTCAGCCAGTACATGACCGCTGATACGGTTTTTCAGATGCAGTTTTTTATTGAATTTATATCTACCTACTTTAGCCAGATCATACCGTTTCGGATCAAAGAACATGCTTGTGATCAGGCTTCTTGCGCTGTCTACTGCCAGCGGTTCACCCGGACGAATTTTTTTATACAGCTCTAACAGACCTTCTTCATAGCAGGTTGCTGTATCTTTGGTAAAGCTTGCCAGAATCTTCGGCTCCTCACCAAACAGTTCTGTGATCTCTGCGTTGGTTCCTTTTCCCAAAGCACGAATCAGAACAGAAATCGGAACCTTTCTTGTTCTGTCTACACGTACCCAGAAGACATCATTGGAATCTGTTTCATATTCCAGCCATGCTCCTCTGTTCGGGATTACGGTAGAAGAAAACAGTCTTTTACCAAGTTTGTCATGAGCAATCGCATAGTAAATACCAGGGGAACGTACTAACTGACTGACAATAACTCGTTCTGCACCATTAATTACGAAGGTACCGGTTGCTGTCATCAACGGCAAATCTCCCATGAAAATCTCATGCTCTTTAATTTCGTCGTTTTCCTTATTGTACAATCTCACCTTTACTTTTAAAGGTGCTGCATAAGTTGCGTCTCTTTCTTTGCACTCCTCGATGGAATATTTCACATCATCCTCGCACAAAGTAAAGTCCACAAATTCCAAGCTCAACTTGCCACTGTAATCAGTGATCGGAGAGATATCAGCAAATACTTCCTTTAAACCTTCCTCAAGGAACCAGTTATAGGAATCTTTCTGAACCTCAATCAAGTTGGGCATTTCCAAAACTTCTTTTTGTCTCTGGTAGCTCATCCGCATACTTTTACCGTTTGTAATAGGACGTATTCTGTTTTTTTCCATTGACCGTTTCACCCCTTGTGTATTTGATTTATTACTGCTCATGCCTTTTTCGTGCTTTTAAGATTAGACTAGTAGGCATATCTTGCCATAATAGTGCATTTTTTACAATATCACAGTTTGTCAAGAGTGTCAACCCAATTTTCTAATCTTTTTTATTTTTTCATTACAAAAACCCGGAAGAGCATTGTAGCTCTTCCGGGTTCTCCATCTTTCAACTAAATGCTGTAATCTGATTATTTCAGAGTTACTTTAGCGCCTTCAGCTTCCAGTTTTGTTTTGATTTCTTCAGCTTCTGCTTTTGCAGCTGCTTCTTTGATTACTTTCGGAGCACCGTCTACTACTTCTTTAGCTTCTTTCAGTCCCAGACCTGTTGCTTCACGAACAACTTTGATAACTTTAACTTTGTTAGGACCAACTTCTGTCAGCTCTACGTCAAACTCATCTTTCTCTTCTGCTGCTTCTGCTGCACCTGCTGCTGCTACAACAACACCTGCTGCTGCGGATACACCAAATTCTTCTTCACATGCTTTTACCAGTTCGTTCAGTTCCAGAACGGACAGTTCTTTGATAGCTTCAATAAATTCAGCTGTAGTAAGTTTTGCCATTTTTATTTACCTCCAATTATAAGTTTTGTTTTCTT
>ENA-OQCO01000638-OQCO01000638.1-human-gut-metagenome-genome-assembly--contig:-NODE-638-length-18200-cov-2.155425_pt1 | contig 18200 bp, 21 predicted proteins | sample MGYA00242500_ERZ504582 | MGnify/ENA primary metagenome ERZ504582 (study PRJEB26092, sample SAMD00036346) | human gut metagenome | host: Homo sapiens | study: EMG produced TPA metagenomics assembly of...
GACGGCAGCTGTTGATAAATCTTCAGTTCAAACGCGCTGTTTATGAGGGAGATATCCTGGTCTTAAGAGGATATGTGACTTACGTAGGAAAAACCTCCATGGAAGTCGAAATCGATACTTATACAGAACTGCCGGATGGCATGCGCCAGACAGTAAACCGGGCATTTTTTGTGATGGTGGCAGTGGATGAAGATCAGAAACCTGTACAGGTACCGGATCTTGTCATTTCCACAGAGGCAGAAAAAGCCAGGAATGAGGCTGCAAAAATGCGCCGTACCATGCGAAAACAGCGAAGAGAGAATGGATTCTGATATCAGATGCCGCAATTTTTCGCATAGTCTGAAAAAACTAAAAATTGTGTGAAATTCCGAATGGTCAGGTTGACAAGAAAGTGATACTCTGCAATAATAGGAAGAGATAACTAAAAAGAAAGACAGAACCATTTTATATGGAGGAGATATAATGAAGAAACGCTATTTGATCTTTGCCGGAATCCTGGCAGCGAGTATGTTTGCGGCTGGCTGTGGAAATAAGCCTTCCGTAGCACCGGAGCAGAAAGTGGAAGCAACAGCAACACCGGCAGTAACCGAGGCACCGAAGTCAGATGTAGTGGAGATGAAGACTGCAACAGATGATACAGCGAATATCAAGAATGTGATGGGAACCAAGAGTGAAACCACTACAAGTATTGTATTTACGAATAAAATGGGATCTACCATTTCAGCAATTTATGTCCGTCCGACCAGAGACGACGGGGATGACAGTGATGAGACCTGGGGTAGTGACCTTGTAAACAGTAAGTTACATTGGCCGACAACGACAAGGCTGTTTATTATATGGAGAAAGATCAGAAGGATGATAACGGTGACACAGCGACCAGTTTGATGTGCGCATCACATTTTCTGATGAGGAGCAGAATGAGTGCTTTTTCCGTCAGCTTCCGCTTACGACTATCTCACAGATCAGCCTGTGCATGGATGGAGAAGGTGAAGACGGAATCCCTTATGCTACATATCTGACAAGCGGAAGCACCAAGGAGGTTTCCACTTTGAAGGATGTGAAGGCAAGACTTGGAATCGAGGATGACAGCGCGGAGAGTGACAGCACAGATTCCGTCAGCGACAGCACTGATGTTACACCAACTCCGTCAGCAGATGATGAGAGTGGTAATTCTGATGGCAGTGGTAATTCAAACAGCACGGATAATTCGGACTCCACACCGTCTGCAGATTCCACATCAAACCAGCCGTCAGCAGATCCTACTTCAGCACCGTCTGATAACAATAATGGTGACAACAATAGTGGTGATGATCTGGCTTCTGTGGCGGCAGGATATATCGGTCAGTCCATGTCAGCTCTTGAAAGCGCATGCGGCAGTCCGAACGGCAGTGATTATGAAGATGAGCCGGAATCCGGCAAGACCGGTTATTATTACTATGATACGTTTACGGTTTCCACAACTTTTGATGATGATGGCAATGAAGTTGTATCCGGCGTATGGTAAAGGAGAATAAACATATGAAGAGAGTGTTACTGAAATTAAGCGGAGAGGCTCTTGCAGGAGAGCAGAAGAGAGGTTTTGACGAGGCAACTGTCACAGAGGTAGCCAAACAGATCAGGACTATTGTTGATGAGGGACTTCAGGTAGGTATTGTTATCGGAGGCGGAAACTTCTGGAGAGGACGTACCAGCGGAGCCATGGACAGAAGCAAGGCAGACCAGATCGGAATGCTTGCAACGATCATGAATTGTATCTATGTATCTGATATCTGCAGATATGTAGGACTTAAGACAGAGGTATTCACACCATTTGTATGCGGTGCATTTACAACTCTTTATTCTAAAGATGCAGTGGAAGAGAGCTTTGCAGCAGGTAAGGTAGTGTTTTTTGCAGGCGGTACAGGACATCCTTATTTCTCCACAGATACAGCTACTGTACTTCGTGCAGTTGAGATCGGTGCAGATGCTATCCTTCTTGCGAAGGCGGTTGACGGAATCTATGACAGCGATCCGAAGGTTAATCCGGATGCCAAGAAGTATGACGAGATTTCCATTGATGAGGTAGTTGCGAAGAAACTGGCAGCTATGGATCTGACAGCTTCCATCATGTGTATGGAGCAGAAGATGCCGATGCTGGTATTTGGTCTCGATGAGAAAGACAGCATTGTGAATACCGTTCACGGCAAGTTCTCCGGAACTAAGGTAACTGTGTAATTAAATTAATAAAATAACCATACAGGGAGATATGTGAAATGGATGAGAGAATTCAGGTATACGAAACAAAAATGGGAAAAACACTGAATGCTTTGGAGAGCGAGCTTACAACGATCAGAGCCGGACGTGCGAATCCGCATATTCTTGATAAACTTACTGTAGATTATTATGGAGCACCAACTCCGATCCAGCAGGTTGCTAACATTTCTGTACCAGAGGCGCGTATGATCCAGATCCAGCCATGGGAATCCAGCATGATCAAGGCAATCGAAAAAGCTATCCTCTGCTCTGACCTTGGATTAAACCCAAGCAACGATGGTAAGGCAATCCGTCTTGTTTTCCCGGAGCTTACCGAGGAGCGCCGTAAAGAACTGGTTAAAGATGTTAAGAAAAAAGGTGAAGGCGCCAAGGTCGCAGTGAGAAATATCCGTCGTGATGCAAATGACGCTTTCAAGAAACTTGCAAAACAGGATGTATCCGAGGACGAGATCAAGGAGCTTGAGGACAAAGTTCAGAAGCTTACAGACAAGTACATCAAGGAAGTTGACAAGGCAATCGAGAACAAGTCTAAAGAGATTCTGACCGTATAATTGCAGGAATACAATGATTAAGAGGGCTTCTTCGAAGAAGCTCTCTTTCTGTATGGAGGAAAAAATATGAACGTACCAAATCATATCGCGATCATTCTGGATGGAAACGGAAGATGGGCCAGGGAACGGGGAATGCCGAGAACCTACGGACATGTGAAAGGCTGTGCCAACCTTGAGAACATCTGCTACGATATCAAAGATCTGGGAGTGAAATACTTAACGGTCTATGCTTTTTCCACAGAGAACTGGAAGCGTTCCAGAGATGAGGTTGAGGCACTGATGAAGCTGTTTCGCAGCTATCTCAAGAAATGTATCAAGATTTCCAGGAAAAATAATATGAGGATGAAAGTCATTGGAGATATTAAGGCATTTGCACCGGATATTCAGCAGAGTGTCCGTGAGCTTGAGGAATACTCCAAGGATTTTGACGGAATCTATTTCCAGCTGGCATTAAATTACGGAAGCCGTGATGAGATCCGCCGTGGAATGCAGAAGATGGCCCAGGATGTAAAAGATGGAAAAGTAGAGCCGGATAGTATTACAGAGGATACGATTGAAAGCTATCTGGATACAGCAGGTGTTCCGGATCCGGATCTGATGATCCGTACCAGTGGAGAGCAGCGGCTTTCCAATTTCCTTCTCTGGCAGCTGGCTTATTCCGAGTTTTATTTCACACCGGTAGCATGGCCGGATTTCAACAAGGAAGAGCTTATTAAGGCTATCGAGAAATATAATCAGAGAGACAGACGTTACGGCGGTGTTAAGGAGGAGTAATTTATGTTTAAGACAAGACTGATAAGCGGTATCATCCTTGTCATCATTGCCCTTGCAACGATCATTTCCGGCAGCTGGATATTGTTTTTTACACTTCTGACTGTTTCACTGATCGGAATGCGTGAGCTTTACAATGTGATGAAGGTAAGTGATGAGCATGTTACTGTGCTGGAGCTTGTGGGATATCTTGGAGCAGTGCTCTATTATATTGCCATGAAGTTTGATTTTGGAAACTTTGGAATGATGGCAGTTATTGTAAGTATGATCCTTATCCTGTTCGTTTATGTATTTGGATATCCGAAATACCGCGCTGAACAGGTAATGGCAGCATTCTTTGGTGTTGTATATGTTGCAGTGATGCTTTCATTTATTTACCTGACCAGAAATCTTCCGGATGGCAAATTCCTGGTATGGCTGATCTTTTTATGCTCCTGGGGCTGCGATACCTGTGCGTACTGCGTGGGAATGCTTATCGGCAAGCATAAGATGGCACCTGTCTTAAGTCCGAAAAAATCCATTGAAGGAGCTGTGGGCGGTGTTGTGGGGGCTGCACTTCTGGGGAGTGATCTATGCAGCAGCAACACAGGGGAAAATGGCTGAGTATGCCCTGATCTGCGGAGTTGGGGCCCTGATCTCCATGGTAGGCGATCTGGCAGCTTCGGCCATCAAAAGAAACCAGAACATCAAGGACTATGGAAAGCTGATCCCTGGTCATGGTGGAATTCTGGATCGTTTTGACAGCGTGATCATCACAGCACCTGTTATTTATTATCTTGCAAAACTGATTCTTGGAATTTAGGAGATATTGAAATGAAGAATATTGCAATATTAGGATCTACCGGTTCCATTGGAACCCAGACGCTGGATGTAGTGCGGAAGAATAATGATCTTCGTGTAGTTGCAGTCAGTGCAGGTAGGAGTGTGGAAAAGCTGGAGCAACAGATCCGTGAGTTTCATCCCCTTCTGGCAGCAGTCTGGGATGAGAAAGCAGCTGAAGATCTGAAGATCCGCATCGCAGATACAACAACAAAGGTTGTCAGCGGGATGGACGGTCTTCTGGAGCTTGCATCTATGCCGGAGTCCGATATCCTTGTTACGGCTATTGTTGGAATGATTGGAATCCGCCCGACCATGGAAGGAATCCGTGCAGGAAAAGATATCGCACTTGCCAACAAAGAAACACTTGTCACAGCAGGTCATCTGATCATGCCTATGGCAAAAGAGTACGGAGTTTCCATCCTGCCTGTTGACAGTGAGCACAGTGCAATCTTCCAGGCAATTCACGGAGAAGAGAAAAAAGAGATCCACAAGCTGCTGATTACAGCTTCCGGTGGACCATTTCGTGGACGTACCACAGATTATCTTAAGAACGTGACAGTGGCAGATACTCTCAAACATCCGAACTGGGTAATGGGACAAAAGATCACTGTAGATTCTGCAACACTGGTAAACAAAGGCCTTGAAGTTATGGAAGCGAAATGGCTTTTTGATATGGATCTGGATCATATACAGGTTGTGGTACAGCCGCAGAGTATTATTCATTCCATGGTGGAATTTAAGGATGGAGCCATTATGGCCCAGCTTGGAACACCGGATATGCGTCTCCCGATCCAGTACGCACTGTACTATCCTCACAGACGTTATCTGGATGGAGACCGTCTTGATTTTACGAAACTTCGCGAGATTACTTTTGAGGTTCCGGATATGGAGACATTCCGTGGCCTTCCAATGGCTATCCAGGCATCCGGAGAAGGTGGCAGTATGCCAACAGTCTTCAATGCAGCCAATGAGCTGGCAGTAAAGAAATTCCTGGAAGAAAAGATCGGATTCCTGGATATTTATGAGATTATTGCACAGTCTATGGACAGACACAAAAAAATCGCTCACCCGGATCTGGATGAGATCCTTTCTGTAGAGCAGGATACTTATCAGTGGATCGAAAGCAGGTGGTAAATTGAGATTTGTGATAGCTGTTATAATTTTCAGCGTTGTAATACTGATTCATGAGCTGGGACATTTTCTTCTGGCAAAAAAGAATCACATAGAGGTACTGGAATTTTCTCTTGGCATGGGTCCGAGAATTTTAAGCACTGTAAAAGGCGGTACCCGCTATTCCCTGAAGCTTCTTCCCCTTGGCGGTTCCTGTGCCATGGCCGGAGAGGACGCTGAGGATGATGGTCCCGGGACGTTCAATTCAGCTTCTGTATGGGGCAGGATCGCAGTTGTTGCTGCAGGACCGGTTTTTAACTTTTTGCTGGCGTTTGTGCTTTCCGTGATCATTGTAGGCTGTATTGGTTATGATCCGGCTACAGTACTGGAAGTTACGGAAGGCTCCTCCGCTGAGAAGGCAGGTCTGGAAGCTGGCGATGTGATCACGCAATATCAGGGTTATCATATTGATCTTGGGAAAGATCTCTACGTATATACTTATCTGAATGAACTGCAGGAGGAGGACACCATCCACCTGAAAGTAAAGCGTGACGGAGAGATAAAGGAAATTTCCTATAAGCCGGATGTAAATGTACGTTATCTTCTGGGCTTTAACCGCTCTGATGCAAATTCCATGACAGTGGAATCACTGATCAAGGGAATGCCGCTGGAAGAGGCAGGTCTGGAGGCAGGAGATGTAATTACCAGGATCAACGGGGTGGAAGTACCTGATGGAGCGGCTTATGAAAAATATCTTGAGAAACATCCCCTGTCTGATCAGCCGGTTACAATCACTTATGAACGAAACGGGCTGGAGTATGAGGCAGAAATTACACCAAGAGAATACAGAACTCCTGTGACTGGTTTCGGGTATAACACTTACAGCGAAAAAACTTCCGGTTTTAATGTGCTGAAATATGGTGCTGTGGAAGTAAAATATATGATCCGCACCACGATTCTGAGTTTGAAAGAGCTGGTAAGCGGCCATCTCGGGATGAAGGACTTAAGCGGTCCGGTTGGTGTGGTAGATGCCATTGGTGATACTTATGAGCAGTCCAGGAACGAAGGAACACTAATGATCTGGATGAACATGCTGAATATGGCAGTTCTTCTTTCTGCCAACCTTGGTGTTATGAACCTGCTTCCCATTCCTGCACTGGATGGAGGAAGACTGGTATTTCTGCTGGCAGAAGCCATCCGCAGAAAACCGGTCAACCGTCAGATAGAAGGAATGGTCCATTTTGCAGGACTGATGCTTTTGATGGCGTTGATGGTTGTGGTGATGTATAATGACATTCTGAAAATATTCTGATATCTGGAGAAATAAGGTGAATATATGGTGCTGTATGATCTCATGGAAGATGATACAGCACTTTTTCTATTATTGTGGAGTATTTATTGTATAATAGACGCATTGGGCAAAGAAATTCATGGCGAGCTGCAGAAACGGATGAGTCAGCAGCGCAGATGAACTTGATGATATTCAGGATGAAGAGGATTACTGGGAGGAAGCATAGTAAAAAATATGGCATTTTTTGATTTTAGGCATATACTGACAGAGAGTTAATGTGTATTGAGATACAAAAAGGAGTCTCTGTTTATGAAAAATCATTCTTATATTTCCATGCAGCAGGATACCCCGGATCAGGGACAGCTGCAGGTGACGGTGTGGGATGGAGTAAATAACCGTCCTGTTGAAAATGCAAGAGTACGGATTTCATACACGGGTATGCCGGACAATATCATCGAAGAAATACGTACGGATTCCTCCGGAAAAACGCCTCTTCTGGATCTGGCGGCTCCGCCTTTGGAATACAGCATGAAACCGGTAGAGCAACAACCTTATTCAGAATATACAGTTCAGATCAGTGCAGATGGTTTTGAACCAAAAGAAGTGGCAGGAACAGAAGTACTTCCTCATTCAATCTCTTGGCAGGGTGCATCTCTCAGGCGGCAGCAGGGAAATGGGGAGGATTATCAGCGGATCGTTATCGGGCCGCACACCCTGTTTGGAGAGTATCCGCCTAAAAATCCGGAAGCAGAGATTAAGCCGGTAAATGAATCCGGAGAGATCGTTTTGAGCAAAGTGGTGATTCCGGAGTACATCGTAGTCCATGATGGTCCGGCAGGGGACACCAGTGCCCGGAATTATTACGTACGTTACAAAGATTATATCAAAAATGTGGCCAGCAGCGAGATCTATGCGACCTGGCCGGACGATACGATTCGTGCCAATGTCCTGGCAATCATGTCATTTACATTAAACCGGGTATATACAGAATGGTACCGGAACAAAGGCTATGACTACACCATCACTTCTTCCACAGCATACGATCATAAATGGATCAATGGCCGGAATATTTTTGACAGCATCGACAGGATTGTGGATGAGCTTTTTGAAAACTATCTTTCCAGACCGAATGTGCGGCAGCCTATCCTGACGCAGTATTGTGATGGCAGACGGGTGCAGTGCAGGGATCGTGGCTGGATGACACAGTGGGGAAGCAAGTCTTTGGGAGATCAGGGATATTCTGCAATTGAGATCATACGGAGCTTTTATGGAAATGATATGTATATCAATGTAGCAGAGGCAGTTTCCGGGATTCCTGCATCCTGGCCGGGATATGACCTGACAATTGGTGTTACCGGGGAAAAAGTGCAGCAGATTCAGGAACAGCTTAATGCTATAGCAAAAGCCTATCCCGCAATTCCAACTGTGACTGTGGATGGTATTTACGGCCCCGCGACAGCTGCTTCCGTAAAAAAATTCCAGAATGTGTTTGGGCTTCCGGCTTCCGGAGTGGTGGATTATCCTACATGGTATAAGATCCAGGAAATTTACGTGGCAGTTACCAGGATAGCGGAATTGCGATAATACAGATAATAGTTATAAAAAGATACGCATAAAAAATATAATTGCAGATTTCAAAAGGAACAAAAATTTACAGTTTTTGAAAAAAGTATTTGACCTTTCAGAATAAACCAGGTATAATGGCTATTTGTATATTTGAATGCAGATCGCAAAACGATCGTGTTCATGAGCATATGGCAGAGCGGAATGCGAATGTCCGCTTTATAAAAGGAGCGATGAAAAATGACATTTTATCAGGAACTGCAGTTAAGCTCAACAGGATCCAAACAGCTGATACGGAATACCACAGACAAAAAAGAAAAAGAAGGCACATTCTGATCTATAATTTTAAAGTATATCTCGTTATGGCCTTCTGCGTAGCTGTTGTTACGTTATACAGCAAGATAACAGGAAATGACAACAGTGTTGTAGGCGTAACTGTACTTTTGGCAATGCTGGTCTTAAGACAGGCAGATTTTGGGATACGAACACGCATGGACTTTTATCCATTGCCGGGATTTTTGGGATTTTGATCGCAGGTCCCAGACTTTCCAACATGGTTTCTCCGATACCGGCGTTTTTGATCAATGCAGTGAGCATTCTGCTTCTGATGATTCTTGGATGCCACAATGTAATTATGTATAACCATTCTACCTTTGTACTGGGATATCTCCTGCTGATGGGATATGATGTGACGGGAAAAGCTTATGTATTGCGCGTGGAGGGGCTTCTTGTGGGAATGGTTCTCTGCATGGTGATCTTTTACAAGAATCAGAAGAACCGTCCGTATCGCAGGACATTTCCGGATCTGTTTCGGGAGTTTAATCTCTGTTCTTCCAGAGGCAGATGGTATTTAAGACTGACACTGATTGTTTCAAGTGCCATGTTGATCATGTCCCTTCTTGGACTTCCGAGAGCTATGTGGGCAGGAATCGCCTGCATGTCCGTATGTCTTCCGTTTACAGAGGACTGCAAGACCAGAGCAGGAAAAAGAGGTATGTTTAACATTGTGGGATGTCTGCTTTTTGTTGTGCTCTATCTGGTGCTTCCGAAATCCATGTATCCTTACATTGGAATGATCGGCGGAATCGGTGTGGGATATTCCGCAGGCTACGCATGGCAGACGGCGTTTAATACTTTTGGTGCGCTGTCCATTGCAGCAGGGCTTTTCGGAATGCCGGCAGCAGTGCTGCTTCGTATCGGGGCGAATGTATTTGGGGCTGCTTATACAATGCTCCTGAATAAGCTGGGAGATAAGATCGTACAGCAAAAGCACGTTGTCAACGTGAGTCAGATGTGATAGTATAAAATTCATAAAGGCAAAATAATGCATCGCAGAGCCAAAGGCCGGGTGCATTATTTTTTTGGACAAAAAGGAGTCTCAGAAGATGAATATGTTAACAATTCTATTACAGCAGATTGGGATGTTCGTGATCTACATTATCACGGGCATTATCCTGATCCGCACGAAAGTGCTGACAAGAGAAACCCTGGAGGTGATTTCCAGATTTGTGATCAAACTGGCACTTCCGGTTATGATCTTTATCAATACAGTTGACGGTGTAGACCGCAGAACATTTTTTTCATCCTTATCGATTCTTGCGATTGCAGCATCTATGTACATTGGGCTTTTGATCCTGGGAAAAATATCCGGAAAAATATTTCGGCTGAAAGGTGATCATCTGCAGCTGTACCGGGCGATGGTCGTATTTGGAAACGTAGGATTTATGGGAATTCCTATTATTACCAGTATTTATCCGGAAAAAGGAATGCTGTACATATCTGTTTTTACGGTCATTGACCAGCTGATGCTCTGGACCCTGGGTGTGAAGCTCACATCTCCTGCAGAAAAAGAAAGTGGGAAATTTAATCCCAGGAAACTCATTAATCCTGTCGCAGTGGCAATTATACTTGCCATGCTCTGTGTGCTGACCGGGATCCATTTGCCATTGATCCTGGATACTGCACTGCAGAAAATGGGAGCTACCGCAACACCCCTTGCCATGATCTATCTGGGAGGAATCTTTGCCTGCATTGATGTGCTGAAATTTATCAAAGTACCGGATTATTATGGAATCGCTTTGATAAAGATGGTGCTATTTCCCATACTTTTCTATGTTTTGCTGGGATTTTTCCCGATTCCTTCAGATATCCATATGACAATGGCACTGGCTTCTGCCATGCCGGTAATGTCTTCTGTGGTAATGATGGCCAATGCTTCAGGTTCTGACGGAGATTATGCAATGGGAGGAATCCTGGTTACTACAGTATGTTCTATTATAACACTTCCGGCTGTATCCTGGATCTTTCAGATGATCGGTTAAAAGTATTGCTACGGAAAATATTTTGCCGTATAATGTGCAGTAGCAAAAGGTTACTGCGCATTTTTGTGAGTGTAACGTAAAACGGCCTGATTTCCGGCCGGTCAGAGGAGAAAACAGACATGTACGAAGAGACAACAGAGAAACTTTTGGAATTTATCAGCAGCAGTCCAACTGCTTTTCATGCGGCAGAAACAATAAGAAAACGTTTTCTGGAAGAGGGCTTTACAGAACTGAAAGAGGAAGAACACTGGGAGCTGGAAAAAGGCGGAAAATATTTTGTCATGCGAAATCATTCTGCGATTATCGGTTTTTCTATTCCAATGAATGATTCCGGAAGATACCATATTATTGCGAGTCACAGTGATTCTCCGTCCTTTAAGATCAAAGAAAATCCGGAGATGTCTGTAGGTGGAGCTTATGTGAAGCTGAATGTGGAACGGTACGGTGGAATGATCCTTTCCACCTGGTTTGACCGTCCTCTTTCTGTGGCAGGCCGAATGATCGTGCGCAAAAACGGCAAGATCCTGGAGAAGCTTATAAACATTGACAGAGATCTTGTGATGATTCCGAGCCTTGCCATTCATATGAACCGGGATATTAACGGTGGATATCATTATAATGTGCAGAAGGATATGCTGCCTCTGTACAGCGGAAATGGTGAAAAGGAAAGTTCCTGGATATGATAGCGGCAGAAGCAGAGGTTCGTCCGGAGGATGTCCTGGGGCATGATCTGTTTTTGTACAACCGTATGTCTGGAACTGTATGGGGAGCCAGAAATGAGTTTGTATCAAGTCCGAGACTGGATGATCTGCAGTGCACTTTTGCATCCCTGGAGGGATTTTTGCAGGCAGATAAAAAGAAAAATATTGCAGTCCATTGCGTTCTTGACAATGAAGAAGTAGGAAGCACCACCAGGCAGGGTGCAGCATCTGCATTTCTCAAGGATGTGCTGTACCGGATCAATCTGGCACTTGGCGGGGATCATGAGAGCTACCTTATGGCACTTGCGGAGAGTTTTATGATCTCTGCAGATAATGCACATGCGCTTCATCCAAACTATACAGATAAGTCAGATCCTGTGAACCGCCCGACAATGAATGGCGGAATCGTGATCAAATATAATGCAAATCAGAAATACTGTACAGATGGAATTTCAGCAGCAATCTTCAAGGAACTTTGCAGGGAAGCGGAGGTTCCGTATCAGACATTTGTAAACCGTTCAGATATTGCAGGTGGTTCCACACTTGGAAATATTTCCAACACACAGGCTGCCATGAATACAGTGGATATTGGCCTTCCGCAGTTGGCTATGCACTCAGCTTATGAGACAGCAGGAGTGAAGGATACAGAGAGTCTGGTTCGCGCAGCAAAAGTATTTTACAGATGATATGGGAGACATGAGAAATGAGAAAAAAAGCGGTTTTTTTTGATGCAGACGGAACGATCTGCGATATGAAAAAAGGTACTCCGGACAGTGCAATAGAGGCAGTGCGTGCATTGATAGATAATGGACATGAAGCCTGGCTCTGTACAGGAAGAAGCCGTGCCTTTGTTCCATGGTATCTGGAACAGATCCCTTTTACAGGGATGATCACTGCCTGCGGATCTACCATAGAGAAAGACGGGAAGAGGCTTTTTAATAAAGAAATGACACCGGAAATTGCAAAACTCTCCGTGGAAGTATTAAGAAAATATGGTCTGATCCCGGTGATGGAGGGTGCAGACTATATGTATTATGATAAGGACGAGTATACGGATGAAGTAAACTGGTATGCAAGCCTGATCACAGAAGCACTGGGAGATAAGTGGAGACCGATCCGGGGTAATGAAGACTGTATGCAGATCAATAAGATCAGTGCAAAAATGACGGCCGCTGCGATGCAGAGGCTGCACTTGCCGTCTTAAGTGAGTATTATGATATCATCCGTCATGAGGGCAGCAGCTCTTTTGTTGGAAATACTATCGAGCTTGTTCCCAAGGGCTTTAACAAAGCTGTTGGCATTGCTGCAGTGATACGCCTGTTTGATATTCCGTGGGAAGATACTGTGGTATTCGGAGACAGCAACAATGACCTGGCTATGTTTGAATATGCGGCCACCAAGGTTGCTATGGGAAATGCTTCCCCGAAGATCCAGGAGCTGGCAGATCATGTTACGTCCGATATGTTCCATTATGGAATCAGGGACGGTCTCCGGTATCTGAAACTGATATAGACTGAATATTTGTACAAAATGCAGAAATAAAAATGCTGTAAGAACTGTTTGGAAGCAGACAGCTCTTACAGCATTTTCTGTATGAAACGGGCTATGTCTTTAGCTGGTAGTTATGCTCCGTGTTACGCAGAGTGGCAATGTTTATATCCTGCTGCAGATAAGCCGAATCAGATAAGCCCAAGGTTCTTACAGATAAACAGCCATAAAGTCAATGTAAACGCACTGAAAACTGTAGTAAGAAGAACAACTCCGGAAGAGAAGGAACCTTCATGATCCATATTTTTGCCATAACAAAACAGGTTACTGTGCTGGCAGAACCAAGCATGATGATAATGGAAACCAGCTTATCCTGTGTGAATCCGCAACGGATGGCCAGCGGGAGAAAAAGTGCTTCATAGCCGACAAGCTTCATAAAAGTGCAGGCAACAGAAGCCTTCAGTCTGGAGAATGCTTTACCAAAACGGAGAGAACCTCCCATGGCCATCAGACCAAGGGGTGTGGCTGTTTTTGCAAGGTTTCCGACTGTGGAATCCAGAATCTTCGGAAATGGGAGACGGAGCAGAGACCATAATGTACCGGCTGCAATTCCAAGAATAATTGGGTTGGTGATGATGCCTTTTAAAGTACGCTTCAGAACAGCACCATTCAGTTTACCCTGACCTGGTTTGAATATGGAAAGAATCACAACAGCCATAACATTGTAAAGAGGTACACTTGCAATGATCATCAGCGGAGCCATTCCGGCGTTTCCATAAAGGTTCTGGATAATGGCGATACCCAGGATCGCAGCACTGCTCCGGTAAGATGCCTGGATAAATTCACCGCGTATATCTGAAGGATGAAGGAATCGGGACAGAAATACGGAGATGATAATGCTTACAGAAGTGATACTAAAACAGAAGGCCACCATCCTGAAATCCCAGGCTTTGTAAATATCGATCTTGGCAATATCCTGAAAAAGAAGCACAGGTAAAGGTACAACAAATACGAATTTATTCATACGGCTGACAAATGCATCGTCAAAAAGTCCGATCCTCCGGAAAAAATATCCGAGAAGCAGCGTAAGAAAAATCGGAACAGTTACATTCAGACAAAAAACAAGATTTTCCATAAAGAAACCCTCCCATGGGTAAATATCTTCACTTATTATATCGAAACCATGAAAAATGTCAAACAAGGTATACGGAACGGAAAATTTCTGGTATGATAAAGTGTGTCCCGAAAAGGATGCAGGGGTTGAGAAGGAGAAAGGAAAGAAAATGAGATACGGAAAGATACGGATCGAAGATGGATTTTTTGTGTTTAACAGGCACATGATGCTGAACAGCCTTCCATGCAGGGATATTGTCTGGGCGTATATGCGCCGGGAAGGTGCGGATAAAACCGGAGAGAAACAGCTGATCATCAACTATCTGGTAATCATAACACGACGTCAGAAACGTTATAAATTCGATATGACTGAACAGGAGGTCCAGGATTGTCTCCGGCTTCTTAAATTGCTGAATCCTGATATGGCCGTAGGATTTCCCAAAGGCAGCAGGCTTCCACTGAAGAATCTTCCCAACACCAGGGATCTTGGAGCACTGATGACAGAGAATGGTTCACATATTCTTCCGAGAAAGCTTCTGCGCAGTGGCGAGATTTATCATGCTTCCATTACAGATACCCGGATCCTTGCAGAGGAATATAATGTAAAAACAGTGATCGATTTCCGTTCAGCAGCTGAAGTAAAGAAAAAACCGGACGATATCATGGCTGGTGTGGAATATTACCATATCCCGATCCTGGATGAGGAGAGCGGAGGAAGAAGCTTTTTTGAACAGGTGATGTCCTGCTATGGGGATACTGATAAATATATGATAAACAGATACCGCAGTTTTCTGAATGATGAGTATTCTCTGAAACAGTATGCACGTTTTCTTGATGTACTTCTCCATGTAAAGAACGGGGCAGTGATCTTTCACAGTGGAACAGGAGAAGACAGAGCCGGAGTCGGAACCGCACTGCTGCTTTTGGCACTGGGCGTACCGAAAGAGACAATACGAAGAGATTTTATGCGTTCCAATCCATGTCTGGAGGAAGAACTTAAATATATGCGCAGGCTTTACCGGGCTTACCGTCCTGAGAACAGTCAGAAGTTTGCCAATCTTACTGCTTTTTATCAGGTAAAAGAATCCTACATTAATATCATATTTGATCTCATTGAGAATGAATACGGAGGGGGAGAGAGATTCCTTCGTAAGAAGCTTTATCTGACTGCGAAAGCAACAGAAGAGCTGCGCAAAAAATATCTGATCTGATGTAAACTCTTTATTAATTTGAAGGTGTCTTACGAGAAATTTTGATTGACAAAATTTTCGAAGTTGCTATAATGGTAAGAAAGCAAAGATTTATTAGATTAAAGCGTTACTTGACGAAGTCAGGTTTCTTTACATAACGTTTTGAAAGCAGGTGTATTATGGAAAAGAGAATACTATCCATTCTTGTGGATAATACCTCAGGAGTCCTTAGCCGTGTGGCTGGTCTATTCAGCCGCCGTGGATATAATATTGACAGCATTACAGCAGGTGTGACTGCAGATCAGAGATATTCCCGCATGACAGTTGTATGCGAGGCGGATGATCAGATGATACAGCAGATTACGAAACAGCTTGCCAAACAGGAGGATGTGAGAGATGTCAAGGTTCTGGAGCCGGATGACAGTGTTGCCAGAGAATTAATGCTGGTGAAGGTTGCCGTAAAGCCGGAACAGAGGCAGGGAGCACTTTCAGTTGCCGATATTTTCCGTGCCAAGGTAGTGGATGTAAGTAAGGATTCTCTGATCATGGAGATGACAGGAAGCCAGAACAAGCTGAAAGCTTTTATTGAACTGATGGCTGACTATGAGATCCTTGAGCTTGCAAGAACAGGAATCACAGGGCTGTCCCGCGGCAGTGATGATGTGAGATTTCTGTAAGATACATATGTTTGCTAGGAGAGCAGGCACTCTCTTAACGATAAATAATTTTTATGAAGAAGATGTGATGAACATCAGAGGAGGAACGCAAAATGGCTAATAAGATTTTTTATCAGGAAGACTGTAATTTGAATTTACTGGATGGTAAAAAAATTGCAATTATTGGATACGGAAGCCAGGGACATGCACATGCTCTGAACTTAAAAGATTCCGGATGCGATGTCATTATTGGTCTGTACGAAGGCAGCAAATCATGGAAGAGAGCTGAAGAGCAGGGCTTTAAGGTATATACAGCAGCAGAGGCTGCTAAACAGGCAGATATCATTATGATCCTTATTAATGATGAGTTACAGGCTAAACTTTACAAAGAGTCCATCGAGCCGAACCTTGAAGAAGGCAATATGCTTATGTTTGCTCATGGTTTCAATATCCATTTCGGATGCATCAAGCCACCGAAGAACATTGATGTAACAATGATCGCTCCTAAGGCACCTGGCCACACAGTAAGAAGTGAGTATCAGGCTGGAAAAGGAACACCTTGTCTTATCGCTGTAGAGCAGGACTATACAGGAAAAGCTCAGGAGCTTGCACTTGCATATGGTCTTGGTATCGGCGGAGCAAGAGCTGGTCTTCTTGAGACAACATTCCGTGTAGAGACAGAGACAGATCTTTTCGGTGAGCAGGCTGTACTTTGCGGTGGTGTTTGTGCACTTATGCAGGCTGGTTTCGAGACACTTGTTGAGGCTGGTTATGACCCAAGAAACGCATACTTCGAGTGTATCCATGAGATGAAACTGATCGTTGACCTGATCTATCAGTCAGGATTCGCAGGAATGAGATATTCTATCTCCAACACAGCTGAGTACGGCGATTACATCACAGGACCGAAGATCATCACAGAAGATACAAAGAAAGCTATGAAGAAAGTTCTTTCCGATATCCAGGATGGTACATTCGCAAAAGACTTCTTACTCGACATGTCCGATGCAGGTGCACAGGTTCACTTCAAAGCTATGAGAAAATTAGCTGCTGAGCATCAGTCTGAGAAAGTCGGCGAAGAGATCCGTAAACTCTACAGCTGGAACGGCGAGGACAAACTTATCAACAACTAAGCAAAAATTATTACAAAGTAATAATTTTTTGCGCTACTCGAACGAAGCAAAGCGTAGTTTGAGTCATTGTTGAACAATAATTTTTGCGCTACTCAAACGAAGCGAAGCGTAGTTTGAGTCAATTGCGGACTTAGAATCCCATCGATGTTTATATATTGAGCATCCGATGGGATTTTTTTATGATGATTATAAAATTTTTATACAGTTGATGAAGGATTAGTTTATCAGAGATCAGTATTTGCTACTTCACCAAAAAACGGAGCAATCAGCGGAGAGTCCACATCTTTCTGTCGGCAGACAAATCCAATTTCCCGTGGTGGAAAAGAAAAGCCTACAGGTACCTCAACCAAGGTACCTTCTTCCAGCTCTTTTTCCACAAAATCCCGGATCACACAGGCAACACCAAGACCGATCTCTGCAAACTGGATCAGAAGATCCATAGTTGTTACTTCCAGGATATGGCTTAGTTCTACAAGATGATCTTTCAGCTGTGTGTTCACAGTTTGCCTTGTAATATTATCCTCATCCAGCATCATAAAAGTTGCAGTCTGAAGCAGTGGCTCACCGGGGTACAATTTCTTCTGGTTCTGAAGATACTGCTCTGTGCATACAAATGTATCCCGAATCTGAAGGAGAGGCTGAAAAAAATATCCCCGGAGTTTCTGTGGTCGTCCGATCAGACCGAGATCAATTTTTTCTTCATCCAGAAGCTGCAGGGTCTGATAGGTGGACTGGCAGGAGATGGTAATACGCACATGAGGAAACTGATCTATATAATCCTTCAGATGGGAAAGAAGTACGTATTTGCTCAATGTGGAGCTGGCTCCCAGCCGCAGCTTAGGAATATTTCTGGAACGGTTATGGCGGATTGAATTCTCACCTTCATCCAGAAGCATGAGAGCAGCTTTTACCTTCTCGAAAAGAAGCTCTCCGTCAGGAGTTAAAGTTACACCTCTGGAATTCCGGTTAAAAAGAACAGTATCCAGATTTCGTTCCAGCTTCTGTATAGCCTTGCTGATCGCGGGCTGACTGATATAAAGATCCCTGGAACTATGGGAAATACTGCCTGTGCTGGCAACAGTGTAGAAGATGTGGTAGAGAGAAAGATTTTCCTGCATATGGTACCGTTACTGAAAACTTATAAAAAGTTATAAACTTCTATGTTTCATTCCTACTTCAACGAGTATGCTTTTGATGATATAAATATCTATCTACTCACAAGTTCTTGTACTCTCCA
>ENA-OQCO01000639-OQCO01000639.1-human-gut-metagenome-genome-assembly--contig:-NODE-639-length-18192-cov-1.501633_pt1 | contig 18192 bp, 21 predicted proteins | sample MGYA00242500_ERZ504582 | MGnify/ENA primary metagenome ERZ504582 (study PRJEB26092, sample SAMD00036346) | human gut metagenome | host: Homo sapiens | study: EMG produced TPA metagenomics assembly of...
TCCGGCCGGTGCTCATCGTGCAGAACGAGATCGGCAACCCGCCACAGCCCCACCGTCATCGCGGCGGCCATTACATCCCGGCTGGACAAAGCCCGCCTGCCCACCCATATCAATATCCGGGCAGCGGACACCGGCCTCGCCAAGGACAGCGTCGTGCTGCTGGAGCAAATCCGCACGCTGGACAAACACCGCCTGCGGGAGCGCGCAGGGCAGATCACGCCGGAAGACCAGAAACGGGTCAATCAGGCACTGGATGTCAGCCTGGGGCTGGATGCCTACTGAAGATGTGAAAACAGAAAAGGGACTGCCGGTTCGGGCAGTCCCTTTTGTGGTTTTGGGTCAGTCTCGTTTTTCAGGGTGCTCTCGGCGTCGTGGAGCAGGGCATACTCGCGGATCTTTTCCAGCGTCTGTTCGCTGAGGATATGCTCTGCCTTGCAGGCATCCTCTGCGGCGATGTCCTCTTCCACGCCCAGCTGCACGAAGAAGTGGGTCAGCAGCCGGTGGCGGCTGTAAATGCGCTCGGCGATCTCGCGGCCCGGCTCCAGCAGGGTCAGGTTGCCCTCACCGTCCACCGCAATGTAGCCGTTCTCCCGCAGCTTTTTCATCGCTATGCTGACGCTGGCTTTGGTGTAGCCCAGTTCGTTGACCACGTCGATGGAACGGACGCGGCCCATCCTCTGATTCAGCATCAGGATCGTTTCAAGGTAATCTTCTGCGGATTGGTGGATCTGCATGGTTGTCGGCCTCCTGCCTTTCTTGATTTCCGGCCCGGAGCAGAAAAACGCACATCGGTTCGGTTTGTTATAGGATACCACATTCTGCCGGGGGATGCAAGTCGTTCGGCGGAAGTTTGCTAAAACAAACTGAGCTTCTTCTGCATGATTTTGCTATTTTGACCGGAAACAGGGCCTGAAATCTTGTGGAACGTGCTTATCTGGACGCGCGGTAGGCTTCCGGGCCGGAGAGATAGAGGTCGCCGCCGTGAGCATCCAGAATGACGGTCAGGGGCATCTGCTCCACGGTCAGGCGGCGGACGGCTTCGCAGCCGAGGTCCGGCCAGGCGATGACTTCCAGCGTTTTGACGCTCTTGGCCATCAGGGCACCGGCCCCGCCCAGCGCGGCCAGATAGACCGCGCCGTTGCGCACGACGGCTTCCTTGACGGCGGCATCCCGCTTGCCCTTGCCGATCATGACCTTGTTGCCCAGGTCCAGCAGGCGGGGGCTCATCGCGTCCATCCGGCCGCTGGTGGTGGGCCCGGCCGAGCCGATGACCGCACCGGGGCGCTCCGGTGTGGGGCCAACGTAGTAGATGGCGCTGCCTTCGAGGTCGAAGGGGAGCGGTTCGCCCCGGTCCAGTGCTTCCAGCATCCGTTTGTGTGCCTGGTCGCGGGCTGTGTAGACCACACCGGACAGCAGAACGGTGTCGCCCGCCTGGAGCGGGGCCAGGTCCTGCGCGGTGCAGGGGGTGGTCAGTTCGTATTGCATAGATTTCACCTCTAGAACTCCCTTCGTCATCGCTTACGCGATGCCACCTCCCTCGGTGAGGGAGGCTATCGCAGTTGCCCGCTGCAAAAGGCTCCCTCCCAGAGGGAGCTGGCGCGGCGAAGCCGTGACGGAAGGAGTAACTCCTTATAACGTCGCGCTGGCACGGCGGGTGACATGGCAGGAAACGTTCACGGCCACGGGCAGACCCGCCACATGGGTGGGCATCTGCTCAATGGCAAGGCCCAGGCAGGTGGTCCTGCCGCCGAAGCCCTGCGGGCCGATGCCGGTCTCGTTGACGGCGGCCAGCAGTTCGCGTTCGAGGGCGGCATAGTAGGGGTCCGGGTTGGGGATGTCCAGCGGGCGGAGCAGAGCTTTTTTGGCCAGATAGGCGACCTTGTCGAAGCTGCCGCCCACGCCGATGCCCAGCACGATGGGCGGGCAGGGGTTGGAGCCTGCCAGCGTGACCGTCTCCAGCACGAATTTCTTGAACCCTTCCACGCCGTCGGCCGGTTTGAGCATCTGGATGCGGCTCATGTTCTCGCTGCCAAAGCCCTTGGGGGCCACGGTGATGGTGCAGCCGTCGCCGTCCACGAGGTGGACTGTGATGGCGGCAGGGGTGTTGTCGCCGGTGTTGCCCCGGCGCAGGGGGTCTGCCACGATGCTCTTGCGCAGGTAGCCGTCGGTGTAGCCCCGGCGGACGCCCTCGTGGATGGCGGTCTCAAAGCTGCCGTCGATGTGGACATCCGTTCCCAGCTCCACGAAGACGCAGGCCATGCCAGTGTCCTGACAGATGGGCAGAGCCTTCTCCTGCGCCGCACCGAGGTTCGACCACAGCAGGTCGAGGGTGGTTTTCGCCAGCGGCCACGGCTCTTCCTCCCGCGCTCTGGCCAGAGCTGCTTCCACGTCTTGGGGCAGGCGGGTGTTGGCTTCGATGCACAGGCGGGCGACGGTATCGGTGATGGACTGTGCGGAGATCGTCCTCATGCCGCGCCTCCTTTACAGACGGGCCACGCCGGTCTCGCGGGCAGCTTTTGCCACGGCAGAGGCCACGGCCTCGGCCACGCGGGGGTCGAATGCGCCGGGGATGATGTTCTCTTCGCTGCGGTCCTCATCCGTGATGAGGTCGGCGATGGCGTAGGCTGCGGCCAGCTTCATGGCATCGTTGATGTCCCGTGCGCGGACGCTCAGGGCACCCTTGAACAGGCCGGGGAAGCAGAGCACATTGTTGACCTGGTTGGGGAGTCGCTGCGGCCGGTGGCCATCACGCGCACGCCGCCTGCCTTGGCTTCGTCCGGCATGATCTCCGGGGTGGGGTTGGCCATGGCAAAGACGATGGCATCCTTGTTCATGGTTTTGCACAGCTCGGTGGTCAGGATGCCGGGGCGGGACACGCCGATGAAGACGTCGGCCCCCTCGATGGCCTCCTTCAGGCCGCCCTTGATCTGGCGGGGGTTGGTCACTTCGCCCAGCCAGTTCTTGTGGGCCTCGGCGCTGTTGCAGCCCTTGTACAGGGTGCCGAACTGGTCCACCGCCACGATGTCTTTGGCACCGGCGGTCATCAGCATCTTGATGATGGCCGTGCCGGCGGCACCGGGGCCGTTCAGGACGATATGGACATCCTCCATCTTCTTGCCCACCACCCGCAGGGCGTTGATGAGCGCAGCCGTCACGACGATGGCGGTGCCGTGCTGGTCGTCATGGAAGACGGGAATGTCCAGCTCACGCTCCAGCGTTTCTTCGATCTCGAAGCACTCCGGGCTTTTGATGTCCTCCAGATTGATGCCGCCGAGGTCGGGGCGATGGCCTTGCAGGCCGCGATGACGCTGGCGGCGTCGTGGGCGTCGATGCAGATGGGGAAGGCATCCACGCCGCCGAATTCCTTGAACAGCACGGCCTTGCCCTCCATGACCGGCAGACCGGCTTCGGGGCCGATGTCGCCCAGGCCCAGCACGGCGGTGCCGTTGGACACGACGGCCACCATGTTGCTCTTGAAGGTGTACTTGTACACGTCGTCGGGGTTCTCTTTGATCTTGCGGCAGGGCTCGGCGACGCCGGGGGTGTAGGCCGTGGACAGGTCGTCGCGGGTCTTGACCTCGACCTTGCTCACGATGCCGACTTTGCGTGGTGGCTCTCGTGCATTTCGAGAGCGGCTTTGTTGTAATCCATGGATGTTCCTCCTTGTGTTGATGGGCTTCTCTTATTATAATAAAGCCGCAGGCCCCGCAGCGCAAGAGGATTTTTGCGTGTGCGGGGCGACAGCTTGACAAACGACGATAGAACGATTATACTACAAATAGAAAAGGCGCTGGCCCAACAAACGGCTAGCTCCCTACCAGCAGATCAAAAGAATGACCGCCAACGGGTGCTAAACGTGGGGCGGTCATTTCTTTTGTCCATTTTTTGTGCGAAACTCTCGGAATCGGAGCACGATGTCGATCGTGTCGTAAACCGTTGTGACGAGGAACGTCAACAGCGCAAGAATCTCGGTCAATGTCATGGGTACATTCCCCCTTTCGGCCAGAGCCTCCGGGGAGAAACGTTCAAAAGTCGCCCTCCCGGCGCCCTGTTTATGGAAACAAAGCCATCTGGTAGGGAGTTGCCGCCTGCGTTCTGGACACAGCGCCTTGCCGCTTTGCTGCGGCAATTATAGGATATCACAGCTTTTGACAAAAAGCAACGACCTCACGTGGCAGGCAGCGTGAAACTTGTGGAAATTTCGCAAAATCCTTTTCTTTTTCATTTTTACCCTTTATAATAAGATTTGTCTGAAAAAATTGCAGTTCCCGGCGGCGTCCGGGATACAGGAGGTATCCACTTGAAACGAATCATCTCGAGGCAGTCTGCCTTCTCTGCGCCGGTGCGCTGGCGCTGGCGGCTGCGGGCTGCTCGAAGTCTGCGGCGTCCTCTTCCGCATCGGCCGGCTCGGAGGCGTCTGTCTACGGCAGCGCTTCGGATTATGACTACCAGAACTTTGCCTACAGTGACGGTCTGGACGAGAACGGCTACTGGTCCGGCATCCGCGCACTGGATTATGTGACTCTGCCGGAGGACTACGCTTCCATCCCGCTGAAGAAGGCGGACATCGAGCCGACGGAGGAGGACGTCCAGTCCCAGATCGACAGCCTGCTCAGCCAGAACACCACCACGCAGCAGATCACCGACCGTGCCGCTGCCGATGGCGACACCGTCAACATCGACTATGTGGGCACCGTGGATGGCGTGGCATTTACCGGCGGCACCTACAGCGGCTACAGCCTGACGCTGGGCAGCGGTTCCTTCATCGACGGCTTTGAAGACCAGATCGTGGGCCACAAGCCCGGCGAGACCTTCGATGTCAATGTCACCTTCCCGGACGGCTACAGCGACTCCACCGACGCCGAGGGCAATGCGGTGGTCCTGAGCAACAAAAAGGCGGTCTTCTCTGTCACGTTGAACTACATCAGCGAGGAGATCCTGCCGGAACTGACCGATGCCTGGGTCGAGGAAAATTTCAGCAGCACCGACGGCGTCCACACCGTGGAAGACCTGCGGGCCGAATACCAGAAGATGCTGTATCAGAACAACCTGAACACTGCGGTGATGGATTACCTGCTGGCAAACTCCACCTTCAAGGACCTGCCCAAAGAAGTGACCGATTACCAGGTCAACCAGTGCCTGAACTACTACTATACCATGGCTCAGTATTACGGCTATGATCTCGACAGCTTCCTGCAGGCTGCTGCCGGTTACAACAGCGCCGACGCCTGCTGGATGCCATGAGCGACAGCATCACCGAGTATGCCCGCGAAGCGCTGCTCTATCAGGCAGTGGCTGAGGCGATGGACATCGCCCCCACGCAGGAGCAGATCGACACCTACTCTGCCTACACCGAGACCTACGGTGCCAACTACTGCACCATGGTCGCGCTGATGGACGCCGTGTCCGAGGCGCTGACCACCGGGGCACAGGTGAAGTAAAAAAGCCAAAAAGAAAATGCCGCTGCACAGAAGATAGCTGTGCAGCGGTATTTTTTATGCTTTTACCCAGATCGTAATGCTTTTTCGGAGAGCGACGCGGCCGAATTTGGCCATTTGCTGGCTGCTGTTGCCTTTCTTTTGTTTGAGACAGTAGACTTTTTTGACGGTAAAGCCAAACTGCTCGGCAAGAGAACAACTCAAAAAATCGACTGGGATGACTTCACCGCCATAACGGACATTGTCGTTGACGAACGCGACCATGGCACCCTTTTGCAAACGCGGAAAAGTTCGGCATAGATAAAGGCCAGCTCTGTAAAGTATCCTTCTACCATTCGGACGATGCCGCTATTGTTCAAATCACCATGCTGTTCGCGCTTGTGTAAGGCATCCAGCACCTCACAAAAAGCAGGGTTGGAACAAAGTGTCTGATGGATCGTATGGAACCGGTCGATTTGACCGATCTCTGTATAGAAGAGCTTCAACTGTTCCAGTTTGGAGCGGCTTTCAACGGTGCAGGAAAGCAAGTCCTGCCGCAGCTGTTTGATCGAATCGTTATCAAGCCCAAGGTAAACAAGTTCCAGTGCATAGGTGCGGGTATAATCGTATCGGTTGCAATACGGCGGCGAGGTAATAACGCCTTTCAGAATGTTATCTGGAAGCCTGGGCAGTTCGAACAGAACGCTGTTCTGTTTGTAGGTGATCTGTGCTTTTTCGTGCGTCTGGCTGGAATGCTGGATCACCTCAAGGTCGTGAATCACATGCGATAGTTCCAATAGAACGGTATCACGGGCTGTCGAGGATATTTGAACGGACTGTTTTAGCGGACAACGGCTTTTTGCCTTTCGCTGCGCGAAGCTCATTGGCATGAATCACCTTTGGGGAACGGCTGTCCCAGCCGAGATATTGGCCGCTCTTTACGGTGTAGCTGCACGGTTCCAGAGAATTGAGAATGCAGAGCCGAAGAAGATTTTTGGCATTCTCTGAATAGATACAGTGGATACGCCAGTCTTCGATGAACTGAAGGTAGCGTTCGTTGTATTCTGGGTAGGCATCCTGTGTGATGGGAATACAAGGTGTTTTCAAGGAATAGCTGTCTGGCATGTGGAGAGACTTCAGCTCTTCCAGCATGGCACGAAGTTCAGGAAGATCGTACTCCATGCAGGCAGCCTTTGCTTTTAAGGAGACGTCCGCAATGGGCATCACATCGTAGCCAATGCTGTTGATGCCCTGCATCTGGCAGACGAGCGCCGTGGTGCCGGAGCCCATGAAAGGGTCCATGACGAGATCGCCGGGGTGAGCTCCCATCTCATGAAGCAACAGTTGGACAAGGTCCGCTGAAAAACCTTCTTTGTATTTGAGCCAGCTGTGGAGGATCTCGTTCTTGCTGAGCTGATAGCTGACGCTTCGCCTGTCGAAACGGTCAGTGACCTCGAGAAGGGGAGCATAACGAGATTTCGAGCATTTTGCGCTCAATGTCGCTGCATAAGGCATCAGAAGAAAACTGCTCGATCAGATAATCTTGGGAGGAAGGATTCAAAAAGGATAATTGTTCCATTCGGTTCTCACTTGTCTGCGTTAAAGATTCAGTAGCCAGTTGCAATAAGCGACCAGCTGGTTGTCGTTGGTAAGGTTGGCTGCGTTGGTCATGACCCCGGCTTGAAGCTGCGAATAGATTTCCTCCGCCATGGCGGTTTCAATGGCAGCTCCAACGAACGAGGTCTGAACGGGATGACCAGCAGAAGCGAAGGTCGTCCGGATACGTTCCAAGGCGGTGTTGGCTGTTTTCCAGTGTTCGTCTGCCCCGGCGGGATCAATCCCGCCCTTGAGCTCGCCCATCATAAGGCTTTGTCTGGTTCAAAAGCGATCTTTCCATTTCGGAATCCGACTGCATCGGAATCGAACAGGCAAATATCCACATTTTTCCGGACTGTGGAAATGTTCATATTGAAAGCAAGCAGCCGCTTTTTCCCTGCGGTGGTCTGCCAGCAGAGGGCTTTCATCCGACGCTCAATGTCAAGGTCGTTGTCTGTCTGATCGTACCACGGAAATTTGCCGGAGATGTTTTCCGCCCACTGGTAGGAGATGTTCTGTACAGCCATACACGATAAGATGCAGCGGATCAGACGTTCCTGCCCCAGGGCTCCGATACGGTTCCGCATCGACCCGCCTACGGCGTCTCCTTTAATAAGAAGATATCGGTAGATTGTTTCGTCAATGAAATGTTTACCTGCGGGCTTCAAAAAATTCTTGATGAGCTCTTCAATGGCTTTGGTTTGGTCAGATTCGTCGAGGTAATTCAGACTTTTATCAGACAAACCGGAGGCACTCAGGAGAAATGGCCGCACTTCGGGTATGGAAAGAAGGGCTTCCGGACAAGTCGCGCCGGAGACCATACTCTTGAAGGCAAGTGAATTTTTTATGTAGGGGTCACCGAGACGATTCTTTTCCAGCGCGATTTTCAAAAATCCCGCGCGTGTCTGCTCGTGAGAGGTGACCAGATCGCCTGCGTTCCGGATATATTTGTTGAAAGCCATTGCGTTCTCCTTTTGTCTGAAAGAGGCTATAAAAGTGGAAAACTTGTATTTCTCAGTATAACATACTTTGAGGGGGATTGCAAAAAGGAAGCCGCCCCCAAAACCGAATAAAACCACAAACGGCCTGAACTCTGTGCAGCACAGAGTTCAGGCCGTTCCGGCTTTTTTGGGGGTTATTTTTTCAGGGCATCTGCGAGGACGCACAGCAGGTGCGGGACGTCCAGCGGCTTTGCGATATGGCCGTTCATACCGGCCGCCAGCGCGTTCTGACGGTCTTCTTCAAAGGCATTCGCCGTCATCGCAAAGATGGGGATGTTGGCTTTCTCGGCGTCCGGCAGGGCGCGGATCTGCGCGTGGCCTCGTAGCCGTCCAGATTGGGCATCTGGATGTCCATCAGGATCAGGTCATACTGGCCGGGGGCCGCCTGCTTTATCTTCCGGACGGCGACCGCGCCGTCCTCGGCGGTATCCACCACAAAACCGGCTTCTTTCAGGATCTCCAGTGCGATCTCACGGTTCAGCTCGTTGTCTTCCACCAGCAGGAGCTTCTTCCCCTTGAGGTCGGCCGCAGTGGGTTGAGCGGGCTCGGAGGCAGGCTCTGCACGGAACGGTTCGGCCAGAACGCGGCGCAGCTCCGAGAGGAAGAGCGGCTTTTCGCAGAACGCGGTCACTCCGGCGGCGCGGGCCTCGTCCTCGATGTCTGCCCAGTCGTAGGCCGTCAGGATGATGATGGGGCAGCGATTCCCGATCACCTTGCGGATCTGCCGCACGATCTCGATGCCGTTCATGTCGGGGATCAGCCAGTCGATGATGTAGACGCTGAACGCATCGCCCTGCTCCACCGCATATTTGGTGCGGATGACCGCTTCCTTGCCGGAGATCGTCCACTCCGGCCGCATCCCGATCTTGGACAGCATGGTGCTGACGTTCAGGCAGGTGTTGGTATCGTCGTCTGCCACCAGTGCGCGCAGCCCTTCCAGCTGGGGGAGCTGCTTGGGCTCTGCTTTCTGCCCGCTGCGTGTGAAGCAGAGGGTCACGATGAACTCGGTGCCCTTGCCCGGCTCGCTCGTGAGGGCGATGGTGCCGCCCATCAGATCCACGATGTTCTTGGTGATGGACATTCCCAGGCCGGTGCCTGAATGCCGCTGACGGTGGAGCTTTCCTCCCGGCTGAACTCCTCGAAGATGTGCTTTTGGAACTCTTCGCTCATGCCGATGCCGTTGTCCTTGATGCGGAACTCATAGCAGACGCAGCCCTTGGGCGCACCGTTCTTCTGGGCGATGCGGATGCTGATCATGCCGCCGGTGGGGGTGAACTTGATGGCGTTGGACAGGATGTTCAGCAGAATCTGGTTCAGCCGCAGCGGGTCGGTGATGATGTCCTCATCCTCGATGTCCATGGTATCAATGAAGAGCGACAGCCGTTTGGCCGCGACATTGGGCTGGATGATGGAGCGCACATCGTGGACAAGGTCGGGCAGATGCACCGCCTTTTCCTCGATCTTGACCTTGCCGCTCTCAATGCGGCTCATATCCAGCACATCGTTGATGAGGGAGAGCAGATGCTGGCTGGAGGTGGAGATCTTTTTCAGGTAGTCCAGCACCTGCTCGCGGTTGTCGATGTGGGTCGCCGCCAGCGAGGTGAAGCCGATGATGGCGTTCATCGGGGTGCGGATATCGTGGCTCATGTTGAACAGGAACTCCCGCTTGGCGCGGTTGGCCGCGCCCTCGTGCTGGAGCGCGATCTCCAGTTTGCGGTTCTGCTCTTCCAGCTGGGTCTGATACTTCTTCTCCTGCTCTTTTTTCTGCTGCTCCATCTCCTGCACTGCGCGTCGGCGCAGCATCTGCAAGACCGAAACGAGCAGGATGTAACAGACCAGTGCCGTTAAGACCCGCGTGAGCGACTCGTGGAACACGGCTTTTTCATCCGTGTACGCATAGAGGTCGAACGACCGGCCGTGGCTGTACATGCCGAAATAGCAGCCGGAGCCGTTCCAGCCGTGGGTGGGCGTCAGCTTTTCCGCAAACCCGGCGCTGCGGATCTCCTGCACCGGCGGGCTTGCAGTGGTGTCCTGCCCGATCAGCTCCGGGCGGTTGGACGCAATGACCTGATTGTTCTGCACGATGAACAGGGTGCCGCTGGTCTCTTCTGGGTAGCCGTCCAGAATGCTCTGGACCGACAGTGCCGTCCCCTCGACAAATTTGGCCGGGGTGCAGCGATAGGCCAGCAGGATGACCTCTTCGTGGTCGGCCCGGTGTGCCGCCACATCTACGGCAGACCCGTCTGCCAGCAGAACGCGCTTCAGGTAGGTCTTCTGCGGGAAGCGGAAGACGTCCAGCGCGGTCTCCTTTTTGAGCCGGTCTTCCAGCTGGGCATAGCCGATGCCGTTCGCTGTGTACTCGCACAGGAGCGTGCCGTCCGGGCGCAGCACGGAAATGCCGGTGAGCCAGAGCGTCTCGGTCTGCTGTTTCAGGAAGTGCGGGTCGGAGAGGTCGAGTGCGGCGTCACCGGCCAGCTGGTGCACCGAGACCGCCGTGCGGCGGAGCGCTTTGGCCGTGATGGTATCGTTGTACCGCTCAAAACCGGTGGACTGCGATTTGACGAACTCGATCGTCTGGCAGAAATGCTCTTCGGTCACATGCAGGGCTTTCCAGCCGGAGGCCAGGACGACCCCCGCCATGAAGAGCACACCGACGAGAATGTAGAGCACCCAGATCCGCGTGTTCGGAGTGGTTTTGTTGTTACGCGTCAATGGTGTCCACCTCCAGATACTGCGAAGCATGTTCCAGGTATTTGCCGACGATCCGTTCCAGTGTGCCGTCCTCGCGCATCTGCGCAAAGGTATCATTCAGCTGGTGGTCCAGCCCGCGGCTGTCATTTTTGGCAAAGGCAACGCCCAGCCCGGTGACCAGCAGCGGCTCTTCGAGGATGCGGAACACCGCGTTGTTGTCTTTCATGTATTGCAGGATGGCCGTCTCGTGGGCGGCGATGGCGTCCACATAGCCGCAGGCCAGCATGGCATACTGCACATTGCGGTCTTCGATGCTGAACACTTCGACGGTCTGCGGGATGCGCGGGTCGGAGCCGCTGAGGAAGATGCCCTCTGGCTTGGAGGTGCTCTGCACCATAACGGTCTTCCCGGCAAGGTCGCTGAGGGACTGGATGGAGCTGTCGGCGTTCACAGCCACGACCTGACGGCTCACCATGTAAGGCCCGGCCCACCGGTAGAGCGTTTCGCGGCCCTGCATGGAAAAGCAGCCCCAGATGCAGTCGATGGCGCCGCTTTCCACAAGGGCGGTCTTCTGCTCCCAGTCGATGACTTCAAATCGTGCAGCGTATCCCATGCGGCGGAATGCCTCGGTGGCGATCTCCACATCGATCCCGGTCGGGGTGCCGTCATTGTTCAGATAAATATAGGGCGGGTAGGTGTCGCTTCCGATGAGGATCTGCGGCAGACCGCTGTTCTTCGCGTCCGTTCCGCCGCAGGCAGTCAGGCCGCCGAGGGCCGCCGAGGCCGCCAGCAGGGTGCATCCGTTCAGGAATGCACGGCGTGAGATGATGTGTTTCATGGGGGCTTTCGTTCTCCTGTTGTTATTGCGTCCGCTGCTGCAACTGGACTTTCAGGTCGGTCTGTATATCCGTCAGGCATTGCAGCAGCAAGGGGTTGAACGCTCCGCACTCGCCGTTCAGGATCATCTGCACGGCTTTTTCGTGGGAGAAGGCTTTTTTGTAGCAGCGTTCGCTGGTCAGTGCATCGTACACATCGGCCAGCGCGACCAGCTGTGCGCTGATGGGGATCGCATCGCCCTTCAGCCCATCCGGGTAGCCGCGCCCGTCCCAGCGCTCGTGGTGCCAGCGGGTGATCTCGTAGGCGGTCTGCAGCAGCGGCTGCTCGTTGAAGTCTTCCAGCTGGTGCAGCATCTCGGCCCCCAGCATACTGTGGGTCTTGACGACCTCGAATTCTTCCGGGGTCAGCTTGCCGGGTTTGTTGAGGATCTTTTCGTCGATACCGATCTTGCCGATGTCGTGCAGGGCGGAGGCCAGCGGGATGTTGTCCTGCTGCTCGGCGGTGATGGGGTACTGGCTGCTGATCTCCAGCAGGCGGTGGAGCAGCAGCTCGGTGATGATGCGGATGTGCCGCACATGGGCGCCGCTCTCGCCGTTGCGGAACTCCACGATATGGCTCAGCACACCCACCAGCATATCGGTGTTGTTTTCGCGGGCGCGGATCTGGTCCGACACCATCTGCACCAGCCGCCGCTGCTTGGCGTACAGCTTGATGGTGTTGGTCACGCGGCGGTAGACGATGCGAGCATCGAAGGGGCGGGTGACGTAATCGCTGGCCCCCAGCTCATAGGAGCGCCGGATCGCGGCGTCGGAGTCGTCGCTGGAGATCATGATGACCGGGATGTCCTCGATGGTGTGGTTGACGTTCATAGCCTTGAGCACCTCGAAGCCGTCCATGACCGGCATATTGATGTCCAGAAGCACCAGCGCGATGTTCCCGGCCTCCGCCTGCATTTTTTCCAGGCATTCTTGTCCGTTTTCTGCTTCAAGAATGCTGTAATCGCCGCCCAGGATCTCCTTTAGTATCATGCGGTTCATTGCGGAGTCATCCACAAGTAAGATCTGCGGCTTCTCCTCCACCAGTTCTTCCTGCGCGGTCAGCGCGTTTTCGGGGAGTTCCACCGTGACAGCATTCTTGCGGCCCTTTGCCTGATACATCAGCCGGTCTGCCCGGCGAACCGCATTCTCCATCGAGTCGGTGATGGCCTGCATCGTTCCGCCGATGCTCAGAGAAACACGGAAATGCGGATAGCCGGGTACGGATGCCATCTGCGCGGCAGTGCAGATCTGTTCCAGTTTGGTTTGCAAAAAGTCTCCCGGAATGCCGGGCAGCACCAGCAGAAATTCGTCCCCGCCGTAGCGGATGAGCAGATCGGAGCTGCGGATGCAGGACTGAATGGCGCTTGCCACCGTTTTCAGCGCCACATCTCCGGCGTGATGCCCATAGGTGTCGTTGCAGATCTTGAAATCGTCCACATCCATCAGCGCGATGCCTGCGGGGCCGACGATACGGGATGCGATATCCTCATAGTAGCGGCGGTTGTATGTGCCAGTCAAGACATCGTGGTAAAGTTTTGCACGGTAGCTCTCTGCTGTTTCTTGAAGCTTTTCCTCGGTTTCGGCCTGCATCTTTTCCATGTTGGAACACTCGAACTGCCTTTGCAGATGACCGATCAGCAGAATGTTCGCAGCGATACCAAGGCCGATCACGATGAGCTTTTGAAGGTTCAAAGAGGTGTAAAGAAAAAAGCTGTGGTCGGTAGAAAAGAAAAACGCGGAGTATAGGAATGCAATGAGGCCGCTTACGATTCCTGCTGCATAGCCGCATTTCACGAGCACAGCAGAAAGAACAACAAAAAGCACGATATTTGGATTTGGAATATGAAAATTCCAGACGATCAGGCAGGCGCTCAATTGGGCAAGTGCCGATAGCAACATAGGCTGAATTTTATTTGGCTGTCGTTCCATACGCAATACCATCCAATCCTTTGATTCATCATGATTGCTCTCTCACAAAAAAGAGCTGGGCCGCAAATGGGCGGCTCTGCCAGGTCGTGGGTGTCGGTCATCTGCGAAACCGTGCGATTCCACTATTTATTTTCGGGGGGGGGTAACGCGGAAGCGCTTGACGGTCTGTTCCAGCGCGTCGATGTCCACGGGCTTGGACAGATGCTCGTCCATCCCGGCTTCCTTGCTCTTCTGCATATCTTCCAAAAAGGCGTTTGCCGTCATGGCGAGGATGGGGATGACCCGGCCCAGCGGGTTTTCGCTGCTGCGGATGCGGCGGGCGGCTTCGAGGCCGTCCATCACCGGCATCTGCACATCCATCAGGATCATGTCATACTCGCCGGGCTTGACGCGGACAAACGCATCCACAAGCTCCTGCCCGTTGGGGTAAATTTTACAGTGTGCGCCCTTGGATTCCAGCAGCAGCTCCAGGATCTCGGCGTTGATGGCGTTGTCCTCGGCGCAGAGGAAGTTCATCCCGCACAGGGGAGAGACGTCCTCCGGCTCCTCCGGGAGCGCCTGCGCCTTTGGCACCGCGTCCGCTTCGGTGTCGATGGGGAATTCCAGCACGACCTCAAAGCGGGTGCCCTTGCCGGTGGCACTCTCCACGCTGATGGAGCCGCCCATCAGGTCCACGATGTTTTTGGTGATGGCCATGCCAAGGCCGGTGCCCTGCACCTTGTTGGTGCCGGAGCGCTCTTCGCGGGTAAAGGGGTCAAAAAGGGTCTTCTGGTAAGCTTCGCTCATGCCGATGCCGTCATCCTGCACCACAAAGCGGTATTTGGCGTAGTGCTCGTTCCGGGGCAGCTCTTCGACCTCGAACCGGATGTGCCCGCCGCGGGGGGTATACTTGACCGCGTTGGAGAGGATGTTCATCAGCACCTGATTCAGGCGGGTGGGGTCGGCCAGCAGGTTTTCGTGCCGGAGATGGGTGGAGACGGTGAAGGTCTGCGCCTTTTCGCTGGCCTGTGCGCGGATCATCGTGCTGAGCTGGTCGAGCTGCTGGGAAAGGTGCATCGGCTCAACGCTCAGGGTGGTCTTGCCGCTCTCGATGCGGCTCATATCCAGAATGTTGTTGATGATGCCCAGCAGCAGCTGGCCGGAGCTTTCCAGCTTGTGCAGATGCTCGGCCAGCTTTTCCGGCTGGTCCAGCTCGTTCTCCATCAGGGTCGTCAACCCGACGATGGCGTTCATGGGGGTGCGGATATCGTGGCTCATGTTGGAGAGAAAGTCGGTCTTGGCCTGGCTGGCGCGCTCGGCCGCGTACAGCGCCTCGGCGGCAGCATCCTGTGCCCGCCGCATCTCGTCGTTTGCCTGCGTCAGATGGGTGTTGTATTGCTCCAGACGGAGGTTCGCTTCTTTTTCTGCTTGCAGTTCCTGCTGCTGCTTTTGCCGCAGGAGAAACCAGCCGACGAAAACCGCTGTGACCGAGAGCACCACGGCAAAGCTGACGATGACGAGTGTGACGAGATTGACCAGCTTTTGGGTGTTGACGGCCACGTACTCTGCCGGGACGAGGAACGCCAGCGTCCACCGGGCGTTTTCCATCTGCTTGAGCGCATAGTAATACTCGGTCCCGTCCAGCACGGCGTTGGAATAGCAGGAGCCTGTGCGGACGAGCCGCTCCTTTGCTGCTGCAAAGGAAGAACCGTGCAGATAGGACATCTGGGAGAGCACGGTGTATACGTTGTGCCCCTTCAACAGCTCGGTATCATTGGCGTTGAACAGCTTGAAGCCGTCGTGATCCAGCACATAGACGCTATTGTTATTTTCGTAGGCGTCGCAGCGGAAATAATCGTTCAGCTGGGTCATGCTCTGCGAAATGCCAAAGTAGCGCAGGGTGATCTCGCCGGTCTCGCTTTGCAGGGTGATGGGGGTGGAGAGCTGTTCCAGAAACACCATGCGGGAATCGTCCGCAGTCAGGGAGTTGGAAACGTAGCTGACCCGCTCCGGCGCGTCTTCCAGATAGGTCATTTCCCGCAGCAGCCCCATGCGGCCACGCGCGGTATAATAATGTCCGGCAGCATCCACGGCTATCAGTTCGATCTGTTTTTCTTTGTAATTGGCAAGCTCGGACAGCTTCTCCAGATAGGAAAACAGATCATCGGTCGTCTCCATGGACGTATAGGCCAGATAATTGCACTGCACGTCCACATCGTCCCAGTGGTTGTTGATCACATCCTCCAGACTGTGGAACATCTGGTGGGTGACCTCTTCCATCTGGCTCAGCCGTTCGTGGTAGACCAGGTTTTGGATGTAGGTCTGGCTCATGACAAAAAGGGTCAGGGTCAACACGATGATGACAAAGCCAAAGCCCACAAACAGCTTTTTATAGATTTTGTTGTTCACATCCAGTATCTCCTGTCCGTTTTATTCAACTCCATGCGGTGTCTGCCCGGCTGATGGTGGTGTAAGCACCAAAGAAGGTTTTTGCGGCATCCATGCCCACAACGCCGCTGTCCACGACATCGGCTTCGGCTGCCAGCTGCTTGCTCACGCCGCAGATGGCCACCTGATAGGTCTTGCCCGCTTCCGGTTCTGTGGGGCTGACCAGCACATAGGGGTAGCCCTTGCCGTTGCCGTAGGCGTCGTAGCCCGTGGCCAGCAGGTCATTGATCTGCTGCCCGGTCAGGGTGACGGTCTGGATGGTGCGGTTCCAGCCGGTGGGCAGGATGACAGAAAGGTCGTAATCCGTAATATCCTTGGCGTACAGTTTGGCAGCTACGCGTGGTGGTTCTGATCGGTGGGGTTGCCGGGGATCCAGGTGCTCAGCGAGACCAGCGCAAGGTCGCTGCCGGTAGCCTGTGCAAAGCAGCGACCCACCAGCATGGCGCAATCCTCCTGCGAAAGTTCCTCTGTGACGGTGGTGATGGTATCTGGGGTGTTGTTCACCACGCTATCCTGATCCTCGTCCAGCTGACGGATGACGTCCTCCATGGTGGCGTTGCCCTTCATGAAGTCCAGCATTTTAAGGCCGGTGGTCACGATGGTGTTTTCCCAGCCGGAATAGATAAAGGGCGCGGTGTTGCCTGCGTTCAGGGCATCGGCGATGTCAGCATAGTAGGTGTCATCTGCCTTTGCGTCCTTGAAGGGCAGCAGGCTGCTTTTCAGCGCCGTTGCGGGCTGCAGAGCGCTGGTGCCTGCAACGGTGGAAAGCACGCGCATCACCTTGAGCGCGTCTTCCAGCTTCTGGGGGTTCTGCTCCAGCTTTTTGTTCAGACCGTAGAAGCGGTTCACATTCAGCACAAAAACATTCTGGGTGCCGTCCTCCGAGAGAAACAGCATCAGCCGTATTGATCGGCGTTGCCGTCTGCCTCTACGATGCCGTTGGTGTTGCCGATCAAAAACAGGGTGTTCCCCTCGGCCATCCTCTGCCAGGTCACGTTGTCGTCAAGGGCATCGCCGGAGTCGTTCAGCATCCCGATGTCCTTCCACTTCTGGACGTATGCCATCGCCTGCATCATGCCGGGGGTATTGCTGACATTCGCCTTGCCGGACAGATAATCCCGCTGCCACATCCTGCCGTCCAGTGTGCCAAGGAAATCGGCCTCTGCAATGTTGCACAGATACTGGAAACCGTAGCCGGGATACTGGATCTGCGGCAGACAGAGATCGACCCCGGCTTCCTTGGCCTTTGCAGCCAGTTCTTCCAGCTCAGCGAAAGAACTGGGCAGCTCCCAGCCGTGTTCCCGCAGCAGGGTCTTATTATAGGTGATGCCGAAGCAGTTGTAGGTCGAGGGCAGCAGGTAGATCGCGCCGTTATCAAACACATCCTGCAAACGGGACTCCACATAGTTGTCGGTGAAATCGTAACCGGAAAGATCCAGCAGTTTGTCGGAGACCAGATCGATTCGGGGGTCGTAGTAGGTCAAGGTGCAGACGTCCGGCAGGTCGCCCGCCGCAAACATATTCTGCAAACAGGTGGTGGTGTTATCGCCGCTGTACGGAACGATCTCAATATTTACTTCCGGGTAAACGCTGTGCACCTGCTCAATAAAGGCTTCTATCTCCTTATAAGGTGCCATAAAGGTGATGGCTTCGTGCGCATCCGCTGTTTTGCCGGTCTCGGTCTGGCTGCCACCGCAGGCGGTCAGTGCCGCCATGGCTGCTGCAACGCCGCAAGCCTGCAAAAAGGAGCGGCGGGAGATCTTTTTCATCATAATAGCGTCCTCGCGGTTTCCTGATATTTCCATAGTCGTCATTTCTTCATTTTACCGCAAAGTTACAGCAAATGCAACACAGAGTTCGTTAAGATTTCCGCAAACCCATGCGGATTTTGGCGAAATGCGGCACATTAGAACGCAGGAGGACGGCCGCACCGTCCTCTTTGCGGGAGAATAGAGCCAAAAAAGCCTGAGACCTTGCAGAAAAGGTCCCAGGCTTTTTTGGCTGCGGATGCAGCGATCAGGAATATAGGAAACGGAGAATGGCAGAAAATTACAGGATGCGCACCCGGATGACAGCGGGGATCGCCGCCAGCTTGTCGGCCAGGGCCGCGTTCACGGCACCGGTGGCATCCAGCATGGTATAGGCCATGCTCTTTTTGCTCTTGTTGACCATGTTCTCGATGTTCAGACCGGACCTCGGTGGTCAGCGCTGTTGATCTGGCTGATCATGCCGGGCTCGTTCTTGTGGATGATGCAG
>ENA-OQCO01000640-OQCO01000640.1-human-gut-metagenome-genome-assembly--contig:-NODE-640-length-18177-cov-3.262050_pt1 | contig 18177 bp, 19 predicted proteins | sample MGYA00242500_ERZ504582 | MGnify/ENA primary metagenome ERZ504582 (study PRJEB26092, sample SAMD00036346) | human gut metagenome | host: Homo sapiens | study: EMG produced TPA metagenomics assembly of...
AGCCTGAACCAGTTAAAAAACACAGCAAACAGAACTAGGCGAAACAGTTATGGAAATGGCAGCGCCGGTAATTGAAAGACTGTCAGAAAAAGTAAAGGCTTTTTCACAGTGGTTTAAGAACCTGAACGACACGCAGAAAGAAACGATCGTAAAGATTGGCGCGGTAGTGGCAGCGATTGGGCCGGCTTTAATTATTTTCGGGAAACTTTCTTCGGGAGTATCGAAGGCGATCGGGGCATTTTCTAAAATATCGGGCGTATTCAAGGCGGCAGGAACGGCCGGGAAAGGCTTGTGGGCTATTTTATCAGCAAACCCGATCGGGGCCGTTGTCGCGGCCGTGGTGGCGCTTGTGGCGGGCTTCGTATTGATGTATAAGAAGTGCGACTGGTTCCGCGAAATGGTAGATAAAGCCTTTGCAGAGATCAAAAAGAGCGTTTCGGAAACAATCGAGAAAATAAAACCGATCTTGCAGCAGTTGGGCGAAAGCTTCAAAAATTTAATGGAAAAATTGAAGCCCGTATTCCAGTTTTTCACGACCTATGTTATGGCGGTGATACAGGGCGCACTTTCAGCGGTAGCGCCGATCATTTCAGCGGTGAAAAATGCGATCGACTTTGTAAGTAACATTATTAGCGCATTTATGGCACTATTCCGGGGCGATCTGGACGGGTTCAGCCAGTATATAGAAGCAGCACTGAAAAACCTGATCGAGATTGTGAAAAATCTTATAACGGCGGTAGTGAATTATATAATCACATTCTTTCAGACGTTCGGCGTTGACGTGAAGAAAATTTTCTCTGATATATGGTCCGGGATTGTTTCGATCTTTTCAGGCGTCGGCGCGTGGTTTGCGGACAAGTTCCGCGCAGCCTACACGGCAATAACAACGATCTTTTCAGGGATCGGCCAGTGGTTCGCGGCCCGGTGGACGGACATTAAAAACGCCCTGTCAACCGTGGCGACGTGGTTTCAAACCATGTTCCAAAATGCCTATACGAACGTGAAAAATGTATTTTCCGCGATCGGCCAGTGGTTCAACGATAGATACACAGATATTAAGTCCGTATTTTCAACGGTTGGATCATGGTTTTACACAAAATTCACGGAAGCATACACGAATATTAAAAACGTGTTTAGCAATATCGGTTCCTTCTTTTCGGGGATCTGGAACACGATCAAGGGCATTTTTACAAATGTTGGAACAAATATCGGTGAAGCAATCGGCGGCGCCTTCAAGTCGGCCATGAACAACGCCCTTGCAACCGTAGAACGTGCGGTGAATAAGGCGATCGGCTTCATTAACGGCGCGATCGACGTTATCAACGATATTCCGGGCGTAAGTATCGGACACGTTGGCGAAGTATCACTTCCGCGTCTGGCAAAGGGCGGCGTTCTGAAAAGCGGTCAAGCCATTATGGCAGAAGCAGGCCCGGAGTTGATCCAGATGGTGAACGGCGAAGCGGTTGTAACACCGCTTACGGCTTCGGCAAGGAATACGGCACTTGAAACAGCAGAAGGCGGCGGGAAAAGTTTTGTTCAGAACGTCAACATTACAAGCCCGAGGCCCTTTCGCCGTATGAGACAGCCCGCCAGACGCGAAACGCAACCCGAAACATGGTTTTACAGTTACAGGGGGGTTGATAAATGGCGAAAAGAATTATTTGCAAGAATGAAGACGGGGTTCAGGTGGAATTTAACTATTCCTTTGAACCGTTCTTCCTTGTATCGGTGGACGGTATTTACACGGTATCAAACAACGTCGTAACGTCGGAAAATACCATGGTGGACGGTTCCACGTATCAGGGAAGCACCACAAAACAAAGAAACATTGTAATAACAGCACAAATGGAACGGGACTATCAGGCAAACAGGGATCTACTTTACAAATGCTTCAAACCGAAGTCAACCGGCCTTTTCACCTACATAGAAGGCAGCGAAACCCGCGTAATTGACTACAAAGTGGAAGGGATCGACATTGACGAAGCGGGAGTGGTTAGAAATTTCAGTATTTCCCTTCTTTGCCCGGATCCGTTCTTTCGGGATCTTGAAGATATTTCCGTATCTATGGCAAGTTGGACGGGCCTTTTTGAATGGCCACACGAATTTCTGGAAGAGAAAGAGCCGTTCGCGGAAAGAACGGCCGAAGTATTGAAAGAGATCGAGAACGACAGCGCCGCGGACAATATCGGAATAACCGTCACACTGGAAGCGGAAGGACCGGTAATAAACCCGGCCGTATATCATGCAGAAAGCGGCGAATTTATCAAGATCGGAAACGAAGTCAGATCCTTTTCTATCAATGCCGGCGACGTGGTGATTATTACCACAGAAACAAATAACAAAGCGGTGTACCTTGTAAGGGACGGCGTAAAACAGGAGATCAACGAGTATCTGGACGAAGATAGCGACTTTATACAGTTGCAGCATGGAACAAACACGATCCGATATACGGCAGACGCCGGCGAAGATTACCTGAACGTTACCGTTTCTTACAGGTTCCGTTATTTGGGGGTGTGATATGGAAGTAAGAATTTACGATCGCGATCTGAATTTCAAGGGAGTGATCGAAAACCACACTTCCTTGATCTGGACGCGGAAATATTACGAACCGGGAAATTTCGAGATCCACGCCCCGATCACAGAACAAAACCTCGTTTACTGGCAAAAGGGAACATTCTTTCCAAACGCGGCAGCAGCGAAGCGGGAGTGATTGAGGATATAGAGAACGAAGAAAGCGATCTGAAAAATGAGATCACAGCAAAAGGCCGCTTCCTTTCGTCCTACATGGATCGGCGTCTGATAAAATCAACCGTGAATTTTTCCGGGAAAATAGAAGTTGCAATGAGGAACCTTCTTTCAGGAGTGACGGCGATCCCGCTTGTGGAGTTGGGAACCTTAAATGGTTTCACGGAAACAGTAGAGTTTCAAGCGACTATGAAAAACCTTATGACCTACGAAACAAAACTGGCAAAGGCCGGAACGATCGGTTATCGCTTCCGGCCAGACTTCCGGAACAGGAAAATTATATTTGAAACCTACAAAGGAACCGACAGGACAACAGCGCAGGGTATCGATTCCCGCGTTATCTTTTCGGAGAGTTACAACAACCTAAACAACGTTATTTATAAATATAACGATCAACAGTACAGGACAAAAGCGATCGTCGGCGGGGAAGGTGAAGGAGCCGCCCGCGTATATGTGGAAGTTGGCGGCGGCGCCGGGTTAGATCTTCGTGAAATTTTTGTGGACGCGAAGGACATTCAAAGCGAGGACTGACAGACGCAGCATACAAAGCAGCACTGGCCCAACGTGGCCGGGAAGCATTGGCGGCGAATGTTGTTTCTGAAAGTGTGGAGTGCGAAACCGAAGCAGACATAAATTTCAGATACAAAACACATTACGACTTGGGGGATATTGTGACCGTAAAGAAAAAGAAATGGGGGATCGTATTAAACCAGAGGATCACAGAACTTCAAGAAGTGTATGAGTACGGGGGAATGTATGTAGTACCGACCATGGGCGACGCATTACCCGAAAAAATAGATTGGAGCGATAAATAAATGGGACAGTATGCGAATTTCTATAATTCAAGAGGTGGAGACCGCAAATACAACGCCGACAGCATAACAGAATGGCTTTTACCATTCTTTACAACAGGCGTTTTTAATAATTGCTTCGCCGTGACGGCCACGGGCGACGGAATGAATATAAGCGTCGGCGGCGGCTATGTAAACATCAAGGGAAAGACAAAACATTTTGAACAGGCGCAGATCTTCACCCTTGAAAAAGCGTCCGGAACGTTGGCCCGTATCGACAACGTGATCTTGCGAAGGGACGACACGGAACGCGACTTTTATATTCTGATCGAAACCGGCGGTTTCAGTAAAAACCCGGTAGCGCCGGAGATTACAAGAACCGAAGCGATCTACGATCTGAAACTGGCAGAAATTAGGGTGGAAGTCGGAACAATCAAGATCACACAGGACAATATAACAGATACAAGAATGAACGCCGACGTTTGCGGGTGGGTAATGGCAACCGTAAAAGAAATTGACTTTTCACAGATTACGGCGCAGTTTCAGGCGTTCTTCCAGAAGTATCAAGCGCAGATCACGGAAGAGTTCAACACATACCAGTCCACGATCACGAATTTAGAGGATCAAGGAACGGCAGCCCTTCACAACATGGAAAACCAGTTTGAAACCTACGCAGGGCAGCAGGAAGAACTTTTCACAGACCTTTACAACCGGATCAAGGATCAGTTATCGCAGGACGCGGCGGCCGCGTTGTGGTTTTCGGTAAATGCGCTGCAGGCAAACTTTGAAAATCTGGCAACGAAGATCATGTTTGAAAACCAGTCGAAGGAAACGGCGGCGATCCTGATCGACATTACGAACGAAAATTCCGGAACGGTTACAACGGCGACGTATGCAGCAGGCGGCAAAACCTACCTGACAGAGCCGGGAACCTACAAAGTAGAACCGCAGGCCGACAACCTGTTAATTATCCCGAAAACCTTTGTTCTGGACCACACGCAGACAACGGAAACGTTGAACTTCACCATTTACGACAAAAACGCTTTCGCAGCCGTTGGCGGCTATGTTGGCGCGTATGTATCTAAAAATTAAGAAAAGGAGAAAAAGACACTATGAAAGGATTTCCGAAAGTATTAAAAACAGCGCAGGACGTGAAAAACTGTAAAGCCATGGTGGACGCCGGACAGTTGCAGGCGGCCGACCTTCTGGAAGCAATCGAAGCGATCGAAAACCAGAATTTTATTATTTGCCCGATCCGCGAACTGTCAGAAGATAAAAAGACGGTGACGGTTACATATTGCAACGAAGCGGCAGCAGGCGCAAAGGTTACGGCCGGCGGCGTAACTGCAACCATTCAGAGCGTGGAGCATATCGACGGAGAACCGGACGGATCCGGAAAGGCAGAGAAGGAAAAGACAAAGATCACACTTTCGAGAACGATCGCGGCCGGTTCCGAAACAATCAAGATCGCGAACACACCTTCCGTTTACGACACGTTAGGAATGACGGAAGAAGAACTGGAAGCAATCAAAGCAGATCTGCAGCAGTAAGAAAGGAGAAAAACACATGAAATTTTTTCTTTATGATGAAACAATGATGAACACGAAGGCGAAGATCACCACGGAAAAACTGTCAGCCATGAGCGACATTGTATCACAGAAGGCGCAGTATATCACAGCAGCGGGAGCAGCCACACCGAACCAGATCACGATCGCGGCCGGCGTCCTGATCGCCGTCGGTTCTTCTGTATTCAAAACCGTATTAACAAACCTTACAACGGCAAACCTTGACACCGGTTCCGGGTTTGAAATGGGAACGGACTACTATATTTATTGTTGTGATCCGACAAATGGATCCGACACTGTAGACCGCGACGAAGTTTTTGTAATTTCTAAAAATTCCACTTACCCTTCCGGGTACACAGCAGACAACAGCAGAAAGATCGGTGGTTTCCATTATGGAAAGTGTCGCTATGTGAACGCACTTGGAAACCCGATCAACAGCAGCGGAGCAGAAAACGGCAGCGGTTGGCAGGGTAACGTATACAACGGCATTATTCCGAACAGCGTATGGACCACAAAGCACCGCCCGAAGTGCGACGATCCTTCCGGCATGGTTTACCTTGGGAATGGATTGTGGGGCGATATTTACCTTTCTTCTGATAATGGAAGTCAGGGCCTGCAGTCGAAGTATAACGCGAACCCGATCACCGGAACGGAAGGCCTGAACTGGTATATTGCAAACGAGAAAGCCCGCCGCGTAGGAAAGAGACTTCCGACCTATGCAGAATTTTGTCAGGCGGCAGCAGGATCCCCGGAAGGTCAGGACGCAAACAACACCTACGCATGGAGCGCAACCGGAAACACTGGACGCCAGAAAACGGGATATGTTGCGAACGCTATTTCGGCGCTTAATATCCGCGATCTTGTGGGTAACGTCTGGAAGTGGCTTGATGAATTTTGTCTGGATCCGAACGCTTCTTCGTGGAACTGGTACGACGTACTGGGCGCGGGCTATGGTGACGCCTATATTCCGTCAAACACCGCGCTTCGCGCGCTCATTGGCGGCGGCCATTGGTACAACGGCGTTCACGACGGTTCGCGCGCGGTCAACGCCTCCGCTTGCCCGTGGAACGTCAGCGGCGGCGTTGGCGTGTGGTGCGTGTGTGACGCGCAGTAAGCAGAAGGGGCGCCCGAAAGGGCAGCCCCTATTTTCCGGGAGAATAGAACATGGCATATCAAAGCAGAAGTAAAAGCGCGACGCAGGGAAAAGAGGAAACCGCACAAATGGACTACACCCACACCGAAGCGCACCAAATGGCCTATGATTTTTCAGTGTACCTTCATGAGAAAATGAAGAAATTTCCGCACTATGAAAAATTCACGCTGCAAAAGGATATTCGGGAAAGTATCGACGGAATACTGGACGAAATAGAAATGTTTGAGATCACAAAGGTAGCAAGTCACTTGTACGCGGCCGACCGCTTAAAAAGACGACTGGTACGAAAGATCCGGCTTGCTTATGATCTGGGATATTCAGCCATGAACAAAGACGCCTATTTCTATTGTGCCAAACAGACCGGAGCGATCGGCGCACAGATCGGCGGCCTGATAAAGTCGATCGCAGAAAATAAGAGAAAATAATAAAATTTGGGGCAACCGTTAATTCGCACTTCACGCGCTCATTGGCGGCGGCAATTGGAACAACGGCGTTCACGACGGTTCGCGCGCGGTCAACGCCAACAATTACCCGTGGAACGTCAACGGCAACATTGGCGTGTGGTGCGTGTGTGACTTGTAAAATCGCATAGACCGCGCGATCTCCGGATCCACGGCAAGGGTTATATATGAATAATCAAAATATATAGTCAGACGGTTTGCACAGACGGCCGGAAGGCCGTTCCCGTTCCGGAGAGAAGCCGGACAAAAGAACAAAGGCACCGCCGAAAAGTAGGCCTGAAATGGGGCGAAATGCGGTAGGGCAAACATGAAAACAATTAAAAACTTAATAGGTAAAATCTGTACTTTCCCGAACGCGATCAAAGCGTACATGAAGGCCCGAAAATGTAAAAGACTTCGCCCGGAAGTGTTGGAGTTTGAACAGAACAGGGAAGACAACCTTCAAAAAGCAATAGACGCCATACAAAGCGGTGACTATACGCCGGGAAAGTATAGAATTTTCAAAGTGTGGGAGCCAAAAGAAAGAATTATTATGGCGCTTCCATTCTTCGATCGTGTAATTCAACACATGATTGTAAATATCATTGAACCGATTTTTGAAAAGCGGTTCATTTTCCATTCATACGCCTGCAGGAAAGGGAAGGGCGCGCACGAAGCAAGCGACACCCTTTCAAAATGGCTTTATGAATTGGAAGTGGCACAGGGGAAGAAAATCTATGCAATAAAGGGAGATATACACCACTATTTCCAGAGCGTAGCGCACGACGTATTAAAGAAAGAGATCCGGCGGTATATTTCAGATAAAGCACTTTTGAAAATTCTGGATCGGATCATAGATCACAATGGTATTTTCCCGCCGGGCGTGGGAATACCAGTCGGGAACCTTACTTCGCAGTTGTTCGCGAATGTGTACTTGAACAAACTGGATCAATATGTAAAACACGTCTTGAAAATGAAATATTATGTTCGCTATATGGACGATTTTATAATATTATCAGAGGATCCGGAAGAGTTGCGGCACGTTCTGGAACTGATAGAAGAATTTCTTCGCCGGGAATTAAAACTGGAACTAAACCCGAAGACAACGATCCTTGCAGCAAAGAACGGAATAAACTTCGTAGGTATATTCACTTCAAAGATCACAAGAGGGTAAGAAAGGACGCCATGCGGCGCCTAAAGAAATTATTAAAAGCCTTCGACACCGGAGAAGTAGAACTGGAAGACTTCGATCGTTCGATCGAAAGCCGGTTCGGCCACATGAAACACGCCGACAGTTATATTCTGATCGAGGAAACGAAGGAGAAAGTAAAAGAAATCAAGGAAAGGAAGGCGACGGCCTGAAAACAGGTCAGAAATTGCCGCCCTTTCATTTTATTATTTTTACAGAAGAAAGGTGGTGAAACCATGGATAAATTGATCGAGATTTACACAGCAGCGGCAGGAAATAAGTTTCTGCAGTTGGTCCTGATCGCGATCGTACTTGATACCCTTTTCGGCGTATTAAGAGCAATCAAGGAAAGACGGTTCAATTCTAATTTCGGCATTAACGGAGCGATCCGAAAATGCGGAATGTTAGTTTGTCTTCTGGCCCTTGTGATCGTGGATCGTATCGCAGCCGTGAACCTGATCGGCTTTATTCCGGAGCAGGTGCGCGAATACATGGCGATAGACAGGATCGGAACAATGGAGTTCTTCGCGATCCTTTTCGTGGCCTATGAGATCATAAGCATTTTGAAAAATATGTATCTTTGCGGCCTTCCAGTGAAGAAGATCTGGCAGACTGTAAAAGCATTTTTGCAGAAGTACACAGACGAACTTCCGGCAGACGAAGAGACAGAAGGACCGGAAGCACTGGCAGAGGTAGCAGCACAGGAAGAAGGGGCGGCGAAATGACGAAAAAAGAATTTGTTTCACTGTTAGGAGAGCAGGCCCGCGCCGATATGGCAAGAACGGGGATCCTTGCAAGCCTTACGACAGCGCAGGGAATACTTGAAAGCGGGTACGGCACAAGAGAACTTGCAGTGAACGCGAATAATATTTTCGGAATGAAAGCCGAACTTTCCGGCAATAACTGGCCGTCCGATTGGGGCGGCCAGATCTACACAAAGGAAACGAACGAACAGAAGACGAACGGCGAAGTCTACACAATAACGGCAGCGTTCCGAAAATATGAGAGCATGGCCGAAAGTATCAAGGATCATTCCGATTACTTGGCGGGAGCGAAGAAGGGAAACGTTCTTCGATATGCGGGACTTGTGGGCGAAAGAGACTACAAGAAAGCGATCCGGATCGTAAAGGCCGGCGGCTATGCAACGGACAATAATTACGTTTCAAAATATGTTCCATTATAGAAAAATGGAACTTGACACAGTACGACACACAGGAAGCGGGGCAGAATATGAATATTAAAATCATTGACGCAACCATGAAGAAAAGCCCGTGTTTAACAGGTGGGCGCACGATCAAACCGATCGGCCCTTATCTTCATTCTATCGGTTGCCCTTGCGAAAAAGCAATGAACATAATTAACAACGAGAACCGCGCAGACGCCGGCGTAGGCGTTCACGCGGTTATTCAGCACACCGGGGAAGTTTATGTGGGACTTCCGATCAATCCGGAAAAGAAAACGGCCGTTAGAAACTGGCATGGCGGCAGCGGACCGAAAGGAAGTTGCAATAATACCCATATCGGCGTAGAAATGACAGAGCCGGCCACGATTAAATATACCGGCGGCGCGTCGTGGATCGAACTTTCCGACGGCAGCAACACGAAGGCAGTTGTTCTGAAAAATTACAGAAACGCCGTGGAATACTTCGCGTATTTATGCCAGAAGTTCGGGTGGAACCCGGAGAAAGACGGCGTTATTCTTTCCCATTCGGAAGGACACGCCCGCGGGTATGCCACAAACCACGCAGACGTTGAGCATATTTGGAAAAAGTACGGCTTGACAATGGGCCAGTTCAGAAAGGACGTAAAAGCAGCCATGACAGGCGGCGCCATTTCGGTTTCAGGATCGCCAACAGTAACAGACACGGGCGCGCAGGACGTGAAGGCGCTTTCTGGTACGGTAACGGTAATTTACATCGGATCCGACGGCGTGAACGTGAGAACAACACCTTCGTTTACTTCCGGGAATGTGAAGAAGGCTGTAAATAACGGCGCAGCCTTCACAGTAACCGGAATTTCTAAAGATGAAAAATGGTACCAGATCAACGACAGCGGGGCAAAGGCCTATATAACAGCCGTTCCGGACTATGTTTCATTCAAAGCAACACCGGAGCAGAAGGCAAGCACAGCGGGAACCGGTTATTTCAGAGTACGGAAGGACTGGAAGGACGCAGCAAGCCAGATCGGAGCCTTCAAGGACAGAGAAAACGCCGTGGAACTGGCAAAGCAGAACGCCGGTTATTATGTCTTTGACAATGACGGGAACAGGATCTACCCGGAAGCACCGGCGGCGCCGGTTGCTGCAGAATACAAAGTGAACGTAACAGATCCGGATCTTCGTATCAGGAAGGGACCGGGAACAACGTTCGACTACTGGAAGAAAGACGGGAAGCCCGTCTATACAGGAAAGGGAGCCTTTACAATCGTAGAGGAAGCAGAAGGCCCCGGCGCTTCAAAATGGGGCTTACTGAAAGCCTACGCCGCAGGCCGTAACGGTTGGGTTTCCCTTGACTACACAAAGAAAGCGTAAAACGTAACTATCAACAGTTCATGAAAACCCCTTGAAAGTCAGAAAAAGGAATAATATGTCACCGAACCCCGTCAATAAAAGGCGGGGTTTATTATTTAAAAAATATAACATATTCCGGAATATATATTGACATATTCCGGAATATGTTATATAATAAAGACAGTTAAGGAAGACTTAACGAATACATGGGCAAGCATAGAAAGGAGAACAACATGAGCGAAATGGATAAAAAGGAAATAAAAGAAGTCATAGAATGGTGTGACGAAAAGGGGCATAGCGAACATGAAATCTTAGAATTGATAAGACGAATTGTTGACGCGAAGCCGCGAGAAGAAAATGAATAAGAAATAAGGGACACAGAAAGGGCGGTGGACTTGCCAAAGCCGCCCGATCCGTTAAATTCATTATAAAAGGAATAAGACAAAATGGCAAGAGCAAAGAACGAAGAGTTTAACCAGATTAAATATCAGAACGAATTTAAGAAGGCAAATTATGATCGCGTGGAAATCCTTGTGAAAAAGGAGAAAGGGCAATTATAAAAGAAATAGCAGCAGCAGCAGGACAAAACGTAAGTGAATATATAAATCAGGCGATAAAAGAAAGAATGGAACGCGATCAGCGCATGACGGCAGAAGAACAGGAATAATAAAAAGGACTATATAACAACGGGCGCCGGCCTTTCCGATCTGGAAGGGATAGCGCCCGTTGTGGTTATATAGTTATCCTTCAAGTACAAGATCATAGAATACATTTTCGGAAAGTATTTCTATGTCGTGGCCTTTGAGGATCAGATCTTCGGCCTTTTTCTGCTTGTTGCTTTTCCCATCTTTGATAGACTGGCAAAAGTCATTATTACCCAAAATTAAATAGTTCGTTTTCTTTGTGACATTATCGCCAACAGAACCGCCAAAATCAACGACTAATTGCATAGCGTCTTTACGCGACATTTTTTCAAGTGTTCCAGTGAACACACACACTTTACCAAAAAGCGGGTGAGAGGTATCGAAAGAAATGTTTTCCGTAGAAATATCTTTAGCGTGCAGTTCGCTTCTTTTACTGGATAATTTGAAATCTTCGAGACTTTGTCCGGTGGCTAAAATATCGGCTTGCAATTTTTCAAAAATGGCGTTGCATATTTCACAATCAACGGCCGCCCTATGAGCGCCGGCGGTAGAAATTCCGTAATGATCGGCAACGGTTGCTTGCTTATGATTTTTTAGACCAGGAAGAATTTTCCGCGCGATCCGCATAACATCAATAAAGGAGTTTGACAAAATAAGCGAGCGACAGTTCAGAAGATTGTCATATAAAAAGTTAATATCGAAGTTGACGTTATAGCCAACAATAAGATCGGAACCAACGAAATTATAAAATTTTTGCATAGTTTCTGAAATATCCGGGGCACTTTTCAACATATCGTTCGTAATGCCTGTAAGTGAAGTTATGTATTCGTCGATAGGTTCGGAAGGCTTCACAAGTGTTGAAAAAGTACCGATATTTTGGCCGGAAGAATATTTCATGGCCGAAATTTCAATAATTTCACAGTAACGCGGATCAAGGCCGGTCGTTTCAATGTCGAGTACGGTATAAGTAGAAGGAAAATCTATAACGCTTTTCCCCTTACCTTTTCGCACGACTTTTTCACGCGATCCGTCGGAAGTGGTGATATACGGGCGTCCGTCTTCGTCAATACCAATAGAAATAAACATATTTTGTTCCCCCTTGCGGTTAGATTTTTAAGGGCAGCAGGTAGAAAAGTTCGCGTTGCTGACCTTTAGCACAATTTTAGAAACTTTATGTGTTAAAGTCAAGAAAGTTTCTGAACATTAACACATAAAGGAGCCGCAACGAATGAAAATATATTCATACAGGGGAAAGAAGAACCTTTCCGGTGATAAAATCAGGGAAGCCAGATTGAAACAACGCCTTTCACAATCTGATTTAGCGACAAAAGTACAGATTGCAGGCGTGACACTTGAAAGGGATAGCATAAGCCGGATCGAGATAGGAACCCGCTTTGTCACTGATTATGAATTAAAAATTTTTGCAAAAGTTTTACACGTAAATGTGGAATGGTTGTTGGAAGAAACCGAAGAATAACGCCGGGGCTATAATGGCCGCGGCGTTATTTTTTGAAAGGATCGAAGCCATGAGACATTTTTACCACCTGACACATGATGATAGAATAAAAATTGAAGCACTTTTGAAAGAAAAACACACACCGAAAGAAATTGCAAATAATATCGGTTGCCATATTTCTACAATATATAGAGAACTGAAACGCGGCAGGTATGAACACCACAATTCTGACTGGACAACAGAAGAACGGTACAGTCCAGATATAGCGGACGAAAAATACCGGGAAAATTTGGCCGCAAAAGGTCCGGGGCTAAAAATTGGAAATGATATAGAATTAGCGGAGTATATCGAAAATAAGATTGTGAATGAAAAATACTCACCGGGAGCAGTATTAGGAGAAATCAAACACAAGGGAATTACGTTTTCTGTTACAATAAGCAAAACGACACTTTATAGTTATATAGACAAGGGAATTTTCCTTCATTTGACAAATAAAGATTTGCCGGTAAAGAAGAATGAAAAAAAGAAATATGATAAAGTGCGCAGAACACGGGCGCAAAAGGGCGACAGCATAGAAAAACGCCCGGAAGTAGTAAATACAAGAGAAACGTTCGGACATTGGGAAATGGACACAGTAGTTGGACTTCGGGGAAAATCGAAAAAATCGCTTCTGGTATTAACGGAAAGAAAAACAAGAAAAGAAATCATCATGGAATTAAAACGGCATACGGCCGCGGAAGTAGTTAAATCATTAAATAAGCTTGAAAGAAAATGGGGAAAAATGTTTTATAAGGTATTTAAAACAATTACCGTTGATAATGGATCGGAATTTGCGGACTTTGAAGGAATGGAGAAGGCAGCGCGCAGAAAAGGAAGCAGAGTGAAATTATATTATTGTCACCCATATAGCAGTTGCGAAAGGGGGTCAAATGAAAATCAAAACAGAATGATCCGGCGGCACGTACCTAAAGGGACAGATTTTGACACGGTGTCCGGCGACACAGTAAAACAGATAGAGATCTGGATCAATAACTATCCGCGCCGGTTGTTTAACTATGGAACAGCCGAAGAGCGCTTCAACGAAGAAATGGCAAAGTTAGAAGGTTGTTGAATATGCACAAAAAAGCAGAATGGAAATTGTGAAAAAGAGAGAACACAAAAACCAGTGATATTTTTCGCATTTAACGCTTGACTTTTAGGTTTTCTTGTTTAAAAAGAAAAGACTTTTTTCTTTGCGCGGGAAATGATATAATAGGAGAGTAATTTGGTGGTTTGTCATTTTTGACAGAGTGCCGGAAAATCATACCTTTGTTTAAAGAAAGCAAAGGTGTACTTGGAAAAGGAGATTTTTACTCTGTGGGGATAGAATATGCGGAGGGAAAATCGATAATAGGTACAGAGTATGAAAGATGGAATTAAGTTAAAGGGTAAGCTGGCAACATATATGCGCTGGCCTTTTATTCTGACGATACTTCTGGTGGCAATGGATGTGTTGTTATACAGCGTCAGCTGGAAGGCGGGAGGAATCGGTACAGTATTTACAGCAGTGTATCTGTTGCTCGGGATTCTGCTATATTTTCACAGAAGACCGGTGCTCCTCAACGAACTGATTTCTTTTGCTACCCAATATGGTCAGGTGCAGAAAAGTCTGATGAAAAACTTTGCACTTCCCTATGCCTTGCTGGATGCAGAAGGAAAGATCCTCTGGATGAATGATGAGTTCCTTTATCTGACGGGGAAAGATCAGAAGTACCGTCGCTTTATCGGAAATATTTTTTCGGAGGTGACAATGAACAAACTTCCGTTGCCGGAGGAAGTAAGAGATTTTGAAGTCGCATATCAGGATCATGATTTTCGGCTGAACATGCGAAGAGTAGAGATCGATGAACTGCTGGATGGTTCTCAGATCATAGATGCAGATAAAGAGAAGAATTATTTGATTGCAGCCTATCTTTTTGATGAAACAGAACTTAAAAAGTATATGCGGAAGAATCAGGAAGAACAGCTTGTGACCGGACTTTTGTATCTGGATAATTATGAGGAAGCGCTAGAAAGCGTTGAAGAGGTCAGAAGCTCTTTGTTGATCGCGCTGATTGATCGTAAGATCAACAAGTATTTTGCTTCGATAGACGGCGTGGTGAAGAAACTGGAAAAAGATAAATATTTTCTGGTCATGCGCCGTAAGTCACTGGAACAGTTAAAAGAGAAAAAATTTAATATTCTGGAAGAAGTAAAATCTGTAAATATCGGAAATGAGATGGCGGTAACTATCAGTATCGGTATCGGTATCAATGCGGATTCGTATGCGCATACTTCCGAATCGGCCCGGATCGCCATGGAACTGGCTCTTGGTCGTGGTGGTGACCAGGTTGTCATCAAAGATGGCAATAATATCACGTATTTTGGCGGAAAATCTCAGATGATGGAAAAGACTACCAGAGTCAAAGCCAGAGTGAAAGCCCATGCTCTGAAAGAATTTATGAGCAGTAAGGACAAGATCGTGGTCATGGGACACAAGATTACAGATGTGGATTCTTTCGGAGCTGCCATTGGTATCTACCGGGCTGCAAGAACTCTGGAGAAAAAAGCTTATATTGTAATCAATAATCCGACTTCATCGATCCGTCCGCTGATGGACGGGTTCCTGCACAGTCAGGATTATGATTCCCGGATGTTTGTCACAAGTCATGAAGCAAAAGAGATTGTGGATGATAATACGGTAGTGGTTGTAGTGGATACGAATCGACCAGGTTATACAGAATGTGGAGAACTTCTGTATATGACCAAGACAATCGTGGTACTGGATCATCACAGACAGAGTAAAGATATTATTCAGAATGCGGTATTATCTTATATTGAACCCTATGCATCATCGGCCTGCGAGATGGTTGCAGAGATTCTGCAATATTTTGCGGACGGTATTCGGATCCGGAATATCGAGGCTGACAGTCTGTATGCGGGAATAATGATCGATACCAATAATTTTCTTACAAAAACCGGTGTCCGCACGTTTGAGGCTGCAGCTTTTCTGCGGAGATGTGGTGCGGATGTGACAAGGGTAAGAAAGATGTTTCGTGAACATGTTGAGGATTATCGGGCTAAAGGAGAAGCTATCCGAAACGCAGAACTGTTTCGGGAACACTTTGCAATTTCGGTGTGTCCAAGTGAAGGACTTGACAGCCCTACAGTGGTTGGTGCACAGGCGGCAAATGAGTTGCTGAATATCATTGGTGTAAAAGCATCTTTTGTGCTGACAGATTATCGCAATACGATTTATATCAGTGCAAGATCCATCGACGAAATAAATGTACAGATTGTGATGGAACGCCTTGGCGGTGGCGGGCACCTGAATATCGCAGGAGCGCAGCTGGAACATTACTCTATTACAGAGGCGAAAGATGTACTGAAACAGACTTTACAGAAAATGCTAGATGAAGGAGATATATAAAGATGAAAGTTATTTTGCTTGAAGATGTAAAAGCTCTTGGAAAAAAAGGACAGGTTGTTAATGTAAGTGACGGATACGCAAGAAATCTTCTGCTTCCCAAAAAACTTGGTGTGGAAGCAACCGGAAAAAATATGAATGATCTGAAACTTCAGAAAGCTCATGAAGACAAAGTAGCACAGGAAAATCTGGATGCTGCAAAAGCATTCGCGGAAGAACTGAAAGACAAACAGGTAACCGTAGGCATTAAAGTTGGAGAAGGTGGAAGAACTTTCGGATCCATCTCTGCAAAAGAGATTGCGGAGGCGGCAAAGGCACAGCTTGGATATGAACTGGACAAAAAGAAACTGCAGCTTTCAGCTCCGATCAAAGAGCTGGGTACAACTATGGTGCCAATCAAGTTACACCCGAAGGTAACAGGTGAACTGAAGGTTGTGGTAAAAGAAGCATAGGAGGAATTCTTCCGTGGAAGAAGAACTGATTAAACGAATTCTGCCCCACAGCGATGATGCGGAGCGCTCTGTCATCGGTTGTATGATGATGAACCGTGAGGCGATTATGATTGCATCCGAGATCCTGACCGGAGATGAGTTCTATCGACAGCAGATGGGAATTGTTTTCGATTCCATGGTGGAATTATATAACGAAGGAAAACCGGTAGATTTTGTCACACTTCCGGAGAAACTGAAAGAAAAGGATGTTCCGCCGGAGATCAGCAGCATGGAATTTGCAAAGGATCTTCTGACGGCGGTACCTACTTCGGTTAACGTAGGACATTATGCAAAAATCGTCAAAGAAAAAGCAATGTTGCGTCGACTGATCAAGATGAACGAAGATATTGCCAATACCTGTTATCTGGATAAAGAACCGGTGGAAGAAATCATGGAAGATACAGAAAAGCAGCTGTTTCAGCTCTTCAGACCAGAACGGGTGGAGATTATGTTCCGATTCGCCAGGTGGTGTTAAACGCCCTGGAGACCATCGAGAAAGCTTCACAGACGAAGGGAACTGTAACGGGAATTCCAACGGGCTTTGTGGATCTGGATTATAAGACATCCGGTCTGCAACCTTCGGATTTTATCCTGGTAGCGGCTCGTCCTTCCATGGGTAAGACGGCATTTGTTCTGAATATGGCACAGTATATGGCTTTTCGAAAAGACAAATCAGTAGCCATCTTTTCGCTGGAGATGAGTAAGGAACAGCTGGTGAACCGTCTGTTCTCACTAGAGTCTAAGGTGGATTCTCAAAAGATCCGTACCGGAAGTCTGGAAGATGAAGACTGGGCGAAATTGATCGAGGGAGCCGGTGTGATTGGAAATTCCCGTCTGATCATTGATGATACACCAGGTATTTCTATTTCTGAGCTTCGGTCCAAATGCAGAAAATTCAAATTGGAACAGGGACTGGATATTATTATCATTGACTACTTACAGTTGATGTCCGGTAGTGGACGTGGCGGTGATTCCCGTCAGCAGGAAATTTCTGATATTTCCCGGGCACTGAAAGGGGTAGCCAGAGAGTTAAATGTTCCGGTGGTTGCGCTGTCACAGCTGAGCCGTGCGGTGGAAAAACGAGATGATAAACGGCCGATGCTTTCAGACCTCCGAGAATCAGGAGCGATCGAGCAGGATGCGGACGTGGTTATGTTCATTTATCGTGATGATTATTATAATAAAGATACGGAAAACAAAAACATGGCGGAAATTATCATCGCCAAACAGCGAAACGGCCCGATCGGTACAGTAAATCTGGTATGGATGCCGGAGTACACTCGGTTTGTTAACGCGAAAAAGGACTAAAAAAGGCGAAGAGATTTTCTTGTAAAGTACCTCCTGTATGCTCTATAATGAGTGCAGGAGGTACTTGTATTATGAAAGAAACCAGATACCTGATTTCTGAGACGGCAAAACTGGTTCAGGTAGAACCTCATGTACTGCGCTACTGGGAAGAGGAACTGGGCTTGTCCATCAAACGAAATGAGATGGGACATCGATACTACACCGATAAAGATCTGGAAATATTTCAGAAAATCAAGGAACTGAAAAAGAGGGTTTGCAGTTAAAGACAATAAAAGAGAAACTTCATGAGAAAGATGAAATTCCGCAAGTGGAAGAACATAGGATATCGGGAGAGGGTATTACAAAACAACAGAAAACAGAGCCGGAATTTCAGGAAGAACAGATTCAGGTAAAGATTGTAACTCCACGGAAGTTTTTGACAGAGCAGTCCTTTGAAAAAAAG
>ENA-OQCO01000641-OQCO01000641.1-human-gut-metagenome-genome-assembly--contig:-NODE-641-length-18177-cov-1.870360_pt1 | contig 18177 bp, 25 predicted proteins | sample MGYA00242500_ERZ504582 | MGnify/ENA primary metagenome ERZ504582 (study PRJEB26092, sample SAMD00036346) | human gut metagenome | host: Homo sapiens | study: EMG produced TPA metagenomics assembly of...
CTGTGGCACGCTCAGGCGCAGCATGATACCCGATGCCCTGTGACGCCTTATCATTCCACCTCTATAGAGTAATTTCGCATGACAGAAGATATCCCCCGGAGGCATCTCGGGGGATATCTTCTGTCACTTTCTTCAGGCGGACTGTTTTTCCCGCCGCTTGCACTGAATGAAGTGTACCATCATGCACACCAAAAATACCACGCTGAGATAGCCGAACACCGGGAAAATAACGCCGATCAGGTCGCCGAAGCCTGCCAGACTACCGATCCACGACAGTACCGCCGCCGCTGCCAGCGTCAGCTTTTTGTGCTTGCGGAACACCGCCTGCTTCTGCTCCATGTAGGTCAGCATGGCCACCAGCGATGCCAGTGCGTTGCAGAACATACTCAGCAGCAGCACGATGCCGTAAACCGTCCCCAGCGTGGGGCTGATGGCCGTGGCCACCGCCACCATGGGCAGCTCCGCCTCAATGGCCGCCGGATACACCGCCATGCTGAACAGGATGCTGGCCGCCACCACCGTCAGCATCACCCCCGCCAGCGTAATGCCCCAGTAGATCACCGAGCGCTTCTTCACCAGCTTGCCGATGGGTGCCATGATGCCGATGCCCCCCAGCAGGTTGTAGGCCACAAAGGTCAGGGATGCCACCAGCCATGTGGGCATCAGGGGATTGGTGTTGACGTTCTCTAACCGGAAGATATTCCCCGTGCCGAACTTTATGCAGGCCGCTGCGGCAAAGGCCAGTGTGGCCAGCACCAGCACCGGGATCAGCGCCGAAAAGGCGCTGACCATGCCGGTCACTCCCAGCAGGGCTACCAGCGCCACCGCCAGCATGAACAGGGCATTGCCGATCCATGCAGGCAGGCCCGTCATCTGCTCTAATAGCGCCCCGGACCCTGCCGCCATAATGACCACCACGCCGAACAGAAAGGCCGCCGCCACAATGCCGGAGGCTGCCCGCAGCCACGGGATATTCCAAGGCACCAGCAGCCGATCCATTTCGTCGGTGTGGGCCACCTGCGTCAGCCGCACCAGCAAAATACCGAACAGGGTAAACAGCACCGCCGCCAGCAGAAAACCCACATAGCCCCAGTTGCCGAGGCCCCGAAGAACTGCCACAGCTCCGGGCCGGACACGAAGCCCGCCCCCAGAAATACCCCCACATAGGTGAAGGCCAGCGGCAGCGTTTTCATCTCGTTCATCTTTTCCACTCCTACTCCACTGTTCTTTCAGCGCCGCACCCGCAGCGCTGCTTTGTGTACCATCGATCGCATAGGCATCAATGGCATAATTTCGTTCATATGGATATAGTGTATCGTCTCTCCCCGGTCCTCGTCAACCCCCATTCGCCATATTTTTACTGAATCATTCAACCATTTTCGTTGACGTTCCCGTCCGTAGGATGTATAATGGGCATAAGGTCGGTCTTTGCGGCGCCCAATTTCCCCTGCCTGCCGCCGATTTGCACCGATTTATCTGTTAGGTAGTATCGCTTTACGCATATTGATATCAGTCAAAATTCAGGAAAAGGAGCTGAAACCATGGTCAATCCGACATGTGAGAAGCTGGGCAGCACCCCCTCCATGATCCGTGAGCTGTTCGCCTACGGTCTGCGCCGTTCGGCGGAAGTAGGCCCGGAGCACGTATATGACTATTCCCTGGGTAATCCCAGCATCCCCGCCCCGCAGCCGGTGCAGCAGGCCCTGCTGGATGTGCTGCACGACACCGATCCCATTCAGGTCCACGGCTACTCCATGGCCGGCGGCTTCGACGGCACCCGCCGGGCCGTGGCGGAGGATCTGACCCACCGCTTCGGAATGACCATCCGCCCGGAGGAGTTGTTCTTTACCTGCGGCGCTGCCGCCGCTCTGATCTCCGTCATCCGGGCGCTGACCGTATCGCCGGACAGTGAATTTGTGGCCATCGCCCCCTATTTTCCGGAGTACCTCCCTTTGTGGAATCCAACGGCGGCAAGCTGGTGTCCGTCCCCGCCGATCTGGACACCTTCCAGATCTCTCTGGACATTTTAGAGGCCCATTTAACGTCCCATACACAGGCAGTTTTGGTCAATTCCCCCAACAATCCCACCGGCGTGGTGTACAGCCGCCAGACGCTGGAGGGGCTGGCGGAGCTTCTTCGCCGCAAGAGTACCCAGTTCGGCCACCCCATCTACCTGATAGCCGACGAGCCCTACCGAGAGCTGGTCTACGACGGCGTGGAGGTCCCCTTCCTGCCCACCATCTATCCCAATACGCTGGTGTGCTACTCCTACTCCAAATCTCTGTCCCTGCCCGGTGAGCGCATCGGTTACGTCTGCGTCCCCTCCTGCGTAGAGGGTCAGGCCGACGTGCTCCACGCCGTGGCCGGGGCCGCCCGCAGCTCCGGCCATGTCTGCCCGCCGACGCTGGTGCAGCTGGCTCTCCAGCGGTGCGCCGATGCCCGGCCGGACTTGGCGGCCTATGATGCCAACCGCCGCTTGCTCTATCGGGAGCTGACCCAGATGGGCTACGAGTGCATCCCGCCGCAGGGCGCCTTCTATCTCTTCGTCCGGGTCCCTGACGGCGACGATGTGGCCTTCTCCCAGCGGGCCAAGCTGGAGCATGACCTGTTGGTGGTCCCCAGCACCGCCTTCCACTGCCCAGGCTTCCTGCGGCTGAGCTACTGCGTCTCCCACGACATGATCCTGCGCAGTCTCCCCGCCTTCCGGGCCATACGGGAGAAGTACCAATAAGACACGAAACCCCGTCGGCAAGCGAGAAAGGTATTAAGAAAATAAGAAGCTCCCTGTCAGCAGACAGGAGTAGTTTCAAAAAAGCAAAAAAATCCCGGCAATAAGCGGAAGGTATATCCATACGGCAGGAAACTCCGTCGGCGAAGGGCATTTTGCGAATCGTCAGACGGTGCCATCCTTCGCTTGCTGGTATGCTCTGCTTACCCATTTTCTCCGCCCCTGTGACAAGGCGCATCCCTGTGCAGCTTGCTGCCCAGCGGTGCGCCTTGTTTTATATGGCTCTGTGTATGTGCCGCACGCTTTTCTGGAGGCTCTTGTCCTAAGCGCTTTCAGTTTTTTCCTCCGATATTTCAATTTTTTCTTGTATTTTTCGGCAAATGATCCTATAATAGCTGTATATTTTTTCAAAAAAGAGAGGTGCTTACGCAATGAGCAAGGTCTGTATCCCACAGGGCTACAAAACCCCGTTGTCTGTCTATGAAATGCAGCGGGCCATCGAGTTTATCAAGAGCAATTTTCAGGTGAATCTCGGCAACGCCTGAATCTGCGGCGGGTCTCCGCCCCGCTGTTTGTGGAAGAAAATTCGGGTCTGAATGACAACCTCAACGGCGTGGAGCGCCCTGTCTCCTTCGATATCCCCGACGTACACGCCACCGGGCAGGTGGTCCACTCGCTGGCCAAGTGGAAGCGGCTGGCTCTGAAGCGCTATCAGTTCCACCCCGGCAAGGGCCTCTTTACCGACATGAACGCCATCCGGCGGGACGAGGTGGTGGACAACCTCCACTCCATCTATGTGGACCAGTGGGACTGGGAAAAGGTCATCCTACGGGAGGATCGAACGGAGAGCTATCTGCGCCAGACGGTGCGGGCCATTATGGGAGCCGTCTGCGAGACCAATGATGCGCTGGACATTGCCTTTCCCAGCCTGCACACCCGCATCGACCGGGACGTGTATTTCATCTCCACCCAAGAGCTGGAGGACCGGTTCCCGGACCTGACCCCCAAGCAGCGGGAGGACGCCATCTGCCGGGAGCACCACACGGTATTTCTCATGCAGATCGGCGGAAACCTGAAGCGCTCCGGCCAGCCCCACGATGGCCGTGCGCCGGACTACGACGACTGGCAGCTTAACGGCGACATCCTGCTGTGGAACCCGGTGCTGGAGCGGAGCTTCGAGATCTCCTCCATGGGCATTCGAGTGGACGAGGCGGCGCTGGATCGCCAGCTCACCGCCAGCGGCTGCGACGATCGGCGCACGCTCCCATTCCACCGGATGCTGCTGGCGGGGGAGTTGCCTCTGACCATCGGCGGCGGCATCGGTCAGAGCCGCCTGTGCATGATGATGATCGGCACCTGTCACATCGGGGAGGTGCAGGCCAGCCTCTGGGACCCGGAGACGGTGCAGACCTGCGAAGGCGCTGGCATCATGCTGCTGTAAAGGAAAAATACTGCACAGCGATTTTTGGTAAAAAGCGACCCTGTCCGGCTTTGGACAGGGTCGCTTTCTACGCTTACAGAGTTCAGAACTGGATGACGCCCAAATGCTCCAGCAGAATTTTCAGGCCCATGAGGATCAGGATGGCACCGCCCACCATCTCCGCCTTGTTCTTATACTTCAGGCCAAAGACGTTGCCCACCTTCAGGCCCACGGCGGAGAGGATGAAGGTGATGAAGCCGATGAACAGCACCGCCGCCGCGATATTCACCCCCGGCAGTAGGGCGAGGGTGATACCCACCGCCAGCGCATCGATGCTGGTGGCCACCGCCAGCAGCAGCATGACTCTGGGAGCAAAGGAGGCGTCCGTCGTCTCCTCGTCCTTGGAGAAGGCCTCCTTCAACATATTGCCGCCAATGACGGACAGCAGGATGAAGGCCACCCAGTGATCTACCGAGGTGATATACTGCTCGAAGGTGGAGCCAAGCAGATAGCCCAGGGTGGGCATCAGCGCCTGAAAGCCTCCGAACCACGCACCCACGATGAGATAGTGCCGCCTTTGCAGCGTCTGCGTGGACAGGCCCTTGCAGACAGAGACGGCGAAGGCGTCCATAGACAGCCCCACCGCAATGAGAAACAATTCTAACAGTCCTATGATGGTTCCCTCCAAAAAAAGAAAATCAGGCACGGTATGCCTGACCAAAACGCCCAAGCACGACCCTCGCCATACTTGAGTCTCGTTGTTTAAGACAAGTCAGATGGAGTCCCATCAGTCTGTTGACTTGCCACTCGCTGCCGAGCCATCTACTCCCTCAGTATAAGCTTTAGTGTACCATATCCGGCAGAAATGTCAACCTTTTGACGCAAATTCTCCCTGTCATGCCGGAAAAAGTTTTTGTTGACAAATCAACATTTGCGTGGTATGATACGTCACACTTGTTGATTTATCAACATTCGAGGAGGAGCCACCATGCAGCAGCGCTTCGAGACCTTTACTGTGCTGATTGCCAAAATCAGCCGCAGCATCCGCCGCATCAAGGCGGAGGAGATGTCCGAATTTCATTTGAAGGGGCCTCACGTCTCGTGTCTTTATTATCTGACGCAGCTGGGGCCGCTAACCGCCGGGCAGCTGTGCGACCGGTGCGAGGAGGACAAGGCCGCCGTGTCCCGGTCGCTGGAATATCTGGAGCAGAACGGCTACGTCACCCGGCCGGACAAGCGATACCGCAGTCCCCTGACGCTGACGGAGAAGGGGCAGGAGACGGGCCGGGCCATTGCAGGGAAGATCGACCGGCTGGTGGAGGCCGCCAGCGAGGGCTTGACACCGGAGCAGCGGCAGGTCATGTACGACGCCCTGACCTGCATCAGCGGCCATCTGGAGCGCTTGGCAGCCCCCCGAAAATCACAGAACGGAGAAACAGACTTATGACCAGAATCATCATAGATTCCACCATCGACCTGCCGGAGCAGTACCGCAGGCAGGTACACATCGTACCCCTGACCATCACTTCGGGACGGAGGAGCTGCTGGACGGCGTGGACATCGACCGCCAGCGCTTTTATGAGCGGCTGGTGGAGTCGGACGTGCTGCCCACCACCAGCCAGCCCTCCCCTGACGCTTTCGCCCAGCTGTTCGATCAGGTGGAGGCTGCCGGGGACAGCGCCGTGGTGCTGACCATCTCCCACAAGCTGTCCGGCACCTATCAGAGCGCCTGTATCGCCGCTGAGGGGCGGGAGCGCATCTTCGTGGTGGACACCATGTCCGCCTCCATCGGCTCCGGTATTCTGGCCCGGTACGCCATTGACAACGCCCATCTGCACGCTGGAGAGCTGGCGGCGTTACTGGAGCGGCGGCGGCAGGACGTGTGCATCATCGGGCTGGTGGACACGCTGGAGTATCTGAAAAAGGGCGGGCGCATCTCCAAGACCGCTGCCTTTGCCGGGGGACTGCTGAACATCCACCCGGTTCTGACCCTGACGGACGGCGAGGTGACCATCATCGGCAAGGCCCGTGGCTCCCGGCAGGGCAACAATCTGCTGGTGCAGAAGATCCACGAGAGCGGCGGCATCGACTTCTCCATGCCCCTGCTGCTGGGCTATTCCGGGCTCAGCGACGCCCTGCTGCAAAAGTATGTGGCCGACAGCGCCCCTCTGTGGGAAAACGGCACGGAGGCGCTGGAGTCCGTGTGCATCGGCAGCGTCATCGGCACCCACGCCGGTCCAGGTGCCGTGGTGGCGGCCTTCTTCCGGCGGGGAGGAAAATAATAGGAAAGCCCCGCCCTCCCCATTAGGAGGGTGGGGCTATGTTTTGGCAGCCGAAACAAAAATCAGGCGGAGAAGCAGCTACTCCTCCGCCTGATTTTTCTATTCCGCCCCCTCGGTGGCCCGCTGCACCACATGACGGGTGATGCGGGCGGTGAGCCCCCACAGGGGGTAGGGCAGCCCATCATACACCGGTACCTCCGCCTGCCCCGGTGTCCACCGGTAGTCCGGCGGCGCCTGCACCCGGGCATAGGGGAATTGCTCTGCTCCCACCGGCAGCAGGGGATACCGGTACACCTCCGGCGGATGGGCCGCCAACCAGTCCAGCGACACCAGAAACGTCTGCCGCACCTCGGCGGAGTTCAGCCGCAGCCGCTCCAGCGCCGCCGGGGCCACCTGTCCCAGCACCGGGTGCATCAGGGCCTCGGAGCGCAGGTGCAGGAAGTCCGCCCGGCCCAGCAGCCGGATGTCCTCCGGGGGGATGCCCAGCTCCTCCCATGTTTCCCGCAGGGCACACTGCTCCGGCGTCTCCCCCGGCTCCATGCGCCCACCGGGGAAGCAGACCTCCCCGCTGTGGTGGTGCAGGGCAGGGGAGCGCACCTCATACAGCAGGCTCAGACCCTCCGCCGTCTCCGCCACCGGCACCAGCACGGCATAGGCGGCGGTGGCCCCCAGCAGGCCCGGCACATGGCCGGAAAAGGCCGCCTGCAATTGTTTCAGCTCTATGGAACATCCCTTCTTTCATGCCGGCATCAATGCTACCTATTATAATAGAGTCTGCCCGGTGCCGTCAACCGCTTTGATGCTGCGGCATGTGCTGTATTGGGGCTGCGGCCCCACCGACTATCGAACAGGAGTGGATGTCATGGCAAGCTTTACCAACTTCGCCACCTTGATCTATAACGGCGGCACCTCCAATTCCAACACCGTCACCGGTGAGCTGCTGGAGACGCTGACCCTCACCAAGACGGCGGCCAGCAGCCGCTACACCGCCAGAGACAACGTCACCTACGTGCTGTCGCTGGTGAACGGCGGCACAGCGCCCCTGACGGAACTGGCGCTGACGGACAATCTGGGTGGCTACGCCTTCGGCACGGACACCGTGTACCCGCTGACCTACAACGAGGGGACGCTGCGGGTATATGTCAACGGTGTCCTGCAAACGACCCCCACGGTGACGGCAGGGCCTCCCCTGACCGTCACCGGTCTCACCGTCCCCGCCGGAGGCAATGCGCTGCTGGTGTACGAGGCCGCTGTTACCCGCTATGCGCCGCTGGATCAGGAGGCCGCCATCACCAACACGGCCACCGTCACCGGCGGCGGTTTGGCAGCATCCCTGACGGCGCAGGCCACACTGGCGGCGGCCAGCGGGCGGACCTCACCGTCAGCAAGGCCATCTGCCCCGCCACCGTCACGGAGAGCGGACAGCTGACCTATACCTTCGTCCTCCAGAACTTCGGCAATACCGCCGCCACGGCAGGGGACAACGTGATCCTGACGGATACCTTCGACCCGGCCCTCACCGGCCTGACGGTGACGTATAACGGCGATACGTGGAAGGAAGGAGACAACTACACCTACGATGCTGCCACCGGTACCTTTGCCACCATTGCCGGGCAGATCGCCGTCCCGGCGGCCACCTATACCCAAGAGACGGATGGCACCTATACCGTCACCCCCGGCACCACCACAGTGACCGTCACCGGCACCGTGTAACGCTGCATCGGAAAAAGCAGGGCGCTTGTCCTGCTTTTTCTGCATTGGCAACCAAAGACAACCCCCGGCTCTGCCGGGGGTAAAAATAGCCTATGGCGAGGGGAAAGTAGACATGAAAAAGTCTCCGAGTTAGAGTAAAGAAAAGGTTTGCCGACCAAAGCTTACAAGAACAAGGAGACTAATTCATGAAAGAAGTAGATGTAAGTAGTTTAGAACATACCAGTTGGCGTTGTCAATACCATGTGGTGTTTGCGCTGAAATATAGGCGGATGGAGGTTTACGGAAAGATAAAAGAGGACATAGGGATCATACTGCGGAAGTTGTGCCAGCAAGTGGATACGGTAGGCCGCAACAAGAAAGCAATCAAGGCGTACATAGAACCAGTTGGAGGAGGACAAAATATCCGACCAAATTAGCATAAAGGAATTTATAGACCCGTTTACGGGTAGTAAGAATCCCAAGGCATAAATAAAAACCCCTTAAAGGGCAGCCCGAGAAAGGAATGCGGCCGGCAGACCTTTCGGGCCCCATAAGGGCTTCGTCCGTAATAGGCCCTTATAGGGCCTCGTCAAACCTCCGGCTTAGCCGGAGGGTTTGATTTTTATCCCTTTTACCTTTTGTGTTGATATAAGCCTATCCGCCAAATCCTTCGTCGATTTAACGGAACTCTAAGCACATGAAAAGGAGCAAGGTATATTTCAACCTTGCTCCTCCTATGGGATATATACTATTCAGTTCGACAAATTGAAATTGGCTGATCTATTACTCAACATTGTTATAGACTTCAATGCCAAGGATTTTTACTATCATTCCCTCAAGGTAATCATTTTCGGACGTGGCTTCTGGGTCTATTCTATGCACATTCTCAACTTGATACAGGATAGCATGATATACAACTGTGCCGCCGTCTTTCAGACGCATAGGAATGGGTATCAAAAGAACGATAGCCAACAAGATGCAAATACCTGTAACTACTTTTTTTCTCATATTATCACACTCCTTTGTCAAATTTGAATTTGTCTAGTTGCTTCATTATTTGTATAGACGGAAAAGCCAGCAAATTGTTCGACTTTTCTATATTATACAATATTTTTGTGTTACTTTCAAGGTATGAAAAGATGCCGAAGTTGCCTCGGCTCTTTTCGGTGTCCTGCATCGGTTAAACTTGTACTGGAATGATGCCCTTGGTATCAAGTCCCAACTTCTTACTCTTAAGTTCCTTGTATGTAATCGGGTCGTTGATGCGATTACATATAAGGGAGTACAGTTCATCTACCATCTGCTTGGTGGTGAGGTCTTTGTTCTTTTCTAACCACCAGAAGAGCATGATGTCACAATCGAGGTATTTCGTGGCGGGTAGATTCTCTTTGCCAAATATAGGGGCAGGAACGAAGCGAAAGAAATTGTTACACATAATTCACGATCATACATAGCAACACTTATCTTGAAAAGAGACTGATTTTTTGGGGGAGAGACGGAAACATCCCCCGCTGTACAGTGAGTACAGTGGGGGATGTTTGCATCAGAAGTCGATGGTGCCGTCCAGAACCCGCAGGTCGTATGGCTCGTAGGTCACGTGGCGGTACTTCTCCACGTCCAGCTTCACGCCGGTCCAATCGGAGTGGATTTCGCCGTTCTGCTTGATGAGGATATCGTACAGAATGTCGTAGGTGATGCCGTCGTCGCCAGTCTCCACGATGGTGGAATAGGGAAGGGTCTTGTGGTAGGTCATGTGAAGGCCCTTATACTCGAAGTGGAAGCCGTTGCGCATCCGGCAGCCGTCCAGCCCCTTGTAGGTGAACTGCTTCTTCAGATCCTGAAGGATCTTGTCGTGCTCCTCTTCATAGAGGTTCTCCGGAGTGGTCTCGGTGTAGTCGTAGCGGAACTGGATGGGGATGCGGTAGGGTAGGAAGCGCTCCACGTAATCCGTCAGCTTCTGGGCGGGGTAGTTCTTATACAGCACGCAGTTGATGCGGGTGGGGCAGGCGATGCGGCCCACTACCTCGTCCGGGGACTCCTCCACGTACTTCACCAAATGGCGGGAGATGTTGATGCAGGTGATCTTGTCCCGGTTGCGCTTCGTGAAGGCGATCATCTCGTCGGCGGAGTATTTCTGCTGCACGGGGAAGGTGGTGTTGATAAAAATTCTGTGGGTGTTGGGAATGGCGTCCAGCATCTTCTGGAGGGATCCCAGATCTGCCAAGGGCTCGCCGCCGGTAAAGACGAAGTCACAGCGGGGCGTGATCTCATCCATGGTGTGGATGCTGCGGAGAATGGCATCCAGACTGAAGCCGGAGCAGTCGGCATACTCCTTTTTGTTGATGCAGAAGGGGCAGTGATTGTTGCAGTCGTAGGGAACAAAGACGGTGACGGTAGCGCCGCCTTCCCGTGTCTTATAGGGATTGCTCATATTGTTCAAGCCAGCCTCTCAAAATAAGTCGTTCCCGATTAGTCTATACCAAATGGCGCAAAAAAGCAAGAAATATCTGCAAAAATAGACTGTTTACTTATTAACAATACTGGAAGCGGAGGGAAATATCGGAGACTTTGGCAATATGAAGAAAATGAAGAGATGTGAGCGGAGGAGGTGTCATGCTGCGGTGTGATGGATTTCGGGCATGGTGATGTACATTCACCTATGTGTTATATGATCTGGATTTTGCGGAATATCCTTGTGAAAAATGTTGACTTCGCACAATTTGTGCGTTATTGTAAAGATAAAGAGGAAAAACAGAGCCGGAGAAGGGAGCTGACAATGTGGAAAAAACACAAGCACCTGTTCCTGTTTCCTGCGGCGGTGCTGGGCATACTTGCCGTGTGCTGGATGTCAGGAAGGGTGAGCGAGTTTAACAAGTGGTATCTCATCATCGCCGGGACGGTGGGACTATACTGCTGGGTGTCGGAGCTTGTGGAGCTCCTGCGGGAGCGGAAGAAGGAGAAGGAAGAGCCGTAAGGGCCGAGGAACCGATCCTGTAAGCTTCAGACCGGGCGGGAGGGAAGAGCAGTCCCCTTCCGCTTTTTCATTTTGTGGCTTGTAAAAAACGGCGTTTTGTGATATGGTAGGGTAAAAGAATTTGCGGGGGGATCACGGATGAGCACCAGCTTTAAGACCAGTATGTTCGGCGGCTTTGACCGCAGCGATGTGATTGCATACATTGAGAAGACCGGCCGGGAACACGAGGAGCGTGTGGCGGCGCTGGAGGCGGAGAACGAGACCCTCCGGAAGGAGAACCAGACGCTGGAGAATACCCAGCGGGTGACACAGGCGCAGCTGCTGAAGATGCGGGACAACGAGGAGACCTGCCGCCGTCTGCGCCGGCAACTGGCGGATGCGGAGGCCCGGAATCAGGAGCTGGAGCAGCGCTGCGCCCAACTGAAGGTACAGGCGGACGAATACGAGTCTCTGAAGGACCATGTGGCCCAGATCGAGATCAGCGCCCACCGCCGCACGGAGCAGTTCCGGGAGGAAGCCGTGACCCGGCTGCGGCAGCTGGCGGCCCGGCAGCGGGAGTGGTGCCGCACGGCGCAGGCGGACTATGAGCAGATGAATTGCCAGCTGCTGGAGCGCTTACAGCAGGCAGAGCAGACGCTTCGCCAGCCGGATATGAGCAGCTTCCGGCGGATGGAGGAGGGCCTGACGGCGTTGGAAAAGGGCTTGACGGCGCCGGAGAAAGCCGGAGAATAAGACAGACGGGGAGCATTCGGCGGGATGCTCCTCTTTTTGTGGAAAATAGCGATTGACAGACAGCGTTCGGCATGATAAGATGGCGCTACAATCCAAGGGGCGCTGGTGCAAGCCGGCTGAGATGAGACGTATCGCCGTCCGGTCCCTCGAACCTGATCCGGGTAATGCCGGCGTAGGAATGCGATCATAGGGATTTCATGTTCCGCATTGCGACGCCTGCATGGCTCGCCATGCGGGAATTTTTTTTAGGAGGAGATCCGAACACATGAAAAACAATAAGACCCGTACCCTCTGTGAGGCTGCCATTTTATCGCTATGGCGGAGATTTTGAGCTTTATCAAGCTCTATGAGTTCCCCAACGGCGGCTCTGTCACGCTGGAGATGCTGCCGATCATCCTGTTCGCCGTTCGGTATGGCTGCGGCTGGGGCGCCGGCGCCGGCTTCGTATTCGGCACCGTGACCTATCTCATCGGCAACAAGTTCTCCATCGACTGGACCACCATCATCTGCGACTACTTCCTGGCCTTCACGGCGCTGGGCTTTGGCGCAGGCCTGCTGGCCCGCCGGAAGTGGAGCGTGTTCTATGGCACCGTCATCGGCGGCGTGCTGCGGTTTTTGGCTCACTACATCATCGGCGCCGTGGTGTGGGGCAAGTATATGCCCGATGAGTTCTTCGGCATGACCATGACCAGCCCGTGGTTCTACTCCCTGCTCTATAACGGGAGCTATATGCTGCCCAGCATCATCCTGTGCCTGGTGGTCTTTGCGGCGCTGTACAAGCCCCTGAAGAAGTATTTCACGGCGGAGGATCTGAAGCTGGCTCAGTGATGGCCGGATGACAGCTTTCCGGGGCCGGGGAGACCCGGCTCCGGAAAAACTTTCAGGAGATTTGAAAAAAGTGTTGACAAAACACAGGAAGCGTGTATAATATAGCTTGTTCGTCAGAACACAGCGGGATTGTGTAAAGGTAGCACAGCGGACTCTGACTCCGTATGTGAGGGTTCGAATCCTTCTCCCGCTGCCATAAAAGGGCTACAAAATAGATGTAGCCCGTGAAAACCCCGATTTTATCGGGGTTTTCACCGTTTATACGGCAAAATTTCAGCGAACCGTTTTGACAGATATAAAAATGATGTTTTCCCTTTGTTGGATGTCTTGAACTCTCACACAACCGAATAATGATACGCAAGGCAGATAGAAAGCAAAAATCTATCTGCCTTTTTTATTACCCTCAAAAAAAGGAGAAATCAAATATGCTACAGAAAGAATTAGCCAAACGGCTCAGGGCTCGGTACGACGCCAAGATGGACGGCAACGAATGGATGGAGGTGTCCTCGGACGGCATCCCCCTCTGCCGGATAAAATACAACGGTCAATTTCTAAGCAACGCCGACCAAAACCTCTCCGATGAATACCTCAGTAAAATTGCAGACATTCAGGAAAAGATCTCCACGGTGCGGGAATATGTCGGTCTCTACGAACACGCACCGCAAATGAAAGCCGACGGCGTCTCCGATTACAGACAACTTGCCACCTTCGGAGATACGGTGTTGGCGGCGACCTACAACGAAAAGAACGGCTTTATGTTCTGCACATGGAAACAGAATGCAGACGGCGACTCGGTGTTCTGGGGAGATTACTCGCCGAACTATGAATATGCCAAGGAAGCCTTCGCCGTGCGCTCCGGGCTCGTCAGCAAACACCGCCTGTTTTCCGAAAAGGAATCGGCAGACCTCTATCGCTGTTTGGATTTTGCCAGGGTCAACTGCGAAACACTGACCTATGAGCAGGAACGGCAGCTGGATAAAATCCAAGATAAGCTCACAGATGCATACCCCTCCCTCGAAGCCGAGCCGCCGACCTTTGAACAGGCGTCACCCCCACAACAGAATATGTAATACTATTGATCGCCCTTCGGTTACACAAAAACCGGAGGGCTTTTTTTATTTCACAAGGAGAATCGAAATGACCGTATTTTCAAATAACCCTATATGACAGACGCATGGAACGGCTGATGATGACCGTTCCAAATTTTGTGCCGAGAGGCGTGGGTTTCCGTTTTACCGAAGCACAGCTATTCATCACAATAACCGCAGCCACACCCACGGAAATACTTGCGGAAACCATGCGGCAGATACGCTGTCCACCCTTCCAAAAGAGATTCAACGAATATATAGAAAGCGAGGAAACGCCTATGACCTACCTTAATGAAAAGCATCGGGCAAGATTTACACTTGCTGCCAAGAACATTCCCAAAGCAAATTACGCATTGCTTTCGGCACTGTATCTGCTCACTGCCGATCAAAGGCTGTGGAGCTGCTGCAAGCACCATATAAATAACGGCTGCGTGTTTTTTGAGAACATTAAACTCAATAATTGCACCGAACGAGCCTACACCCTCTACTGTGCGGCAAAGGATCTGACGCTCGGCACAAAGCATATTACCGTGTCGGATCTGTCGGACGCCGACCTCGTTCCGCCTATGCTGTTCCGCACCATCTGCAACGCTATGGCGATCCGCCGCTTCGGACTCGCAGCCATCAAGGAGAATTGCCATGATTAAACTGAAAATAAAATACGGAAACAGCCAGACCGACCTCCGCTTTCCCTGCACCGAAAAGGAAATGAATGCGGCGCTCGAAAGAATCCATGCCGAGGATGTCACACCCCTTGAATTCTATGTAAGCGAGGTCATATTTCCCGAGGAACTCGGCTGCCTGCAAGACCGATTCGTTGACCTCGATGAAGTCAACTTCCTCGCCAAACGGATGGACAGCTTTTTCGGGGATGAAGAATATCAGTTTTACGAAGCCATGAAGTTAGAGGGCTTTGACACCCTGCCCGATCTCATCAATTTGAGTTTTAATCTCAATCGCTATCCGCTGATTCGGGATATCGGTGACATGGGCAAAATCGGCAGAGAGTATCTGCTGACGGTCAACGGCTGTCTGCCTGCCGATGATGCGGACGATCCGAAATATGCAGAATTCGGGCGGGAGCTGATTCGATCCGGCAAGGGCGTTTTTACCGAACACGGTTTGCTTTTCGTCGATGAGGACACACCGTTCGTAAAGGATTATGACGGGCAGAATTTTCCGGCATATGTGTATGATCAAATGAAATCACTTCGGTCAAGGATATTACAAAGGACAATGTAAAGCTCCGGGACAAGGAACCTCTTGAAAAGGCGGAAAAGGCTTTGGAGGGCGCTCTGCGTAACTTCGGCGGCAACTATACCGAAGGAGAAAGCAAGAACCTTGGAGAGAAGCTTGAAGCCGTGAAAGCGGCGCTGGCTGCCATCGGCAACGCCGAAAAGGTGGCGGAGGAAATCAACAAGCTGCCCTCTGCGGATGATGCCAAGCTCAGCGACAAGAGTGCGCTCGACCGAGTGAAGGTGATCGTTGACGGGCTTACCGAGAACGAGAAAGCTATGCTCGGCAAGGATGCTCTGGGCAAACTCGATGCGCTGGCTGAGAAGATCAAGGCGCTTGCGGAGGAAGCAAATTCTCCGGGGACCGGCGATACAGGGAATCCGGCTCTGTGGATTGCATTGCTATTCATCAGCGGCGGTTTTGTGATCGGCACTACGGTTGTAGGCAAAAAGAAAAAGCGCTCCGTGAAATAACGGACGGCGGGACAGTCAAATTATAGTGGCTGTCCCGCTTTTTTGCATCTTTTCGCGAGCCGCTCTTGAAATGATCACAATTCTATGCTATACTAATCGTAACCGAACGGTCGGTACTTATAAAGGAGCGAAGCAACATGAAAACAACCGAGCAACAGCACAACGAGCGCAAACGCGAAATGATGGAAAAGTGCTTTGAATGTTATGCTGAAAACGGGCTGACGGGCACGGGGATCAAAGCGCTTGCCGACGCTTGCGGCTGCACAAAGGCAAATCTTTATTCGTATTTTAAAAACCTTGATGAACTGATTATCGAATCAACGGCATACTGCATGGAAAAGGTTGAGGATGACTTTATGGAGATGGCGCCCACCGACCCTAAGGATGTTGTCCGGTTTGTGAAGGAGGTTCCCTACTGGACGGCAAAAAAGCACGGCAAGAAATATCGGCTGATGTATCAGATCTATACGCATCCGAAGTATATCGAGCACGGCAAGAAATTCTTCGAGGGCGTGAACGAGCGCTATACCGAGTATGCCAAGCGGCTGGAGCCGAAGATAGGTATTCCGTACACGGTCATCACGCCGCTGATCTTTATATTCGTCCGCGCCTGTGTGCACTATGCCATGTTCGAGGATGAGTATTATCTGAAAACCCAGATGGAGGTCTTAAAGCAGGGAGTTGCCCTGTTTGTGGATAAGTACAAAGCAAACCAAGCATAAGCCGGTCAGCCGCCGCTCATTTACGGCGCGGGCAGCGGTGCAAAACTCCGCCGTAATAACAATTTCGAACGGAGGGAAGAAGATGAAAACAGGGAAAAAACTACTCACAGGTACACTTTTGGCGCTTTGCGGGGCTCTATTGGTGCTTTGCAGCGTGCTTGCCGCAGGATGGAGCAAGGCGGCAAAGACCAACACCGCACTGCCGGAGGTGCGGAACAACGGCACGGCGATCCAGTGGAAATACAGCGATGAAACCGATTGGCGCAACCTTGTGGCGCTTACCGAGCTGCAGGGTGCTGCCGGAGAAAACGGCAAGGACGGCACAGACGGTAAAGACGGCTCTAACGGTGCCGACGGTAAGAACGGAATAAACGGTACAAACGGAAAAGACGGCATTCACGGCGTTGACGGTAAAGACGGAGCCAACGGCAAAGACGGCATTAACGCCAAAAACATAGAGGTGCAGCGAGCTGAATCCTACATACAGTGGCGTTACGAGGGCGGCGAGTGGCAGAACCTTGTGGCGATAGCGATATCACAGGCCCTACTGGGCAGAAAGGCGCAGACGGCACTGACGGAAAGACACCGGAATTCCGTGTAAGCGAAAACACCCTGCAGTGGCGCTATGTCGGCGATGAAATATGGCTGAACCTGTACGATCTTTCGGTTTTGAAAGGACTCGACGGCAGAGACGGCGCTGACGGCAAGGATGGTATAAACGGAAAAGATGGAATCGACGGAAAAGACGGAGCCGACGGCAAGGACGGTGCGGACGGAAACACCCCCTTCATCGGTGAAAACGGCAACTGGTGGATCGGAACGACCGATACGGGAGTGAAAGCCACAGGAGTTGACGGTGAAAAAGGCGACAAAGGCGACCCCGGCGAAAAAGGCGACAAGGGCGATAAGGGAGATAAAGGCGACAAGGGCGACCCCGGTCAGAACGGCGGAAGCTCCGGGTATTTTCATGCAAAAGCGTCAACAGGGGTGGCTACTCTTCAAAACCATCCTGCAAGAATTGAATTTAATGAAAAAATAAACAGAGGCGGCCTGATTTCAGCTTCCGGAAATGAAATTACGCTGAAAAAGGGGCATATATACAATATCATTATAAGCGGCTCTCTGGGAGTCGGCTCAAACGCACCCGGGAGCACCGGTTATTATGGCATCCAAATGACAGACAGCAGTGAGGATGCGGATTTTTGCCGGGATATCACACGCATAAAACGAGATGGAACAAAACTTCCGTATAGTAACGACTATCATTCCTTTAACTTCAACAGAATGTATGACGCATCAGCCAAGGATATAACATTGAAATTTATATTTGAGCAATCGGAATACAATACACTCCTTGAGGGGTTCAGCGGCACCATTACCATAACCGCTCTTGACTGAGCCGACATATACAAAAACGGAGGTAATGCAAAATGAAGAAACGAATACTTAGTATCCTACTTACCCTTTGTATGGTGCTATGCCTTGTGCCGATAACGGTTTTTGCCGCAGGTGAGACAAACAGGAAAGTCGAAACGGAACAAGAGCTGGTCGCCGCTTTGGCAGACGATACGGCGGATTTCATCCGGCTGACGAAGGATATCGACATCAGCAGCTCTTTGACCGTCCTCCGCAAGGTCACCCTCGATCTCAACGGCTATGTTCTGAAAATGACCGGCAGCGGCAGCGTTATTATCCTCGATAATAAGAGCGGCATCACCGGCGACCTGACCCTTATCGACAGCAATCCCACGGCGGAGCACAAATTCAAGGTTAACGGCGTAGAACCTTGGGTGCTGGACGACAGCGGTACAGAGACCGTCTATGGTGGCATCATCACAGGCGGCACGGGCAGCCGGATCTTCTTCTCCAACGGGGTGGAAGGCGGCGGCGTGATCATCGGCAGCGGCGCACTCACCATGAACGGCGGCAATATCGTCGGCTGCATAGCCAATGAAGGCGGTGGCCTGTTCCTCTCAGACGGTTCGTTCACCATGAACGCCGG
>ENA-OQCO01000642-OQCO01000642.1-human-gut-metagenome-genome-assembly--contig:-NODE-642-length-18167-cov-2.422949_pt1 | contig 18167 bp, 20 predicted proteins | sample MGYA00242500_ERZ504582 | MGnify/ENA primary metagenome ERZ504582 (study PRJEB26092, sample SAMD00036346) | human gut metagenome | host: Homo sapiens | study: EMG produced TPA metagenomics assembly of...
ACCTAATTCTGCAAGATCATGTCTTGAGAAGATCTTTTCCGGTGTGTCAAAAGCAATCTGCTTACCTTCATGTAAGAGTAATATTTTTTCACAGTAAGATGCCAGTTTCTCCATTTTCTGTTCAATCATAAAAATAGTAATACCTGTTTGGGCAAGTAACTCTACTGTATGGAAAACCTCTTCGCTTCCCTGTGGATCCAGCTGGGATGTCGGCTCGTCAAGAAGCAGAATCTCCGGTTCCATGGCAAGAACAGAAGCAATGGCCACACGCTGCATCTGTCCACCGGACAGATCAAATGGGTTCTTCTCCCGAAACTGCCAGATGTCCAGTTGATGCAGAACCTTATCCAGGCGTTCATGGATCTGTTCAGCCGGTACGCCAAAGTTTTCCAACCCAAAGGCTACTTCATCCCAAACAGTATCTTTCGCTCCGGAAAGCTGGTTAAAAGGGTTCTGAAAGATCAGCCCGACTTTTTTGCAAAGTTCCGCAGTAGGTGTGGTAGCAGCAACAATTCCATCAACAGTCACTTTACCTCCGTAAGCACCTTTGTAAAACTGAGGAACCAGTCCGCAGAAAGCCTGGCTGAGCGTACTTTTTCCCGCACCATTCTCTCCGATAATTCCAATGAATTCTCCTTTCTCAGCAGTAAAGGAGATATCATCCAACGCCAGCTTTTTCGTATGGGGATAGCGATATTTCAAATGTTCTACTTCTAAAAAAGCCATAAATAAATCCTCCCTGCCAGTGCCAGAATCAACCCTGCAATACACAGCCAGCTGAAGATCCGGTCTGCTTTTGTCTTCTGATGGGGATGCAGCCAGGTTTTTAATCCTTTTGCACCAAATCCACGTACTTCCAATGCGATTGCCCGTTCTCTGGTAGCTGTCAGCGCACTCATAACAACCGGCGAGATCAGTGGAAGAAACGCCTTAATACGAACCAGAAGATTACCTTCTGTTTCCATACCGCGACTTCTCTGGGCATCGGTGATGGTATGCATCGTCCCCATCATCTGCGGAATAATCTGAAACACAGAATTGATAATATAACCAAATCGCGGAGAAAATCCCTTTCGCTCCAACTCATCCACAAGCTCGGAAGGACGGGTGGATAAAACGACAATTGCGAAAGACAGAAGCATATTCAGAATATTTAATCCGATATGCGCCGCATACAATAATCCTTCTTTATAAAACCTGAGAAATCCGATGGCAAACAGTACATTCTTGTTCTGTTGATTGACCAGACCATGAATCAGAAAAATTGTAAGAATAATTGTAAAAGAAAATGCAATCAGCGGCAGGGCTTTTTTAATAAGCCTGCCGCTTTTTAACAGTGCAAAACTGATTATGATCATCACTGCAAATCCCCACAAAGAACCAGTCAGAAGGGGAATGCAGATTGCTGCTGCCAGATACCATAATTTGGTAAATGGATGAAGCTGTGTCAGCCAGCTTCCGTTATTTGTGTATAAACTGATGGTTTTCATAAATTAATCCAGACTTTCGATAGTTTCTTCTGTATCATACAGAGTGGTAAGTTTCTTTGGAAGACCTTTGAGGATCAGGAATACGATGATCAGTGTGATCAACTTATCCGGTACATCTACAACGATCTCATCCAGCAGAGAGCCAAGTGCCAGTGGAAGTTTTGCTGCCTGTGTTGCGGCAAATACTGCATCACCCCATACGTTTCCGGTTGTACCGCCCCAGAACAGAATGTTCAGTGGTGTGGAAACCACAACAGCTGCCAGTCCGCCTGCACATGCAGTCAACAGAGCTTTTGGGAATGTTTTCATAAATCCGATACGTGCCATGATACCGACAACCAGACCGATAAAGAGACTGGTCAGCGCATAGACCAGTGTAATATTATCACCGGTGGTAAATCCGTAGATCAGGTTGTTTGCAGCACCACAGATGGCTCCGATGATCGGTCCGCCAAGTGCTGCACCGATACAGGTTCCGATGCTGTCCAGCCATAACGGCAGTTTCAGGAAACTGGCGAACAGTTTTCCGAGATAGTTGATTCCGATACATGCCGGTATCAGAACGATGACGGCGGCATTCAGTTGTGTTTTAAAAATCTTTTTCATGATTCATCCTCCCTCGATGTGATTTTTTATCTGTATCATCAGAAATGCAGGATACAAAAGTTGTATACCATCTGTTTTTCGGATGATTTTCAGATATTTTGGGTTTGATTATTTCTGGATTCTGGTGAATGCTTCCAGCGCTGTAAGAATTTCTCTTTCTTCCCCACTCATGGAAATTGCCTCTTTGGCGGCATATTTTCCAATATCTTCCGCGACAGAGGACTGAGAGGCGGCAACAACATTTAAAATCGATGCAGTACGCACACCACGAAGGGAACCGAGTACAAATAACACTGCGGTTTCCATATCAGAAGCAATTGCTCGTTTTCCGGCCCAATAACTGTAAAGTTCCGGGTTCCGATCACCATAAAGGCAGCTGTGACTGCGACAGATTCCCAGGTGATAAGGAATATTTTCAGCAACTGCACTTTCCCGGCAGGCACTCAGGAGATCAAAATCAGGTATCGCAGGATACTGTGCTTCCACATAAGCAGCAGAGGTGCCATCGTCCCGGATCGCCCCGGTTACAAAGATCAGATCGCCCAGAGTACATTCCGGCTGCAGGGCTCCGCAGCTTCCGATACGGATCAGGTTATGAACACCACACTGGATCAGTTCCTCCACAGCAATCGCACAGGAAGCAGCACCTATTCCGGTAGAAGTAACCAACATTTTTTTGCCCTTATATGTACCTTGCCAGCTACGAAATTCCCGGTTTGATGCAAGCATCCTGGCATCTTCCAGATAAGAAGCTACCGTATCTGCCCGCGCCGGATCTCCCGGTAACAGTACACAGTCCACATCCAGATCCTTCGGAAGACGGATATGCGGCATCAGGTTTTCAGACATAATCAAAACCTTCTTTCTAAAAATATTTGCCTATTTACCTTAACACTTTACAACTGTCTTGTCAATTGTAAATATAAAGCAATGGAATGTTCTGCAACAGGTTACTGAATAAGAAAACAGGATTGACTTTTCCCATAGATATCTTTATAGTGAAATTCAGGTGACTGTGAGTGTACTGAACAGTTACAAATGTAGAATCTTTGTAACTATTCAGTAGCCATTATCCCGCGAGGTGTTTTGGCATAAATATGCCAAAATCCCGAGATATACAAGCAAAAATGCCATCACCGAAGGTGATTTTAAATGCATTTTTGCTCGTAACTGTGAAGGTACTGAACAGTTACGAATCTTTGTTTTGTTGATGAGATAGAAAAGCAGAATATCTAATAAAAGGAGATTTGTATCATGAATGATTTATTATTAGTAATCGATATGCAAAATGTATACCTTCCCGACCAGCCATGGGCATGTGAGACTGTAGCGCACACAAAGGCAAATATCCTGAAACTTCTGGAAAAGCATCCAAAAAATCAGACTATTTTTACCCGCTATATTGCCGCCGAACACCCGGTTGGAACCTGGAAAACCTATAACGAGCTGAACCGCAAAATTAATGAAGATCCCTGGATGAATGAACTGATGGATGGAATCAAAGAAGCAGCCGAAACGTACCTCATCTACGACAAAAGCACATATTCCTCCTTTCAGGTACCCGCCATCCGTCAGGCTGCCCGAAAAGCCGACCGCATCATCCTCACCGGCGTTGTCTCCGAATGCTGTGTCCTATCCACTTTCTTTGAAGGCATCGACCTCGGCTGCAAACTCATCTGGCTCACCGATGCCACCTCCGGCCTGAACCCGATCCTTGAAGCAGAAACCCTGCACATCTTACAGGGATTGTCACCGCTCCACGTAGAGTTCATGACAACCGAAGAGTACCTGACACAACAATCCTGATTCAGACCTCGGAAAACATAAACTTTTCTCTTGTAATCATCGGGAACGGCATAAGTTGTAAAATTTTCAATCACATTTCTGCCATCCAGTTGTTAGTAAATAGCCAGAAGGCGCGAACATATGGGTTGGACAACACTTTGTTGGCGGTTAGGCAGAGTTTTGAAATCCTGTGCTTAGTAAGACTTGGCGATGAGCGGCTCTCCGCGAATCACCTAGTCGCACTTAGCACATAGTTCAAAATCTGCCTGCCAACGTTGTCCAACCCATATGTTCGCGCCTTCTGGCGTCCGTTAGCTAATAACCTCTTTTTTATTCTCCACGTTTCCTAGGATACTTTTTATCCAGCCGTTTTTCCCGTCTGCGCAACACCCGTTTCCGAATCCCCGTCACAATCTGCGAAATATACCTCAACAACGGCTCCGTAGCAACCGCAAACACGATCAGTGTCATACAACACTTCCGTGTCATCACTCCAATTCCAAAAAGATTCTTCAAAAAAATCACACAGAACAACAATCCAGCCACCATAGCCGACCACACGATCCAGCGGAATACATTCATCGGTTTGCTGATTTTAAACAGAATCATCAGTCCGACAATTGCAAGCAGAAGAGTAGCAGCCGTGGAAATTTCCTCGTTTGACATTCCAAACGTCTGCCCGAATACTGTAAGGAATCCTACAATCAGTACATCCGTAAGTCCGGCCGGAAGCGCTTTTAAAAGCACATTCGTAAGGAAGTGGCCTTCAATCATCTTCTTGTTCGGTTCCATTGCCAACAGGAATGCCGGAATACCAATGGTAAACATGGCCACCATGGAAATCTGAGATGGTTCCAGCGGATAGGTAATCATAAACGCCATAGAAAACAACGACAGCAGAAAGCTGAAAATATTTTTTACCAGAAACAAGCTGGCAGATCGTTCGATATTATTAACGACCCGACGTCCTTCCAGTACAACCGAAGGCATACACGAAAAATTAGATTCCAGCAATACCAGCTGAGAAGCCTGTGCTGCTGCGTCACTTCCCGAGGCCATCGCAATACTGCAGTCAGCGTCTTTCAGTGCAAGTACATCGTTGACACCATCACCGGTCATTGCAACGGTTTTCCCTGCTTCTTTCAATGCACGGACAAACTGTCGCTTCTGATCCGGTGTCACACGACCGAAAACCGTATATTTTAACACTGCTCGCTTGATATCATCCGGTGTTTTTAACTGACTGGCATCGATGTAATTATCCGCATTGGCGATTCCCGCCTGAGAAGCTACTTTTGATACTGTAACCGGATTATCACCGGATATAACCTTGATATCCACACCCTGATCTGCAAAATACTGAAATGTCTCCCAGGCTTCTTTACGGATCGGATTGGCCAGCAATACAAGACCATAAGGAATCACTGCTTCTGTCAGTGCTTTTCCGTCCGGAGTTCCCTCGTATCGACCGAAAACCAGGACACGATAACCCTCGCTTCCATAAGATTCTATTGTTTCTTTATATATTTCATAATCATCCCGAAGAACAAATTCCGGTGCACCAAGCACATAAGAAGTCGTATGAAAAGTAGCACTGCTGTATTTGAAAGCGGAAGAGAATGAAGTTACTGAAGTAGCTACCTGTCCGCTTCCCTGTGTAAAATAGTCCTGCATTGCTGCCATTGTAATGTTATCTTTCGACATAGCGTGGGCAAAATCACCCAGCAGTTCTTTCAATGGGGGAAGTTCTTCTTTTTCATATGGTTCCAGAGAAACCACATCATGAACCTTCATGGTATTTTCGGTAATGGTACCGGTTTTATCAACACATAGCACATTGACCCTGGCAAGCGTCTCGATACACTTCATATCATGTACAAGAACTTTTTTCGTGGCCAATCGCATTACACTGACTACCAGAGCTACACTGGCCAGCAGATATAACCCTTCCGGAATCATACCAATGATGGCCGCAACCATAGCCTGCATACTGGTCTTGATGGAACTGTCACCAAGCAGATACTGCTGTCCAAAAAGAACAATCCCAATCGGAATGATCAGAAATCCAACAATCTGAACCAGTTTATCCAGGGAACGGATCATCTCAGACTGTTCCCCTTTCTTTGGTTGCCTTTGCTTCCAGTGTCAGTTTTGAGATATAAGAGTCTGCACCTACCTGTTCCAGTCGTCCGAGACAGGAGCCGGAAACAACAAAACTTCCGGACATCAACGTGTCCCCGGGTTTTTTGGTGATCTCATCGGATTCCCCGGTCAGAAGGGATTCGTTGACCTGTACCTCCCCGTCAATCACAGTAGCATCGGCACAGATCTGATTCCCCGACTGAAATTTTACAACATCATCCAGCACCGCCTTTTCTGCGGGAATCGTCTGAAGCTTTCCTTCACGCACAACAGTAGCTTTAGGCGCATTCAACACACTCAACTTATCCAGTACTTTCTTGGAACGGATCTCCTGAATAATACCAATTAGAGTGTTACATATAATGACCGGGAGAAAAGTCAGATCACGAAATGCACCGACCAGAAGCAGCAGAACTGCAATCACAAGAAAAATCAGGTTGAAATACGTAAATACATTGCTGATAATAATTTCTTTGGTCGTCTTGGAAGGAGAATCCACCGGGGCATTGCTCCATCCTTTTTCCATCCGTTCTTTCACCTGTGCCTGAGTAAGTCCGGTATCCGCGGTTGTCTCAATCCGTGCAACCGGTTTTCTCAGGATCTTTGTTTCCTGAGAATCCTTTGTTTTCTTCAATGGCGTTGCTCCTTTTACTGTATCTGTTGAAGTCCCGTAATGTCCGGTTCGATCAGAAGGGAGTAGTTTGTGTAATATACAACAAATCCCGGTTTCCCGCCGGTTGGCTTCCGGAGATTTTTCTTCTGTGTATAATCAATTTCCACCTTCGGTGCCTGTCTGCCCTTGGAATAGTAAGCTGCCAGTTTTCCTGCTTCTTCAAAGGTGCGATCCGGAAGTTCTTCATTTTTTGATTTTACGATCACATGGGATCCCGGCTGTCCTTTGGCATGGAACCACCAGTCATTGCCGGAAGCAAACTTAAAAGAAAGCTCATCGTTCTGAAAATTATTTTTGCCGACATAGATATCATATCCATCGCTGGAAATATAATGATATGGACGAGAGGTGACTTTTACTTTTTTTCCTCCTGTATTTTTCCGCTTTACATATCCATATTCCATCATTTCTTCTTTGATCTGTACAAGATCTTCTTCCGATGAGGCGATATCAAGAGAAGCGGCAATGGATTCCAGATGCTTGATCTCATCTCCGGTTTCCTGCAACAGTGTATCCAGTGCTTCCTTGGTTCGCTTTAACTTGCTGTATTTATCGAAGTATTTCTTGGCATTTTCCTGTGGGGTCATCGTTTCATCCAGTGGAATCCGAATCATTTCATTGGTGTAATAATTCAACGCCTCCATGGACTTTGCACCAAGCTCCACTTCATAGCCGTAAGTATTCAGCAGCTCTCCCCAGACACGGTATTTTTCTTTTTTCTCTGTATCCTTCAGCTGTTTTTGCTGTAACTGATATTTTTTTACATTTCGCTCCAGTGCATTCTGTACGATTTTTCGCAGATCTACTGTTTTCTGACGCATCTTTGTGACAATATTTTTTTCAGCATAATATGTCTCTAACACCGGGAAGATCGATGGATAAGAGACAGCACGGTAATCCTGATACTGAGACAGTGGAAAGCAGGCAAATTCTACCGGCTCTTTTCCTTTATATATAATGTTTGGTTCGAAATGCCCGTCCCTGATGTCATCTACCATGCGAAGAAAAGTATGTGCCAGATGTACCCGCTCCACATCCTCAAGTCCGTCGGTTGGAATACCGCCATCGATGCCGGCGCGATAGCAAACTTCTTCTGCCATCAGAGGACTGATTCCCGTGATAGAAGTGTAGATTGCTTTTGCCACATTCACAGGACGCGGAAAAATCTTTTCCTGAAAGATTTCTTCCGTTAATACAAACGGATTCAGTTTTGACTGTGTTTCCGGTATAAAATACGGACGCCCGGGAAGGACTTCTCTCACAGAACTCATATGAGCTGACACATGTTTGATACTGTCGATGATCTGATCCTCTTCGTTACAGAAGATAATGTTGCTGTGTTTTCCCATGATCTCCACAATCAGATATTTGGTACACAGATCACCGAGTTCATTCAGATGTTCAATAGTAAAACGGATGATCCGCTCCATACCCGGCTGTTCAATCGCGATGATCTTGCCACTCCCTATATGTTTTCTTAACAACATACAGAAGTTGGGTGCCGTCAGTGGACTTGGTTTATTAGTTTCCGTCAGATAAATCAGCGGGAGAGAAGCACTGGCTGATAAAAACAGACGGTACTGTTTCCGCTGATTTTTAATGGTTATGATCAACTCATCATTTTCCGGCTGGGCGATCTTGTTGATCTTACCGCCGGTGATGGTCTGATTTAATTCTGTTACAATATTTGCAATTGTGATTCCGTCAAAAGCCATAAAAACACACTCCTTCTTTGAATATTTTTATTATAACAGAAAAAAAGGATTTGACTAGGGTTTTGTAATGACTTATAATAAAAACATATGCATATTAAGCAATAATTAAGAAATTATTTAAGGTGAGAAAACTATTATGATTAAAAGCATGACAGGATTTGGAAGAGCCGAGGCACAGGACGAGCAGCATAAATTTACGGTCGAAATCAAATCTGTAAATCATCGGTATCTGGATTTTAACATCAAGATGCCGAAAAAGCTCAGCTTTTTCGACAGTGCAATCCGTACACTGTTAAAAGAGTACATGCTGAGAGGAAAGGTCGATATCTTTATCAGTTACGAGGATTTTACACAGTCTCACATGATTTTGCAGTATAATCAGGACGTAGCCAGCCAGTATATGACATATTTTAAGAAGATGGCAGATACCTTTGGTATCTGTAACGACATCACCGCAGCGGAGCTTGGCAGGTTCCAGGATGTATTTACAATGGAAGAAGTGGATTCGGATGAAAAAGAATTATGGGGACTTCTGGAACAGGTACTCCGGAAAGCCTGTGAACAGTTTGTTGAGACACGGAAGACGGAAGGGGAGAACCTCCGGACTGATCTTTTGCAGAAACTTGATCAGATGTTTGAAAAAGTTGGAATGGTGGAGGAGCGTTCACCGCAGATTCTCCAGGAGTACCGGCAGAAACTGGAAGATAAGATGAAAGAACTGTTAAGCGATACACAGATTGAAGAAAGCCGAATCGCGTCAGAGGTTATCATCTATGCAGACAAGATCTGCACAGATGAAGAAACAGTTCGTCTGAAAAGTCACATCCGTCATATGAAGGAAGTACTCGCCGATGGTGAAGGCATTGGCCGAAAACTGGATTTTATTGCACAGGAGATGAACCGTGAGGCGAACACCATACTGTCCAAGGCAAATGATCTGGAAACATCCAATCTGGCAATTGACCTGAAAACAGAGATTGAGAAAGTGCGGGAGCAGATTCAGAATATTGAATAATCCGCAGAATGAGGGCACGCAATGGCCGGTTTTATTAATATCGGATTCGGTAATATAGTCAACCGTGACAAAATAGTTGCCGTAGTCAGTCCGGATGCTGCTCCTGTCAAACGAATGGTGCAGCAAGGAAAAGAAGAGAAGATAGTGATCGACGCTACCCAGGGACGACGAACAAAAGCAGTACTTGTCACCCAGGAAGGATTTCTGGTGTTGTCGGCATTACAGCCGGACACTATCGGAAAGCGTCTTCATGCAGAAAAAATTATAGAAGAAAAAGGTGATCTGGATGAGTAAAAAAGGAAGTCTGGTAATTATTTCCGGTTTCTCAGGTGCCGGAAAAGGAACAGTAGTCAAAGAACTGATGAAGAACTATGAATGTTATGCACTGTCCATCTCGGCGACTACAAGGAATCCGCGGCCGGGAGAAGAAAACGGACGGGAATATTTTTTTAAGACAAAAGAAGAGTTTGAAGAACTGATCCGTCAGGATGCGCTGTATGAATATGCACAATATGTAGATAATTATTACGGCACACCGAAAGCTTATGTAGAAGAACAGCTGGCTGCCGGTAAAGATGTCATTCTGGAAATTGAAGTGCAGGGTGCCTTGAAAGTAAAAGAGAAGAATCCACAGGCTCTGTTATTATTCGTAACCCCGCCATCTGCGGAAGAGCTCAAACACCGTCTGATAGATCGTGGAACAGAAACCATGGACGTGATCAACGACCGTATGCGCCGTGCTGCGGAAGAATCCGAGATCATGGATCATTATCAGTATCTGGTCATCAACGATGATCTGGATACTTGTGTAAAGGAAGTTCACCAGCTGATTCAGAGCGAGCACCTGAAGGTCTCTGAGAATCTTGATCTGGTTGCTGATATACAAAAAGAACTCAAAGAAATGAAAGGAGAATAAATTATGATACATCCATCTTATACAGAATTAATCCAGGCAGTAAACAAAGACGTTGAGGAGAGTGATACTCCTGTATGCAACAGCAGATATTCCATCGTTCTTGCTACCAGCAAACGTGCTAGACAGCTGATCGCAGGTGCGGAACCGATGGTAAGTTATTCGCTGAATAAGCCACTTTCTATCGCCGTAGATGAGGTTTATAAAGGAAAAGTAACTATCATCCCGGACACTGAAGATGTAGAAGAAGCTGAGGCAGAAGCAGCTCTTGAAAAAGAACTGGAAGCGGAAGACAAAAACGCAGAAGAATAATCAGGTCAATAAGAGGGGATGCTGCATGAGCGTGCTGGCATCTCTTTTTTAACCAATGGAAAGGATTTATTAATCTATGTATATATTTTTCATGTCTCTCGGATGTGACAAGAATCTGGTTGATTCAGAAGAGATGCTGGGGGCGCTGGTAAGCCATGGATTCGAAGTGACCGATGATGAATCGCAGGCAGATGTGATTGTCGTCAATACCTGTTGTTTCATCCATGATGCAAAAGAAGAAAGTATTCAGGCGATTCTTGAGATGGCTGACTATAAAACCAACGGCAATCTGAAAGCATTGATTGTGACCGGCTGTCTTGCTCAGCGTTACAAAGAAGAGATCACAAAAGAGATCCCGGAAGTAGATGCCGTTCTAGGTACTAACAGTCAGGCAGCTCTTTTAGATGCCGTTGATGAAGCCCTGAAAGGAAAAGTAAGTCATGTATTTACACCACTGGAGGGCATACCGCAGATGCCCGGCAAGCGTATGATCACAACCGGCGGTTTTTATGAGTATCTGAAGATAGCCGAAGGATGTAACAAACACTGTACTTACTGTATCATTCCGAAAATCAGAGGAAACTATCGCAGCGTTCCCATGGAAACTCTGATTGAGCAGGCAAAACAGCTGGCAGAACAGGGCGTCAGAGAACTGATTCTGGTAGCCCAGGAAACCACCATCTACGGAACAGATCTTTATGGTAAGAAATCACTGCACCTGTTATTAAAAGAGCTCTGTAAGATTCCCGGAATTGTCTGGATCCGTGTTCTGTACTGTTATCCGGAAGAAATCTATCCAGAGCTGATCGAGACGATTCGTGATGAGAAAAAAATCTGTCATTATCTGGATCTGCCAATCCAGCACGCCAGTGATAAAATCCTGAAACGAATGGGAAGACGTACTTCAAAACAGCAGCTGATCGACATGGTTTCTACTCTTCGCAGAGAGATCCCGGATATTGTCCTTCGAACCACGCTGATTACCGGTTTTCCGGGAGAAACTCAGGAAGATCATGAGGAACTGATGGAATTTGTGGATCAGATGGAATTTGACCGTCTTGGTGTATTTACGTATTCTCCGGAAGAAGATACACCGGCAGCAACTATGGAGGACCAGATTCCGGAAGAAGTCAAACAGGATCGCCAGGCAGAACTTATGGAACTGCAGCAGGAAATTTCTCTGGAACGAGGAGAAAGCTGTGTGGGAAAAGACTATCTTGTGATGATAGAGGGAAAAGTAGCAGATGAAAATGCTTATGTGGGACGTACGTACGCAGATGCACCGGGCATTGATGGTTATATGTTTATCAATACCGGAGAACTTCTGATGTCTGGTGATTTTGTAAAAGCACACGTAACAGGATCCCTGGAATATGATTTGATAGGAGAGATTGCAGATGAATACACCGAATAAACTTACGATGCTTCGTATTATTTTGATTCCGTTTTTTGTAGTATTTCTTCTTGGAAATTTTAGCGCCTGGTCCAAATGGATGGCACTTGCTATCTTTGTTATAGCAAGTCTGACTGATATGCTGGATGGCTATCTGGCGCGACGGGATAATCTGGTAACTAATTTTGGAAAGTTCATGGATCCACTGGCAGACAAACTGCTGGTTTGTTCTGCCATGATTTGCCTGGTTGATATGGTCCCGGATCCCGAGCTGGATCGTTATCATCATCATCGGACGCGAATTCGTTATCAGTGGTTTCCGACTGATCGCTTCCGATAATGGCGTAGTTATCGCAGCTAATTACTGGGGCAAATGTAAAACTGTCTGCCAGATGTTTATGATCATCATTCTGATTGCAAACCTGGGTGGTGGTTTTGTGATTGTGGAGCAGATTCTGATCTATGCTTCTTTGATCCTGACCGTGATTTCTCTGATCACATACCTGTGGCAGAACCGCAGTGTTCTTTCCATGCAGGAATAGAATACAACAACTGAAAATTATAAAATATATAAAGAAGAGATATTTGTGAAGTAATTACAGATATCTCTTCTTTTTGAATCTTCCGATAATTTTATCGTTTTATCCCCTCCGAAGCATTTTCATCATCGACAAGATCCGATCCATTTTTGCAATTTCCTGTGATGATTTTCCTTTTTTTAACACCTTTGTAATCATATCCATCTCTCCGGGGCTGAACTGCAGTCCGTTTTTCTTTGAATTGGCTGCTGCGGACATTAAAAATGCAAGCATTTCGTTCTGATTTTTTTTACTTCCCTGTTGTATCAGAGACTGTAACAGTGCCATCTTGGCCGGATCAATTCCTTCCAGTGTCGAATCCTTCATCCATTCCTGAGTCATAAAACTTTTACCTCCTTATCCAAGCGGATCTGCAGGTTCCTGAGGCATCTGCAAAATCTCCAGTGCGTGAAAGGCAAATAAGATCTGATCAATCATTTCTTTCTGGCTTTCACCTGCATACGTTCGAAGCTGCTGCAGAATATCCAGTGGCTGCGAAGCTCCGGACTCTTCGGACATCATCATCAGTTCTGCAGGACCTCCGGAAAACATTGCAATTGTATGGGAAAGTTCCATCATTTTTGCATACAAAGCAAAAACCCGCTGTACATCTGCCGGAAAATAAGGGACGGCGGCTTTCAGCATCTGTAAAGAATCCTGAGCCAGCATCTGATCCAGAGGTGTCATCGGAGCTATATGGTCTTCATTCATATAATTTCCCCGTTTTTTCTACTATCTTATGCTTCACATCGGAAAAAGAGAAGCCGGCTGCATAAGATATAAGCAGGAATGTGACTTTTGAAAGGAAGTATCCGGTATGGAAAATCGAAAAAGAAAGACGCAAAAACTTGTTATTGATGGAAACGCACTCTACGAACTGGATATCGAATGTCTGGAGCGAAAACCGAAAGGAATTCCCTTGCAATCCACCAGAAATACCCCTATAATAGAACAGGCAAAAAATAATACAATAAGAAAAAGGAGACGTTATGACAAATCAAACAAATGATGTGATTCGCGATGCCAAACAACTCGGAATCCCCAAAATGTTGATCCTTGGTCTGCAGCATATGTTTGCCATGTTCGGTGCAACCATTCTGGTTCCGATTCTGGTAAACAGCTATTTTACAGATGCCTGTGGTGAAGGTCCGACACACGGACTGACCGTCGCCGTAACTCTGTTCTGTGCAGGTTTCGGCACTCTGTTATTCCATGTGTGCTCCAGGTTCCAGGTTCCTGCATTTCTTGGATCTTCCTTTGCTTTCCTTGGGGGATTTTCAACAGTAGCCAACCTGAACACCGGTATGTATGCAACCATGAGTGTTAATGACAAAGCTGCGTACGCCTGCGGTGGTGTGGTTGTAGCCGGTTTGATGTATCTGGTGCTTGCTCTGATCATTCGTCTGGTGGGCGTAAAACGTGTGATGAGGTTCCTTCCTCCGGTAGTAACCGGACCGGTCATCATCTGTATCGGACTGACTCTTGCCGGTTCTGCGATCAACAATGCTTCCACCAACTGGTTTCTCGCACTTGTTGCTCTGGCCGTAATTATCATCTTTAACATCTGGGGAAAAGGTATGTTTAAAATTATCCCGATACTGATGGGGGTTGTGATCTCATACGTGGTTGCACTGATCATGAACGCGATGGGAATTACCAATCCGGACGGCTCTGCCATCCTGAACTTTTCTTCTGTAAGTACTGCAAACTGGATAGGTCTTCCGCCGATGCAGTTCGCAAAATTTGACGTGACTGCCATCCTCGTTATGGCTCCGATCGCTATCGCAACTATGATGGAACACGTAGGTGATATGTCTGCCATCTCTGCGACGGTTGGGAAAAACTTTCTGGCAGAACCCGGACTTCACAGAACACTGCTTGGAGATGGTCTTGCTACAGCTCTGGCAGGCCTTCTCGGCGGACCGGCCAATACCACCTACGGAGAAAATACCGGCGTTCTGGAACTGAGCCGTGTACATGATCCGCTGGTTATCCGTATCGCTGCATGCTTTGCGATCATCATCAGCTTTATCCCGAAAGTATCCGCCATCATCAGTACCATGCCATCTTCAATCATCGGTGGTGTCAGCTTTATGCTGTATGGTATGATTTCTGCAATCGGTGTGCGTAACGTGGTGGAAAACAAAGTAGACCTGACCAAATCAAGAAACCTGATCATCGCAGGTGTCATCTTCGTCTGCGGTCTTGGATTCAGCAATGGTATCACTTTTACCATCGCAGGCACTCCAATTACCCTGACAGCACTTGCTATCGCAGCAATCGCAGGTATTCTGCTGAACATCATTCTGCCGGGCAACGACTACGAATTCGGTGTCAATGAAGCCGGAGATGAAAACCGTGGAATTCATGCAAGTACAGGTAAAAAAAATGCATAATATGACAACAGAAAAATTATTTTCTTTCATTGAAAACAGTCCGACTGCATTTCATGCGATCGAAGCGATGCGATGCAGACTGAAGGCAGAAGGCTACCAGCCACTTCTTGAGGGATCTGACTGGAACTTGCAGGCAGGTGGAAAATACTATGTGATCCGCAACGGCTCATCCATCATTGCCTTCCGTATCCCGGCAAAGGAGTGGAAAGGCTTTCAGATCATGGCAAGCCACAGCGATTCCCCGATGTTCAAGATTAAAGAGAACCCGGAGATAGAGGCAGAAGGACATTATGTAAAACTGAACGTAGAGAAATATGGCGGTATGCTCTGCGCTCCGTGGTTTGACCGTCCGCTGTCCGTAGCTGGCCGCCTGGTAGTGAAAGACGGAGAGCAGATTGTCACAAAACTGGTGGATGTTAAAGAGGACCTGGTGATGATTCCAAGCCTCGCGATCCACATGAACCGTGATGCCAACAACGGCGTTCCGTTTAATCCGCAGAAAGAGCTCCTTCCTCTGTATGGAGATGAAAACGCAAAAGGAACCTTTATGGAACAAATGGCAGCACTTGCCGGTGTTGCCCGGAAAGATATTCTGGCACACGATCTTTATGTATACAGCCGGACTCCCGGTACTGTATGGGGTGCTTCGGGAGAATATATTTCCTGCGGTCGTCTGGACGATCTTCAGTGTGCATTCTCGTCACTGGAAGGTTTCTTACAGGCACAGGACGGAGAAAGTATTCCGCTTCACTGTGTCTTTGACAATGAAGAAGTGGGAAGTTCTAGCAAGCAGGGGGCTGCTTCTACATTGCTTCGCGATACGTTGATCCGCATCTGTGAAGCAATGGGAAAAAACCAGTCCGCTTACCGAAGATATCTGGCAAACAGCTTTATGATCTCCGCAGATAATGCTCATGCCGTACATCCAAACTATACAGATAAGGCGTGTCCGACCAACCGTCCGTATATGAATGGAGGTATTGTGATCAAATACAGTGCCAATCAGAAATATACTACAGACGGCATGGCCGCAGGTATCTTCCAGGAAATCTGCAAACGGGCAGATGTACCATATCAGACCTTTTTAAACCGTTCTGATATGGCAGGTGGCTCTACCCTTGGTAATATCTCCAACACACAGGTAGCGTTAAATACCGTAGATATCGGCCTTCCACAGCTGGCCATGCATTCGCCTTATGAAACCGCAGGAAGTGAAGATACCGGATATCTGATCCGTGCTGCTGCCTACTTCTTTGAGAGTTCGATCTGCGAGAGTGGTTATGGAAGCTATACAATCAAACACATATAATCATGTATGCGACATGCTAATATAACTATTCTATATTGTCAAAAGGCAGGTGCGTAACCATTGAACGTACCTGCCTTTTAGTACATTGCATATCAGGATTTCCTATCTCTTTTCCCCGGACTCCCGGCAATAACTGTCACGTGTCATCCTTTGACTTAATTCACATCACACTATTATGTAGATATACGCCTGCGGCAGAGAACAGACACCGCAGGCGCAGGGAAATAATACAGTTATTAACGAAACGATGTACTAAAGCGTGTCTAAAAAATCATTTCCGTAATCTGCAAGCCCCAATTTGCGGTATATTTTACCCTCATTCGGATAAAATTTCCCACAAATTGGGACTCACAGCTCAAGAAAAGCCTTTTTCAGACACGTTTAGAAGCAGCCGTTTCCGCATCCGCCGCAGCACAGAAGGATCAGCAGAATCAGGCAGTAGTTGTTGTCATTGTTTCCGCAGCCACAGCCATCATTATTTCCGCAGCAAGCCAGAAGGATCAAGATCCAGAGAATGCAGCTACAGTTTCCGTTTCCGCCCCAGAAATTAAACAGTCCGTTTCCATTGCATCCATTGTTGCATCCGCCGTTACATCCATTGTTACATCCACAGTCCCGTTCGCATCCGCAGTTTGTAGCAGTGATATCACTCATTGAAGTATTCCTCCGTTTAGGATTGATTACACTTCATCTTATGGAATGGACATACAGATGGTTACGGATTCACCAAAAAGTTTTTAAGTTGTGGAAATCGCACGAAACACCTGATAAATGTCCAGTGTTCCATATCCCCATTCCCGGTTGGGATAAAAAAGATCCGGATTCCTGATTGCTCCGCGAATCAGAAGATTCTTCATCTCATAGGTTGACAGATAGCGGGAAAACGGCAATTTCTGTCCCCATTCCATCAAAAGAGCACAGCTCCCGCTGTCAGGGCAGCAGCAACACTCGTTCCGTCCCGCTGTACATAACTGTCCCTGATTCCCGGTCCGGACACCTTCACCCCCGGGGCACAAAGGTCCGGCTTAACCTGTTGATTTCTTGTATAGCCACGGCCGGAATTGAGATAGATACTTTTGCTGTAAGCATCGTAAGCCCCTGCAGTAATCACATATGGGGAATTTCCCGGTGCTGTGATGGTTGTATAAGGATCCGGCATAAGAAAGCTGATATTCGAAGACACAAATCCACTTATGGGAAGCCACAGATGGAATTCACTTCTGGTATTACCGGATGCATAGACCTGTATCGTCCAGATTCCCGGTGTGGGCATAACAAAACGAAGAAAAATAAGCTGACTGCCGGAAGTACTCTGTATTACTTCATAATATAGTTCAATGTGGGTACGATCAAGAAAAAACGGAATATTCTGCATCTGTCCAAGCCTTGCCGGTATCCGCGGAATTATCTCCCCGGAAGGAGAGCGAAAGCCTACCGAGAACAGTTCCGGTGGAAAGCCCCACAGTTCTGCAAAGAATCCAGGACAGCCCTCGGGAACCAGAATTTCCACAGATGCGGGCTGGGTATATCCTGTAACATTACCAAAATAATGATGTGCCTTTCCTGCTTCATTTCCCGCTGCAGTAACGCAGACAATTCCCGGAACCGTACCCAGTCTCTGTAAAGTGAGATCAAGGGGGGTATATCCCATATGATCTCCCTGGTTACTCCCCAGTGCCAGACACAACACCAACGGCAGCTTGAGGCGTCCTGCCAGTTCCACAAGATACTGAATTCCCGTCATAATATCATTTTCCTGATATGCCACCGCATCCTCTTTAATCTGATAATAAGCTCGCAAACGATTCTTAGCAGGCTTTAACTTTACCATTGCAATATC
>ENA-OQCO01000644-OQCO01000644.1-human-gut-metagenome-genome-assembly--contig:-NODE-644-length-18089-cov-6.092028_pt1 | contig 18089 bp, 17 predicted proteins | sample MGYA00242500_ERZ504582 | MGnify/ENA primary metagenome ERZ504582 (study PRJEB26092, sample SAMD00036346) | human gut metagenome | host: Homo sapiens | study: EMG produced TPA metagenomics assembly of...
CACTGATGGACTGTTCCTGGGTCTGCTTGAACAGGGAGGAGGCAGGGGCCACGTATGCGCCGGCGTAGTGATGCTCGGCGGGCTGGCCTCAGTGGTTTCGGCCGCGACTTCGGCGGAGGCTTGCGCCTCGTAGGCCTTGGCGTTGCGTGCGGCCTTCTCCTTGGCACGACTGGTGACGGTGAAGATGCAGATGATCAGGGCGACCAGCGAGATGGCGGCGCACAGCAGGTAGGAGAACGCGATGCCGCTGGCCGTGGCGGACTTCACACCCTGGGACATGTGCGAGGCGGTCACGGATGTTTCTGCGGTGACCAGAAGCGAGGTCGCAATGGCTGCCGCGATCTGGCGGCCGGTGTTGGCGATGGCGTTGCCATGGGCGATCATGTCGTTCGGCAAAGCGTTGACGCCCCAAGTGTTGATCGGCATGTTGGCGATAGCCTGACCGGATGCCTGCAATGCGCAGAACACGGCGACAAACAGCACTGATGTCCTGGTGTTGATGGTGCCGAGAAGACCAAGAGAGATGGTCATGAGCGCAAGGCCGCCGATGCCCACGCCGCGCGGGCCGAATTTGTCGAATGCGGCACCGGCGACCGGACTCAGGATGATGCCGACCGCCGCGGCGGGCAGCATGACCATGCCGGTGACGGTGGCGGATTGGCCGAGCACATTCTGGATGAAGATAGGCAACGTCACGTTGGTTGCGGCGACTGCGGCGTTGATCAGAGTGACCAGAATCGCGGAGTTGCGGAAGTTGCGGGTGGCAAGGGTGTCAACGCGCAACAATGGCTCATCGAGCTTGACTTGCTTGTATACGAATGCGACGAAGGCCACAAGACCAACGACGATTGAAATAATGACGACCGGACTGGCCCATCCCATCGTGGAAGCGGACGAGAAGCCATAGAGCAGGCCACCGAACGCGATGGTCGAAAGGATCACGGACAGGACGTTGAGCTTTGGGTTCTTCAACTCGCTGACGTTCTTGAGCATCATCGTGCCTCCGACAAGGATGACCAGTGCCACGACTGCGATGCCAATGAACATCGGGCGCCATCCGAAACCGTCAATCACCAGACCACCGACAACCGGGCCGATAGCCGGGCCGGCGGCCATGACGATACCGGCCATGCCCATGGCGGTGCCGCGCTTATCCGGCGGATAGACGAGCATCGGCACTACGGCGACCAATGGCAACAGCACGCCGGAGCCGGCGGATTGCAGTATGCGTCCGACGAGCAACAGCACGAAATTCGGCGCGACGGCACACAGCAGTGTGCCGACCATGAAAGTGGCAAGGGCTCCGGCGAAGAGCTTTCGGGTGGAGAATTTATCAATCAGATAGCCTGAAATCGGCACCATGATGCCCGATACCAGCATGTAGACGCTGGTCACCCACTGCACGGTGCCGGTGGTGATATTGAAATCACGCATCAGTGCCGGCAAGGCCGGTGACATGACGGTCTGGTTGAGCAGCGCGATGAACGAGCCGACGACGATCACGCCCACGACGATGAATCGGGCGTGCGAATCAATAGGCTTTACGGAACTGGCGGCGGACCCGAATTCCGCGGTTTTCTGTGAGGTCACAGCATTTCCTTCTGTTGGTAACGACATGTGTGGGCGATCCGGCCCCATACTTGTGTCAAGACGCGGGGACACCGATGAGTCCGGGGTAAAGGAAAAGCCGCCATCCGTTCCGCATTCATATACGGCAAACGATTCGCGGCTTTGCGTAAGTTGATGGCTATGGTGAGCGATTCATGCGACGTCGATTGCGGATGGGCCATCGGTACATCCCGGCATAAGGCGTGTCCCCGCTACACCAGCATCGAGAATAGAGCCATTTGTGGATTGGCAAACAGAACATTGCCGACGAACGACCCACGACAGGCGCGTGCGATGAACATCGCGTAGCGATACAGGTTCATGGCATCTCCTTGATGGGTTTTCGTACGGCAGACATCGAGAAGCCTATCATCATTCAAATCGACGGTGAAAACCACGTATGCCCGACAATACACAAAATCTTCACAAAAGGGTTGGGCTTACCGCATACGATCCGCCTGAATAGCGGTCCGAGAATGAATCAGGGGCGAGCTAAGGGTTGCGTCTCGTGTTTCCGTCATGATTTCTGGCAAAATAGTGAAGCTGAACATGCGCGGAATCGACCGGAATCGGAAAGGGACTAATCATGCGAGTTCTCGGCAATATCCTGTGGATCATTCTTGGTGGATTGGCCATCGCAATCGGATGGGCATTGGTGGGACTGATTCTGTGCATCTCCATCATCGGCATCCCGTTCGGCATTCAAGCGTTCAAGATGGCGGGACTCACCCTGACGCCGTTTGGCAAAACCGTGCAATACGGCGGCGGAGTCGGCTCTGCCTTGGCCAACATCCTGTGGGTGGTGATGGTCGGCTGGTGGATGGCACTCGGCTATCTGGGTGCAGGCGTGCTCAACTGCATCACCATTATCGGTATTCCGTTCGGATTGCAATCGTTCAAGATGGCCAAGCTCGCGCTCTGGCCATTCGGAGCGGAAATCGTCAACCTGTAGATTCCAAATACTACAAAGCCGCCAAAGCAACCCTTGACGAGGCGGTCACCGACGTCAACAATTGGATTGACCAGCAAGCCGCCAAGGCCGAATAATAAAACACACATTATGCTGCTGCAGCAGCCAGTCCTTGCAGAACAATGTCATGACAAAGGCCTGAGAAGACGACTTCTCAGGCCTTATCCGTGCCGCTCATCAGTCGCTTGTAGCGACAGCTCCCCTCAAAGAGGGGAGCCAGAGAAACACTTACTTCGAGATGTTGAACTTGAACTCCACAATATCTCCGTCGGCCATGACGTAGTCGCGACCCTCCTGACGGAGCTTGCCTTCCTCCTTGATCTTCGTCATGGAGCCTTCGGCGGCCACGAAATCGTCGTAGGAGACGATGTCGGCTTGATGAAGCCCTTTTCGAAGTCGGTGTGGATCACGCCGGCGGCCTGCGGGGCGGTGTAGCCCTTGTGGATCTGCCATGCGCGCACTTCCTTCTCGCCTGCGGTGAGGAAGGTGGACAGACCGAGCGTGTCGTAGCCGACGCGTGCCAGCTGGTCGAGGCCGGATTCCTCAAGGCCGGCGTCGGCGAGCATTTCGCGCGCGTCGTCCTCGTCGAGTTCGGTCAGGTCGGCTTCGAATTGCGCGTTGAGGAAGATGGCCGGAGCCGGAGCCACGGAGGCGGCGAGCTTGGTCTTGAGATCCTGGTTCTGCAGTTCGGAATCGTCCACGTTGAACACGTAGATGAACGGCTTGGCGCTCATCAGGTGCAGGTCGTAGACGGAGTCCTTGTCGAAGCGGCCTTCGCGGGCGGCCTTGTCGATGGTCTCACCGGCTTCGAGGATCTCCTTGGCCTGCTTGACGGCGTCCATGTAGGCCGGCTCGATCTTCTTGCCGCGCAGATCCTTCTCCAGCTTCGGCAGCGCGTTCTCGATGGTCTGCAGGTCGGCGAGGATGAGCTCGGTGTTGATGGTGTCGATGTCGTCGGCCGGATCGACCTTGCCGTTGACGTGGACGATGTCGTCGTCTTCGAAGGCGCGTACGACCTCGCAGATCGCGTCGGCCTCGCGGATGTTGGCGAGGAACTTGTTGCCCAGGCCTTCGCCTTCGGAGGCGCCCTTGACGATGCCTGCGATGTCGACGAAGGTGACGGTTGCCGGCACGATCTTCTCGGTGTGCACGAGCTTGGCGAGCACCGGCAGACGGTTGTCCGGCAGCGGCACGATGCCGGTGTTCGGCTCGATGGTGGCGAACGGATAGTTTTCCGCCAGCACGTTGTTACGGGTCAATGCGTTGAACATGGTGGACTTGCCGACGTTCGGCAGTCCGACGATTCCGATAGTAAGAGACATGGTTCCTTAGTTTAGTATTAGGCTTCGATGGCGTCGACGGCTTTGATGACCGCACCGCGGAACGCGCTTTCCTCCAACGATGCGACACCCTTGATGGTGGTGCCTCCCGGAGAGCAGACAGCGTCTTTCATGGCACCCGGATGCGTTTCGTTGGCCAGGTACAGTGCGCCGACGCCTTCCACCATCTTTGCGGCCAGACGGTAGGCGGTGGCGCGTTGCAGACCGTATTTCACGCCCGCGTCGCCGAGCGCCTCGATGTACATGTCGGTGAATGCGGGCGCGCAGCCGGCGATGCACATGCCGATGCCCATATGCGCGGAGTCGACGCGTTCGATGAGGCTGATCGATGAGAACAGCTTTTCGAACGTCTCGTTTTGCGCGTCGGTCAGCGTGTTGTCGGTTTCCGTGACGAGCACGCCTTTGCCGACGGCCATCGGCGTGTTCGGAATGGTGCACTGGATGTGCATCGCGCCGAAATCGGCGCCGAACAGTTCACGGTATTTGGCGAGATCCCAGCCTGCCGCAATGGATACGACGAATGTGCTTTCGTTGGCGAGCGCGCCGGCGATTGGTTTGATGACGCTTTCGATCTGGTACGGTTTGATGGCGATGATGACAACGTCGGCCGCGTCTGCGACTTCGGCAGCGGTGCGCAGCGGTGTGGCACCAACCTTCGCCGTGGTTTTCTCCAGTTTGTCGTAATGCGCGGCGCACGCCACGATGTCAGTACCGTCGATTGCACCTGCCGCGACAAGTCCTTCGGCAATGGCCTGTGCCATATTGCCGTATCCGATGAATCCGATGGTTGGGTTGGACATGGTTTCTCCTTGTTGTTCCCGGTTCATATCGATATATGGATGGATTGTCTGTGTCAGAACAGTTCTTCCAGATCTCCCCTGTTCAGTGCTTCGTTGAACAGGCGTTTGAAGACCACGGCACCATGCACGCCGTCATGCTCGAATTCGTTGGTGGTCCAATAATGTGAACGACCGACGCGGGACAGCGTGTCGAGCTGCAATCCAGAATCTACGTACATGTCGTCGAAATAGACGGCAGCCTGCAGCGGAACCTCATTGCGCGCCAACTGGTCGGCATCGTAGATCGTGCCGAAATGCGTGTCTTCCATAAGCACGTCCATGGCCGGTTTGAACGGACGCAACGCACGTTCCTGCTCGAACATCCACGGGAACATGGCCTCGCCGGTGAAATTAAGCGGACGGATGTCACCCGCGAATTCCGGATGCTCGCCGCGCACGCGCTGGGCGGCCCAGCAAATCGGCGTTTCCAGCTCGCCGTTGGCGTAGATGAACTCCTGCAACGGCCAGTACAGCGGGCGAGACGAGGTCGCATCCATCACGGAAGACAGGAATTCGTCAGACAGTTCCGCCGAGGTCGAGGCCGAACCGTCGCCGTCGAGGAATGCCTGGTCAAGAATCCAATGCACGCGTTCGAAACTTGGCTTCATGCCGAAATCGGATCCCAAGCATTGGAAGCGTTCCACCGTGAGCGGATCGCCGTTCGGCAATGCGACCTTGCGCGACTGCAGAATGTCGGCGACGGCCGCGGCACGTTCGACATCGATCGGGTAACGCTCGTAGAACTGCTTCGTCTTTGCCGCCATGCGCGGGAACGTATGACGGTACACGTCGGTCGCATCGGCGGGAACATGAGGAATGCCGCCCGTGGTGAAACTGGCGATAACCCCTTGCGGGAACAGCGAAAGATACGTCAGCGTCAGGAATCCGCCATAGCTTTGACCAAGCGTGGCCCAACGTGCGCCCCCGAATTCGGTACGACGCAGATGCTCGAAATCACGAACGATCGAATCGGCGAGGAAGCGCTTCAAAACGCGGCACCGGCCTTGCCGCCGCCATCCATACCCTCAATCACATGCGTATCGACACGAGACGAACGCCCAGTACCACGTTGATCCGGCAACACCACACGGAAATGCTTGATGGCCTCCTCAATCCAACCATCGGAACTTGGACCGAGCGGACGGGGGCCGGAACCACCGGGACCACCCTGCAGGAACACGAGCAGCGGAAGATCATCATGCACATGTTCGGGAGCGGTGACCACACGGTAGAACAGGCTGATTGATTCGCCATCGAACCCATGACCGGGCTCGTGGCCCGTCCAATCCAACGGCACCTTGATGGAACGATCCTCAATATGCAATCCGGGCACGTAGTATTCGCTCAGCAACGTCATGCATTCACCTTCCCTTTGGCGTCATCGGCATGTTCAATGCGGGTAGTGACTTCTTGATGGCTTCCATCCCACCCACATGCGGAGACAACCTTACCTCACAAAAGCGGCTTTATCCTGCCGCTATTTCATTCCCGCGCATGATGGCGTCACAGCATATCTGGCGCTAGGGTGGAACGTATGTCGAATCTCAAGCAGCGTCTCTTGTCGTGGATGCATGGTCATGTCTTCGCAGGCGATCTCATCATCACGCTTGCCATAGGTGTTCTGCTGTTCGGCGTGACCGGCGGCATCACCTATAATCCGGGATTGCTGTTTGACCTTAAGCCTTCCACGCAGATGGCATGGGAAGCGGCAATGCTTATCCCGCTGCTGATCCGTCGATGGCGGCCGCAGACCGGAGCGTTGCTCTGCGTGGCATTGACCTTGGCGCATCTCATATTCGGCCCTTGCCTGTTGGGCGCCGATATTCTGGCATTGTTCATGCTGTATTCGGTGATCGTCTACGGCAATCCCAAAAACACGAAAGCCTTCATTATTCTGGCGTTGACCATCGGTCTTCTGGCTTCGGCGTTGATAGCATGGACCATGACCAATGGACCACTGCTCACCGGAGGCAAAGTGCATACATGGAGCAGCTGGAACGGCCCAAATCCGAATGACATTATGGTCACGGAAGACACTCTCGGTTCCATTTACACGGGAACATCCATGTCGGAAGTCGCCGGCATGATGGCGCAATACATGCTGGCACTAACGCCGATTGAAGTATGCATTATTTCTACCATTGTTATGTCGTTCTGGCATCGTGCGCGCATGGCAACCGTTCGCATGATGCGGGAACGCAATGAGGCAATCGCCGCGCGAGATCAGGATGAGCGTGATATCGCGGCGTTGGCGGAACGCGCACGTATCGCACGCGACATGCACGATGTGGGTTGGCACAACACCCCTTGTCGATCATCATCGTGCAGTCTGATGGTGGCCGCTATGCGGGTACGCATGATCCTGCAGTAGCCCGAAACACCATGGAGACGATTCGGCATGAATCGGAACGAGCATTGCATGACATGCAACGTCTTCTGGGAGTGTTTGGGGGCTCACCGCACGCCGATTATAACGATATCGACAATCTTGTGGAACAAGCGCGAACCGTCTCCCCAGACATTCGAATCCAACGGAGCATCACCGGAACCGCCAGCCCGGAACAGCTCGGCGAGCAGGCCTCGACGGCCTCCTACCATGTGGTTCAGGAAGCGCTGACGAATATCCGCAAGTATGCGGGACCGCATGTCGATGTGTATATCAAGGAATCATGGAACAACGATTCGTTCACTGTGACCGTCACTGACAATGGTCGCGGAGCCGCGGCCAGTATCGACGGACATACTCCAGGCTATGGCCTGTTGGGCATGAGGGAACGCATCGAATCGGCCGGAGGCTCATTGCAGGCCGGCCCTCGACTTGGCGGAGGCTTCGAAGTCATGGCCACCCTGCCTTACGGCGGTAAAGAGCCGGCGACAGACGAAACCGGCGAACAGTATGCCTCGGAACAGTCTGAATCTTGCAACACAACTGCCATATCCAGCAAAGCGAAATTATCCGACGAAGCAATCACACGCAACATAGCCGTCAGCATATCGGCGCGAATACCAAATCAGCCTTCGGAGCAAACGCAGGAAACCACACAATCGGCCGGTCGCAATTATCGTTCGAACGCTCTGCAACATCTGCGCATCACCGCGCCCAATCTGCGTGATTTGCTCAAATCATTGAAACTGGAATCCGTGGAACTTGCAAATACGTCCAATGCGCGCAGTTCGAATTGGGTGGAACGTGTTTCCGCGTGGACGCAACGTCATTATGTGCTCATGGATGCCGTCGGCGCCCTGCTACTGGTTGCGCTACTGAATCCCATGTCGGTTTCGCTCTTTTTCGATAGTCCACGAGACATGCAACTCTCGCGCGCGATCGCCACCTGCTGCGTATTGGCGCTGGCCGTTCGTCGCAGGTTCCCCGAGACTTGCGCGCTTATTGTGTTCGTATTGTCGGTTGTGCAATTGGTGTTTTTGGGATCGATTGAAGTCGGGCACATCGTAGCGTCGCTGTGCGCACTGTATTCAGCCGTATTGTATGGGCGTGAACACGCATGGCGTTGGACCGGTCCTGCCGCTGTCACCTGTTCGGCTCTGATGGGCTTGAAAATCGCAGCCGACCAACATGGATACACTACCTTGTTCGACGCCATCGCCGCTTCCGTGGGCTTGACAAAACCGGTTTCAGCCACGGCAAGTAGTGGTGCAGCGTTCTTTACCGGCGTTATGTATACGGTTGCGGTGTTGATACTGTGCGCCGGCATTATGGCATGGGCGCGTTGGACTCGCTCCAGTGATTCAAACGCACTGGTGTTGCAGGCGCGAGAGGAAGCGCTGGTGGCCGAGCAGGAGAAGCAGCGTATTCTCGCGGCGAATATGGAACGCGACCGTATCAGTGCCAGCATTCAGGCTGAAGTCACCGCCACGCTGAACAGCGTGATTAGTCAAGCCGTCGATGGTATCCGCATGTTGGACGCTGCCGAAGCACAAGGCAAAGAGCCTACCGCCGACGAGATTTCCGCAGCGTTCAAAGCCATCGGAGAACAGGGGCGCGCCGCGCTTAAGCGTATGCGCGAACTGCTCGGAGTGCTTCGTGAGACTGGTTTCAGCGATGACGCTCATGCCGGTAGCGCGAGCGAACTGCAGTTGAGGCCCGCAGCACCGCTGGAGGAGCAGCTGCAGCGCGCGTCCCGATAGCCGGTTCAAGTTTTTCAGGGAGATTTAAGGGGTTGTTTCGCGCTGTGAGCGGAACGATGCCGATAAGGTGGAGAGTATGAGTGAAGAACAGAAGATTCGTGTGGTCATCGCCGATGATCAGGAATTGGTACGTGCCGGTTTCGCGATGGTGATCGGCTCGCAACCGGATATGGCGGTTGTCGGCCAGGCGCGCGATGGCGCGGAAGCGGTGGCTTTGGCGGAGACGCTGCATCCCGACGTGGTGCTGATGGACGTGCGTATGCCCGGTATGGACGGCATTGAGGCGACACGTCGGATCAGCGCGTTGCAGCATCGTTTCGCACCCGATGGCAGCGCGCTTGACGATGCGCATACCCGTGTGATCATTCTGACGACATTCGATTTGGACGAATACGTGATGGCCGCGATCAACGCCGGCGCGTCCGGCTTCCTGCTGAAGGACACGGAACCGGAGACGCTGCTCAATTCGATTCGCACCGTGTACCAAGGCAACGCGATCATCGCGCCATCCGCCACGAAACGGCTTATAGAGAAGATGATGGATGGCGATTTCGCAGGAACGGCCGCCGCAGCGCCCGTTTCCGCAACGTCCGCTTCCGCTTCGACGGCAACTATGTACACCGATCCGGAATTGGACGAACTGACCGACCGCGAGCGCGAGGTGCTCATCGAAATCGCGCATGGCCTGTCGAATCAGGAGATCGCGGACAAGCTGTTCATCAGCCTGCCTACCGTGAAAACGCATGTCGCGCATATCCTGTCGAAAATCAATGCGCGCGACCGCGTCCAAGCCGTCGTGTTCGCCTACGAAAACCATCTCGTATAAAATCTTCATAAAACGTATTCGGCAACAAAAATGCTCCTTCTTTCGAAGGAGCATTCCGTTTATCGCCTAAGCTTCTGCGAGCGCCTCAACAGGCGGTACTTTGACCGCTCTGCGGGCAGGTGCGATGCTGGCGAGCAACGCAGCCACGGCGGCCACGGCGAGCACGATGCCGTTGACGCCCCATTCGAAGGGGAACACCACGGTGCCGTACAGGCTGAACACCACGTATGCGCCCAGCCAGCCGAACAATGTGCCGAGCAGGATGCCGGCGATGCCGGAGACGAGCGAGATGAGCAGCGCTTCGATGGCGAGCGATGCCCTGAGCTGGCCGCGGGTCATGCCGATGGCGCGCAGGGTGGCCGATTCGCGGGTGCGTTCGATCACCGACAGGGACAGCGTGTTCGCCACGCCGACAAGTGCGATGAGCACAGCCACAGCGATCAATCCCACCAGAAGCATCATCATGGAGTCGATCATCTTCGCCCATACGATGCGTTCGGCGATCGGTCCGGTCACTGTCGCATCAGTGCTCTTCTCCAATGCGGCCTGCATGTCGTTGTAGATGCCGTCAACGGAAACTCCCGACTTGTCAGTATCCGCCTTGACCAGCAGCACATGGGTGGCGGCATCGAGGTCACCATTGGTGAAATGGCTTTCATCCACGAATCCGACAGCTCCATACTGTGCGGATACGCGACGGTAGTCGGCTTGGTTTGCTTGCAATGTCAGCGAACGCGTAGCGTCGCCGTCCTGGTTCCATTCGGTAGAGAAATCAGCCGTACCATTGGCGAACTGCAGTTCCTTGCCGGTTTGCGCATTGTATGTTGGCATGAGCACGCCATCACTGTCGATGGAGGCGTTACCCAAGTTGGCACGCATGACCTGCTTGACCTGATCGATATTCTTCACGCCGACCAGCAATGCGGACGTAGGCTGGGTTCCATCCGCTTTCTCCAAGGTCACGGAAACCGCCGGCGCATACAACGTGTCGGACACGCCGTTGATGTCGGCTACATCCTTGACCATTTGCTGGCTGATGTCATCGCCCATGGCCACGATGTCGACGCTATAACGGGTGGCGAGCGCACCATTCATAGTCTCTTTGGCGCTGGCGGCACCGGTTGCGATGGTGGAAACCAGGGTGACGCCGATGAGCAGAGCGGCACCGGTTGCTGCGATGCGTCGCTGATTCTTCTGAATGTTGGCGTGCGCAACCGTTGCGGAAGGTCCTGTCAGCGAGGCCAACGCTCCAACGCCCTTCATGAGGGCCGGCATCCAGAACACCGCTGTGACCACCATTCCGAGGAATACCAGTGCGGCACCGGCGATGGCTACGAGCAGAATCATCGTGAATTGATCGCTGCTCGCATTCTCGCCGCCATTGGTGGCTTGTACCTGCCAGATGGAAAATACCACCATGGCGATACCGACCACCACCATCAGAATACCGATTATGGCTCGCGTGAGGCTGGAACGACGGTTGTCGGTCAGTTCAATCGGGCGCAATGCCTCCAATGGCGTCACCGCAGTAGCGGAACGTGCAGATCCCAGGGATGCGAGCACCGTCACCACAATACCGAAGAGAATAGGTATGACGGCGGCCTGCCAAGAGAAATTGAATCGCATACCCTCTTGCATGATGTCGCTGACGCACATGCCCCACATGAGCAGACTTCCCAGCACCACGCCAAGCACGGATGCGACGAAGCCAAGCACTGCCGCTTCGAACAGCACGGAGCCATACAGCTGGCCTTTTTTCGCGCCGATGGTGCGCAGCAAGGCGAGTGTGCGGCGGCGTTGCGCCACGAGTACTTGGAACGTGTTGGCGATCACCAGTGCCGCCACGAACATGGCAAGCACGCCGAAGCACATGAGGAATGTGGTGACGATGCTGGTTTGGTTGCCGGTTAAGGATTTGATGCTTTCGTCACTGACCTGCTGTCGCGACATCAGATCGAAATGCTTTGGCAGCAACGCTTTCACACTGTTGATGGTTTTTGCGGATACGCTATTTCCATCCAAGGCAAGGTCGAGGTATACCGTTGTTGTTCCGGTGGTGTCGAAATCGTCCGTTCCCTGCATTGCGGCAAGCAGATTGTCGGATCCTACGATCGCACCACCATAGTACGAGTAGGCGCCGTTCGGATCGGAGGTGAGTCCGACCACGCGCACGTTGTCCGCTTTGGCTTTGCCATCGGTGCCTACCGCATATTGGGAGGTCAGTCTTACAGTGTCGCCAATGCCGACGTTCAGCTGTTTCGCCATGTCTTCCGGCAGTGCGACTTCGTTGGAGTCCTTCGGCTGGTCCCCTTCCGTAATATTCACGGGAAGCATGTTCTTCTGTGCCGCGGTAGAGATGATCTCGCCGCTGATGGCGCTGTCCCCCCTGGAAACGCTGACGCCGGTTTCCACCGAGGCGCGGACACCGTCAACCCCTTCGATGCCGGCGATCTGGTCGAGATGGAAGTCGCCGACAGTGCTGGAGTACGCTTCGTTGAGTTCCTCATCGCTCAGGTCGGAGCTGTTGACGGTCACCGCATAGTTGGCGTTTCCGAACATGGCGGTCATCTGCCGTGTCAGGGAGTCGTTCATGGCATTGCCGAACAGGAAGGTGCTGGCGATGAACGCCGTGCCGATCATGATGGCGATGCCTGCGGGTATGAGCATGCGCTTGGTTTTTCGCATGAGTTTCAAAGTGATGGACCACATGGTTAATTCTGTTTCCTTCTTCGAATGCTTCTACAGTGCGTTTAGCGGGAATGTCTCGCGGAAGCCACATTCATTGTGGCGGCTTCGCGTTCCTTCATCAGCAGTTCACTCATCTGGTCTGCTGTCGGCTTGTTCACGTCCGCCACGATCTGGCCGTCGGCGAACACGAGCGCACGGTCGGCGTAAGACGCGGCGACCGCATCATGCGTGACCATGATGATGGTTTGGCCAAGTTCGTTGACGGAACGTTTCAGGAAGCTCAACACTTCGGCGCTTGATACAGAGTCAAGATTGCCGGTGGGCTCGTCTGCGAACACCAGTTTCGGTTTGGTGATCAATGCTCGCGCGATGGCCACACGCTGCTGTTGGCCTCCCGATAGTTCGTTCGGACGATGGTTAAGACGTTCCTTAAGGCCAAGCGTTTCCACCAGCAGACGCAACCACTGTCGGTCTGGTTTCGCCCCAGCCAAGGTCAAGGGCATGAGAATGTTCTGTTCGGCAGTAAACATCGGCAGCAGATTGAAGCTTTGGAAGATGAAACCGATCTGATGGCGGCGCAGCAGGGTGAGCTGGTCGTCGTTCATGCGGGTCAGATCCTTGCCGTCGAACATGACGTGTCCGCTAGTGGCCGAATCAAGTCCGGCCAGCGTGTGCATCAACGTGGATTTGCCAGAGCCGGAGGGGCCCATGATGACGGTGAATTTTCCTTGTTCGAGGCGATATTGACGTCACGTAACGCATGCACCGCGTTGCTTCCGGAACCGTAGTCCTTGACAAGATCGATGGCTTCAATGGCAGTGTTATTGGCTTTGATGGCGTCCCTGATGTCCATGGAAGTTCCTTTCTTTGTGAAGTTACTTCCAACATACGGAACATTCGACGTCAACGGCATCATGCGTTGGTCTGAAATCCTGCTGAACCGCGACTCATCCTTGAGTATGAGATCAACGCGGGAACAGCGAAAACTGGATGATCAGAAACCATGTTCCAAGCATCGGGCAATCGTCAATCGCCTAGCAATACGCCTTCGTGCGGCGGCTCAAGCCAATACGACTCCTTCTCCACACTGACGGTGGACGCCCACCAGGTCTGTTCCACGCCTGGCAATGGGCGAATGGATTCGTCCACCACGCGCCATAGGTCCTCATCGTTGTCGGCGATGATTTCAATCAGGTAATCGGCACCGTTCAATCCGACACCACTCATCGCGTACGTCACTTCGTCGATGGCCAGAAGCTGTTCGGAGTCAAGCCGATATGGAGGTTTCACTCCAAGTCCGAGGAATGCCTGTCGGAATCCTCCCAAACGCATGGGGCTTACCGTGGCCATAATGCGCATCACGCCGGAATCTTCGAGTTTTTTGATGCGGCCGCGAATCGCCGTATGGGTCACGCCGAGACGCTCCCCCAACGACGCATAGCTGGCCCTGCCGTCCTTCTGCAGTTCGTTGAATGTGTGCACGAACCGTGGATCCAGACGATGCGAGGGAATATCGGTGCCGACACTCGCCTCGCGTTTGGTCAGGAAGCCGGTTTCGCCATGCGCGGCGAGCAGACGGTTCACCACGCTGACATTGTGGTCATCAAGCACCAGCCGTCCGCATGAGAACACCTGCAGACGGGACAATCCCGGCAACGCGCGCAGACCATGTTTGAGGAAATGATCCATGCCTTCAGCCGAATACACCACAGCCTCAGCGATGATGTCGGCATCCCCCAGAGCGCAGACCACGTAGGTGACCTGTGGCATGGATTGGAGCATGGCAAGAGCCTCATCCCTGCTCCCGTCGAGACGAAGTCCCACCAGCACCTGGCTGTAATTGCCCAGACTCAATGGATTGCACACCGGGACGATGCTCATGATGCCGGATTCAGTAAGCCTGCGGTAGCTTTCCGTAGCCGCGTAGACGGAAATGCCGATTTTGTCGGCAAGCGCCTGCATGGTCATACGGCCGTCGCATTGCAGGGCCGAGACCACTTTCAGGTCGCGTGCTGTGATGGTGATGCGTTGTTCGTTCTGGAACATTGGCCTGCCTCAGAACTGCCACAGCATCAGCCAGATGCTGCCTGCCGTCGCGGCGACGGTGACCGCAAGGATGATCCAATCGGAGAGTCTCATCTTCAGCTGTATGCGGTAGGTGCGTCTCACGCCTTGGAGGTTGAGCCCGCGCGATTCCATAGCCCAGCCGACGCTTTGGCTCATTTTGTAGGCGCGGATCAGCACCGCGATGATGATGGGCAGATACGATTTGAACCGGTCCACCAAGCGTACGAATACGTTGCGTTTCTTGCCGGTGGCGTCTTTCTTGCCGTTCAAGTCGAGTCCGCGAGCCCGTTGCGCGGCCGATACGGATTGGAAGATGGAGAAGAACACCGGAATGTAGCGCAGCGCGGTGGCGAGCGTGAGTCCGGCCTTGTACGGCATGCCCAGGGAGGTGAGCCCTCGGATCAGCTTGGTCTGGCTGGTGGTGAACAACGTGAGGAAGCACGCGAATCCGAGCGCCGGAATGCGCAATCCCATCACCGCGGCCATGACGAGGTTCTCTCGCGTGAGTTTCAGCCATCCCCACTGCCACAGCACGTGCGTGCCGGATGGGTCGAAAATCGGCCAGAGCACCACGATGAACACGATGATCACGGCGAGGATCTTCCACACCCAGCCGATGCGTTTCAGCGGCACGCCGTCGGTGATGAGCATGAGATGTTCGATGATCAGAACGTCAAGTATGAACGCCCAGTTGCGCCATACCAGGCACAACACCAACATGACCACGGTGATGAGGAATTTCACACGGGGGTCGGCGCGATGCAGCCAGCCGTCGCCCGGTACATACAAATCGGCGTCCATCAGTGTCGTCCTTCCTCATGCTTGGTGACTTTCAGCAGCACATGCGTCGCCGAAACGGGCCCATTGGATTTACGCGGTTTGCGGATGGTCCGAGATTGCTTCTGCGCCGCTTCGGACCTGTCGATCGGCCCATACTGCACGACTTTTCCGTCCTCCAATTCCAGCACATGCGTGCAGTACCGGTATACCGCGCGCATGTCGTGGCTGATCATGACGATGGTGACGCCGCGCTGGTTGAGTTTCTCGATGGTGCCGAGGAAGCGTGCTGCGAGACGGTGGTCGAGACCGGCCGTAGGCTCGTCGAGCACGAGGATCGGCGTGCGCATTGCAAGCACGGATGACAGCGCCACCGCACGGCGTTCGCCGTAGCCGAGCGTGGCCGGCGAGACGTCTTCATAACGGTGCAGGTCGAACAGCGTCAGCATCTCGTCGACACGTTTGAACACGGTGGCTCCGTCCAGTCCAAGCGCGGTAGGACCGAATGCGATTTCCTCCTTGGTGGTGGAGCAGAAGATCTGATGGTCGGGATTCTGGAAGACGAATCCGACGTGGGCCGCCATTTCGCCGACGCTGTGTTTGGAGGCGTCGAGCCCATCCACCGTCACCGTGCCCTGCGTGGGTCGGATCAGTCCGTTCAGGTGTTTGGCGAGTGTGGTCTTGCCGGAGCCGTTACGTCCGATGAGTCCGATGAATGAGCCACGTTCGATGTCGAACGTCACGTCGTCCAGAGCTTTCGATGCATTGCCGCCGCGCTCATATTGGTAGGAGACATGGTCCAGGCTGATGACCACGTCCTTGGACCGTTCCGGCTGATTCTTTTTGTCCTTCTTATGCTTTTTGCCCTGCTGTACGGCCTTGACCTGCGGCAGTGGATCGTCCGCGACCTGCACGCCGGAGGATTCCAGCAGTCCTTTTTCACGGACGAACAGGCTGGCGTCGCCGTTGCGCACCAATTCCCCATTGACCATGAACAACACTTGGTCGGCCCAATAGGCGATATGCTCCGTGTCCTGTTCCGCCATGATCACCGTCATGGAACGGGTCTGCCGGATGCGTTCAAGCACATCGAAGACTTCCTGCTTGCCTTCCGGATCGAGCGCCGCAGTCGGTTCGTCAAGGATGAGCACGTCGGGTTCCGCCGCCAATGCCGCCGCGATGGCCACACGCTGCATCTGCCCACCCGACAGGCTGGTCGGCACGCGCTTGCGGTAGCCGGTCATGCCGACCAGATCGAGCATGACGTCGATCTGCTTGTCGATGATGTCCGGTGCGATGCCGCGGTTTTCCAAAGGAAAGGCGATCTCATCCTCAACGCTCGCACAGAACAGCTGCGCTTCGGGATCCTGCTGCACGTAGCCGATACGTTCGGACAACGCCGATACGGAATGACGGCTGGTGTTCATGCCGTTGACTTCCACCAGTCCGGTCATGGTGCCGTCCGCCAGATTCGGGATGATTCCAGCCAAAGCCATGCACAGGGTGGATTTGCCGGCGCCGGTCGGTCCGATGACGCCCACGAACGAGCCTGATTTGATATCGAAGCTGACATGCTTGAGGCTATCCACCGGCTTGCCGCCATCCACCAATGGCTCATACTGCCAACTCAAATCACGTACCGTGATCATGCGCTCTTCTCCATATCTTTCAGCACATCAGCCCATTGCACCGGCCGCGAACACAGCCACTACGGATACTATATGAACGAATATGTATAAATAAAGCCCGTGGAATCGCCGTTCATCGGTGAACCCACGGGCTTTATTTATGCAAGACAATAATGTATCACTCGCCGGCCTTGACGCTGAGGTTGCCGAGTCGCACCAGCGGCGGATAAGCCTTGCGCACCGCGGAGAACAGTGCGAAGCCAACGATCAGGCCGACAACCATCTGGAATGAGTTGCCGATGATTTCGCCTAGGGCCGGACCGAAGCCGGACAGGATGCCGCCGGCGATGAAGTAGCCGAACACCTTCCACACGCCGGCCACCAGAGAGCCGATGACGACGTTGGCCGGTTTGAATTCACGGACCAGCAGACCCACGAGCACCGCCTGCAGACCGTCGATGATGAAGGTGAAGATTGCCCACTGCGGGTATCCCGAGATGAGGTCGGACAACGCCGGTCCAAGACCGCCGATGATGCCGCCGACCCACGGGCCGAACGCATAGGAGCTGAAGAAAATCATCGTGTCGGACAGGTTGAGGTATCCACGGGTCGGGGTCGGAATCTTCACGAACATGGTCAGCACGGTGGTGACCGCGGTCATGATGGCGATCAACGGGATGGTGTTGACCTGAATAGCTTTCTTGATATCGTTCTTGACGTCCTGCGCCATAATACAGTCTTCTTCTCTCTTTTTACCAAAATAGCAAAATCATCTTGCTTTTCCTACGATTTGTAAAGAAATCGCAAGGAATTTCTTTCGATGTATCAAATTGCGACATACCATATCGCAACAAGCGAAAATTTTATCCCATCCGCGTTACAAGCGCAGTGCAAAGCAGGCGGCCCGCAACACCCCCTTCTCATGGTGCAGCGGACCGCCCGACAGTTGTTTCAGACCAAAGTCACTTGGCCAGACCGGATTCGCGCAAGGCCTTGAAGCCGCTTTCGAGGTCCTCGATGATGTCGTCGATGTTCTCCAGTCCGATGGACAGGCGGATGGTGCCCTGGTGGATACCCTGGTCCTCGAGCTCCTCCAGCGTCTCCTGGGAGTTGCGTGGTGGAGGCCGGGTGGATCGACGAGGCTCTTGGCATCGGCACATTGGCCAGCAGGCTGAACAGGTGCAGGTTGTCGATGAACAC